>Ga0307518_10000010_pt1 | contig 127714 bp, 168 predicted proteins | sample 25_EM_MG_FD_203889 | JGI IMG/M metagenome (GOLD analysis project Ga0307518, IMG submission 203889) | Populus trichocarpa ectomycorrhiza microbial communities from riparian zone in the Pacific Northwest, United States - 25_EM | ecosystem: Host-associated > Plants > Roots > Unclassified...
TCGGCACCGAAGTGTAGCGTCCTCGACGTCGAGATTCAACGCGCCGCTGCGCCGCAGTCACCTGGCAAATTGCAATAGTCCAGCGGAAACAAAGCGCCTCCAACTTGATACCCCGCAAGGCGACGCATCTACCATGGCCAAGCGTGCTGCCAATGAATCAAATGAACTAGTTACACTCGCTGTCGTTGGATGCGGTCAACGTGGCAAGGTACGTCACGATCTCCTAATTGCTTGACTTTGAAAGAGCTTCCAATTATATCAGAACTATGCTGTATATGCCCTCAGTGAGCCCACGTCTTGCAAGATTGTAACTATCGCCGAGCCCCGTCAGAAGACACGAGAGCTATTCGCCCGAGCCCACAACATCGACAATGCGCTCGTTTTCAGCGATTGGCAGGACCTTCTGAAGGCATCCGCTGAGACCATCGAGGCTTTGGGAAGGCGATTGGCTGATGGTGTCATCGTCGCTGTACAAGATCATATGCATCGAGACGTCGTGCTGGCTTTTGCAGCACAGGGCTATCACATACTGTGCGAGAAGCCGATGGCGACGAGTCTGCGTGACTGCTTCGAGATGGAGAATGCCGTCAAGAAGGCTGGCATCATTTTTGGCATGGGCCACGGTTGGTCGCTGTCTTTGACACGTCGCACATCACTGCTAAAATGTTACCTAGTCCTGCGATATTCGCCATACACGAAGGCCATTACAAAGATCGTTCGTTCAGGCACCCTTGGCGAGCTCGTTAATGCTGTCCATGTGGAACCAGTGGGCTTCTACCACTTTGCTCACTCCTACGTCCGGGGAAACTGGGCCAAAGAGTGTCAAAGTTCATTCTCACTCATGACCAAGAGCTGCCAGTGAGTTACAATATTGATTATCTTGCTTGCCTCTCCCATACAGTCTACCAGTGACATCGATCTTCTTTGCTACTGGCTATCTCCTGCGACACCGACTCGAGTGTCATCTTTTGGTTCTTTACATCATTTCACAAAGGAAAAGAAGCCCGCAGCTGCTGGAGGCGCAGTACGATGTCTGGAATGTCCAATTGAACGTGACTGTCCTTACAGTGCAAAAAAGAGTACGTTTCGAGAAGTGTCGCCCGCCATTTTTTTTTTTCAACTTCCTCTAGTTTATTTGGATCGTGTGTGCAGGGGAGAAACCGGTTGGCCCGTAAGCACTCTTGTCGACGGAATACCTGATCTTGAGAACGTGACCGATGTGTTGCGCACTGGAGCATACGGCAGATGTGTGTATGAAAGTGACAACAATGTTTGTGATCACCAAGTGAGAATTTCTCTCCTCATTCCAAAGATTCACGGCGGATTAACTCCTGCCTAGGTGGTCAATATCGAATTCTCCTCTGGAGCAACTGCTTCCTTCACGATGGTTGCCTACACCTCCTTGATATGTGATCGCCAGACGCGGCTTCATTTTACTCATGGAGAAATAGTTGGGGACATGTCTACCTTCACTGTCACGGATTTCCGCACTGGTCGCAAGACTACACACCACCCGAAGAACGACGGCGGTGGCCACGGTGGAGGAGATCTAGGACTTCTGCGCACATTTGTTGAAGCCGTGAGGACAAATAACCAGGCGTGTCTCGATACCCATGTGACTGAGGTCTTGAAGAGTCACCTTACGGTCTTTGCTGCTGAGGGTAGTAGGAAAGAGGGGAAAGTGGTGAATTGCGTTGAGTACGAGAAGAACGTCAGAGAAGAACTAAGAAAATAGTCATGTGCTTAGGTGCTGACGAGACTGTACCATGTTGTAAACTTATTGGCACATAAAGAGGGGCTTTCATTGCAAAATGGGAGGGGACAACAGGCAGGTATCGCAAGACAAATCGATAGAAAAAAAATATGAGTGAATCAAGTTAGATGAGCAGTGGTACATCACTCCTGGAGCTCCAGCTCTTTGCGGATGATTTCTCGGACTTCCCTGAGTCCTCCTGCCTCTCGTTTAACTCTGCGGGGGCTTCGGACTTCTTGAGCGCTATCCACCTGTACCTTGGAAACAGGACTTGACGGGGGCATTTTCACAGCCCCGAATAACTTTGAGCCTGGACTCAGAGGGGGGACTAAACGACTACCAGAAGCTTTGGTTGGTGAAGATAAATTGTCTTCATTGGAGTCCTCGCAACTCTCGAAATTCGAGGCAGTTGGCGGTGTCTCGAGCCATTCTTGACCAGCAACCTCGAACTGCCTAAGGAAAAATGGGCAAAGTGTGGCGAGCAGCTTGATAGACTCCGTAGCCTCTAGGGCGGACATGGGGACGGGAGATGACTTGATAACTGCAGCTATGACCTCACGTGCTGGAAGCGCCTTGCGCTTCCGAGTTGTGGGCGTTGCAGTAGGTCCCGCTGGAGCTGAAAATAGCCTATCCTGCGAGTTATACACTTTCGCAACTGATGGTCAAGACCACTTACATCCAGACACTTTCAGCTACACCACCAAGACGACCTAGCAAACAACGTCGCCGAATCTCCTCCTGGCCCAATTTCTGAATTTGGGCTTTGGTGAGTTTACTCCCAAGGATTTCAGCATCCTTCGTTTTCGTCGGGCTCGTGGTTAATGACCTGAGCCGCACACGCTCGTAAAGGGCCTGTCGCCTGGAAGTGCTGGGGGTGGGAGGTGCGGTTTCTGCGCCTGGCCCACGCTGGCTGACAGGGGTGGTGGGCAAGAAGTCTTCAACCTGGTGTTTAGCAGGTGTCTTGGGCGTGAGAAGACCCGCGAGGGGATTAGGACGTCTTTGTCGAGAAGACGGAGTCTGTGGGAACGTCAACGGACCCTTAGTGGGTGAAGTCTTCAAATCTGTATTTACAACGGGGAAAGGTACAAAGAATTCACGGGCTGCTGCAGACCGTTTGACAGGGGATTTCAACGGCGAAGTTGGACTCGAGGGAACCATGTTCTTAAGAATATCAGCAGCCTTTGGCGAAGATGAAGCCATAGTGCGAGTCAATGAAGATGCCTTGATAGCTTGGTTAATCAACTCGGGCAGGTCAGCCATCGGGATGTTTGGGACTGGCGTGGCATCAGGGTGGAGCTATTCCACATCCACTGGTGAGCACCGGGTAGTAGAACGACGGACGGACACTGACCTTGACCCAGTGTTGAAGCTTTGAATGGAATTGAGCGCGCCGCTTATCGGTATCGGCAGTCCACCTCGCGACTGCTGCCATGCCACCGCCCATCCCTTTATCGATGTTCATTTCCACCTCAATGCCAATGCCATAGACGGGTACGCGTTTACTAGCTGCCTTGGAATAATGACTCGTGGGGCTGATTACAAAACCCATTGCGCCTCGCGTCCAGTCCTTTGGGGGAGCAGGGGAGGAAGGGGAAGCTAGGAAGGGGTTGTCTTCATCTGGAGTTTTTTTTTTTTTGGCATGTGGTGCGGATTTGGTGTCCCACTCCCAGATCCAGCAGAGTCGTTTGAGGTCATCGATGTCAAACTTGGTGGCAAGACCCGAGTAAGTAGCAATGGACATATGATTGAGCACATTGCGGACGATGCCCGTTTCGGATGGTGATACAGCGCATGTTGCTAATGCGTGCGAAAGAGCGTGTTGGAGAGCAGTTTGGATCGTAGCAAGTCGTGAAATGTAGGGTGGCAAGGAAGACTGCGCAAGTTTGCCCCTGCCTCTAAGAGCAGACTTGGGTGGGGTGGGTGGCCTGAGAACAGCGGTCAGTGTGGGCGTGGAATACGATGCAGAGAACCAATACGCAGTGCGAATCTTCTTTGGGGTCAGCGTCGACTCGTCGTCTGAACTGACAAGCAGGCGTTTCTTCCTCGGAGAAACAGCGAGCGAGGCATAAATGTCGGACATGACTGACGGAAGAGGATATGATGTTGGAACCCGTAGACGCGTTCGTGCCGTGACCACGTGACCGCCCCTCACAGTGCATAGTGCATGCTGTCATAGACTTTGATCACCATTTTCCACAGCACGTCGCCTAAATGAATGCCAACTTGAGCTCGTTCGCTGCGGGAGCGTTGCTGTTTCTGGCGGTCACTGGATGGGCGCAGTGTTCTCACGGGATCTGCATTTTATCGCAGAGCCGAACAACTTGAGTTTAATTTGCAGGCGAAAACAAACAAGGTTGGGGGTCGGGGATTAGACGACGCTGGTGTCTGGTGTGAATGGACGCCTGCGTGTGCAGGGCTCGATTGACGTATTGCTTGCATCCAGCATCAGCTGGCACGATCCGGCGAGGTGGCAAATGGGCTGCGTTCGAGCGACTTAACTAAATACGTCTTTCTTCTTTGCAGGGTTCGTGATCTCGCTATGCCATGATCTTGCCTTATCTGCCCTGGCAGATGAACATAACCCCCCTCCCCGGGCGCTGGCCATTCATACTCCCCTTCCGACATATAAAAGCCCTCCCCCTCGTTTTCGCTTCCTCGTTCTCTTCGCCGCCCATACGCTTGCCCTGCCCTCCCCCCGTTTGCCTTTTCTTATGGCAGCGCCCTCCGTCACAGAGGTTAATCAGCAACTCTGGTCCGTCCCCTTCCACCCCGTCCCGTTAATCCCGTCCCTGACACATCCCCCGCACCAAAGGGATGAGACTCTGGCTCGGCTTCTCAGTAGGTGACTTTTCATATCCCCCATCTCTTCTCGTAGTCTTATGTGGCGATCACCCAGACCTGTCGTCTGCCACCTTAAAGCGCAATACAGAGCTCGAGAGTCGAGTCACCGAGCTCGAAGTCGAGCTTGCCGTCTGGAAACAGGCCCATGCCACAGCGCTCGAGGGGGCGGACAGGGAAGCGAAGGCCCTTAAAGGCAGGCTCGCTGCATTGAATAGTCAGTTCACTTCCATGGAGTCTCTTATGGTTGGTCTTCCCACCACATCGACGTGGCTGCCGTCTAAGGATTCGCAATTAAAGAACCAAAGCCTTCTTGTTCTCTGCGTCGTCGACGGGGACGCGTGTATATTCACCGAATCTCTGATCAGGCAGGGGCACGACGGCGGCCGCCAGGCCGCCCAACAGCTCACCAAAGTAGTCGCAGAATATTTAACCAGCGAAAATGTCCACACCCTAGGACACCTGTCCTTTTGGATTACCATTTATTACAACAGGTTAGGCCTCATCGGTGTCTTGGAGCGCCATAAGCTATGCACTCCAGAACAATTCGAAGCGTTCGTAATGGGCTTCAGTCAAACCTCACCACGATTTTCGCTGGTCGACGTCGGGTACAGCAAAGACGCCACGTTTTCCAAGATAGCTGGTAAGTCATACTTGTTCCATCCATCCTATCACCCCCACTCATTCCACAAAGAATATCTCCAAACGTATATTCGCTTTCCCCAGACACAACGAATATTCCTTGCAGGTAAGTCAACACTTTCTGGGTCATATCATCTCACCCAACCTTACCCCCCAGGTGGCAGCGATAACGGTTACGTATCGACCATCGTCGCACTCCAAAATGAGGGGCTCTTCGGAAAACTGACCATCTTGGAAAAATCCGGCGGGGACCACAGCCTCTCCCGCAGATTTCGTTTATCCACTCTCTCTGTGGACAACCTTTTCATGTCACGAAGACTTACGCCACCACCTCTCGTTACTCCTCCGCCTCTGAATGTGATTGGTCTGAGTCCTCTAAATTCCAGCGGTGGACTGCCAACTCCGCATTCCCCTCCTGGCCTCCTTACCTCGACCAATGGCAAGTTGATTGACCCCACTCTGGTAAGTTGGCAATATTGTTCAATCAATGCAGTCTTTCTCAATTCACATTTACAGCCGCTTCACAAACGTCAGTAATGTCTCCACTGGAGGGGACGGCCATTCCTGACGTCTAGTGCATCCAGACTGCCCGCCCCCTTGTAACGAATTTTACTTGATGTCCTGCACTAAAGGCGTACGTACGCATCGTATGAATCGACGCAATCGTATTCACGCAGCCTAACAGAGCACCTGTAAATACTCTCATGAATACGTGTTAACTCCGGAGCAGTTGGCAACATTAGCTGCTAATGCGAAAAAGGCCCCGTGTAATTTCTTGAAAAATGGTAACTTTCGAGTGCATGGTTAAATCACCCCGCCTGATGTAGCGACTAGGTCTCCAATGCCCGTACGGAGAACGGTGTTGCTGGGGACACATTTGTCCCAACGGCCCAAAATGCTTCCACCTTAGCAAGGGCAAGTGCTGGTTCAAGGGCGGTGCGTGATTTGAAAATATACTCGATCCCTTATCTGAGACTGCTGCATGGCAGAAAGCATGCATAATACCCCTTCCCCTGCTTATTGATATATCTGGGACTTGGTGCCACCTCCCGAGATTCGTGTGTTTGGTATCCCGTAACGGTCTAAGGATGTGTTTTTTTTTCTTTCTTTCCTTTTTTTTTTTTGCATTGGCATTTCTAAGAGTGTCTGGTTGCTTTATGTCATGTTTACAACACGGCGATGTATGATTTTTTGGTTACTATAGGGACTCGGAATGAAAGCTCGACTGTGTATTCTCGTGACTGATACGGGGAGGATGAGACCTCTTGTTGTAAGGGCGTGTGAAATCGATAAAACCGCATGAGATTGAGATCGTGGGAGTTGCTCTCGACACGTCCATTGTCCTTTGACCAAACCATGTCCTCTGTTCGTGTCTGAGGCCTACACAGCCGGTCTTTCTCGCTGATGACTTCCCTGCAGGTCGATGCTGACCAGGATGATCTCGTTCCCAGCTCCACTCCAGGTGGGTCAGAGACTAAGATCAATCTGACTGAAATGTTATCTCACGCCTCTCTTCAGGGTACAAACCTGGAGTCGCAAAGACCGCAGAAGAATACGCTCAGCTAGATGCAAACGATGAGAGTCTTAATCGCTGGAAGGCCAGTCTCGGCATCACCTCTGACGCGGCACCTGGCGATACGAGTGGTTCCAAGGTTAGCTTGTTCCGAATCCGTGTCACTCGAACCTTTTGAAACGAATGGCGGCTCTTTAGGTTTCAGTCTTGACTCTCGAGCTCGCTTCACCGACGCTTCCACCTGACAAGCAGCTGGTCTTTGACCTTACCCACCCCGAACAGATTGCCGAGACCAAGAAGAATCCAATCATCATTAAGGAGGGCGTCGAATACAAGTAAGAAAGGCGATCTCTTTTCTTTTTCGCTGGAGGTTTCTGACAACGTTGCATCAGTGTCCGAATCACATTCAAAGTGAACCACTCTATCATTTCTGTACTCATTTTCTTTTCGATCTTATATCGCCCCTCTCTGATTACGATTGTTTCCAGGGCGTTCGTTACATTCAAATAGTCAAACGAGCCGGACTCAAAGGTGAGGATATGGTGACCCAGTTTACCACAGATTTTCCTGATGTCCATTTCAGTGGATAAGCTGGAGCAAATGCTCGGTTCCTACGGTCCTAACCCCACAGGAGAGCCGTACATCAAGAACTTTGATCCCGAAGAATCTCCCTCAGGAATACTGGCTCGTTCAGGCTCGTACAACGTCAGAAGCCGCGTCATCGATGACGATGGTGAAGTCTACGCAGGTGCGTTGCCATCATTCACGATTTGTGGCATGACAGTTGATATGGGATTTGGAACAGACTGGGAGTGGTCATTCAAACTTGCCAAGGAATGGTGAATGGGTGGTTACTGGTGTTTTCTCCCTCATGGTTTCTGCATTATCCCATGGCATCCTCTGCATTATATACGATCCTGTTGCATGTACTACGTTGTTCGTTTATTCCCCGTCTGTATGTACCTTGAACTCAAGCGGCGTGATCGAAGCTGCTCATCGTGGGAGCAAACGCAGTGTTCCGAAAATCTCACATGTACTACACCCTGATGAGACCCGTGCACTTGTTGTCGCGCTCATGCAGAACGACTCATGCTGCACTGCACCATCGCGTCCTGAATCTTTCTGTCAAACCAACACATCCTCAGGGCGCGCCGAAGCCCCTCATCCGCCTTGTGTCCAATATATCCACCCGCCCTCCGTCATGGATCGATCGTTTTCCAGCGAACATACGGCCATATCTGCACCTCATTAGGATAGACAAACCTATCGGAACAGTCTTACTCTATCTCCCCTGCGGTACGTGTTTCCGAGCTGCGTATGCGCAGACCTTGACAGACCGCGCTGTGCAGCGTGGTCGATAACGATGGCTTCATTCGCGCTGGGCGCGCCGCTAGCAACGAATCTTGGCTACCTCACCCTTTTTGGGGTCGGTGCATTGGTGATGCGCGGTGCAGGCTGCACGATTAATGATATGTGGGACAAGAACCTCGACAAGGCCGTAGGTACGTCGATGCCCAAGTGGTTTACCTGTTCCAAACCAAAGGGCACGGGGATTGCACAGAAAGAACACGGACACGACCGCTTTCCCAGGGAGACCTGACGCACCGTCAGGCGTTCATCTTTCTCGGTGGACAGTTGGCCATTGGACTCGCTGTGCTGCTGCAGCTGAATTGGTACAGGTGAATAACAGTGCTGGCAGCCTGCTGTCCGCCTTTATGCAGTTGTCCTGATTCCCATTTGTGATCTAACTGCTTCAACCCCAGCATCCTCCTAGGGGCGTCCTCCCTCTCCGTAGTTACTATATACCCGCTCATGAAAAGGGTAACATACTGGCCACAAGCAGTGCTCGGTACGGTCTGCAAAAGCGGTCCCTTGGTCGTTGAGCGACTCAGCTACTAATATATCGTGCCCCTAGGGCTGGCTTTCAACTGGGGCGCGCTGCTTGGTTGGTCGGCCATCGCGGGTACCGTCGATTGGCATGTATGTCTACCTCTGTACGCTGGAGGGTTCTTTTGGACGCTGGTGTACGACAGCATATATGCCCATCAGGTGAGGGGGTGTTTCGCGCCGATCTACGCAAATACCCGCTTACGGTCGTCCCACAGGATAAAAATGACGACATCAATGTAGGCATCCGCTCCACGGCGCTGCTCTTTGGCGAACAAACGCGACCCATTCTCAGTGCGCTATCAGCGTCGGCGGTGTCACTTATCACATATGCGGGTTTCGTGAACGCGCAGGGAGCGCCTTTCTACCTTGGGGTAGGACTTGGGGCGGCCCAGCTTGCGCGGATCCTCTGGAGAACCGATTTCGATAACCGAGCCAGCTGCTGGCAAGGCTTCGTCGGATGCGGATGGACCGGATTCTGGGTGTGGACAGGTGCATTGGCAGACTACGTAACCGTAATATCTGGAACACTCTGATGGAATATTAAAGAACATGCTTTGATTACGTATTGGAGTTTCTATAGAACAGCCATCAAGTTGATTGATACTCAACGTAAAATACTATCGTGATGAAACATGATGTTTCGTTATGTCAAGGGAATAAGGCGTACAATGAAGACCAGAGGAGTCACCAGAATGCCTGAGAAAATCTACAATGCAAGATTCGAACATCGTGGGGCAACAAAGAGGCATTGAACAAGAAATTCAAGATGAAGGGGAAAGCACCTGATGATTGTGGCGATATTTAAGCCAGCCATTGAATGCAACGACACACAGCGTCCAACAGAATGCAAAGCAGGTGATGGCCACGGCAACGTTGAGGAACATCATCATATCTGTTATGCGAGGTCATACAGTCATCGAATGGGGAGAACATTGAACTTGCCATCACGACCTCTCCTCATCGCTGCCAGAGTCACTTCCTCCGTGCTCAACATAAACATGAGGCCACCACACGCCAAGAAAAAGCTCCCCAGGGCTTCCGTTGAAGGTCGAGAAGGCAGGACGGAACTTGGCGGACCCAACCATAAGAAGAAATATGTGAAACACCTTAGCACAGAAAAGCCGAGCAGAAGCCACCCCCAGAGTTGATGAATTTGCACCTGGGGGGATTTTGTCGTAATTGCCCGTAGTTAGCACCGAATAACCTCCGACTTACCTGAAAGAGGTACGTCTGAGCATGGGCGCTCATCGCCGCACCAGTGACACCAATCACAAGGGCAGGAAATGGATTAGAGCTACCTCGGTAACTAGATGGTTCCGAGACGTTTCTCGAGTGCACAGGACCGAGAGCCGAAGCAGCCAACCAATTCCTGAAGCGCCTCGACTCCATCGCCATTCCGACCAACCCGGCAAACCAAAACATGACCTATCAAATAGGATCAGAGTTGGCCTGTGAACATGATCGGTCGACTTACTGCAATGCTGATATGTTGGACCTGTTTTGTTGTGTAAGGGTCACCTGAGTGCGCACCGAACCTTTCCATCCATGTATTGCTTAACCCATAGAGGAAGATGACGGTCGACTCTATAAATTCTGCAGAAACTGTATTGCCAATAGGGGAGATGTTCCATGCCCAGCCCATTTCCGAATGAGAGCCCAAGAAGCGAGCAAAAGTGAATAGTCCATAACACCAGAAAATGCCGCCCTCTGGGATGGCCCATATCAGGGTAAGAGGAAACCGATTAGGCAGAATCCAAACTCACTGATCAAATGGGCGAGGCAACCATTGATATAGTTGTTACGACACCCGCCCGTATATACCACAATGCCAGTAAGCATTTCTCCAAAGGCAGCAAACACAAGGAACCTCTCCCAGGTAGCATATGCCACTGCAATGACTCTTTGAAGAAAAGGCTTGGGTGGGCTATGTGTGAGTGGAGGTAGTACATCCCGTAACGTTTCATCAGAATGCCTGAGATCTCTGGGAGAGTCCACTGCAAAAACAGTGCGATCGGACGTTGCAGAATAAGTCGAACGACGATGGCTGTATGTGGTTGTTTCGTTGACTAGATCCTGTGTTTCGATGTTTATGTCTGGCCGATCGGTGCGCAGACCTTGCTGCGGTACAGTGCGGAGCGCTTTGATTTCATCATACTCTTCTGGATCTTCAGCATTCACCTCTGCATAGTCAGATGGTGAACCATGATCCGCCTCGCGTCCCAGAACGACTTCCAACCAAAATGATTTGACATCGAGTTTCCTTCTGCTCCTTGGGAACGCGTATAGTCGAGCGAAGAATGCAACAATGTCCACGACCGAGAGAACCAAACTTGACAGAATGATGAGATAACCCTGACTTGAATGGGTTGAGCCTTGGTACCTAGTAGTCGCGCTGTTAGTCACCCAAAGGCACCGAATAGAGTGGCGGAAATGATGTATGAACACACATATCAGGGGTTAATTTTCTGTAAAGGGCACTTGTAGCACAACCGAGACCACAGAGGGTGTAGAATACGACTATCGTAAATGCGTGCCAACGGTGTTTAGCTGAGCGGAGAGCAATGCCTGTTTAAATAAGTCCAACAGGGTTAGCCGGATTTATCAGCAAGCTGTATGACGCAGTGCGTTACCCGCTGGGAGTGCGACAAAAAAGGCGAGGATCATGAATGTAACATGCAAGGCTATGAGACCTGGATAACGAACTACGGTTGGATCTGGATTCTCGATGTCTATGGACCAATACGAGGGAGGAGTTGGGAGATGCCACATGAGGATTTCGGTTTCGTTGATTTCTGTGAGAGGTCGACCATGGTGCATATGCATATCATCGCGGGGACCGAGGGAGTGAGCGACAGTGAAGGGGGCCAGTGCAAGGGAGAGAAGGAGGGTCCACGCGGGGAGGGGATTGCGAGATAACCCAGAGGCGAGCATGATGAGTGGGAGGGGACGGGGGGGTACCGAGGCACGATGAGAGAGAGCTTATATCTGGGGGCAAGTTAGGCTCGGACTATGCCGTCATCGCAGTGGACAACCACTCAGATCTGAGTCATCCAAGCATTGGCTACTTGCGATATTTCCATACACGGACGACATCATGCCGAGCAGACCTCGAACTTATCAACATGTCAGGGATGAAACCACAATTCGGTGTATGTAGTGGCCACCGTAACTTAGAGCTTGTTTGACAGTCACCTAATCAACTCACTGGCAGCAGTGGTTGATCATGATGTTGGTCGGCACCTTCTTTCTTGGGGCCTAGTAAAGAAAGCACTCAAAACGTCGGCGCTGCCAGTATGGCTGCAGTCTTCTTGTACCTTGCTCAAAATCTAGTCAGTCTCATCGTCGATCTGATTGTCGTCACTCGTTTGCTGTATTGGCAAGAGGAAACAGAGAGCTTTGACTGGAACAATCTCATGGGACAAAGACGTTGGTACGCTTACCATTGGTTTGGAAAAGACCATTTGAGAACAACTGACGCAGCCAGACTGCTACGCTTCGGGTGTGGCAGCATTGTCTCCACGTTGAGTCCGCATACGGTGGCCCCGTTCTTGTGTACATGGCTTGCTGTTTGGCACAGTTGCTGTTGTGTAGGATGGTAGTATACATTTTTTGCATGCTGTACGTCCATCTTGCATATTACTGAGGGCATGCCAATTTCAGCTGAGAGAGCGACCCATCGTGCCAGCGGGCAAACCAGATTTGCGCAGACGACTTGCAATCCAGAACGGGCCGGCATTGATGAAGTTGGGAATCACGTTCTTCCTTATCGGCGTCGTGTTCTACCTAGCAACAGACGCTCCGCGGTTCACAAAACACGCAGCAACCCGAGCTGAGAGAACGGCGACAACAGCCAGAGAATTATGTAATGCATAAAGTAAAGAACCGCGTCGAGTTTCCATCGTCATCAAGAGATGCTATAGATACATGATTTATGTAACCGCCAGGGTGTTGCACGTTCCAGACTTACAACAGGATAATGGTATCAGCACTGACGAGCTCGGCTCCTTCATACAAAATATAAGTAAATAAGAAATGTCGCTATATTGGAAAGGATAAACATGACTCAAAGACAGCCAGAAAGCAAGCTATCTGCAGATCGGGAGGGAAATAATACTTGGGGTGGCGCAAAGGCCCCTACTGATTGACCACCTTGATAAAATGTCAGTCAATGAGCAAAGGCAGATGATGCACGGAACTAACCTTCAATATCCCGTCATACGGGTCTTCCATCGAATACGCAGTGGAGGACTCGAGCTCAGGGTACATTGCAGAATGACCTGAGATCATCTCAGAAGCTGGTGAAACAGCAGCGGGCGAAGGAGGTTGAATAGGGCTATGCGGACAGAACTGTTGCGGGAGAGTTAAACGACGGGAAGGATCGTGAACTGGGTTGGGCAGGAGCGGCGGGACTGGTTTGCGATCAGAGTACTTCCGGGTCAAGTTAGCACCGCCGTTAGGATTGCAGTTGAAGTCTGGTTCTTGAGTGCTGGGAACAGGAGTAGGGGGAGGGGGAGGGACGTTATATGGTGAGCGAAGTGGCAGTGGAGCGTTTGGAGGGGGTTGACGGCCAGTGGCCGGAGGTGGCGGGGGAAAGGGCTGGTAGTAACCATGCAACGGAGGATCCATTTGCAATGCACGCGCCTGTTGAGAGCCTACATACGGAAAGCCATGGACGTGACCAGAGGAGCTGCCACTAATCCTGCGCTTTTCCAGGGATTCTATACGATCACCGCCACCATAACGATCAGTCATACCAGGATCAAAGGTAATAGCATCGATGTGACGGTTATGGCGCCGTTGTCGCATAGTCCAAGTGACGATGACGAATAAGATGATCAACACGACGACTCCGACTGCGGTGAATACGCCACCTGCCAGAGCAGGATTTTGTAAGAATGATTTCGGAGCCACATTGGTGGAGGATGGCAACGCCATCGTGGTGGTGACATAAACAATAGAGGTACCAGAGGTCACTGAATAAACACCGTAATCCGAAGAGGTAGGCGTTGGTGTTGGCGGGGGGGTTGGCGATGATGGAACCAATGTTTGAAGCGTAGTCGCGTGGGATGAAGTAGTAGCACTGCTAGAGCTAAAGACACAACCGTCAGACCAGAGGAGGGAAACGTCAAAGATGCCACCTACGTCGTGGTAGTCCGAGTGGTGTGCGGTGAAGTAGTGGTGGAGCTCGAGCTAGAAGAGAAGCGTCGGGACTGCTTGACGGTATGAAGACAAAGGGAAACGAACGGAAACACAAGGAGAGACGTGGCGCCATTGAGCAGGGTGGTAATGTCGCCGAAGCCTGGCGAGTCTGCTGCAGCGCTCGAAGTGGGGACGAGCCCCCCTCTGGAAAGTGGTCAATTCAGAGCTATGGATACGGGCTACGAGACGCACAGGATGCCTTCAAATCCATGTGAGGTCAGAAGTCATGCAAATCTGAATGTAACCCATACCTCCAATGCCTTGCCTGCGAACGAGGCGGATGTGGTCACCGGTGCCACGACGGGCGTGCATGAAAGACAAGGAATGTGGAATAAGGAGCGTGGGGTGTCTAGGCTGGATGCGACTCTTCCTGGTGGGTGTGAGTTCTCTGAAACGGCAAGGAATGGACGAAACAGACACACTCTACCAGAGGGAATGTCGGAAAGGCAAAGCAGTTATTCAAAGCAGAAACATCGGACGAGCAGTTGGTTGGCATCGCGACTCGACGGAGACAACGCGGACATCTCCGGTCCGGATAACATAACTACGTATGTACAGCACAAGGAAACGCCGTTAATCAGGTCCCCCTGGTAATAAGTCCATAGTTCTCCTTAGCCCTCCTCTCCATGAGATCCCGCAGCGGACCAAGCAAGCGTGTGAACGCGTATGTATCCAACGCCGCCACCTTCAGCTTGGGTTGGCTCGAATCGGTCCTGTTCACCGCTCTGATCGTCGCAGCTCTGGGCTCAAGACGGAGTAACGATAACTCTGAACGACTTGAGTCACCGTTTGATCACGTCGCCCAAATGACTTACCGCCAAAATAATCTCCCTTTTTGAGGTTACCCACGATAATTTCACCACGTTCTCCCTCGCTAGACTTGATCACGACAGCATCTCCTTCCTCTATGAAGAAGAACGTATCCCCCGTTTCCCCCTGACTGACCACTGATTCCCCATCCTGGTATACTCTGCTATACAGGGTATCGGCAATCTTGCTTCTCTCGGCCGGCTCGAGCGACGAAAGGAGCGGAACCGTAGACAAAAAGTGTTCGTACATCGTTCTTCGCCTGTGTGCAATCTTCAAGACGATGGTACGGAAGTTTATACGATCCAGTGCCCAAACAACCGAAGGTTCCATTGCTTGGACGGTAGCTGCACGAGCGTGGCCATACATGAGCGCCAGCTCACCAAAGCAGCTTCCTGGCTTGCATTCCATGACCTTTTGTCCAAAAACAGGATGGAATCCAGGATGCGCTAACTTTGTCCGCGACAGAGCATCCGCAGAGGGCCATGAGGTGGGGAGTGAGTCGCGGAGGATGTAGCAGTGGAACAGGCCCGACTCGACGACGTAACAGTAATCTCCGTCATCCCCCTGACGAATAATCACTTCGCCCTTTTTTACATGGACTTCTTTCATGGCGTTGAGAACGCCAGTCTCCTGCTCTTGGTCGAGGTCACGGAAAACAAAGTTGTTTGCAATGGACGCCTTGATGCTGCGGAACTGTTCAGGTGTTTTCGGATAGACCGGCGGAGGTTCATCACTTTCGACGTCAATGGGCTCCGCACTAACAGACGCGCGGCGCGACATGGCAGAAGCACGCGCGTGTAAATAATTATTCTCAATACCCGACGCTGGGTAGGATGATGTCGGAGTTGTCCCTGCATCAAATCTTGCAAAGGGATTTGGCTCTGTGGAATGCGGAGATGTTGGAGGAATCTCGCGAACGTCGAAAGAGAAATCAGACACACTGCTGGAACTGGCAACGTTAGCGTCACCAGCAAGTAAAGCATTCCCAGGTACAATCAAAGTACCAAAAGGTCTAGAAGAGGTGTTTGTAGGGAAAGTGGACCCACGGCGCTGGGGGGCGATCGGGGGGAACGAAGAGACCGGTGTGGGCGTAGAGTTGCGGGAAGCGAAAGGGACGGGAGAGTCAGAGTAGAATTCGGCAGGCAGCTCATGAATGGATGGAAGCCCGCGTTGTGCAAGCTGTCCAAGTAGATCTCGCGTACGCGTGCGCTGCTCTTCTACACGGCGTTGAAACCAGCTGGTACAGAACTGGAGCGTGTCCTTCGGCTGTGCACGTTGCACATCGCGAGTCAAGTCCGCGATGAGCGAGTCAAACGTCGAAGATAAAGTCATCTGATGGAGGGGAAGGAGAGAGAAACGTTTCCCACTTGTGAGTGGCTATGTATGTTTGGACAAGTTGACGGAATGCTATAAGCAGTACAAAGGAAATCTGACAAGCATACGATGTATCCATGCTACACTTTCTGCAAGCGACAACACTACAGCCAATACCTCACAACCCCTCCCACCAGGGTTGACAGAAAATAAATCAGGAGGCACAAAATAACAAATCCGTACGGTTACCGGCCGTGCAGATACTGCGCTGGATAACCAGGTCCACCGTAGGTGGCGCCTGGCACCTGCTGGGCCATGTGAGTCTGGGTATGCGCATTTGCAGCTTGCGCCTGCGCTTGAGCCAGAGCCTGCGCTTGAATTCGCGCAGCGTCTTGTTGGCTATACATAGGGGGTGGGTGGGTAGGGTACATTGGTTGTGCAGTCATGTGTGGAGCTTGTTGCTGCTGAGCCTGCTGCTGCTGCTGCTGCTGATGGTGTCCATGTGAGTGGGGGTGGGGGAAATTATATTGAGGCGGTGGCATTGATCCTGGAACCGGGGTCGGGCCATACGCAGGACTCATTCCAGCAGTAAAATATGGATGAGACAATGCGTCCGTGGCAGTGACCCGCTTGCTGGGGTCGAACTGAAGCAATCGCTCCAGAAGATCAAGGGCTACATATATCTTAGTCACAACCTGGTTTTTCCGGGATTCGTTACACTCACCTTGCGGTGATGCCTTGGGAAGGACTTGTTGAAATGGTATCTTCGGGTATTTCGGGTACTGCTTCAGGGTGATCTCAGGCTGAGCGAACCATGAGTTCAGTGTATGACTCTGAGGTTAGAAATAGTACCGCATCGTTGGCTATCTTCTTCAAAACACGGTCATCTGGTGTGCCAATTATCCGCATGATGTGGAGTAACTGGTCTTGGTTGTCTCGCCCGCGGAAAAGGGGTACCCCAGATATCATTTCCGCAAATATGCATCCACAGGACCATACGTCAATGGATGTATTGTAGGTCCTGGATCCAAGTAGCACGTCTGGAGCGCGGTACCACAGAGTTACAACCTAGACGAACGCGTTAACAGCAAAACGAAGTTCGTGGACGTGACTCGCTTCGTTCGAGAATGTGTTCACAGGGACACCAAAAGCTCGAGCCAAACCGAAGTCGCCAAGCTTTAGTTCTCCTTTGCGATTTATCAGGAGATTCTGTGGTTTGAGGTCACGGTGCAAGACACGATTTTCGTGACAGAAAGAGGTGCCTTTGAGGAGTTGGTACATAAAACTTCGCACCGTAGCCGGGTCTAGCGCCCCTTTATCGCCGTGTTGATCCATGTATTTCTTCAGATCTTGGTCACAGTACTCGAAGATAAGTACGAGCTTTGTTTCCGTATGAATGACGTCGTAGAGGCGTACGATGTTGACATGCTTGAGTTCCTTCATAAGTGAGATCTCTCGAATGGCAGTAGACGGGGTGCCCTCCTCTGCATCAAGGTGAATTTCCTTCAACGCCACAATCTCATTGGTCGTCCTCGAGCGACCCTACAGATGTATAAGTTAAAACTGGAGATCTGACGAGGGTCCGAACCTTGTAGACGGTGGCGTATGTACCCTCGCCTTTGGATATAAGATCAGTATATCCACTACCTTAAACAGCCGAAATTATACCCAGTTTCTCTAGCTGTAGACAACTGTGAGTGGCTTGTAACTGTGGCCAGTGAAATTCGGCCTTACTTGAATGTAGTTCATTGTCCGCAACGAGTCAAAGGTCCCTGGGAATTTATATCAGCTGTCCTATCAATCTTCCGGCGCTCGAATCCAGAGTCGTCGATGCAGTGCGTTCAACGGTTGATCGAGGCAATGTGAGATGTCGCGACGATTAGTGGCAATAAGAGTCTGAGAGCGATCAGTAGCATCTTCGATTCTTGCCGAGGACTCCATACTGTACTAGGCACGTGACTGCCTACGATATTTTCGTCGAGACCAAACTTACTAGCCTCTCTAATACGAGGTGGGTGAGACATTGTCGCTCGAGCCTATCAATTGACATAGGTGCAATTTCACAGTCAAAAGACATGGATCCTTCTCCACGTACCAAAAAACGGCGCACAAAATCATCGTCGCGTAAATCGGAAACAAAAACAATGCAGAGCCGCCCCGACGAAGTGCTCGTAGCCGATGATCGAGCCCCCGTGGTAAGTCAATCGTTATTCTTTATTGAACGTTGTCTCCATTGTGCTAGACCGCACCAAAAAATGCCCGCTATGCCGAATCGTCCTCGCTCGCCATACATTCTGGAGTCGAGCTTGGTCATGATCAAGCCATGGACGAGGTCCTCGCTCGACGTGAGGCGGAGGGCACCCTCGATACAGACCTAGCCGAGTTGAGCCTCGGACAAAGACTCACAGCAACCGGAGGAAAGAACCCAACGAGTCCAGATAGTGATGAGGAAGCGAATCCACCTACAAAACAAAACCAACCAGAAGCACCTGACGTCGTTCCTACCCACTCCCTAACGCGGACACTCATACAGGCTTTGCATTCATCTGATTCGCGTTTACTAGAAACATGTTTGGCCCATTCTGACGTCTCACTAATACGCAATACAGTCCGAAGACTACCACCTCAACTGTCATTACCTTTACTTCTTGCATGCATAGAAAGATTAGGGAGAGGTGCACGGGCTGCAAATATGAAGGGTGGGGGAGGGGGTGCAAGTTCTCAAAGGGCTATGGTATTGATAACTTGGATCAAAACCACGCTTCTTTTGCACAGTGGCCATCTCACAACAGTACGCCTGCTATATCATGTGGTGTCACGCTCTCACTCGTGCAGATGCCAGATCTAGTGGCGAGACTGGCAGGACTTCACGCCACTCTAACATCAAGACTTGCTTTGCAAGATAGCCTGTTATCATTGAACGGGAAACTGGATATGGTTCTCTCTCAGATAGAGATGCGCTCGTCCTCGGCCCCTACTTCGCTAACGTTTAAAAAGGACTCGACTCGTCCAAACAGTACGCGACAGCCCACCCGTTACGTCGAAGGTGACAGCGATAATGAAGAAACGGGGGCAGTGGATGCAGAACCTCCAATAGAGAGCTGTGATGAAGAGGGTAGCGTAGAGGATATCGAGTTAGGTGGTGAAAGCGACAGGGATGAGGATGGAGATGAGGGAGCGGAGTATTCAGATGACGAGGATGATGACGAGGACAACAATGCACAGGGCCTAAACGGCTTTATCGATGATGAAGCAGAGGAGTTTGATGACGAGGATGAAGACGGCGACAGTGAATAAAACATCGTTGCCTCCTCAGAGATCTCAAGCATGGCCCTCAACCTTCGAAGTGATCATCAGATTCACGTTGCAATGCAGACTACTCTATTCGTCTATCCAATCTCCACCTCTGACACGGAGCACATATTCCCTTACCCATAGTGGACGTCGCGCATGTTGAATCTGAAGTTGTTCTTTGTATCTCTGCTTTCTCAACTCTTCCTCGCTGGGTTCCCTACTCTCTATTGCCTCTGGTGTGCGTTCCATTGCGTTCATTTCTGTCCGCAGCCGCCCTTCACGTTGACGCAAGACAGTTCTTCTCCGATTGTACAGCTCCGGATGCAAAGTGGCGATGATGAGCGACAAGAAGATCGTAACCTTCTGGGTAAAGGTCAATGGATCAGCAACCCTCGTGGGCTGTGTGGGCCAGAGTAATTTGTTCTCGTTATGGACATTCATAAGTGCTAAGCTGTCGATCAAGTTGTTAGATTGACCAGGAATGGGGGGCCCTTGTGCAGGTTGGTGAGTGTTATCTGTGTTTGGGGGTCTTGGTTCAGGGGGGACCTGCCCGTCATCTTGAGCGTTTGGCGGAGTTGGCGGTATCGGCGCAGGTGCAGCACGGTCCCCATTATCCGCGCCGGCTGCGTCACCATTCCCCTGGTTCAAAGGTTGTAGAATAACAATTCGAACATGCGTCCACATCTCATATATGATCCACGCAGCGATGCATAGCCCAAGGATGGGCTTGCGCGTGGGTGCAAAGAAGTAAAGCAAGAGAACGATTCGAAGCAACACCATCAGTAGAGGCGCAAGTAGAGCTCGAATAGGAACTTCTCGTAGCAGATTTGCACCTTGCTGTTCTGCGACCGCCGGACCAACGGGTACAGGGCCAAGCTGAGGAGTGGCATCAACATTGGCGTTTGGTATTGCCCTCAGCGGAGGAAGACCCAAATGCTGGAGAAGTTCATTGACTTCCGGGGGAACAGAAAGTGTTTCTGGAACGGTGAGTGTGGGAAGGGGCGAGGGGATAGGCGGTAGTGACAATATTGAGAAGGTACATGTCAGGACCTTCAAAGCGTGCAACTGCTTGACGCTGGGTATACCCATTGGCTCACGGAGAGCGAGATAGGATTGGCCACTATAAAATGTATGGGCATTAACGCACAACCGACAGTATAAAAGTTTTTACCTGATTGTGACGATGTCGTAGTCAACATGACCCTGGCTAGTGGGAATACAGGAGGGGGAATCGCTGTCAAGGATAGTAGGCCAGACATACCCCCTCCTTTCCAAAGCTAGCTTTGCAAGGCTCCGCTTCGTCGGAACATCGGGTAAATCCTCTGGTGGGCAAAGCTTCGAATTCGAGAGCATGTACAACGCTTGCCAGTGTTTGAAACGAATAAATGCGAGTGTCTCATCGGGAACTGGGCCTGTGGACAACTGAGGGATAGAGCGGGGCTGGGAGCCGAGCGGATGGGTAGATGAAATCTGAGGGGATGAGACCGATGCTTCACACGATCCGGGTGGGGCACTAGTCCAAGCTGATGGCTGGACAGATAAGTGAAGAATACGCTGCTCGTCTAATGACTGGCATTCCAGAACATTACACCTGTAGGAACATGCCACGGCAAAGGTTACTCACAGACCATAGACCAGTGATCTTCTCCTCATCGAATAAATACCGCCCTCTCCAAATAATGCGCTGCCCTTCTGGCTGAGGGTGGCCTACACAAGTGCCGAATATTGCTTGCTTGACATCACAAACAGTCGACGTTTCGGGAACAACAACAGTGAAGGAGTGAGAGTAAGCAGGAAGCTCGATGCGGACAGCAACGAGTGACATGGCAGCTGGTGAACTTGAGTTAAGTTTCCCGAAGCTAGGCGAACTTCTCAGCCGTTGCTCAGTCAATGAGCATGTCACATGACTCTAGCTAGAACTGACGTGGCCAAGCTTACATAATAAAAGTTTGATTGCATCCACGTGACCAACACACGATTGTCACGTGCACGGTGTTGAACCAGCTAGTGGCAATCGGATTCGGAACCCCTCTCAAGGGTGCTTCAACTCCAATCCGTCGCGACAAGCATCTGGTACGTACATACTAACTTCACGGCCCTTTATGCGTAGCTTCCTACTTCTTTTCTTTGCCATTGAGCAAGTGGTTGCTCAACTCCCTCTTCCAAAACCCCCTTTCATGCCCCAAAATGCTTCGGCCGGTGCGGTTCCATCCGCTGGCGGTATTCCCAACACACAATGGTCATCGCTACTCGGAAATCTGCTATATTTCTACGAGGCGCAGCGCAGCGGAAAATTGCCTACCACCAACCGTGTCAAGTGGAGAAATGATAGTGCTCTGACCGACGGTCGGGATTTAAAGCTTGACCTCACCGGAGGATATTATGACGCAGGAGGTAGGAACACTCTTGTTTCTTGTGAAGTTGGCGATTTGAGATACATTCCTTTTTTTTTTTAAGATTACATCAAATGCACTTTCCCCTTGGTTGGTACCTACTCTTGCTCCTTAGTTCTCTCATTCACACCTACCAGTCAGCAACCGTTATGTCGATATGTTGGGGAGCGACAGACTTTGGAAAGGGTAGAACAATTCCCTTGTCGATGGTTATATTCTCATCGCAGTTGTCAGGCTATGACTTGGCAAATCAATCGCCTTACCTTGACGACATGTTACGATGGAGCTTGGATTGGCTCATCAAAGTTAGTATCGCGTTTTTCTACCATGTTATAGAGTTGTTGCAACTTTATTGACCATTAGGCACACCCCTCTAATAATACACTGATTGTCCAAATAGCAGACAGTATGTTTCAATTGTGCCTGTTATTCCTTCCCCTAATCTGTGTCTTTTGAGCCAATGCCACTGATGCATACTGGGGTGGCGATAAGAATATCCCAGGACCGCGCCTTTCCTACCAGATCAACGGTACCAGGTGAGGACATACGTCGGTCAATTTATTTGTTTGATACCATTGGTGCAGCCCGGGGACTGACGCAGCAGCGGGAGCAGCAGCAGCATTTGCCGCCTGCTCTAATCTATATGCTAATCGAGTCTTTTCAAACTCATATTCGGGCCCTGCTACGCTCCAAAATGCTACTTTTGCAGCGACATTACTCGAACATGCACAACAACTATACAATTTTGCAACAAGCGCATCGAAAGTTGTATACCAGCAATCTGTCCCTGAGGCAGGGATAGCTTATGCCTCTAGCGGTTATGGGGACGAACTTACCATTGCCGCACTCTTCCTCTCCTTGGCACTTAACTCTACCTCACTGTATCAACAAGCAGAGGCGTACTATTCACAATATGACTTTAACAGTTATCAAGGCGTCTTCAACTGGGATTCCAAGGCACCCGGCTTACCAGTTCTGTTTGCCCAGATTGCTCAGGCAAACCCTACTTTCGGCAACATTTCAAACTGGCAAACTGCGGCTGAATCTTACTTTGACGGCATTGTATATGGCGGTGGCGAGGGTTACTCCACTCGTGGTAAGGAGACACCAGCAAGCTTAGCTGTGATCTTCACCCGTGTATTGTAGGGGGCCTCCTGTATTATCCTGGTGACTCGGACGAAGCTAGTCTGAACCCTGCGCTGAATGCAGCCATGCTTCTCAACCGATATGTTCCACTTGCATCTACGCGACAAAGGAAGCAAGACTACTATGTCAGTAGAACATTGATAACACCTTGGAAGTCATTGACAACTGCTTGCAGAATTACGCGAAGAGTCAAATCGACTATACCCTCGGCAAGAACCCTATGTCAAGTGAGTCCCTCTTCAACGTCTCCACTAGTCACTCACATGTGATCCAGTGCCGTACATTGTTGGTGCCAACCCAAATTCGCCGCAGAACCCGCATTCCGCCATGGCCAGTGGAGGAGACGACATAAATGATATCAACAACTCTCCCCCGCACGAAGCGTATGTGCTGTATGGCGCTGTGGTTGGAGGTCCAGACAAATACGACCGCTTCTTCGATATCCGCGCAGATTGGCCTGAGACTGAGGTCTGTTGATGAACTATCTTTCTGGGATTGCTTTGTTCAACCTCCCACAGCCCGCCCTGGACTATAACGCCCCCATGCTAACTTTAGCTGCTATGCACGTTCTCAACGACACTTCCGACCCTTTCTACACATCTCTGCAGGCAGGAGCATACCAGCAACCCGCAGGCATGCCATGCGATGCCGCATATACAGACGGCTGTGGTGGGCCACAGCTCAGTCAAGGTGGTCAAATTGCTCTGGGCGTCATCGTTGGTCTTGCGGGTATCGGAATATTTTCGCTCGTTGGGTGGTGGGGATGGCTAAGTTGGCGAGGAAATTACCACCCGTGTTACTGAATATCTTATTCTTCGTTTTTCATCTAAGCTTGGACATTTTTTTTTCAACGATAATAGGAATTTTACAACCACATGATGTGTGCACATATATTGGATACGATTAGATTTACTCTTTTCATGCGGTGGTGACTTTTCAGTAGACCTAGGCGATTTAGCGGTTAGCTTTAGAAATGTTGAAATCCATGACCCCACCTCCAGGACATATCGCTCCTCCTCTTTGAGATGTTCAAGGAATTCGCCAGCAGACTCTCGCGAGTGGCCCTGATTCTTCACCAAAGCGCCAACCAATGCTTCGTATACATCAGGGACAGGCCACGTAGGACCACACAAGTAGAACGCCCCCTTATGGTTCTTCAGCATATCTGCAAGAGTTTCGGCGTCGTCTAGCATCTTGTGCTGGATGTAGACTTTCTTTGGACCATCACGAGAGAAGGCCAAGCCCGCCTTAGTAATGGTTCCATCCTCGATGTATGCCTCAACCTCCTCCCCATAGAGGTACTCCTGTGACTGGTGGCGGGAACCGAAGTAATAGTACGTGGGCCCAACTGGGTGTCCCTGATGGGCGAGCCATGCGCGGTGCTGGAGGAACGCGCGGAACGGTGCAGCACCAGTTCCAAGACCGGCCATGATAATGGGCTGCGTGGTATCTGGTGGTAACTAATGAGGGCTTAGGTGGGGTCGGCGTTCAAATCTACAAAACGTGTTTCATACCTTCATCACACTTGGCTTGATGGACACCGTGACCTTCTGACCGACCTTCAGCCCAGCAAGATACCTCGTGCACTGCCCATACCGCTGCTTGCCTAGAGAAACGATTGCAGTCAGCGATTGTCATTAGTCACCTAGACCAAACACTTGCCATTCGGTGCAGTCCACTCCACAGTCACGACCAGCAGGTCAACACGGTTGCCCACCACGCTCTGGGAACTGGCGATACTGTAATGCCTCGGCTTTGTATCCCCAATCAGTTCACAGAGTTTCTCGATGGGAGGTGTGGCACTGGGGTACCGTTGGAGGACGTCCGCAAAAGAGACTGTGTCCTTCTCGCCAAGCTTCTTGAATGTCGAGGAACCTTCTGGTGAACCAATAAATTGCAACGCCATCCTGTGCACGCGGTCTGCAGCATACGGAGCGAGATCCGTGTAGAATGACTTCGGCGGCTTGCCAAACAAGTCAATCTGTTGTTGCAGAGCTTGGAAAACGGTACGTGTATGCATCTGACCTTCACCGCCTGGAACAGGAATTGTGATCAGACGGTTTGGATCTACACCGTACCAAGCGCAAAAGTCGAGTACGTCTTGTTCGTCGTTCCACCCGTGAACACCAAGCGCTTCACCGATGGCATATTTCAACCCAGTCCCTTCCGTGTTAAACTCGAGGTGGAAAACGTTCCGGTCGTATTCAAGAGGCGTCAGACGACGATTGACAGAGCAGGTAACAAGGAATGTGCGTTCTGGAACATCTGGCCGAAGAGAGGGATCTTGACGGAATTCGTCGACCTCGAAAACGCCGGGAAGCGGCGGTGTGAAAGCCGACGGAAACAATATGTGTTTGGCTGCTTCATGCCAGGACGAAACCTTTGATCCATTGTAAACGGTCTCGCCGTCAGCGGCGTCAACGCCGATTGCATTGAACTCAAGCTGTTTCAAAGTAGGTGTATGTTTCCCCTCAAGGGCGGGTGTCGGAGGGTCCAAAGGTAACTGGACTTGAACCAGCTCCAGCCAGGTGCAAGCATTAAGCTTGGAAAATGTATCGGAGCTGCACGGAATGGAAGCTACGCCTTGAGCTATTTTGCACACGAGATGTTCATTGGATGATTTGCCCAGGTATAACCTCAAGAAGACAAGGAAGACAACCAAGTTAAGGACAAAGTGATGAGCTGTGGCATCAGAAACCAGTTCGACGATTGGCTTGGCGTCTATGGTATAGAAGCGTAGCATTCGTTGTGTTGCGACTTCCAAAGTTTCGGGCGGCAGATTTTCCAGAAGCTCAGTAGTAGACCATGATGTGAAGAGGAGAACGGTGGATCCAGCTTTTGCGTTATCCAAGACAGCATGAGACTTGAGCATAGTGGAATCTAGGATACAAATGAAATCGGCCTTTCCACTTCCATCTAGAGGGAAAATGACCGAGAGTGGTAGGGACTTCTGAGAATCTGTTTTGGGTCCAACGACTACCCTGTCAGCCGTCAACGCCCCTGGCGTACTGAGCACATCATGCCCAGTTACCCGACGCAGTGATGCTGCCCTAGAGAACGTATCCGCAACAAGCTGGTGGAAGAATGACAGACTGGCGGACGGTGTGCTGAGGAACAGAAGCTTGGTGAACGAAGGCGGAGTTTCTATCTCGAGGGGACGAGAGGAATCCTTGACAAGTTTGGAAAGATGGGTAGCAAACTGGCATGGGTGAGATTGGAATAGTTGTGTCTTTTCAGGGACAATACGTTGAGAGCGAATGATTTGCCCGGGAGAGAGGGGGTCATATAAGGACGAAAAAACGTCCATGAAGAGAGGCCCCTGAGTAATATCGTTCGGAGTATCGTCGAAAACATAGATTTCTACCACAGAAGAAGGGATGATTTCTTGGAGAGCAACATCATTCCATGGACGGAGAACCTTGACGATCACCACCGCGACACCTTGGAGACGACTGGCAAGATGTTTCGCAGCGAGGGCCAATGGCCCATTGAGGAAGATAAGTGCTGTATGGGCATTCTCATCCCCAACAGATTCGAAGGGTGTATATCCAGCCTGGCGGAATGCGTCAGACACGCTGAAAGAAGGGCTTTCAGCATTGGAATGGTAGACAAGCTCGTGGCCAATCTCCCTGGCTGCGCAGTGGTGATCGAAAAGGTGGACGACATGGGTACCAAGTTTGTACGCGAGTGCAGCGAAATCGACCGATTCCTGAGGCGTTGCAGAGAGCAAGATGGTGATATTGTCGGGGAGAAGACTCAGTGTGGTAGCCAGCGAAGCGAGGGTGGAAGAAAGGGCGAACTTGTCACCAGCAGGTGTAACGGCAGGAACCTGGATGACGAGTTTGCTGCGGGAGGAAGGTGGCGGGAGATAGGAAAGAGACGGCGCCATTGCGGCAAGTCCAGTTGGAGAGGTGAATGCAGTCAAAACGGATCCATCGACGGCGTCCTGGCTGCTGCCTTCCGACAGTCTCCCTACGAGAGAAAGGCCAGCACCAGCCCGTGTCTGGAGCGGAATGACTGGGACTGAGTTAGGCTGGGCTGATGCCCATGCTTTTGCAAGCACCCCGAAGCCAACCTGCTCAGCTACGTCGTACACGTAAACTGCGGAGCTGTTGGAAGCGCGCGAAGATATCCATTCTATGAGGTCGGACGCTGACCTCTTTGAAGGTTCTGTGACCTGCGAGGGTTCTGGATGCATGGTAACTGAGGGATGCCGTCGATCATCCCGCTGCAAACTTTTACTAGCTGACTGACTCGATGGCGCAAGTTGATGCAATCATTTCATAATCCATGATAACTAACTAACTAGTCATTCTTGTATGGTATTGAACAAACGATCACCCTACAAGTACCACAGTTAAATGCCTGTCATCCCACATACAAGTGCGGTTTACTCACAGTGTCACCCAAGCCAGGATAGATCAGCCCATCCCCCGTGATGCTTGGATCCACAGCGGCAACCCAGATCTGTCCATAATATTACCACCCCGTCTTCACTGGGAATGGAAGAACGATTACCTCTAATTCTGGAAACTGTCCCTCTATGTTCTCTAAGCCCTGTTCAGATCCGAGCACGACAAGTAACTTGATATTAGACACTGGAACGACTTAATTTAGCAGTTCTCGGGATCTGCCAATGATCAAAACTAACCAGGGACACCCCAATCGACCAGCATAGTGAGGGCAGCACATGCAGTACCACCCGTGGCGACCAGAGGATCGAGAAGGAAGCAGATGTCTACGTTTCTGGTAGAAGGAAGCTTCGAATAATCTGCCAATATACCCATGAGTAATAAGGTATAGGGTACTAGCTGAACGAATACATACATTCGACGGGCTGTAGGCTGACTTTCTCTCGAAATATCCCAATGTGGTATACAGGCGCTGCTCTGATCCAGGACCGTCAAGTTACAAGGCGGAGGGCCAAGACCACGCACATTGATGGGATCTACTCACGGAAACAGGGTGAGGAGCGCGTCCGTCATGCCAAGACCTGCCCGTAGAATCGGGGTTAATCCAACACGTGGTTTGATGAAAGAGCCCGTGAAAGGCGCGATGGGAGTTTGCTAGTTCAGTGGTCTCATTGGCAGTCGCGTCTCAGGACCATCTGAGACACTCACTCCTTGGAAACTCTCCTCCTCTAGATCTCGGGACGCCTCGATACCCAACATCAAACTGATATCATGGATGCCCTGTAACCCGCATCTTTTATCGAAAGAAGACAGACAACTCTGTCCCGGTGCGTACCTCACGGAAATCTCTGGAACTGGTCGTCGTCAGACGAAGGTGCGAAAGGCGAGCGTTGACGAGGGGATGTGACAGAACGTGGCGGTTCTTCCCTGGCATGGTTGTAAGGCGAAGAGGGTGTGTATGCGATGTACGACGTCGCTATTATGTAGATAGCATTCTTTCTAAACTGGGCTAAGACAATTGTGCTACACTCGAAACGACAAGAAGCTGCGTGCATTCAGCGTCGCTTGTATTCGCATGGCTTCAAAACACCACTTCGCGACATCACAGCAGTCCATTCCTGTTCTGACGTGGCAGCCCTCGCCATCTTTTTAAACTGAAACAGAGTAAAGTGTGTGTTGCGATTGTCCTACAAGGCATTCAACAAGTGAGCGAACGCAAGTGTCGCCGAACCACCTACCTTCTTCTTGAGCTTGAAACCAACATCACGAATCAAAGAAACAAATTCATCCACAGTTCCGAAGCGACTGGAAACCTCGGCAATTTTCAGTTCACCCCTGCTGAAAGCAATTATGTATCACATCATACGAACATTTGCCCTGCGTACCCTGGACGGAGTATTCTCCAGGCCTCTCTTATGCATCCTGGCCAGTTGATGCCCATGAGGCTTAACGCACAGACAACAACATCGACAATCTGCCCTCCCCCTTCTGTGGGTTCTTGGGATAATGGCTCCGAGCCAGGGAGTGGAAGACGTGAACAGATATCGGCTTCAGTAACAAAGGCCCCATCGGAAAGAAGATCAAATGATAAAACATTTATGCCTCTTGAATGTAAAGCCTTGGCTAGTGCTGCATCTCCGCATCCCAGATCTACAATGACCGACTTGGGAGGATATTTCGAGAGCTCATCGATGTAATGGGAGACTGGGTTAGAGGGCCAGGATTGTACCTGATGTCTGAAACCAGCATGGTACTAGGACCAATCGATCGGGGCTCCGAATAAAATACGGTGGAAACATCACTAACATCCTGGAAGACTTTGGGGTCCTCTTTTATCATTTTGACAGCCTCTGAACTGTCTGATTTGTAAAGCTTCTCGTTTATAAGCCTTGTGAAAGAATATGAACGCACAAAAACGATGATCATGGAAGCTCTCACCTGAAGCGAGCACCACCTAAGCTTTCCTTCATGTTTTTCTGCATTGACGTGAGGCCTGTGTTGCCTTGATTAGACCTCGAAGGCTTCGAGGTGGGGCGAGAGAGTCCAGAGGTTGTCACAGTACTCGAACTCTTCGACTCATTTTTCTTTCCCTTAGGTGCACTGGGAGCGCTAGGGTCCTTTGGCGTCGAGGGACCCCCCTTCCCTGCCTGAGAACTCCGGTTACCATCATTATTCTGGGATCTTGCTTTGCCAGAAGCCTTCTTCTTAGAAGGTTGGGAATCACCGCTGCGGGTGTCGTCGCCGAGCATTCTAACCAACTTCTCTAGATTGGCCTGGGCGGACTGCAGATCATCGGGACTGTGTGAGGCACGGCGTTTGCGCTTTTTTGAAGCAGGCACTAGAGTAGAGGGAACAGACCACCCTGGGACCTGGAAGAGTGCCATATTCTGGATCTAATCCGTGGCACCAAAACACGGTCGAGGTAGAGGTGAATGGTTTTTTGACTCCGCGAGGCCTCGAAAGCGCACAGTGTGCCGCATTCAAAGTCCACCAGACATAGTCTCGATCGGGACGATATTACATAAAGGCAGCTGGGGTAGTACAATATTTTGTGGTGTTGCAGGTTGTGGATACATAGCATATAATCACCGGGGAAACCACTTTTCCATCGATGAGTCTGGTTACATCTTGCTTGATGCAGTTGGTCCGTCGTAGGCTTCTATCTCGTCGAATTTCCGTCGCGAGCTTGCCAGAACATAGTCACTTCACACCACTCGTTGTCACACTCTGCAGGATATTCAATTCCATCGAAAACGAGGATTCCGCACATTCTCCATGAGATTTTCTATGGGAATGCGCCCACAGGTCTCCACGAGTAGTACACGCCCTTCGAAGCCCGTTGGCATGTATAAGAGTCTTCCTGTCCCTTGGCACCTCTGTCTCCGCGAATCATCTCAGCACTTCCTTATTCCCCCCTCATGAACGGTCAACAGAGCAGCGCAAACAACTCCATTGATACCACTACCGCCCGCAAATCGTTTCTTTCTTCCGTTGCTGCGCGCCCTTCGCCGCAGGTTTTATCGGCTACGTCTCGACGAAATACATCCGACGTAGGATACTCTCCCTTGAACGGACGTGTCCGGTGAAAATTTACAACGAGTTAGGTATCCACCTCGAATGGGAATAGCGGTTTGGCTCCCCATCGATCTTCCTTATCAACACGGGAGCAGTCCAGTGACTCGTCTTCGCAAACACCTTTGGTATGCAGTCCTCTTGTTTTGTTTTGCATTCGCACTCAACCCTCTCATTAGCTTTCACCTTCCTCGGCTTCAGTTTCAATAGGCAAAACTGATATGGCCATGACCAACGGTAGTAGGGTACGTTCTGTTGGCTCTCCCCTCTTACTTTGTACGGCCATGGGTGCCATAGTGCTGATAATAATATCATTCTTTTAGCCAGCACATCCTGTACCAAATGGTTTCGCATCTCAACAGTTACCTGATACTGCATACGTGAGTCTTGAAGCTCCCTGCGAGAACCACAGTTGAAGCCCCTCAGGACGAGCTGCTTCTTCTCAGTGACGGTCCATCCAGCACCAAGGGGCGCAGCAAAGAACACGAATTGCGCACAGCTCCTATTATTACCCGCGATGCTTATGTAGCTGCTGGCTACCATGACCAGGCAACACAGTATGGTGTCCTCGGTCGTACCATGAATATATTGTACGAGCATTTCGTCTTATTCCCTGACCGAGCTGATCTCCATGTAGTAATGGCTCCGTACCATACTCGCCCATCGACCCCAGACTCTATGTTAACACCGTAAGCATGATTATTCTCTCTTTCTCGTTGTTGATTGTTATTGTAGAATGCTCCCTTTTCGGCTGTTATTTGTGGGGTTCAAGGGTCTGGAAAATCACATACCGTATCGGTATTGTTGGAAAACATGTTCATTCCGAATCTGCGCTCGATAGGCACCTTGCGAAAATCATTATCCGGCCTCGTCCTCCATTTCGGTGAGGGAGGAGCTAGCGCCCGACCTTGCGAAGCTGCATGGGCCGCCTTTTCAGAAAATCCATTAGTCAAGACCCCAAAGGTCAAGGTGTATGTCTCCCGGTCATCTCTTAAAACAATGACAGCCGTGTATGCGCCGCTCGGCAACAAAGTCACCGTGGAACCATTGCTATTCGACAAGAACGAGTTAGATGCTCAGGCATTTCTGTCCATGATGGCAGTCGGGTCTTCTGAATCAGCCCCACTTTACATTCAAGGCGTGCTCGTATGTGGCCATGGCACCGTCGCCATATTGCTCCTGCTGATTAATTTGTAGTCGATTCTACGTGATCTCGGCGAAGATTTCACCTATGAAAGATTCATGGAGAAGCTGAACGAACGCAAGGAGTCTTTCAATCCAGCTCAGATTGCTGGCTTAGAGCAGCGTATGGCACTACTGAGGTCGCTTCTTGACAATGCAAAAGGCGCCCGACCCAAGAATCGTTTTGCAGCTGGTCAATTGACCATTATAGACCTTTCCGATCCATTCATTGACCCTGCTTCGGCATGTGGTCTGTTCGAGATCATATTGCGTCTCTTCGTTCGAGCGAATGTCGAAACGGGGAAGGTTCTCGTAGTAGACGAGGCTCACAAGGTATGCATGCTCATCAGGCCTTTGCAGTGATCTGACATAAACTCCAGTACCTGTCTCCAAACAAGGCAGCGGGACTAACCAAGTCCCTTCTAACATTGACCCGCGAGCAACGCCACCTCGCCATGCGGGTCATTATCAGTACACAAGGTGAGTCCACGCAACTCCCACAGTTGTCGATTTGAAGGAGTAATTAGTCGATGACAGAGCCTACTGTCATTCCCCCTGTCTTACTTGACCTTTGTACTGTGTCTATCTTACACCGATTTTCCTCCCCGTCCTGGTGGGAGCATTTGTCGAAACACGTCTCGGCAGATATCTCAGGCGACGATGCCTTCAGTCGTGTGGTCAAGCTCGAGGTGTGTACATTCGTTGGCGTGTTTCCTTGACTAATGACACGTGGATGATAGACGGGAGAGGCGATTGTACTTGCACCATCTGGATTCGGTGTCTTTCCAGATGCCCCCGCGGGGAGTGGCAAATCGAATGTTGCCGTCCCGAAGCTCAACCAATTCGGTCGACGATACCTCTTGATGAAAACCCGGCGCAGGGTCACGAAAGATGGAGGATCGTCCATTTTGGTACTTGAGGAGTGACCCGGAGCTTACCGGGACTCGACGTTGATAGAGGTTAGCTGCAAAATAATCGGTCAGACGATACAATTTATGCAAGTCAGTTCAGCGGCGTCCATGAGCTGCCGTAGTCACAAAATGCTGTTCAATGAAATCGTTTGGTCATTCGCCAGGTGTCACACCGTCCAATTGATGGCGTGAATAGTGTACAGAAAGGAGTTGATGTTGTGGGGATGCCAGGATTACAGCCATAGGGCAAATACAAAGGGTGGTATAGGGAATGGGAGAATGCAGAAATGAAACAAGATTACAGAAAAAAGATATGCGGAAGGAAAGGTAAGGCAGGTTTTTTGAACGAAACCATACCTGTGATTGGTGGGCGTACAAGTCGTAAGTATTAGGCGACGCGCATTGGACTGCCTGGTGACAGTGGGCTGGCACCGTCGCCGGCCGTCTGTACCAATGGACTGGTACCCCCAGCGCCAATGGTCTTCTTATGACGACGGCCTAGTAGAGTTGCATTGTCCAAGTCTAACTCGAATCCCCTTGCGCCACCGTGACGCGCCCGGTCCCTCTGACCGGCTCTGCCACCTAATATGTTGGTATCAGGATTGCCACCACCTGCTTGGCAGTGAAGAGGAGCGATTTTTGCGCCTGCAGGGTCATCCAGACCCTCTCCACGCCTTTGCCGAGCCTCGTTGATGACGCTTTCGTCATCTGCATCAGAATTTTCATCCTCTTCGTTTAGCCCCTGCAAGAAGCCTCTAGTTCCAGCCCCTCCACGTCCGTTGTATGCACGGCGACGGGCCCCTTCTTCCTCCATTCGGTGGACGGCATATGTAACGTCGAACGCTTCCTTCAGCGTTGCCAGACCAGGGGAGCGTGCGTCACCAAGGCCACGTGCTGCCGCCAAGAGTGGCGAATCGAGAGGTTCCCGCACAAATTTAGGCGTTGGTAGTGGTGGTGGCGCTGGAGCCTCGTTGCACCATGGATGTGCAAGGAATTCATCTATGGTATACCGCTGCGCGGGGTCAACACATAATAAGTGTTGGATGAGATCTTTGGCTACAAACGGGGATCAGTCTGTTGCGGGCGTCACATGGTAAATATCAGCATACCCGAGTGACTGATATCATCCCACCAGGGGCTCAAAAACGTGTAATATCCTCTTGCGACTTTCTCCGTAAGGACGTTGATACTTTCGTCATAGAAAGGAGGGAATCCACAAAGTAGCGTGTACAGCACACAACCCAGTGCCCACATATCGACGCTCTTGGAATAGCGCTCGTCTTTCACTATTTCGGGTGCGGTGTATCCTACGGTGCCGCATGGAGTCATTGTCTCCTCGTTCCAAACTACTTTTGAAAGTCCAAAGTCAGCAATTTTGATTCGCCCGATGCCACCGCCACCGATGCCGGGGATAAATTGGCCCTCGTCTTCTTTGTCTTCGTCGTACGGTCGGAGTATGGGACTCTGCGAAGGGACGATGGGTATCCGTTCAAATAGTAAATTCTCGGGCTTGATATCACTTATGACCATGTCAGTAAGGTGGGAAGTAAGTGGAATATTACTCACCGGTGGACAACGCCACGCTCTTCGTGGAGATATCGAATCCCATGAGCAACCTGAAGGATGACGTGTCTCGAAAGGTTTTCACTAAAATACGTAAGTTTGACAATTTGGTGGAATAGCTCTCCACCCCCCATCACTAAAATAAAGTTGGCATATAGCTATAGTGACACTGTAGAGTGGAGACGCACGTTCCAGGACAAGGAAGTAGTATTCTGTAGATTCCGAAAATGACAGAAGTTTTACAATTGATGGGTGGTTGATACCCCGCATAATTTGTACCTCTACAAGTAAATCAGAGAAACTACTGCGAATATAAACATGGAATATTACCTTTGAGGATATTCGCGCGCTGGGATTAGAAAATAAATGGTAGTGAGCCCCAGAGCAAGCGAAGCGGGAGGACAAAAAGGAGGGTGTCACCTCTGTTGCGCGCGGTTTTTTCCTAAAGCGGGGACTGAGATGATTCTCGCCAGCCTGACATGTGGCAAGAGCAGCGCATACAGAGGGAAACAGGAGAAACAGGGAGGATGCACGGAGTAATATGAACTACTGGAAGGACGGGGTTAACACCGGTGCACTGACCTGAGACGCATTTAGCTCAAACTTGCGAACCACCTTGACTTGATGATTGAATCGGTCATTGGAATCATCTAGGTAACAGGGACGGTGGACTCACCTGCGACTTTCTCATTAGTTGCGAGGTTGATCGCCTTGTAGACGCTGGAAAATGCGCCACTGGGAAAATACGCGGTAAGGCGTGCGATTACTAAAGAATATGAACGGTACTGACTCGCCCATTTTTTCCAGCAACTTGAAGTTTTCGAGGCCCTTGTAAGAGGGCATTTTGGCCTTTGGTTCGCAATCTTCCGGGAGTGACACTCCCGGATCCTTAGGTGCTTCCGGGGTAGGTTGCGGAGGGGGGGCTTGTTTCGGCGAGTCATGTTTTGGCTGCTGGTGTCTAATGATGTCCTGTTGATCATCTGTACCGGGTTGCCGTTGGTGAGGGTGGTGCTTGCGGATAAGATCTGTTGGTGATGAGCGCTGGTGGACGATGCAGGCGAGAGACACTGGCGGAGGGGGACCTACTCTTAAAAGCGGCGACTACCGCTGGCATTGCGAATATAAGATAGCTGAGACGTATTGCGAGTTGGCGGTTGAGAGAGGCTGCCTGCACAGCGTGTGTCCTGCGCGCGTCCTTTTGTGCCCTGGCTAGCTTTAGAGCTCCGCTTACTGACGTCATCAAATACTGCTTCCATTCTCGGGTTTCCTTTTTCGTCATATATCATTGACAAGAGTTGCATACATAAAAACAGCTCTGAGGTTTCCTTTCGTGCATATGTCATCGGCCCCGCCCATTTCCTGACACGCTCCCGCCACCTCCCGTCTCCCCACTCACGCGCGAATCCCGCGGTGGCGTGTGCACCAGCACCTGCTGCAAAGGAGAGTACCCAACCACACTCATCGTGCTTGCTTTGTTCCTCAGCACAGGCACCTCACTTGAGGCTTTCGATACAGCCACAATGCTGGTTCGTGACCGCCCTGAACCCACCGTTGCACTCCCCTCCGACCTTGCCCCATGCGCCGATCTTAATTCATCATCCTCGCCCGAGCCCCGCTCGGTATCCCACCCATCTGTCTCCCCCTCGGAGCCATTTGAGCCCCATGCAATCACATACACGCCCACGAACGTAGCAGCACAGCCATACAAGAACGTCACCATCTGATGGAATGTTGCGCGTCGAAAGTCTCCATACAATACGGCAGACCCAACAACAGCTGACAGCGTGAACAACACAAACTGTGTGGGTATCACGGTCTTGGAGTGAAAGCGCTTCAGCGCACGATTCAGATATCGAATCTGGAGCACCCCCGTCAGGAGTAGCACCTGCCAGCAGTCGTTCACTGATCAGCCGCCCCAAGTGACACGAAAAAGTAATGGAACACACTGCAAGCACCGGATATGTAATCCATTCGGTAAGCATATTCCCCCATTCTTTCGTAAGAAGTGTAGAGGTCGCCTTCGTGGCCAGAACAGTGAACCCACCTGTGCGGTATGACATGGTCAGCTTCCCACCATATCCGGCTCACACGTCGCGTGCTCACCAAAGATAGCACAAAGTCCAACATCGACGAGGACGATCTGCCTTCCAATACGACCTTCGCTAAGTCCTCCAAGAATAATAGCTGAAGAAGCGTATACAATAGAGAAGATCACAAATGAACGCTGTGTTATTGCTTCCACCAATGCATCAGCTGTAAGGGGTGGCACTCCGTCGGACGAAGGCGAGGAAAGGACTACCGTTGATGCACCGATCACTGCCAACAGAATTCCCAGGAGATCGCGCTATCGACATATCTAAGCATTGTTTAACAATCCATTGGGTGCATCTCACCGAGCGGAAACGTTCCTTTAGCATTAATGGTGCGAAAAAGCAGTTGGCTACCAGTGCAAACTAGGCCGTTGTTTCTCAGGTTACGGTCTCCCACGTACCAGGTAGCATCAGCTTACCGTCCCGAGAGGTGCAACAATGGAGGCAGGTGCAAAGGCATACGAAATAAAATTTCCCGTTTCACCGACATTCATCAGTACAAACCCAAGCCACCTGTGATCCGAGTGAGAAAGCTGAAAATTCTATTGTGGACACCCAAAGCTGACCATAACTTGGAGCGCAAGTAGTCGCCCTCGTTTCTCTCTTCGCTAGATGTCCTTTTTTGCCGGTGCCGGTTTCGACCGGACTGATCTTCGGGTACCATCCCACTGTCCAAGATGAGGGGATTTTCCCTAACTGGATCCCGGGAGGATATTTCAAAGTTCAGACGCAATGGCACCAACCGCGAGGCGACAGTTGTCCTTCTTTGATGCCGCCTCGAGCGACCAGTATTAGTGCTCACTCCGCTTCGTGTATCATCGCCCACCAAGGATACGTCGCTGTTCCGTGACCCGTAACTTGAAGGAAGGGGAAAACTATTAGATCTGGGATGAATGAGCGGCTGTGATTCCAGAGGTAGAACCTCCTGCACGACCTGATGACTTCCGGCTCCATTGAGTGGGGCACCAGGATCACGCGTCGAATGGTGGCCACAATTTCCATTGCGAGTTAAAACTCCAGCTTCCCTCTCCCTTTCACTTTTGACTTTATCGCGTTCCCGGTCAAGGCGCCGATGGGCTAATTTCTGGAGATTCAGAGCCAGTGAAATCAGGATGTTGCCCGTGATGGCTACTCCAATTCCAACAAGAGTTTGCAGGGTCAGATGGGGGAGATGAATGCTTGGGTCGTCGGTGGTCATCATGTGGTTTGAAATATTTCTCTTGATGAACGTGCCAATGAAGGGTATCGTTTTCGGTATGGCCTATATACCTGGGAGGGGCGATATTTGTGCTTGCGCCAAAATGGCCGTGAGGGAATACTCCCGTCAGGTATCGAACACGGCGGTCAGTACACTGCAGCACCGAGCCTGCAATGCGGGAGCAACGTTGATGTCAGAGTCCCTCGGCCAGCCGATCACATCCATAAATAGAAGGCAGTTCCCATATGCAAGGACACGTCCTCAGTTGCCTCCGTGCTCGCTCCTAGTGTACCAACTACCATGCGTGCTCAGCATACTGCTCACCCTCTACCAGCATATCCCGTTTATTCATGTACATTCATCGCAGACGACCTCCTCGTCGCTGGTGGTGGCGGAGGTACTTCGAGGAGCGGCATAAAGAATAAGCTCGTAAGCTTGCCCCCTTGTCTTGCGAGATACGTTGTTAAGCCAGTGTTGGTCAGAGATTATTCCGCATATCCAAGAGCCGCCAACTAGAGACGTTAAGCGAACTTGAACTGGATAAGGACGAGGATGCTCCTATGAGCATGGTTGCCCATCTCGAGGTATGGTCAAACTATAACCGTGCTGTTAGGTTCCTCGAATTACGACAGTACAGAGTCAAACCATAGTGTGTGGTATCAACAGCTCCGTAGCAAAGCTGGAAAAAGGAGAGAATGAAAACTGCAGAAAATTCTCTATAAGCGGTGATCAGCACAAGTGAGTCGTATGGACGCCATCGCCGTCGTGTGTGATACGTATAAGTCAGGTTTACCCCTCTCGCAACTCGTGGAACATTATCTCTTGCAAATAAGGAAGACTACCAGGTGCGACCTCCAAAATCTTGGCTGTCACCTGCTTAACCTCCCTTCAGCGTGTGACTGTGTTGTCCTCTGATGCTTGTATTGTGGCAGTTGCTGGAGAACATGATGTGCGTACTAGCATCATGGGGCCAGTTTAGTTGTATCACTGACCACAAAGCGATAGCTCGCACTCCTGGCTCATGATAGCCTCTTTCCTGTGGCCCAGCCCGTCCATGTGCCCAAGGGCGAGATATATGACGCTACGCTGTCTGCATCACACGTACGTTAAATTCCAATGCTTTGCAGCGTCACCACCTGATCGATGCAGCTCATATTAACAACGACTTCCAATTTACTTGTCTACGTCCTTCCCCCTTCTCTGCGATGCAGGGAGGAGGGCAGAGGAAAGGATGGCAAGGAGGACAGTCTACCAGTTCCCCCTAATATTCTACCAGAACTAACGCTGGTAAAAACTATTGACATACCCCCTATCTCTGGCATCCCTATTGGTGCAATTGCTACCTTCCGTGCTGCAAGGTGCGTGTAGTTTAGCGTATTTACTGGATAAAGCTGATCCAGCGTTTGGAGTTCAGGCTACATCCCACTAAGGCTGACCTCCTCTATTCGGTTGTCAACGTTACCCTCCCCCGAGCACGAAAAGCGAAGACAGCAAAAAAACAGGCGTATGTGCAAAAATGGAAGATTTTTGCATCCGATGATATCACGTTTTCCGCCACGCTCGAGGCGTCACGCACAATAGGCGATGGCAATCTGACGTGCTTCGATGTCAGGTGTGTGCGAAATGTCATTCTGAGGTCTGATATAGACTGAGTGACGTGACAAGTCTCGATGGAAGGCTACTGGCGTTTGGTGTGTCCGACTACAGTCTGGGCGTGCTGGACGCGAACACACTTGCAGTATGGTATTCCCTGATGGCCTTCTCTTTTGATGACTGATCCCCGGATATATTATAGCCCTTGCTGTCAATCTTGAAAGCCCATGAATTCCCGATAACAACACTGCGCTTCAATCCATCGTCAAGGATACTGGTTTCTGGAGGAGTCGACAGCTTAATGCGTGTCGTCACCATACCAGAGAAGTTTGGTGGTCTCCGTTAGTATCCTGACATGTTCCCTCGACTTTCACTGATGGCCTTACACAACACAGCATGGAGCGTGATAATTTTAATAGTTCTTGCACTATTGGCCATTGTCCTCTCCGTCATTCTTGGCAAGTGAGGTGGACTAATCTTGCCTTCGTCATCATCTTTATGCTTCAATATATGACCACCTTGTGATTAGTGGACATACATAGTATTACTATTAGACTGTAGTTAGCATATGTTTTGGAACACTGCGTCCCAAGAGGTATAGGCGATCTAATCGTAATCTTCCTCTTCCACCAGTTTTCGTTTCACTCCATTTGAGGGTCCATCAGTATGGACTTCTTCCATTGCATCATCGCCAGCGCTTCCATCGTCGTCCTCGTCATCGCCAGTGCCACCAAACAGATCCGCCTCTTCCCCTACATCACTACCTTCGTCCGCTCCGCCACTCGCTACAACTGGCGCGCTTGCCGGTGTACTAGCAGCCATCTCCACGTCAGTCGGGGTGATTGGTGTGTTGGAGACAGGGATGGCTGCGGGTTCCATGTCAGCATCCTCCTCTTCATCTTCCTGTTCCCCTGGCGCTTCCTGTTCCTCCTCTTCGACTTCTTCTGTTTCTTCATCATAAAGTTTGACGGGGGGAGGAGCTTTGTTTGGTACCAACTCGAAGTTGACAGAGGCGAGGGTCTCTGATACTGGCGGTAAACGGACGCCAAAAACTTCCGGTACGGCCGGGAGAGGTGTTGCATTTGTTTGTGACGCTAGCGAGAGGAGGTACTAGAGCGGGGGATATCAACACTGGCGGGTCACGAATTGCGTTCTGGACACAACGCACTTCCTTTGGAATCCGACCACCAAATTCCCAACCGACACGGGCTTGCACCGCGAGGACAATGTCATCCATTTCGATTTTAGAGGTGCCAGAACGGCCTGCATGATCTGCGTATACCTGTGCATCCGATAGGACTTGCACCGTATACCTGTGCGCGAACTCGAGGAGTTGGTGGAGAACGCCTGGCTGGGCATCTTGCACGGCTGGTGTGGATGCCAAGAGTAGGGCTATAGCCCTCGCAGTAGGTGGAAGGGCATCTGCAGCGGGTTGGGTGAGTTGTGGCCGGGACATGGAAGCAAGGTTTACGTTATCTGATAAGTATTTGTCATCCACAAGGTGACGTAAATATATGCTCCGACGAACGCCTCCACCATTCGCCTTTCTTTCATCATCCACCATGATCCGCTCAGTACTGAGCAAGGCCGTCGTTAATTCGACTCGCCCACCGGTGTCAAGGGCAAGTCTGACACCCGCACTCTCTCGTGGGTACCACGAAAAGGTCATCTCTCACTACGAGGACCCAAGAAATGTGGGCTCTCTCCCAAAAGGCGACGTTGATGTGGGCACGGGGCTAGTTGGTGCACCTGCGTACGTCGTTTTGTTCGTCATAGCTATGTCTGTCGGTTATTTACTGCTCTGCGGTTTATTCAGTTGTGGTGATGTTATGAAGCTTCAAATTCGTGTGGACGAGAACGGCGTTATCAGCGACGTCAAGTTCAAGACATTTGGATGCGGCAGTGCGATCGCATCCAGTTCATACTTGACGGAGCGCGTTAAAGGTCTCAGCCTAGACGAGGCTGGGAGGATCAAGAACACGGAGATTGCCAAGGAGTTGTGCTTGCCACCCGTGAAACTTCACTGCTCGAGTAGGTTGCTAGCCATGGTTCTTACTCACTTGATGATGTCTTTTTCTCAGTGTTGGCAGAGGATGCTATCCGTTCCGCAATTCGGGACTACCGGTTGAAGCGTACTAAACAGACTGACTACATGGATGTCACTCAGAATACCGTGACGGGGGAGACCACGTCAACTGGTCAACTTGCTTAGTGGTTTACTACTATGTTCGGGTCGATTCACCTTCTTTCCATGCATTCAGAATGATAGACAACGACGTCTATCTCATGTAATATCATCGCATTGAACTAATTATTCGAGGGGAATAGCACGATAACATTTCCCGATGACACACAGTAAGTTACAAAGGGCAAGTTCGCTAAGCCTTAATTTGTGCCACCTTTCTGCCCTGCAAATGAGAAAGTACCACCAGCAAACCAACGGTCATTTGCTTCTTTGACACGTTGAGCCATCGCTGCCCGGTTAAGCTCGAAGCCTATCAATAGTTGAGGACAACGCAAAAAAAAAAATACCAAACCAAACCTTGCACGGGCGTAACAGTAAGGGATGTAGCTGTCCCTGATGTTGCTGCACCACCACTACGCGTAAGCATAGCTGTGCGAAGTTTGTTCGCTTTCGATAATTTGGCTGGTTTGCGCAGCGAGATGAGAAATTCTGTCATCAGACAGCCAATCAAAATATCTTACCGCGACTCTTGGCTTCTCCCAAGCCAGCTCGCACCTTCCCGGTACCCACGCCGATCATACCAAGACCCTTTGTCTGGTCAAACGCACCGACCTCTTCTTCAGCTTGTCCAAATGCCATGCGATTCTGAAGTTTCCGAAGTTCTGTCTGCGCGTAGGCTTCCTTGGCTTTACGAGCTCTAAATACCACAAATCAGCTTTGAATACGAATCATAAAATGAAAGACAAACCGTCTTCCTCCTCGCCGCTTCTTGGGACCGTCATTAGGAATAGGCAACGCCTTAGTAATTTTGGCCGGTGGAGGCGCCGCTAACCGGTCAACGTGTTTTTCGATTTTCTCTCGCAGCTCCTGTCCGTATGAACCTGTGCGAAGTTAAGGACCATATAAAGACAAAAGGGTGTCCTCACCATCTCCGCGTGTTTTCTCCAGGTCCATACGAGCAGCGAGCACGCATTTCGCGCTTACGGTCCGTTGTACTTTCAGTTGGTATTCCGATGGTGTTTGCTGGATCAATTCAGACTGGAAAACGAAACCCGTGTGCCGACGCTGCGTAGCGGTCGAGAATCCAAGTGCCAATTTCTTCTGCGCACCAAGTAGCTAGGGAAAAGAAAGAGTTTTGAAACCACACACTCACAAGTGCTGAAATTTTACTTACATGGGCATTGCATGAAGGCATTTTTGCGAGGGCATTGAGACCACCTGCAACACCAAGTAGCTTCGCCGCTGTAGTGGTACCAACAATAGCTGATAGGTTGGGAGCTAGAACATTCATTCTTGAGCTGACGTACATAAATATCTACAAGCAAGAATGAATGACATCAAGCTTAAGTATGAAAGGACAAACCTTTTTGCGGACCTCTTCCAGCCGATCTGCAAGGTCACAAGCCCTCTCCACGGCTCTCCACTGCACTCCCGTGAGAGGCTTACCAGAGCTTGTTGTTGCAGTGATGAGAACACTCATAATTACTGCAGGAGGTAACACTCCAGAGAGGTCCACCTTTTTTGGGTCCTGTATGCACAGTCATTCAGCTTGTAAGGGAGGTAAAACAAAAGTATACATTCCTCGTTGTTAGCAAGGACGCGTACAGCACGAATGTACTGGGTGGGATCTGGTATGAGTTGCTCCAACTCGGGGAATTTGGGTGCATAGTGATCACGAATGAACTAATGATATGTCCATCAGGTGAGATGGAAATATCTTCAAGACAACTAACCTTGTGTACCACAAGAATCTCATTATCGACATCTACAGACAAGTTATTGGCTTGGACAATTAGGTTGTACTCTGCATTCAGGTGAACTGGCAGTGATATAGTATCCGCTGAACTGGGATTCGCCTGGAATTTCTCGATTTCCTAGGAATTAACCATCAGCACACAAACATAGCGTCAGTTTACAAGGATCTCGCCTTCAGAATGTCTGCCATACGCTTGCTGTCTTCTAGCTTTGCTATTGAGCCCACGTCTTCTATGCCTGCTAGGTCCATTTGCTGTACGTCCTCCGCATCTAGCTCATCCGCCGGCTTGACGCCGCCCTCGAGTACAAGACCCCCCACCACGCCCTGCCCGTCAGTGCTTGCCTCTCCTGCACCTTCTTCATCCACGTCTGACATATCCGCATCGTCGTCCAACTTGCGCTTCAGCCCCTTTGGTGCAGGGCTCGCGATATCTCTTTGGGGTTCGCTGTCCTCTTGGTAGTCATCCTCTTCGCCACCAGAGATACCTTCGATGTCGGCTAAGAGTTCATGTGCGAGGCCGCTCATCACTGTACCAGTGCAGGGGACTCCCCCTCCTCCCACCCCTCGTGAAACAATTCAAACTCCGACACTAGCATTATTCGTAGTAGTCATCATCACTTGCAGTGACAAGAGCAAACGAACTACATACGCTGGTCGCGCTGACCAAAAAGTTTCTTCACCTTGTACACTAACGACTTCCCAAAGCCGATGTATCTGTTCTTCATGTCCCGAGAACCGGTGCTTACGGGCTTCGACTGGCACAACATGCATCGCACAGAGATCTGCCAACATTCTGATGTCATTACAGTAACTTGATGGCCAATTGCCATGATCCTAGCACAATTCCGGCAGTTGCGAGCCAGGCCAACACAAAAAGTGCGAGGTTTGGCATTTACGCAGGAACATACTGACTGAGGTGGGTGCAGATATGTATACGTGAGGAAACGGCTACAGGAAGACATGAAACATACGGTATTTTGTGATTGCGCGTTAAGATATCTTCTATCGCATCGCCTCCAAAATTTCCATCGAGGTAACACTGTTGCCACGTATGACCTATGCAGGATATAAGACAAGGGATCGAGGAGAACGGAAAGACTACATACTACCATGCCGATAGGATGCTTCTGTGCAGGCGTTGTCTCTTCTAGTGCATCATCGATCACAAGATTTAGGAAAAGATCATAACCGCGGAGGATTCCGCTGACTTTCCGTCCACCTTGGAGATGGACGAACAACTTCTTGTCCATGAACTGCGACAAATTTTCAGCATCATTCCAAAGTACACAAGTCTTGCCTCCAAACCTTTTTGAGCTCTGGTTGCGATGCCTTGGACATGGCTGCAGGTGCTTTTGTGTCGGATCACTGCGAAGGACACTTGAGTTGCTTTGCAATGTTTGGCTTGTCCAAGTCACCCCAATTCTAATTTCAACAACCAGACTACATACCGGACACGCACCATCTTCATTCTCATCCTCATTTTCTGCAAAACGTGTTACTGTTCTTCACCCATTTTTTTTGTCAAGAAAGACCGTTCTCCCTCGCCGTTCTTCATCGTCAGTCGCATTCTCCTGTTCAGTATGTGGGACTGAGGACAATCCACAGTTAACACTCGATCTCAATCAGACGATACACCGGAGTGCACCTAATTAGGGTCTAATCATGGCAACTCAGACCTCTCGAACCACATCGAGCACTTCGGGTCCTGCTCCACCAGGGTCACTGCATATTCGGGATCTCAGCAGTTTGAGAAATGGGGAGTCTGGGTCAGCATTCCGTGGGATTAGCAGAGCAAGAGGTGGTCGAAGTAACAGAGGAGGTCGCGGTGGTGGTCGACCATCAAGTACCTTGGGTAGTGCAGTCAAAGAGGAAAGGCTCGAAGGCCGTCTTCTCTCCGACACTGTTGCACCTCAAACTGAAGCTCTTGCCAAGGGTCCGGCGTCCATGTTGGTGCTTGATAAACCAATTGGCCGCCCCGAGCGCGGTGCTAAATCAAAGCCACCATCCAGACGGACATCCCGCGTCACTCCGACACTTGTAATAGCCCCTCCTCCCTCTGAAACATCACCAGTTATGCCTTCTAATTCTCGCTCCTCCAATCGCAATCGCCGTTCTCACCAACAAAGCAAGGCCCCTTCGGACCGTAACTTGAGGCCACCATCTTCCCAGCCTCCCTTGAAACTTCCGAGAGCCAGGAATGGTTCCACACACCCTCCTGCAGCCATTCGCAAAGATATCCCACCTCATCTGGTGGCTTCTCACGAGGCGGAAGTCCGCCATGATATCGAGGCCCTGGTTGAACGAGTCAGGGCTGTCGCAATGGCTGAAAACCGTCCGACAACTCCAGGGAGCCACATTGATTGGGCTGGTGAGGAGGATGACTCCCTACCTGATCTCGATGATTGGGGTGTGACAACCACGAGTAACACGGTAAACGGGGAACGAAATGAGGGTATCTCGCCCATCTTGGCCGATGCATTGAAACAATTACCGGAGCCCCGTTTGGACATCGAACGCGAGGTATCCTATCATCAAGACATGGAGACATACAGCGATGCAGACGCAGAGGCTAATGAAGAGTTTAATGATCCAGTGTCGACACATTTATCAACAGATCCCGTGCAGACTGACAACCTTACAACTCCCATATCTGAACAGTCCCCTGATGTCAGTACTTCAGAAGTCTTCCCCCAGTCTCCGTCTGTACCCCTAGCTACCGACACCAAATCTCCTGAGCATCTACCACTACTTCCCCAAACTGAAGGATCCATCGACGAAGCGGTGGACCCTCCCCTTAAATCATCTGAATCCTCCACGGACGATGATTTAATTTCTACGTGCGAAGGTATATCGGAATCGATCCATACACCATCGTCGAGGGAGCTTGCTGCGATCGAGCCACGGTCACGTTCCTCCGATGAACGGAGCTTGTCTGCATCGATCCACGCCCCGGCGCGTCATCTCGAATCCCGCTCAGCTTCTAGTTTACTGCCTGATCAGACTGCTTCAGTCAAGAACAGTCGCAGTCATGGACGTTCCCACACGGAAACAAGGCCAAGTCAGGCCCCTAGGTCGAGTCGTTCAGGCGCATCCTCGCCACTTGGACAACACGTTTACACCCACTCGCGGAATCATTCATCACCTCCTACCGGAGGGCCCAGTCATCGGACTCATCATACATCACGCCCAGTCATCACAGGTGAAGCCATTTCCAGACTAGCGAGGACGATTGGTGGTCTTGGACAAGTGTCCCGCACTCAGGGTATCCAGTTATAAATGACCTCTGTTGCATGATGAACCCTCTTACTCTTCCTGGATACGCTACACTGACTTGCATGGATACAATGTTCACTTGTACATAGAACATTTATTTCGGTGTTCTGCACAGAAAACCGCAACTATTATATCTAGCCTTTTATCTATAACCCCCCTCTTCATTCTGATCTGTACATTCTCTAAAACGCAGTTGTGTAACATACAATTCATGCTTATTCCCACTGATTTCGGCTCTGCTCATAGATTATATTCTAAAGCTCCAACATGATCACTCAATACTGAAATAAGACAACTCAAGTCCGATGGCTTTAATCGGTTTGGAACGACTGGACAAGTCCGAAATGACACCTAGACTAACTAACATCCTCTTTAGTCGGCCTTCCCACAACAGTGAAACGTTCTGTCCAACAATTAGTAATAAGGACCTTGCAGGACGTGAGGACTGACGTTGTTCGTTGAGATCCTCGCTTTCACGACCCCCGTTGGGTCAGATGCTGAAGAGGACAGTAGCTCATCCCGCTTCTGAGGATGCACAAAGTTGGGTCTGGTCTCTATCTTTTGCACCGCTGGCTCGGGACTTGAGCGCTGCATCCACCATTCAGCACCCATTGTCCATTCACTATCGTAGCTATAAACATTGAAGTCGAAGCGAGAACAGAGCGACAGATCTTGAGAGACCCTGGCTGCGTAAGATGCTGATAGATGGCCCATCATCGGATTAAATAAGCCAGTGATTGTGGTTGGTGGCTGAACAGTTCCACGAGATGAAACCTGGAGGCTGGCATCGGGCAGTGTGGTGAACCGTACTCCCAGTGACACTTGAGAAATCACATCAGAAATTGTTTACTGTCGAACAAAAATAGAATTACCTCCTGCACTCTTTTCTTTGGCGCTGGCATAGAGCTCAGCCCCAGCCGATACGCGGCCCTTGAGACCTCCACCCGTAGCGTCTTCTTCGTCGACCCGTTTTGGTCGAGGATTAATTGTGGATTCCTCTAACGATTGGGCAGGACTTCCCAGCCTGCCAAAGTTATGCAAGACGCGAACTCCCCACATACCATCCTCAGCACTCCAAGTATATTCAGTGCACCATTTCCCGAGGTCGTGTTGCAGACTTAGCATGACATTGCTGACATTGTCTCCACGTGCCCTCCCTTCTGCGACAAAACTCGACCGCGGATCAGAGATAGCTGCAACTAGCGCTTGCATGGTGGACGAAAGGCGGGTTGAGTACAAAGCATCCAGTCGACCGGTGGGGAGGTATAGGCGTCCATAGAGAAGGTAGTCTGTCTTCTGTTGGTCAATTTTGGTTCAAATGTAAAGTAGAAAGTATGGGAAGGAGCACGGACCTCGAGTGTCGACTCTTTCACCAGCCAACCATACCTCTTCCTTACCTTCGGGTCTGCGAGGGTGGTCGTATACTTTGAAGCGCTCTGCCATGTCCTTCAAACGGACATCACCAGAATTCTTGATGTCAAGCTCGCACGAAGTGAAAATATATCCAACCGAGCCATTTAATGACGGCAAAGCATTCATGGTGTAAGACGTATTGAAGAACGAATTTGGGGACTTGGAAACAGATAAGGACAGTCCCCTTGGGACATTGAAATCCAGGATTGCTGGAGGCTGTACGCATGAATATTCAAAGTTGATTGTATATAAAAACCTACCAGCAGAGGACCTGGTTAAGTTAGCGAAAAGGTTGTCTTCGTTCCACCCCGTCGCTCGATAATAGCTTCGCAGAACATAAGACGCGAACGGGTGCATGAGAAGGTTAATGAAGAGGGCTCTGCACTTGTGTTCAAATAAAGTCACTTAAAAACACGAAAGGACATAGCATCGATACACTTATGTAAGTCCTTCAGTACAATTATTCGGACAGTAAGGTAAGGAGTTCTGCCATTGTTGGCCTATGCTCCGGTTCATCCCAACACCTCAATAACAATTCCCACAAGCGATCATCTAAACCCCTGGTAATAGCTGAAGTATCGGAAGGCCTGGGTGGCTTTTCATTTTCAGCCACTTTGAGAACTACATGGTGGGGTAACCTAACGAGTGGCCAAGGCTTCTGGTGGGACATAAGCTACCAGACACCACGTCAGAACCAAGATAGTTTAAACTGTCATTACGATTTAACTGACCTCCAAAATCGTCATTCCGAATGAATAGATGTCTGCTTTCGGAGTAAGTTTCCCTCCCAAACATAGCTCACGGGCCGCCCATCTTTGGGAATCCAAACCACTGAAATACTTGATCATAATGGCGATGAAAGCGTTAACCTAAGCACTCACCCAGTTGATTGCGTAATAGCCACACCTGTGATATCCTCGACGATCTAAAAATGATCAGGAGCCCCCCTTGAGAGATTCAATACGCAGCATACTCTCGAAAAACCGAAATCAGCCAGGAGGGGTTTCCCCATCCCATCAATAAAAATATTAGCCTCGAAAAACTATCTGTTAATCATGAGCCTTGGTTCGTGGTCTCTACTCACTCCTCTGATATCACCGTGAACGATAGGAGGCACCATAGTATGGAGTAAATTAATACCCTCGCCAATGTGCTTAAGCTATACAGATTCGTCAGCTAATTCGTGGAATTACAAGCCCCAAGTCTCACCAGCGCGTGATGGTCGACGTCCGGGTACTGTTTCACATAGTTATCGACGGTGCCGTGTGGCATCCATGGACTGACCACGTAGCTATTTCATTACAGCATCAATACGTGAAGATGCGGTCAGCACCTGGCGACGCACGGGAAAGGCCCATCAGTCTGGCAGAACCCATAAAGGGGGAGAATGTGGCGTCCTTGGTCGGTCTCCCATACACGCCTCCAGATATCGACTTCCCTAGTAAACCGCTGAAATGGCTTTCAGTAAGAATGGAAATGCGACAAGTATTCCCACCTGTAAACTCTTCGGACTAACGTGGACCGCGCGTATGACCTTAATGGCCACTTTCTCTTCGTTCAGATATATGCCCTCCCAGATATCCATGGTATTAGTTCCGCTAACAGGGTATTCGCCAACTCGACGAACTTCTCCTCTCCTTAGGTTCATATTCACCAACATGGTGTTGGATGACTTTTGCAGACGATATAGGTTGGCTCCGAGCCCTGGATTGCTTCCACCATCCATGTTAAGATTCTATGTATTAGGTGACCCAGGTGACCAAGGGATGGGGACGATCAACGAACCTGCTGCATTAATTTCATGAGAGCCTGTACATCCGCATTGGTTTTCCGTACGGTTTCGAGGGTGATATTCTGTGTATTTCTTGAGTCAGATAGGTATTCGATTATTTCGCTCCGGTCACGTTGTAAGTTGGCGCTGAGGGCAACTTGCCAATCCTGACTCTCTAAGGCAGCAGTGATCTTTATGATGCATGAGATGATTGCTTCCCACATGATAATTGATACAGTACCTGGAGTCTTGCCATGCAATCATTGATTCCTGTGTGACAATCCTGGATTTCAGCAGCCAATTCATCCTGCCTGATGAACATTTTAATGGCAGACATCGAGCACCATGGTCTCATACGATCGAAAATTTCCCCGAGCGTCCTAACGTGAATGTCAATTGATATCATGAAGACTAGTCGTAAAATGAATAGTACCTCTCTGCGCCGGATGCCAGTTTCTTTTGCTCTTCCGATGAAGCAGCTCCGCCGTGATTACTGACGACGAAAAGAAAGGCGGTGCAACGGTCTTGTAATTGACGAAGAGCATTCCTGGGGGGGGGATGAGAGGATAATCACAAGAGTTGAGTATGTGCGCACTTATTGGTCTTAGCTTTGATGACCATGTCTTTAAGAATATTCAAAGTGGCAAAGGCAGAACCCAACCATGGCACTGGAGAGGCCTGAGCAGCAAGAGTAGCTGAACTGATCACGAGCGAACCAACAACAGTAGCTGTACTCGCGAAAGTTGCTTGAGTTGGCATCGTGGTGGACAACGAAAGATCAAGAACGCGTTCCCTTTAAAATTCCAGTGTGGGTCGTCGTGGGCGCCCGAAGTTCTTATCTGATGCATGTGTCAATGCATCTACAGCAACAGCTATACATAATGTTTTGCTGTGTTCGGAACAAGGATAGATTCATCTTGCCAGGCGTTTCGTTGTCGTAGGATGCGACTCCTGGCGGAGCCAGCACCTAGCCTGCCGAAGTTCAGTGCACTTCTCGTTCACGGGACGTACCCATCGTCTGCACTAATTCAACTCTGTCTTTCGATTCTGCCTGGTCAAAGAGCAATACTCCTGTCGCCGACGCGCCAGCTCTTGCTACAAAGCCTTGCGAGCCACAATGACGACTGGTTACAGTCGTGCTCTGGTTCTGGTGCGATGTCGAGCATAAGTTCTAGGGTGTGTATATTGTCAGTTCTCCGCACGATCTTCAACATGCGTCATAAAAATTCATGACTACACAGCTACCCCCCAAGCCCGAAACACTTGGTTGCATTCCTCACTTCACTCCACTGTCATAGCCGTGCTACTACCACGGATGGCGTTGGCCCCAAGGCAATGGTTGATCCAGTCCCTTGTCTGCTTGTCTTATACGAGCCGTCCGCATATTTCCTCCAAGAAAACGTGCAGGATCAGTAAGTACTGTGCTAGCTGGACATCCTTTAACCTGAAGGCGGGCCTTCTAGTCATACGATCTCTTCCTACCTACTCCTCGTCACTCATGCACGAGCGTTGGTGCAATTCTTTACATCAATGAGTTCAAAGTATGTCAGCCTTCTGCTCTCAACCATGGGAATACTCGACTCGTAGACGCAGTTTGCCATCCCCTTCTCTTGTAGTTTTCGACCGTAATCTGGATCAGCTCAAACTTCCCGTCCTCCGGTTACCATCAAAAGTCGTGTTCGATCCACAGCAGGCACAAGACGATATTCCCAGATCCGAGTCTGTCGTATTATTTGTCGAGAAGTATTTTGACATGGTTGGGACTTTTCAATGTCAGTAAACGCTGCTCCTCAGGGACCCACGCACTGAGTCGTTATCCTCATCTTTAGCTGCTCGGTTGACCTTGCAGTGCAATGGCAAAAAAACTTTGTTTACATGATATCGGAGGGTCGCGTACCACAAAACCTTAAGACTTCAGATCATGACGTCGTTGGTTAATATCTCTTATTCTGTTTGTACTCTTCATTTGCATACGTCTCCACGAAGGCTTTAAAGTTGCCATGGATCTAAATAAGCTCATGGGTTATAGAGAGCCATGACGTTTCGGTGAGTGTACCGTTGAATTCAATACTGTTGAATACCACTCTGGTGTATCATAGCACAAGTACAAATATATCCACGTTTAGTTAGCGAAATTTCCGTCCTTATGATAGGCTGTGTTACCTCTACGTCCTGTATGGCGACATCAGAACACGAATCAGCAGGGTCTGGCTTCTTCTCCTTCATTCTAAAGCCTGGCTCCTCGTTGCATCCTACCTTTCTCCTGGCAGTCGACTGTGCGTTCGCAGCCTTGTTTTTCGTGTTCATCTGGCTGGCATTCCTGACAAGAGGCAACATTCATTTCTTCATTCTCATGATCATCGAACTTCTGTTGTGGGGTAGTGTCAAATGGTAAGTAGTTCTCTCCTTCCCTTCAAGTATTTATCAACTCGACATGATAGGTTTGTGCAAGAACTGCAGAGGCTTCCCCAAGACATCACAGATAAGAAAAAACTACAGTAACATGCTTCAGGCATTGGCTGCAACTCCTACATTACTCAACGACGTGCCCTATCATTACTTTCGTACCAACGTTTCGTTCGCTTTGCACTGTCTTGTGCTAGAGCAAATACTGGCGTGGCGCATTAGTACACCGACACGGAGCATCAGCCATTGCGACCCACATTCTCTTTCTGTCCCATCTAACCCTTCCCTAAACGACTGTGCGGTATCTTCTACCGAGCTTCCACCCCCCGATGGACCTAAGGCCGCGAAATGTTGTGCTTGGTCGATGACTTCAGTTAAACGACCACGGAAGGTCTGGGATGTGTTATCTGATCCATGTTTGTCACGTAGCTGTCGCGGTTACACACATACCTCCGTCAAAATTTTTGACATACCATCCCCTTGTTCATCGTTCAATCTGTTGGGTTGCTTTCAGTATTCCCCCCTGGGAGGAGCGGTCGGAGAGCACTTGCATATCCATAATCATTTTACCAAAGCCATACCAGAGCCCCCCTGCTCCCACAAGAGCAGACAGTCTAACACTGCGGGGCTCTGCCTTGAGTGCGTTTCTTACTCTGGAGCCAAAGGGAACTGGGATGTTGAAATCTGCCCAATCCCTTGACTGATGTCAGTCCGAGGGCATTTGATGAAAGCTTTCTGCATCTCACGAGAAGAGCATAATATAGGCTAGCCACATAGGAATCGGTACTTTGGTGAGGGCCTTGATCTGTTCTTTCTCGTTAGCACGCGGTGGATCCAGATGAGAGTAGAACGTACATCGCGGTCAGCGCCTCCGCCTAAATGACCCATGTCGGGGACATCCACTTTGAAAGTGCACTGTATCTTCTGCGCTGGTTGTCTAATGGCGTGTACGGAGGAGTGACGATCAATCCATACCTGGTTCTCAGCAAGGATGGCATCGATAGCGAAGTAATCATTGTCCATGATCATATGAGTCCGTCTTATGTATTTGAGCTCAGACGGTCGACACGTCGCTCCCAACTCGTCATGACCTACACCAAGCGGATACCTCTGGCTGCACGCCGAGCAGCATGTTTGACACCAGTCGTTCCTCTACCTCATTGGCGTGCATTCTTGTTCACCCCGTGTGCTCGGGCAGCGGAACCAGATGATACTATCTACCATAACTTCAAGAACACGTCTATTTTCCACAAAATTTCCGAGAAACCTGAGGCTTTGGCAGCTTTGCGCGATTTTGGTACTCTCCTGGATGAGAAAGGTTGTGCAATATCGCTGTGCATCGAGTGTCTAACTAGTGCATCTCTTGCTAAACAGGAGTCGACCCCACATTAGGACCGCCATCGACGACGAAAATGCTCCAGCTCGCTGCAAGTTCAGATTTCCGACAGGCAGCACAACGGGTAATCGCCGAATTGCAGAATGCTGGAGTGGATTTAACTTCTAAGGTAGGTCATATGTCACCCACTGTTATTTTTTTTGCCTCCCTATCGGTACTTTGTCCCCAGGACGTCCTGCAAAAATTAATGGCTCTATCGAAAAAACCGGAGGATAGTTGATTGGACCATGATGCAGAGTATCTCGTTGATGTCATTATGTTAGCATCTTTGCATTATACTGTACATATAAGTATGTTTCTACGGATGGGGGCCCTTGAACCGCAACCACGACCATGGTCGGTTTTCCCACGCTACGACAGCTGGGCAAGGTAGTGCACGAACGATAAAAAGCACACAGAACACCACTGGCCCCCCCTAGAACGATTATTACGAGTCATTAAGTTGACCAAAACACACGAACAATGCCAGACTGGCAAGAACAACCACACTCAGCGACCACGTACTCACGAATTTTTCTACCCAATGTAGACATCCTGAACATACCAAAGACCAACCAAAGACGAGTTGAAACGTGAACCAATCACACAAGCGACACGATTATTCCATGTGACAGTCCACTGTGATGCTGTCCCCTCTTGCGAGATGTTCGCCTCCCTTTTCCCAACCTGAGGTTTTAGTGGGTATAACGCCTACCAGGCGCCCTTCAACGGGTTTACCAGTAGGCTCACGGAGTCCCACATACCCCCGTCATTGACGGGAAGTGCACAAGAGCATTTTTCCTCGGAACGAAGCCCAACTGGGTTTTCGATCTAGTGTATTATGTAGAGCTTGACTTGTCAGTGGCTACATAATGTTATCACTTGTCCAAAAAAAAAAGTATGTTTCTACATGGTACACACACGCATCTCTTAATCATCAACTATATGGACGATCAGTCTCCTACAGACGCGCGCGAGCGACCATTGCCTGCTGCACAATTTTACTCTGTGGAATACCCCGGTTATGTACGACCAACTTCTGTTCACTTGGCGCTCCGCAATCTGGGTGGATTGTCCAGCCTCGAGAATGTTTTCAAACGTGGTGCTATGAAGAACGAAGCACCACTCCTAGAACTCAATCTCTGCCCCGGAAACCCATTTTCACACCCAATTCCAGGAGACATCGTCAGTACGAGCAACATACTCATCAAGATAACGAAAAGGAGGCGTCGTAAATCAGGCGGCGACCAGCCACCGCAAGAAATGATCGGAGAGTATACTGCAGAGGCTACAGGTGTCATCCTGAAATCAGCGAGGTTTCGCAGTCCGTAGAATCAATGCAACTCCGCACAGAACAGCTGATCCTTGTGTCAGGTATGGCGGATTATCAGTTTCAACCCGACATGGCGGACCCTGTCGCCCAACTGCGCCTTGCCATGGATAAGTTGGACGGTAAACGATGTGTCAAAATTTTACAATTTCGTGACGTAACATGCATGCATAGTTGATGCCATCAGACAGTACACTATCCCCGATGAGAAGGAAGACTACCTCCTTCCCTCCGAGAGTACACTGCGAGATATTGACCCACAATTGACTGGAGAAATCGAACAAGCCGCCTCAACATCCCGTAGTAACTTGCGCTTGTTTCCCCCTCCCCTTTTTAGCCGACAGGGAATTCCACAAAATTATAAGTGAGTCACGGCCCTTGAAATAGGTCTTTGCTAATGGCACAGTAGTTTCAAAGCGAATCCGACATCAATGGTCACTACGGTTCTCAACGAGGACACGGGTGAGGAACGAAAACGGCTCATCAATAAGGGCAGGTGGAAAGGCTATGGCCCTGCAACAATTACATTCGATGACCCAAATGTACTGATCTTCTACCGGCTAACATCAAGCTTCTTATACAAACTGACAGGTCCCTGAGAGTCCATCATCTGTGCTCCAGCAAACTCGGAATACGATCAACCAGGATCTTTTGAATCATATTATTCAGGTTTGGTCATACTAGTGGCGAGACTTCACGTAATCAAGCTCGCCTTACTACTTTCCTAGCTCCTTGAACAACGCCCAGTATGGACGCGCGCAGCTCTTTACAACCAATTTAGTCCCACTGAAGTTCGGGAGATACACAAGTAAGCAATGCTCTCTCTCCGCTCTGTTGACTCTTCTCAGCAGGTGCAGCTCCAAAGTAATGCTTCCACTGGCGTGTTACATGTTTCAGGATGGCCCCTGGCGGGATACATTGGTTCGCTTCAAATATGATCCACGAAAAGACCCGGACGCGCGAGTGTAAAGTACCCTACCCAGAGGTGTTGATTTGACGAGTTGATCTTGTGTAGCTATCAGCGGATCTACTTCCGGAATGCAAATCATCCGATGTCACGGACATCGGTTGTTACACGGCGGCAAGAAGGGAGATCTGCAGCTACGTATATCTCCAGGTCTTTAGAACAAGAGGAGTCCATGGATGCTGAAAGACGGTGAGAACATATATCCTGCTCAAGAGATCGCGAGATTTGAAATGTGCTTTTAGGAGGTCCCATATTTTTGATGGAGCCACCATCGCGAAAGAGACGGCTGCATTCCAATTGTGTGATATCCAAGATCCAATGTTAAAAGAGATGATCGAGAAGGAAGAGGAGCTGAGACAGACATGTGATGTACGTGGATGTTTTGTATTGGTGTTAGGTTGGGCTGTAACTTGAGGAATTTGTACAGGAGCGCGACGGGTGGTATAGTGCACACGCTCTTGAAAGAATCAAAACTGTTCTGCGCCACAAATTCTTCTCGCTGCTCCAAGGATATGTTGCGACCCAGGAAGAGTGTAAGGCTCTGCTCGAACAAGGAGGCGGTCAGAAGAAAACACAGACGACACGTCTCGTCAAGAGGCTAAAATATGGCAAGCATAACATGGCCAAAGGGGCTCTGCGACCCGAGGATGCAGCGGTAAGGTAACGATCAAATAGACCTGGAATGAATCTCACTTGGACCCGAATCTAGGCAGCCAGATTACAGGCTACTCTCGAGCGCAATGCAAAGAATCTTCGGACAACCCGCCGAGGAAAACATGGACAACACTCTCTTACACCTAGCTTGGGTACTTAGCTTGATCTTTTTGCAACCTGACGTCCATCAGGTCGAGTCCTGACGAACTAAGGCCATGGGACATAGGGATGGTACATGATACATGTAAATAAATGTGGGTGCATGTACTACAACGGGCCTCCCCCAAAGGGGACCTGAGAAACGATGGGACCGAACAGATATTATGACCCCGCAACACCTTTTTGTTCTGCACGCGCTTTCCGCTATGCAACGGTTGGATCAAGTGTGCAAGAACAACCACATATGGACTTACCGAACCAACAAGAGCGTAAAGAGCGTTTTTGCGGAACTACCAAAATATACATCAGTGGTGGGGCTGATGAAGGATTCAGAAGTGTATACACCTTAGGATCAACCTGGACACGATGGCTAGTCAGCCTTGAGTAGACAAATGGCTGCTTGGACGTACCCCCTTCATTGAGCGTGACCTGTTTGTCTTTGGCCGCTTGATCCCGTTGCGATGGGCCTTGCGGTTCTGATTGTGGTTGGTATGGCTGTTCAAGGATGAGCACAGAACGTCGCATCACATTTTTTGAACGCGTACTTCTTAGACTTGGCCATGTCGCTGATTTGGAGGCTCGGGCTTACGGTTCTGTGGTATTGGACTGGCTGTGGCTGAGAAAAACTATGCAGCTGTGACGTCGGTAGTTGCCGTGCCCGGTTATTATGTAATATTCGAGGTTAGTTTTCGACCGGCGGATCCCTCTCGGCCGAGATTGGCGCCCAACAGCAAGCTAATTAATGCAGGGACCCGAATTGTTGTGCAGATATCTTTCCTCATCTCTCAAGATTTCATCTCTCACCATCTCAGAGGACCATTATCAATATGCCTGCCCCCGTTTCTGCTCCCCGAACCCTCTATGAAAAAATCTGGGACGACCATGTCGTGTGAGTTGTCTCGAGATCTTGATCACATCGAGACTCAGTATGACCCGTCAATATGCAGCACGGAGATGGAGGATGGCCTTGCCCTTATTTACATTGACCGGTAATCGGGGATGGCCTTTAGTGATGCAGTCATCAACTGATCAGCCACTCGTAGGCATCTTGTTCATGAGGTCACAAGCCCCCAAGCCTTTGAGGGGCTGTGAGTTTCTTGTCAATGTACTTTTACGCATAATTTCTCATTGCATTATTAGAAGGAATGCTGGAAGGCGAGTCCGCCGACCAGACTGTACTTTAGCGACCGTGGATCACAATATCCCGTGAGTTTACCTTCTCTCAATCAGTGAAACTTGTATTGATTCTCCCCGCCCTAGCACGGCATCACGCAAAAATTTCAAGACTATCGATGCTTTCATCACAGAACCGGACTCGCGTGCTCAGTGCGTTGCAGTGGAAGAGAACGTCAAGGAATTTGGCCTGACCTACTTTGGTTTGACTGATCGCCGTCAGGGTTTGCATCGGTTTCCCCGCATGTTGTTTTCGTTTGACCAACTTTAAATTAGGGATTGTCCACGTCATTGGACCCGAACAAGGCTTTACAGTAAGTGACTCTTTTGCTTGTATCCCATGGTGCGTTAACGTGAGTATCATAGCTCCCTGGCATCACTTGTGTCTGCGGTGACTCCCACACATCAAGTACGTACATCCCCACTTCATATATCGATGATTGCCAACCACCTTTCATGCAGCTCATGGTGCCTTTGGCTCCCTCGCGTTTGGGATCGGAACTTCCGAGGTCGAGCATGTCCTTGCGACTCAAACCTTACTTCAACAGAAGGGGAAGAACATGCGAATCACCGTCGACGGTGAACTAACAGAAGGGGTGACTTCGAAAGATGTCATCTTACACATTATTGGAGTTATCGGGACTGCTGGTGGTACGGGCCATGTCATCGAATATGCAGGATCTGTTTTCCGCGGTTTTAGCATGGAGGCTCGCATGAGTGTTTGCAACATGAGCATCGAAGCTGGTGCCAGAGCTGGCATGATTGCACCTGACGAGGTTACCTTCGAATATCTGCGGAATCGACCTCTTGCGCCGAAAGGCGAACTTTGGGATCGCGCGGAAGCCTATTGGCGCACTCTAAAGAGTGACGAGGGTGCACACTTCGATATCGAGGTTAACATCAATGCCGCTAACATTCCACCGACCGTTACCTGGGGTACTTCGCCTCAAGACGTTGCCCCTATCACAGGAGCAGTTCCTGATCCCACTACTATTACTGACCCAGGCAAACGCGCTGCTACGGAACGAGCGTTAGCGTACATGGGACTGCAGCCCTGTACACCCATTCAACACATTCCTATCGATAAGGTTTTCATCGGTTCGTGCACAAACAGTCGCATCGAGGATCTCCGGTCTACTGTTCGTGTCATCCTGGCCGCTGGTCCCGATGCCAAGGTCTCACCAAACGTCCAAGCCATGGTAGTTCCAGGTTCTGGCCTCGTCAAGCAGCATGCTGAAGCAGAGGGTATTGACGTCATCTTCAAACGGGCAGGATTCGACTGGAGGGAAGCTGGTTGTTCCATGTGCCTCGGCATGAACCCTGACCAGCTTGCTCCTGGTGAACGCTGTGCCAGCACAAGCAACCGCAACTTCGAGGGCCGGCAGGGTGCAGGGGGCCGTACCCATCTTGTGAGCCCAGCCATGGCAGCCGCTGCGGCGTTGACGGGCAAACTTACCGATGTTCGCGAGTTTTTGGGAGCTGACAATAAGGCCGAGTCCCCAAAAGTAAAACTCACGAGCGCTTTCGAGTTTTTGACAGATCCTGTGCTCCCCCCTCCCCCTCCCCAGCCCCAGCGCCCTACTCGCACAGCTGCATCAGCTGGCGCCGAGATTGAAGTACCCCCTACCTCTGGTGTGCCGAAGTTCATCATCTTGAAGGGTGTCGCCGCACCTTTACATTTGTCTAATGTCGACACTGACATGATAATCCCCAAACAATTCCTGAAGACACTCAAACGCACCGGTTTATCAAACGCGCTATTTTTCGCCCTCCGCGTTGACCCCAAGACGGGCGAAAAGACCGACTTCGTATTGAACCGTAGCCCCTACGATAGAGCCACTATCCTTATTTGCGATGGTCCAAACTTTGGTTGCGGTAGCTCTCGTGAGCATGCGGCATGGAGTCTGTGAGTCGGCGTCATTCTCTATTTATTGTCCCATCCGTGTTCAAGGTTTTCAGGAATGACTTTGGTATCCGGTGTGTTATTGCACCGAGTTTCGGCGATATTTTCCGCAACAATGCGATGCAAAATGGCATGCTTCCTATCGTCTTACCCGCAGACGTGTGCAAGGAGCTGGCTGCAGATGCGGAAGCAGGCGTAGAGCTCGAGGTGGATCTCGAGAAGCAAGAAGTCCGGAGGCCTGATAGTAAACCCTCCATTCCCTTCTCCGTAGATCCCTTCAGACGCCATTGTCTGTTGAATGGTCTGGATGATATTGCCCTGACATTGCAAAAAGAAGGATCGATCTCTACGTTCGAACAGCGCCGGACGGCTGTTTGGCCATGGCTGGACGGTTTTAGCTATCGAGGAGGCAGGATTCCCGCTACTACCCCAAAGACTGATAGGAACACGGAATGGTAAAAGAATATCTGCCCACAGGAGGATTTGTATGCTACGTGCGGTGTCTGATGTAAATGTTGTTACGTAACCATGTATTTTGGGCAGTGGCTACTACTACTGTATAACACACCACCAACATTTGACTTGAATCACCAAACCTTCATGTCATCTGCACTGGCGACCACAGCTACAAATCTCCAGGAACTTCCAAAGGTTCCTTCCAAGCAGGCTAACTACCGTACGAGCAAAGTGGAGAGGGAACTTGCACAGGGATTAGTCCGTCCTCCCCCTCCTGCCGCTAAGCAACCTCCATCGCAGGATCAGGACTACATAAAGAAAGTGCCACACCGTCCGGGGAAGCCAATCATCGACTGGTTTCAACGTAAGCTGGCCGGAACCGTCAGAACAAGGAGGGTGCGAGAGGAGAACTCTTTGATGCTACATGGTCAGCAGCAGTCTGGCACCAGTCGTCTAAGTACATCTGCAGCATCCAGACCTAGTGGGCGCTCTGTATCTTCTCCTCTTCCACATGGTGCGCCAGTCTCGTCCCAGAAGCATGGAACAGGTGTCGGGCGGAGAGCACTAGCACCAAGCATTTCTCACCGGAGGACGATATCATTGAATGATACAGACCCTGACAATCTCTTCATCCCCTCCAGCGGCGATGACGATACTGTAGACAATGCAACACGTTGCTCGTCTCTTGCTCGCGACTCCATGTGGTCACCCGCCAGTGCCCTTGAAGCCGATGAAGATGCATCACTACGCCCTCTCCCTCCCAGGACGCCTCCTTCGCCATCCCCTTCCCACTCCTCTTCGTCTTATTTGTCTAATCCCCGGACTTTCAGAAGCATCGCTGCTAGCACGAAGCCCACAACCGTACTTAGCATCGACCTTCCACCTGCAGGCATCGGCCATATCGCCCAAGTCCCACCAACTCCCACTCAACTGGCACCACGCTACAGCTCTCATGGCAGATCGTCTTCAACCAGCACAACCGGTGGTCTTACTGTCGGTACTTCGATCACCTTTTCAGCGCTCCCTCCTTCTCCGCAGTCACCGTCTGGTCCACAACCTAACTTTGGCTCTTCGTCTTCTACCACAGGTCCTCAAGGGGCCACCTTGAATGGTCTACAGGCACCGCTCCATACTGCCCATCATCCCCGAAATAACCCTCGCCCGTGGTCACCTCCATCTGATAATGCATCAGTTATTACCCTTGCCTCTTCCGCCTTTGCTATTCCTGGTGCTCGCATGACGATGGGATCTATGGGATCTACCGTCCTCTCTGGGGCATTTGGAGGGGGTGACTCCATCTCACATCTAGGCGGTAGCGCGATGGGTGATAACGAAGGCGAGAACTTGAGCCAATTCGTGCTTGGAGATGACGATCGTCTAGATGTCGACGGCGAACGTGATGCGGATGCAAGCTTACGTGCCTTGAGACCCAGGAGCTCCAGAAGGGGCAGTTGGGAAAGTGAGGTTAGTGGATGGAGTGCGAGGGTCCTTGGAACTGGTGCGGGTATCAGCACCGGAAGCAAAAGCCTGTGGACAAATAATAGTATAAAGACAGGCGAGCTCCTGGGCTTAGAGGACGATGCAGATCAGAAGGAAGAGGAGATCGACGAACTCGACGAAGGCGCTGTTCAGGAGAGCTTGGAACAGAAGCGTCGGGAACACGTGCACGTGCATGATGGAACAGAACAAGGGAACAAGGTCGAAAAAAGCGTACTTCAACGGGACCCAATCGACATTGATGAGGCGCCCGCAGAGCATTTGTCCGTGACCTTAGGGCGATCAAGAGGTCAGACACTTGTCGCTGCATCTAACACCCTCCCGTCTTCTTTCTAGCTAGCTGATACGTAGACTTTGTTCCAGGCATTCATACCACGTTATTTGTTTTGACTACAGTAGTCCACCCTTTTCTCTGCATGATTATTGACAATGTATTGGCCCTTGGCCTAGGTTTATATATCACATATATGTTAACACTGCGGTTTCGATGTACTATTGCTGAAATGTTTTGATGAGCAGTGTAGCATATCGGGTTCAATTCAACGGAAACAAACGCTCGTTCAATCTTCATGTGCATTCAACACTCACAGTAGATAACAAGTGGCGGATCCATCGATTATCATCCGTCCTTCCACTGTTCGACTCCGGTAACATGTCCGTCAGCGCTCGCGAGATTGGAACACTCATCGTCGTGGTGCTCAAGGCGGTACGGGTCCTCGTCGAATCCTTCGCTGAGTTTCTCTGACCAATGTGCAGAGAAATCTACCGAACAAAAGACACATCGGAAAGCAAGCTCCTTACTGTCTGCTCACACACAATGAGGATAAACGCCGCACAAGAGTGATCAGGCGCGGTGGCCAGCACCCGGAATGGGATGAAGAGTTCCGATTTACCATCTGTGAAGACATGGAAACTGAAGTTCAAAACTTCGCACAAGCTGGTGATACCCCGCCACCCCTCCCACCAAAGAGATCGAAAGGACCAAAGAATATTAAAGGCGGGAGTTTCATGAAGCTTCAATGCTATGCGGATGATGCTCGCGAGCCCGATTTTATTGGGGAAACGCTTGTGGATCTCACGGAAGCTCTCACAAAGGGTGAAACAGACGGTCTGTGTTCTCATCCCTTGCGGATCGAATTATACTGACCTTACCGCAGAGTGGTTTACATTAATGAACAGAGACAAATATGCAGGTGAGGTTTACCTCGAGTTGACATTTTGGTCAAATGTATGTTTTCCCCTTTGACCGGTGACAATGTATCTCATGAAATTATTAGGAGCCGCCGCCGGAAAAGAAAGACCCTCGAAAGTCGACGATGTTAAATAAAAGTTATGGTGGCCCAGGGTCTTTCGTACCCACAGATGGGAGTTCGCAGTCACTGAATAGCTCGGGTGTCTTTAATATGTCTTCCCAAGGTGGTGATAGTGAAGCTAGTCATCTCAGTTCACTGCCACCATCTCTTAGATCCTCTGCCTCGCGCCCCCCACTTTATGCACCACACTACGAGCAACACCATCACATGTCCACCGGAACGCTCGACCAATTGACAGACGACTTCTCCGAATTAGGCATGTTAGATAGCCGAAGAAGGGAAAGCTATCCCGTCAGTCGCACAGACCTCTGTACTTCGTGCTACTCATCCTCCCTTAGCCGTCAAGCACTACTTTGCACCCATCGACCTTGGCGGGGTCCAGCTCCAGATATCTACTCTCTTTGCAAGATCAAACCGGCGACTCGGGCATCATTTATGATGACGTGACTACCCCCACTTCAGCTACGGCCCTCGTTCGCCTTCCGCAGCATTACACTCTGTATGAGAGCATCACCGACACTGTGTATTCTCGGAATACTGGTCCGCGGCACAGCCTACCATTGCCTTCACCAGGTTTCACTCCCGTGCCTACGTCTTCTTCTGCTGTAGTTCCTTACGGAGGCATGTCAACGTATTCATCGGAGCCCTCCGGCTTCACTGTCTCTCATGATCATTCACTGCCTCCCCCATCTTCCCCACATCCAGTACCACCCGCTAACTTCCATTCTCAGTTTCATCATCGCTCTCAGACCACATTTGTGACAGCATCAACGACGCCCACCACATCAGCGACAACTAATGTATCCAGCATTCCTTCTCACCGTGTCCTCCATTCCATGACTCCACCCCAATTGCACACCCGTCAGCAATACCCGCACCCATCAGAGCAGGCTGTCCCGTTTCCTTCAAACGTTCCACAGGAATATGTCGACATGCCATCAGTATCAATGTCCCTACAAGTACTTCCAGTACCACCAGCACGCTCGACACCTCCCCAAGTGCGTTCGCGGCACGCCTCTGTGACGCCATCCCCCCCGCGGGAGTGCTTCCCTCTAGGTGCAGTCCATATCCCTCCTACTTCTACAGGATCAGGATCCCGGCCATTGCCACAGCCTGGCCAGTTTCAGCGTGACCGCCGTTTGTCGATGGCTGTCTCCACATTTACTAGTGGTGGTTCATCCTCAAGCGCTCTTCCCCCAATTCCTCCATATCGCCGCGTGCCTTCTGCACAGTCGGCACCTCCTTTTCCACCGACCCCTCATGAGCTGCTCAATCCCCATACGCCTTCACTTCCAAATCCTGAAGTGCGTACTCGTGGGAATGGATCTCCAGCTCGACCACCTTTACCTCAACCGCCAGTTGGGCCTCACTCAGCATCAACTAAGTTCCAGGCAATGTCTCAGATACCTCTGCCGCAGGATATATCAATTCATGGAGATTTACCTTCGTCATCTTTCGGAAATACCACGTACTTTCCCTCACGACCACTTCAATTGCACACTAATTACGGACAGAATTTACCTTCCTCATCTTTACCAGCAGAGTGGCAATGAAATGTAGTCAAAACCCTGTATCCATCTAATTATACCATGTGCTTTGATGATATTGTGTTGAACGTGACGCTGTCTCCTTTGACCTCAGCCTTTGCAGACCGCGAAACAAGCCAGTCTATCTTTACTGGTTTACATCGAATGCACAGGTATGTGGCAAACATGCTGGAGACTAAGCCTGCGTTGTTCCGCCTGCTTCATTACCTCCTTGTGTTCTCTGGGCTCGCCACTTGGCGATTGCTGTCTCGGTTGGTACCATACCCCTGCGCGAAAGGTCCAAGGTAGCTTGTCTACGAATTGCATTTTCCGAGCGGCGCCGATCTGCTTCGTGGCACATGAGAGCGTCATCTGCTCCTATGACAAGGCCAAAGATTGCAGCTAAGGGGAGAGAAGGAGAAGGAAGGTTTCAGCAACGATGACGCCAACGAGTGCCCATTGATAACTGTGAGGCTCACAAACGGATACTAAGAAAGCCTTGAAAGGCAATGTCTGATGTCTGTAACGAATGTCCGAGAGTCCTGCAGGGAGTTACGCTGAATGGGAGTCTTCGCCTACCTGAAGAATGGCCAAGTGTGATGGGCAAGGGTGACTGCGCTCAATCCGAACGCACCATACCCCACTGCGGCCTAGTAGTAGGAAACAGAAGGACGATGGGTTGCCACCGGAACAGTGGTGGTTGAATGACGAACTTTAGTGCCTGCCGCGGCTTGTATGGCATATGCCTGGTCAGCCTCCCCTTCCAGCCGCCGAGCACTTTGTGACATGCTTCCGGGCAGTATCTATCCTCTGAAACCCCGATTGAATTTGTTGGGTATGAGGTGTGACGTGTTGGGATCGGTAAGAAGTGTTCAAGAATAGTTTACTGTTCGCGTACATAGATAGAAAAATCATATCTACATCTATCCCTCCTGAGCATTGTGAATATTAATTACTCGATATTCATTCTTCCTAGAGCATGCTAAAATATGGGGCTCTGTCTTCACCACTTGGATAACTTGGTCCCCAAAGCACTGGAACTGCTGACAGCTTGATAAAAGCCCCGCCGATAAAAAATTGTCACACCCACATTGTAAACTTCTTTCGACACGTTTCGTAAATCCCATGCTCTTACGATGCCGAAGCGATCACCAGAGACGAAGAAATGCGGCCATGTATCTCCTGAGTTGGAATTTAAATGAGGATACTGGAATAAAACAGCGGCATCTGACCTTTTGTATAGCGCCCCTGAGGATCCTTCGCAATAAAACCAAATCTCTGTGCTGGACGCTGCGGGACCATCCGATGGTCATGAATTTCGAACTGCGAATCCAAGTGCGCAACCTAACTGTACTTGAGTCATATCACCCAAAGGATATGTAGACTGGGATTACCTCAAGTAACGTGCAGAACGGGGATTCTGTCCGATGAGCGTGGTAAGGACTATTGGATATCTTGATCGTATGGACAACTCGCTCAGAGGACAAGTCCCATAGATGGATATTGCGATCTGCCCCAGCAGATATGAGCTTGTGGCTGGTGTCTCGGATTGGCAGTAATGAGTGGACCACGGAGGTATGCTTGATAGCCAACTCCATCGGCAAGGCATCAGAAAGGTCGTCTTCCATAGTCCATAAGTGTACTTTGTGGTCATAACCACCACTTGCAAATTTCAAAGGTTGCATCAATGTTGCTAATGCGCTAACTCCCGCCTTCTTTTCCTTGTTCCAATCGCGTTGGAGGATATGCGGCTGGGAGGCCAAGATGCCAACATTCACTTGGGGGGAAACACATGATATTGACATAAATGACTCACATGGCAATCTTTCACTCGTAGGTACATGAGTTGTATATCCTCCCTTGCATGAGCAAGAACAAGAACTGACGTCTCGAGACCGGGGAGAACCAGGCAAGCATCATCGACATGTTCCTCTAGGAAAAGATCCGGTGAAGCGAGAGCCTGGCGTCGCTTGGGCGAATTCATTTCGTGAACCCTCTCAATGAAACCGTACATTGTGACAGTGATGAAAGAAGAGTCGTGAGTTCGGAGGATACGGCGAGGCTTGTCGTGAGATTCCAGTGGTAGCTGAAAGATTTCGCGATCAGGAATGAACGCCGTTGTAGATGGAATTTCGTCACGCGGATGTGTCGCATAAGTTTCCACACCTTGTTGCTGCTGATCACGATAACCGCCACGGCTCCCCTGAGCATTTGGGATAGACATTCTTCTGGAGTCATTGTACTGTCGAATGTCACTCTCAGCGCCGCTAATGCCCGTGTCGTCCCTCGCGAAGGAGGGTGCTTTGTAAGAAAGGACAAGCGGAACGTCTAGCGTTCCAGAATGGAAGCAATTCCATCTACAAGGTACTTCCACAGGAGGATCAGAAGGCTCATCGGTGAGGTCAATTATTTCGTCATCAGCCACAGTCGATGAAAATGGAAGTCGGGGGCTGACGGTTAAACAATGAGGGTGAGGGCTTGCTTCATGGATGCCGGCGGCACGTGCTGTTCCCCGGAACGATTGACTGCCAGGATGTTCCACTGTCTGTAAAGGAACTCAGAAGGAACTCGGATTATTCATGCAATGTTCGATTACCCTGGCATCCTGGAGTGGACGATGTCTCTTATGTCCTACATCTGATGGATCAATGACCCCTTTGTGGTCATAGTTAATGCTCGCAATCTTGTCTCGAGAGTGTGTGGGTTGCCGTGAACTGTTGTCTGAAATCAAGAAGGGTGGTTGATTAGCGGATCCACTAGACCATACCCAAAGGATTTGAAGGACCTTCGTTAACAGCCCGTTTGATGGCGCTTTTCTCCTTGCATGTGAAGATAATGCTCTGCTCCAGATCCAAGTATCTGGTGTTAATGACTGATAGCCCGCGTTCACGCTCGATGCATTGTCTCCGCTCCGACGCCCATTTCGCCCGAGCCTTTTGGGAGCCAGCCATGCCCTTGAGACATTCGGGTGGAAGCTTGATCGTGAGGTCCACATGCTCAGAGACCTTCTTCCCTGACCTACCCAGCATGGGCTGGCCTTCAGTCGCGGTGCCAATCCTGGCTCTCTTAAGCCGCCGCTCTTGTTGATTGATGGATTTGAATTGATACGTAGGATTAACCAGGACATTGTGGCCATTACAGGCCGCCTCCGGTGAGATCAGAGGGGTTGCGGGATGGTGCTGCGCAAGAGGACTGGGTGCACACCGTGACAATTCGTTTCTGGTGGGGTTGTGTGTATTGGCACGGTATATGCCATATCCTCTTCCACGTCCTCGCCAGTGGGAGCTGCGAATGGTAGGGACTCTCGCAGAACCCTTTCGAGACAGGCGGACTTCGTTGGGTTGGATGTCTTCCATATTGTTGACTAGAGTAGCTAGCTGACAATTCGATGTATTTGGGGAATGTCCTGAATTTGGTGTATGATTGCTGCTCTGTAACTGGGTATGTATGGTCATTGGTCAACGAAGCGTCGAAGTCGTGGGCAGCCAAGCGAGTGCCGTGACACTCAGCCTTGACCACCCTGTCATGACCCATGTCTCTAACTCTAAACGAACCATCGAGTTCTCTCCCCTGCAGGTCAAGAGAGCAAGGAAAGATGATCCCCACTCCCAACAAACCGACGCGCTGGATGCTCACCCGTCCAGCCATGGTGTCGACCGCATCCCATTTACACCGTCTGCTAAACTGCACAAGCTAGATAACCTACACTTGGAAGAAATCATACGAAAGCATGTTGTAAGCATCAGCAAGTTGGGAAGGCAAATAGTGGGGCTACCCATCATCTTGTGAGTAGTTAATAATTGTCCTTCATATGGTGTGTTGATGAGTACCATCTCAAAGAGACGATGGCATAGTGATACACTGGTATTTCGTGAATGGATCTCCATTGATCGTCGGTTTACTCGCGTGTAGGGTATGCTCTACCAAAGAACTTAGCAGATTACCAGAATCTGAGATAAAAACATCCGTATATTCTGCTGAAGGCGATCGCCACTCGCGACTCGCTGCACCCGGTCCATCCGCTTCTTGGAAGTCAAAACATTCAAGCATCCCAGTCAGTCACAAGAACAACAATATTACGGACGCTGGGACTAATGTTGAAGACGCCATCGTCATTGCCTCGGAGGTGGGTGAAGGCGAATCTAGCTGTACTACTCGTCTATTCAAATGCAAGGGAGAGCAGTGTGGTTCAGACACGTTATCACAGGATGTAAGCCCCCTCATGCTCAATCATCAAATAAGTTCCACAGCAATGCCTCACCAATTCCAGCCAGACAGAGGGAACGAATCAAGCGATGCCGCATGTTTTGTGCAAGTTGCCAGTAATTGTGGTTCTGTAGACCGAGGGGGCCTTCCGAGCAACCCTTTTCCACGACCACACCTAGTTGCTACACAGCACGGTGTGATGGCCAGTGACCCTGACGCTGTTCATAATCCGGTGGGCGTGGATGACAGCTCAGCGTTGTCGCATGCAACTTCAGCTGGCCCCAGTGCTAAGGAAACCATCATTATTTTGTCCGATCCGGAGGATTCGATTTTCGAGAACAGCGCTGAGGGATCCGATGTGGATAATGGCGAGCTTGCGAAAAATGGCTCGCCCCGGCCAAAGCGTCGAATGGGAGCCAATTACAAAGCCTACTTATCTTCCCGGATGCGACTTGCATTAGCATCAACCGATATCAACCAGGATGTCTCGGTGGGTCCGAAACAACACCAGAGAGAGCTTTCTACGGCATCCTCAAAGCCTCTTTCCACCAGACGCTACCTTCGGCGAAGCCAAGGGAGTACACGACCACCAGAACGAGAACAAAGCGCGGCGTACCCTGACGATGGTGGAGATATTGATATTTCGCTCCCGCAGCCCAGAAGAATTCCTTTACCGAGAACGCAATATGGTCGTTCACGCCGCATCGTCATACCTGCCACGGTTGATTTCCCTCTCGTGGCAGTCACTATGAGGGGTGATTGTCACTTCATCCACAGGAAGGAAAAGTAAGCGCCAAATTACGATATGTGGTGACCTAACTCACATCTAACAGACACCGCATAACACGCCTATCCCTTCCTAACACTAATGCCTTCCGTCACGTAAATGACGTTTGTATCGTTGACGATACTGTCGTCCTAGGTTGTGACAAAGGCCCGCATCAGGTTTCCTTTCTCCCCGTTTCGGTATGAGGATGGTTATTTGTGTATATAAAATACATAGCACTGAACGCTATGGAATCACAGGCACCCCACATTATTGATGCCCGACATTCTCCACACAGTCATTTGCGTCACCAGGGCATGTCAATGAGAGGCGTGAGCTGCCTCGCCGCAATCCATGCTGAAGCTGGCCACATCAAATTCGTCTCTGGAGGTCACGATGGGTTCATTCACATCTGGGCCGCGAATATCCAAGCACTGGACGACGCACGTTCCGACAAGGTCGCATTTCATGGCAGCAGCGTCTCAGCCCTTGCATATGGCCATCACAATGCAACTTTACTATCCTCTGCTCAGAAGACCATACTTGCCACGGATCTTAACCGAATGATCGATGTGACGAATCGCTTTTCCAACGAAATCCAGCAGATTCATGTTCACCCACAAGCACCGTACATGTCATTATTCGAAGTGAGTGATTTAGGGCCTCGTTTGATATTACGTCTCAGGAAGCCTTTCAAGGTCCGGCATCTAGACCGTCAAATACTCTTGTATGACAGTCGCAAGAGCACTTTTGACAAAGAACCTTGTCTTAGTTTTGGGCACCGAAGTTCAGATACCAAGTTCTCACCGAGCTACACGAGGGGTAGTGCTCATTTGGTCTATTTTGCCAGAGGCAGTGAAGATGGCTCAGTGTTTCTATGGGATTTCCGCAACACCAAGGTGCGTCCACTTGCCATAAATCTTCACGCATGCGTGTGGTAAAGATATCTCCATTCAAGGATGTGGTAGTGAAAAGGCGCTATCAACAGGCAGAGAAAGTCGTGCACACGGTCTTTGTCGATTCCGACATTACGACGCTGGGAGATGGAGTGGTCACATTCTTCGAGCGATACTTGGCTGGCTGAGATTACAGCATGTGCATTCCGGATCATGGGATCTTATGTGGGTGGTTGCAGTCAGGCCCGAGTTCGGATAGATTCGCCTTGCGGACTGCACCGGTCATATGGTCCAGAATTATATCTTGGGTGTATTAACTTCCCGGATGCGAGAAGAACGGAACAAAGAAAGCTTCGTACGTATACATATTCCTGCGCAACGCCACATCGGAACAAATCAGACCTTGTTCGAATATCACAGCTCTTCAACGCGGCTGGGACGACACGAGGCCGCCTGTATTTTCGACAAATCAGGGTACAGGACAAATGTATGTGTGATCGCAGCCATATGTTCCCCAGCAGCTACACACGCCACCCAACCTTCGTCAGAACCAGATACAATGGTATGCCTTCGGTGCAAGTTATGCACCTGAGCCTTCACCTTCTGGGTCACGCGGTATTTTCCAGTCCCGAGAATTCCCCGATGAATGAAGGTACATTGGACGAGCCAGTGAAATGAAACGCAGATACCGGGTCCCTGTTACAGGGGGGATGCCTGAAAGTGATGCTTGCCTTCTACTTCTGGGAAGAGAAGAACTACCAAAACGCAGTAAGTTCACATGAAAAATGCCGTGGTGTGTCACAGTACCTTACCTCAAGACCGGACATAACAGTCCGATCAGCGCACTTGATTGCAGTTCGAATTCGAAGAATCACAACTCGTTCGTAATCGCGAGACTCGCTACGAGGCTGCCATGCTGCAAGCCATTTTGGCCTTGCTGGCTACAGTGGTTTAGGGGCATTTGGCATTCGCCTTGCATGAAAACGCGACGAAAGGATACATTTCTGGGAGATAAATCCAACTAGCCCGATAAATTTGTACGCAGTGTGAATATCGGGCGATTTAATATGTTCTATTACGGCTGGCACAGTCAACGCGCAAGGCGTGTCCTTGTACTGACTAGCATTCGTTCACGTTGTGGTAGATCATTTGCAATTTAGTGATGTGGGAATGTTTGGTCGCTGCAATGTCCAATTGTGGCAACTTCTCCTTGCATTTGCCTCGAGTATTGCACGATGTCCAAGACAGCAGCCAAAGGTCAAGCTCACCTGGTGGCAAGTAGACTCCTACTGAGCAGCCCATCATTCACAAGACTGAATCACATGCTTGTACAGCGTCTGTTGGTCGCTGCCGGAAAGGCGTCTCCCAGTCCACCTGTTGGTCCAGCGCTTGGTGCTCGTGGGGTGAAGTCTATGGACTTTTGCAAGGAGTTCAATGCTAGGACTGCACACATCGAGCCTGGCACCCCAATACCGACAAAAATCACCGTGCAATCAGATCGCACATTTACATTTGTCACAAGAACGCCTCCAACCACTTGGTTCTTGAAGAGGACAGCAGGCCTGGAAAAAGGGCCCGCTCGACCCGGACACGAGATTATGGGGACCATCTCCTTGAAACACGTGTATGAAATTGCGAAGATCAAGGCAAGTGACGAACACCTCAAACATCTCCAGCTCGAGTCCATCGCCAGCACTGTAATTGGAACTGCTAGAACCCTGGGATTGCAGGTTGTGCCGTGAGCCGGGCCGTCATTGAGATGCCCATGCACTTGTAAGGTACAACGTTGTCAACTGTTCATCGGCTTATCACATTGCCTCTATACAGCAACTTACCTTATCGACGTTTAATCAACCAGGGAAGATCGCTCTGGAAATGTGGGGGTGCCCGATGTAGATAGACCAGCATGGGAGAGCGAAATGGCAGTACGCATATCGTTACCGGCATCGTGTACCGAAGGTCATTAATCGACAAGACAAGCATCATAGCGTGCTGGTTGGCTGAATGGGTTGTGCAAGGTTAAGTTCGTTCACTTCCAATTAAGATTCGATTTTCATAATGGCGAGTCTCCGGTTCTTTTGTACCGAGGTTACCAACTTGTGGTGAGCACTCCACAGACTAAAAACTCTGTTTCCTAATCCATTGGATCGGTGTGATGTAACGGGAAGGCAGGACATGTCGAAGAACATGGGACATGACTGCCGAGGTTCCTTATCTTCGATTGCTTTGTCCTCCAAAGGCATCTGCCGGACTTCCCGCCATGCAGCTGACACGCTTTGGCGAGTTTTTACCGCACGTAACCCGCACTCCAGGGACACGTTCTCAGCCCTTTTCTCACTCGCCACTGTGCTACTCTAATTGCCTTATGTGGAGCCTTCCTTCCCGGATGGACTTCTTCAAACGCGTCAATGCCATCGTCCTTCCGCGTGCTCGTACATTTTTCTTACTGCATCATTCCCCAAGATTTTGAGCGCATTTTCCATGGAAAGTACTAGCTAGTACTTTCGCTTAGCGTTAGCGGCTGGTACACTCGCGGTGGGCATGGCTTGTGTCAAACCCAACGTGCCTTTGTGACGACGTCTCAAAGGATTAATCATGACTTATTGAACGCGTGTTCTTTCTCGATCATGTAGTCCTCGACCTGGCGTGCTGCTACTGGTCTTGCACTCCACCCACAAGACTTCAGAGGGCTTAATGTGGGCTGTCTTCTCTCGCCAGCACGTTTATTGCATTACACCTCTTTATCTGTTCGCCCACGTTTTCGATAGATTCGCCGTATGGCGAAAACAACACGACTGTTTTCAAATGTTACCGGAACTTTGCCCTATATAAGACGCACTCGAAACCGTCGTTCTGCAGCGCTGGTGTGACCCATCACCCATTCCTTCTAGTGAACTAAAGCTTTTCATTCCTCAGCCATGGCAACTTCAACCGATGTTCTCTCTTGGACGAACCAGGACCCCCGTGAAAGTCAACTCTTCAATTCATGGGGCGTCGTATACCGTTTTGCGGTCCGGCCACTCCCTTCTTCTATGGTTTGGTCACGCCCCTGACATTATGCTCAGACTGTAGTCGGCCCCACTGGGCAAAGCGTCACGACATTGTGGCGATCAGTACGTACGAACAAAGAAGACCGTGTCGCCAAGCTTGAATGGGCCTCCACTGGTGGCCTTGGCCGTGCAGTAATCGGGAAGGTAAACCTAGACATTGACAAACCGAATCACATTGCTTGATCTGACATACACCTCGCAGAATGCGGTCCCGATGGCAGACCTTGTTCGTCCTGATGGTTTCCCGGTAGGTCATGTCTGCAATGTTTTTCAACGAGCAATGTCAATCCCCTTTCAGGGGGCACGGGTGTTTTATGGACCAGACGGCTTACAATACCGTTGGCGGCCGTCCCCTACCTCTCATGATATTTTGGTGCGTTCTGGTATACTCCAGTGCAGCCTGGAAGCACTGATGGGGCATGCAAGCTGGAAGACGGAGGAGGACACGTTGTTGCTCTTTTTCGTCCAACCCGACCAACTCGGTATCAAATTGGGGATGTCTACGGGGAATTGCACTTCTATCGTAATGTTGGGGCGGCAACAATAGTGCGTTTCCCTTGAAAATGAGTGTGTCATGCTCCTCATGTTACTCGATCATAGATGCATCCCCCCATCATGGACACTGTCACTGTGACAGCAATGCTCTATCGGTTTTGCCAGGCATTCGGCCTTTGATGTCACGCCCGTCGCATGTTGATATTTTGCATTCATATTGTAAATTACGCACTGACTCAACGTATCTTTAACACTGTCATCATGACTGCATGTACGTCTGTAATTCATCTGCAATACAGCGAGCTGCTTTTGCAAAGGAGCCGCACACATTAACATCTCAAGTAATGGTTCCAGAATATCAGGTTGGTATGTATCACGTGAGAACACGGTGCAAATTTGCGGTAAGTCGACGCGACTGACCCGCATAGTATCTTGGGCGTGGCTGAAATAATCAATTGACGCATAACATCCGTGCGATCTGATCTTCGAATCACGACCATCTACAGTTTTGCCGTGGGGGCTCGCTCATCTGCAGCTACCGCATCGATGATCTCGTCGACCGTGCGAATTACCCACTCCGTGCCCTCGTCGCTCGATAAATACTTGTCTTCGTCGTTCAAGACGTTCTCGTATCGGGCTTTCAACAACCCGAACACATGGCTCGTAAGTTGTGGTGCAAACTTTCCTTCTGCACGAAGCGCAGCAATTGCGACGACTGAACCCAGCGCCCGAGTCAGATTACCCTGCTGTGGCCCTTCTTGCGGCAAAGGGGACAGGATCGTGCCATACGCCTGAATGATGAACACTAATGAAGGGCTTATTTAGCAATCATGACCCCATGTACACGAGGCGATGTGATGAGATTGTCGAAATAGATAAGGGCCACGGGGTAATAGGGAACGAACACGCACTGATGAAATCAGGATGAAGTGCCCCTAATTTGTTGTACAACTTGACGGCATGAGGCTCATAGATTGATTTCCACAAAACCATGCCTCTTTCGATGGTCGCCTCGATGTTCTGAGGCTTAGCATCCCTGTATATGCAAGGAAAGAAAACAACGCCAGCGTTCTATGCACCCACGTCTGGCATTCACACACGCACATACCTGGCGGCATGCTTTCGCAGAGCAGCGTACACATCGTCTTCGATAGCCTCCCTCAAGCCCGTCAATGAGTTGATGATCTAGTATGGTCAGCATATGTAGCCACCTGAGTTGCCAAGAGAGTTACCCTCGGTACGCCAACGAAAATGACACTCTTCAGAGCTGCTTCCCGCATAATGGCAGTCTTGTCGACAGCTTCCGTAAAGCTTCGGCGTGTTTCAGCCGAACTCGGGTCGCTCCTGGTGACGAATCTGTACAGATGTCCGATGGCAGCTGGATGGTTAGTGGTGAGGAGGGTGCATGTCTGTCATCTCGGATGTTCGCCAGTCGACCGCAGAGAAGGATGGGTCATACTCACCGAGAGTACGAGCCAGCCGTTTTCAGCGTTTCGCTGCCTGGCCTCGTTCAGTGTACGTGTAAATAGGCCATGAAGCCGCTCAACAGGCGGACTTGGCCATACTTTGGGGTTGCGCAGTGTCAAGAGTTGTTTGACGACAGGTGGAAGGGTCTTCACCATGTCCGTTGGGAGGTAAAACGGCGTCTTGCCAAAAGTTCGGTTGTTTGCTCTAGCCGTGCTCCTTATGGGGAATGGAGATGAACGAGCAAGGTATTGCCCACAGTTGGTAACGACGTGTGCAGCCTCATCGTTGTTGCAAGGGGCCGACGATATTCGCATCATGTTCCTCGAGGGGTAAATCACACAAAACACTTGGCATTGGAAAATCGACGGTCTTGTTCAACAAGAACTACCAGCGCGAGATGAGACGGCATCGCGGAAATGAAGGGAATACATGAAAATAAAAGCGATAGGGACGTGGCGGAAAGAAGACCACAGGGAAAATACAACCCAGTCTAGCAAGTAAATGAGGGTATATGTATATGCGTTCCGCAGTATGTGAAGGTACTGATAGGAATGCTTAACCAAAGTAAGTGTAAGCAAGCGCAGTTGGGTTATTGTTGCTGAGGAGCGAATTGGCTGTGTTAACGCCCTGGAGGTCATTCATGACACCTGCCAAGCGGGTGAGGTCATATCAAGGCACAAACCAGCGCATGAGGTATTTACCGAATGGGAAAGCGACTTCGAGCCAAGGAGTGTTGTTGACGAAGTTGGTCATCGTGCCAGCGAATCCCCACACTTCATCCATCGAAGCCTGTCCACCTGATCCACTGAAGTTCTGGTCAGCAAATTCGGTAATCCAGACGGGCAAGTTGTAAGTGTTGTGGAGGGTGGTGGCATAATCAATGACGGCTTGGGCATCTGTGGTGTAGGCGTGGAAAGCGATCGCGTCGAACTGGGGTGATCATTATTAGCACTGGTCCGAGGAAGACATATAGAACACGCACATGGCAGCCAGAGCAAGCGGCAAAGAACTGCTGGTACCAGTCCAGGCCAGTTTGGGAATTAGTACAAGCAGGGGAGATCAACTTGTAACCTTTATACTGGAGAGGATTGATGTATGTTTGCCACATGTTAGCACCATCAGCGGGACTCATGTTAGACTGGCTAGGCTCGTTAGGCCTGGAGGAACAATGAGTGCATGAAACTGGGTGCGAAGGAAAGTGCATACTCGTTCATACCGAGGACCCAGCTGGCGTAGCCTTCGACAACCAAGTTCTGGAAATCGGAGATCTGATTGTAGCCCCAAAGCATGGGAATACCCTGTAAACCCAATGAGGAAGCCTGAGTGGGAATGTAGGGGCTCCAGGTATAGATGCTAAAATGGTGCGTAAGACTGTCAGAAGTAAATGTTGGAGAGTGATCCATACTAGCCGACATTGGGGAGCGAAGCAAAGTTGGTCAAGTAGTCGCTATCCCCGTTGGGCCAAGCGAGACCCCATTTTTTGCCACTGGAGTTGCCGCCACTGCTGGGGGTAGAACTAGGAAGGGGGGTGGACGAGGTATAGGCTGGCGCGGGAGTGGAAGGCGAAGGAGTGGACGCCGGAGAGTCAGCAGGCGGAGGGGGAGTGGGGGATGAGGGCGAAGGGGTGGTAGGAGGCTTAGGCTGGCAACGTTTGTTGTTGGAAGAAACGGTGTCGCGTCTCCTCCTAGCAACGGCGTCGTGACCACGGACGTGACGGGCTACATGGGACCGATCGACGGTAAGAGCATTGACCGAGCCGGGGCCAGAGCAAAGAACGACGAGGGCAACAGAGACCAAGGCAAATAGATTGAGGAGTTTAATTCCAGCCATATTTGAGCTCGCTGTGGAGGAGAAAGCAGAGGGGAAGAAAAGGCGTCAAGCTGGGGAAGAAACAGACAAGAGAGGGTATATAACGTACTCTGCAGTTAATGAAGGGCGGGTATAGAGGGACGGATATTGAGGGAGCGTGGGGCGGAAGGAGCGTTAGGCTCGATGGGCAGAACGACGACGGGGACGGAGAAGAAAACGGACAATGCAGGGTTTTATCGAACACGCTTATATAAGCGCTCACACACTTGCCAGAGAAATATTAAAACAAACCGCAGCTCGTCGTCGTCGTCGTCGTCGTCGACACCGCCGGATATTTTATGATGTAAATTAGTGGCCATCTACTCCTCGTGTGCAGGAGGAATGTCATAGAAACACGAGTTTTGAGGGTGCACCATGTGTAATGAGCCTTGCCCGCTGATATACAAAAGGAGGTCTGTTTTTTTTTTTTCCTCTTTTTTTCTCCAACCCCCAAGTTTGACACGAAGAAATCGGTTCATCCATCGTTCATCCCCTTCACAAGCTCATCTCCCCTGATGTCCGACGCCCAAGCCGCCCCAGTCACTGAAAATGGCGTGCCTCCGGCTGCGCAAGGCCCTCTCATCGAAGAAGCCCCGGGCTTCAAGGTACCGTTCTTGCCTCCAATGTACCAGCGATCACTCATCAAATCAATACCCCAGGTCTTCATTGGAAACCTTGCGTACTCCACCACGGATGAAGGGCTGAAGACGTTCTTTGCGTCCGTGCAGAGCGACATGTCCGTCTTACCCCCTTTGGTGACCCCGCTCCCCCCACTCACCCCTACTTTCAGTATTTCTGTTCAGGTCATCAAGCGTGGCCCCAAATCCGCAGGCTATGGCTTCGTCGCCGTGTCCAGCGCAGAGGCTGCGCAGCAGGCAATCGAAACCCTCGCCGGCCAGGAACTCGATGGCCGCAAGGTCATTGTCGAGATTGCCAAACCGGCCGATCAGAAGGACAAAGAAAAAAATGATAGGAGGACAAGACGGCGGCCAGGCAGGCGCGGCAGCAAACCCGTGCCAGGCGAGGTCACCGAGGCAGAAGCAAACGGCGACATCGTCAAGACAGATGACGCCGATGCTGTTCCACAATCCAGTGAAGCAGCTAAGCCGAAGAAGAAAAAGAAGACCAACGTATGACCATTCTTCCGATCCTCACTCAGATCGCCGCTCATTCCGTTTGCCACAGCGTAAACCTAAGCGCAGGGCCGTCTCTGCTGACGCTGCTCCGGATGCTGCTGGGGAACCATACGTTGTGGATGCCACTGCAGATGCCCTTGCTGCTGACGCTCCTCAAGCCCCTAACAAGAGCCGTCCACGCAGGAAGTTCTACCGTCCTCGCCCTCGGCGACCAATCGGTGAGGACCCCGTTGGCGAACCATCCAAAACCATGTTGTTCGTCGCTAACCTCGGTTTCAATATCGACGATGAGGGACTGTCCGCACTGTTCACTGATGCTGACATCGACGTCGTCTCTGCTCGCGTTGTCCGCAGGAGATGGGAACCCAGGAAAAGCAAGGGCTATGGCTTTGTTGATGTTGGCAGCGAGGAACAGCAGCAGAAGGCAATCGAGGCCCTCCAAGGCAAAGAAGTTGGGGGCCGTACCATTGCCGTCAAGATTGCTGTCAGCACTCACAGGGCAGATGAAGCTGATGCTCCTGCGTCTTAACTGGCCCTCCCGTATGATCGTATCGCCCAGATCCCCTTGACTTCACTTTTTTGTTTGACGCACGTTCAATTTTGGGTGACTCCTCTGCCCGACTTAGTATTTGTTCTTTCACTAAGTTCCTCCGCGTTTAAGTCAAGTATTTTTTTTTTCACTTGTTGGCGGTCTGGTGCCGTTTTCTTCAGCAAACTTGTAGTGTCGCTGTAGTCAACTTGTATGCGACCATTGTTCCCCTTTAATATGGACACCGTTCGGTCCCTGAACTTTGTGCGACTCAATTCATTATGTCTGACGAGGAAGATTACCTTTCAGACAAATTTCTCGTCGACCCATCGAAGACTACCCAGCCAAAAACTTACACGCAGAAACGCCAGCAAGCTTTGAAAGAGGGTTGCCTTAAGAACCTTCAAAACCAAGCCAAGAGTCGTCGGCAGCGCGAACAAGAGTCCAGAGAGGATGGCCTCAGCAAAAGTCTTTTCGAGCGCGCAAAGCTTGACAACGATGCGGGAGCGAACAAAGCTCTTGGCATCATGATGAAGATGGGCTTCCAGCCAGGCCAGTCTCTGGGGAAACCCGAGGACATCCCACCAACCGATGTGGTTTCCCTACCTGATACGCCACGTCCATCTGTACCGGAGGACTCCCGATCTCATTCGCAGGCCGCCGAAACGCGGGGAGAGAAACACAAATCCGAACCACTACCGCTAAACGAATGGACAGGTTCGTTCCTACTTTACGTTCAAGCGTGTCTACACACACTAAGTCGAATGATAGGTAAGAAAGGAATCGGCCTGGGGAAACGCCCTAGGTCACCCGGTGCGTCCGAGCGCATCGCCAAAATGGTGAAGATGGCCGAGGAATCAAAGCAGGAGAACTTCAGGGACCGTTCCCGACGGGAGTACGAGGAGAGGCATGCCGAATCACGCCTCGTCCTTGCTCAGCGGACGTGTTCTAATCTGGACGAGAAAGCGGGCATTACTGTGCGTATATCCACTCCCTTCGAATTGATCTCGTGTTCATGGCCTTCCTTCTCTGCGTATCTAGTACAATGTCTTCTGGATAAACCCCAACATCACCGAGACGATCCCATCGGAACTGATGAACCTATGTTCGGAACCAATCTCGTTCGTGCCCGTTACTGGGGGGAGCAATGAAACCACGCGCCTTCGCAACCAAATGCGAGCAGATGCATTGGTTCCTCTGAGCAGTGCTTATGACGATGACGAAGATGAAGTACTTGATCGTTCGTCTCCCACAGCACAAATACAAGGAGAACTCATGCCCGAAACGGTTGAAGAGGCCATGCACTTTCTGCAGTTGGGGGTCAGCTGTCCTGTCTTGTCATTTGCATGAAGGCTGATGCAACCTATTCAGCCTCGCGACCGGCTGAACCTAGTGCTTACATACCTACGAGAGAAGTACGTGTATTGTTTTTGGTGTGGAATACAGTATCAGGACGAAGATGACATGAGGCAACACTGTCCAGGAAGTGAGGAAGAAGATCACGATTAGCTCCGAATGTCAGGTCCGTGGAAACAGTAGCTTATTCCAGTTAAGACATACAATATAATGAGAATATGGTGGTGTACAGATGGAGTCCAGGGAGCATAAGAATCAGGGAACGTCTTAAGTAAGGCTATTACATAGGATAAAAGAACAATGTCCGTCCCAGCAAGGGGAATCTTTTCCGATCTAAAAGAACATCCACGGCCAATTGAAAAAGGAAGAACAGACAAAGGAACATGTGCGCGTTCATTGTAGTGAGATCAATGACGGGAGGGTTATCGTTTCAGGTCTCTCAACGGGATCTCTGTGGGTGAATGCGGCTACTGTTGGGGAATTCTGGGGTGTCCTGCGGCGCAAGTACGACGAGATGGGAGTACTGGCGGGGTCCTCCCTTTCGCTCTTGGGGAACCGGAGAGGGGATGGCCTACGTCGGGGAGGCGAAGACGACGATTTAGGGGATGAGGACTAGACATGCTATCAGTAACATGATTTAAACGAAGACGGAGCAGTTTGACTTACTTCGCCATTTGGGTCTTCTTTGTGACCATTGAGGGAGGTCTTGCTAAGTTTTTTTGCCAAGGACGTCTGCAGTGGCCATCAGCGAGGGACCTATTATTCAGAAGGACGATCTTACGACAGCGGGCATGTACGGAGTATACCTGGCAACCCTTGAACGGGCTGAAGGGTAGCGCCTATCGACGTCCAGATCGCGGGGTAACACATCAGAGGGGAGGCTGAAAGTCGACGATGTGGGACTATGGTCTCGATTTGAGCTTCCGAGAGAGGAAACTGATGAACAGGATCCCGAGCGGGATCGACTGGCTGAGATACATGATTTGGGGGGGTTGAGATCGCTGTCGAGGCCGAGGGACGCCATGAGTTCGATGAAGGAAGGAAGGGCAGGCATAGGATGAGGACAGCCTGGAATGTCTCGAGACGGGCAATTATAAGGCGCAGTCTTGGATACGCCCCACGGTTGTCAGCAGTCGTCGCATACCTTGCGTTGTACTTGGTTGGGCGTAGATCTCTTCACCTCCTGCTTGCACAGGCTAACAATATAAAATTGGTCGGCAAGGCGATCCTCCTGGTAGCTGGAGCACAGGCAGCTGAATCTTTCACCATCGCAACTGCTCGGTCCCAAAATGCATGGACAATGGATGTTGAGACCTCGAGACCCCGGGCCCATCCAACGATCTCGGAGCTGAAGTGTCGCTTTGATTTGCCAATGAAATATTGACTGTAGTAGTATATCTACTTCGTGTCACAGCGGTGTCACGTCACAACCCACTCTTGCCATGAATCAGCCAAGTGCCCCAAACGCAGGTAGTGCTGAGTTCGCACCTAGACCGCGTCAAGATATGGAGTACATTTGTGCTGGTGCGCGCATCCACCGTCCATTGTGACACCTGTTGTTTGACCGGGCCATTCCTAGATTGTGGTGCGAAGAATGAGATAAAATCTAGAGAACCCATTCGTTGTCGAGAATGCGGTCATCGCATCATGTACAAGAAAAGAACCAAGAGGAGTAAGCATTCTCTGATGCTCCCCCTGTTGACGCATGTCCGACCATTTGTGCAGTGGTTCAGTTTGAGGCCAGATAACCTCGTGGGGGTTAACTTCGACAAGAGATACATGGAACGACGACTACTGTAAGACTACACCAGTTAACCGTATATATACCAACATTAGCTTGGAGAAATGATACTGTATGTGACAACATCGGAGTTCATCTTAGGAACTAACCTCACCACCGACCATGTTGCTTGAACCACAAGTTGAGAAAGCATGTCACTATGATTCGTTCGAGGATGTTGGCGCAACGTGGTGCAATTTTGAGCAATCTTTCTTCCCCAGACCAAGTTGCTACATGTCTGTCCTTAGAATCGACGCACTAAACACAACGGTTTCATTGGTCCACGCCGATCAAACGCCATTGGAAGTTAACTTACAAATAAGTTATGGCTGTTCTCCCCGATCTTCCACTTGTACTCATTTCCGGAAACTTTGAATCTTCTCGACCTGGAAGTGTTTCACTCGCCGCCAAATTGACACCACGGAAATGACATACTGGCTAGTAGAATTCTTGACCCTCCGTAAGTCTTTAATTGGAACCTTGGAGAAACACAAATCAGTTCCCCAAGGATCTCTTATCACATCGTCAGTCACTAACCTCATCGACACCGAACCATATCATTGCATGTGCATCTGATGACCATTCGATCCGTCCAGCGGTCTCCCACAGGAGTGCATCTAGATTTTTTCTTTGGAGGGTTGTCGTAGGGTTGGTATGACCAGATGTAGGATGGCAGAACTAGAATGGTACGTTAGAGACAGTCGCCTCAGACGCTGGTAGAGGGGAGACCCACCCTATAGACCTCCAGTCGCTCTGGAGAACTTTCGATAACCTGGTATACACGGAAGTTCCGAGTATCGACATTGACATCAGTGCTGTAGAGGAATCGGAGGGCGATGTCACTGGACTGGGCCATTTTGCTTGGGCGGTGAGAGCGAGACTTGCGTCGACAGGTTGGCGCTTGGCAGATCTATAAATCCTTCGACGCCCTTTGACGCTTTGGACCGATAAATTTCCAATCCAAGTTCCGAAAATTTTGGTCCAAATGTCACTTGCGACGGGTGGATGGCACCAGATGCAAATTGGGTCATCATCTACAGCACTTTGTGATAAGTACGTGATCTGGCCATTGGGACACCTGCTAAATATGCGAGGTTCAGGAGTGCAGTGAGGTCATTCAGATGGTTTGATGGGCAATCAATCTCAGGGCAGTCCGAACAGGTGCCGAGTAAAGACAGCGATGCCAGCGTTCTAAAGCATCCGCGGGGATGTCCTGTAGAGATTTGCTTCGGTGCACAAGACTTCAGGTGTGTATGTAAGTGCCAGATGGGCCATTTCTCTTCGCGGGAACTGCTTCACGGGCAAGCGAATACTTTCAAGCATCACTGGGTGCACCACTTGAATGAAAACTTTATTGTCGACAGGTGCGTAAGTATAAATCGTGATCCTGGCCGTTACATCACGATCTCATAAAATGTACTAGGTAGTAGAAATCAAGGTCATTTCACAGAAACGCATCTGGACCACTCCAGAAAAATGTGGACCCACAAAGCGGCAAGTCTAAAATTTAAAAGATCTTGCGTGATGCGGGTTGATCGGGATTACCGCCATTGACCCCCTGCAAGAAGTAGTAGTGACTGTATCGCCTCCTTCACTGAGCTCACTCTCACGTCGCTGCGGGATAAGGAAGTTTATGATGCCGTCCCAGCGTCTACAGGAAACGTATCTGGCCCTGAAACTAGGTGTCATGTTTGACTGCCTGATTTTTTTTTTCCAGCCTTGCCCCGTGCCGGTCGGTGTTAAAAACTTTCTTGCTCTTCAGTACATACATACATAGAGCAAAGTTCTTGGGTAAAAGGAATAGAATAGATGTGGTAATTTCGCCTTGCACAACGTTGTGCTCAGTTTGTACTACCGTACTACGTCAAAGTTTCATGACTCGGACCCAAACACATCCAGCGCTTGAACTTACCTGGACAAGGTAAGGTCCCTGGTTGAAGGGAGAAAACTACTAGTCTTGGTCCCAGACGTTTTGGGTATCCGAACAAGAACGGACGCAAGCGTTACCCCAGAACCTACGTGCCCGGATTAATCCGGTTTCCTTGGTGTTGAGACTAGGAGAAAACATTTTTGAAATGTAAATCTCAACATGCATATGTACAATCTTGGAATGGTCCTATCACAGTCCCATTTATTCGTGATAAAAGGTCCAACACAGGCGGCCCCAGTTTCTTCTCCACAGAGAGAGAGTGCAAGGTAACGAATCAACAAGTTCACAGAGACAGGTCTGTTTCAAAAGCAGCGACCACCGGGCATTATTACTAATCATGATTGGTCACTGTGGGGCCCGCATACGAGACATCCAACAACGAACATAACTGCATCACTCGATACACACTTATCTGTGTTCTTTTCAGCAACTTTACTTGGCTCAACATAGTCCTTTTCCGCGGTATTCTGTTGCAATGCCCAAGGAGCTTTCGAGAAGTCAGTCAAGAGAAGAAGAAGTAGTAGGCAATCTATATTCACTCATCGAACATTTGTCACTCATGATTGCTGGTACAGGACTCCGAGATGGAGTCTCATGCCGACCAGGAGAGCCCGAACCAGGGCCCAGGTAAGCCTGGCAGGAAGAAGAATCCAAAGTAAGAGCCGCTCATTACTAGCAGCGAATGAGTCACGACATCGAGCGCCTCGTAGTTCCCAGGCAGCCCGCAGAGACCAGAATCGCATCGCGCAGCGCGAGTTCCGTTTGCGAAAACAGCAAAAGGTGCTCCTTTCCTTCGCCAGCTCTCTTGCCTACTGATATCTTTGTTTTCAGATACGTGACCTCGAGGCCCGTGTAGAGCTCCTTTCAGCTTCGCAAGATGAGGCCCTCATCGACCTCAGGGCTATTCTAAGGGGTTGAGTCGTCCTTCCCTTCCTCAGTCGGCGTGTTCTTTTAACCCCTCTCCATTACGTTTTGAAGATCTGATGGCAGAAAATCTACACCTACGTAACTTACTCAAGAGTGTCTCTGGTTTTATCGGCGAGGGTGCAGGGGGCTTTGTGGCGAAAATGGGATGGGACATACACGATTTCCAGGCATTCCTTAACAAATCCGAAACTGATACAGCCTGGGAGAGTTTCCAGTCGCGAAGACACACACAAAAGACAGCGCATTCAGATGGATCCACATCATCAGCTGTGGGGTCGCAAGGCGTGCCTGCCAAACGACTATCCGAGGATGACGCAGCACCGGGCCGCGCGAAGAAACTAAGAGGAATGGGTACGAATGAAGGTTCAGCAGAACGGCAGGATCCATATCCACTACTCATGCCTATGAGCACGACCGTCCCACCGCCGCCACCCCCAGCAACGAACTCCCTGTACCCCTCCGCTGCGCGATCACCACAGGACAGTCTATTCTCCGACCTAATGCGCAATGGTCACGCCAACTCCCCTGTTTTCATGCCTCCTACACCTGGTTCCTCTGGACATTACGGCACTTCATCAGCATCCAGTACCTATTCATACTTGCCACAGATCAATTTAGTGGACCAGGGAATGAATTCATTGTCGTATACGTCTGCAAAGAGTGGAACAGCCCGTGGCCAAGCACGCATTCTATCCCAGACCAATACCGCGCCCGAAGAACCAGACGACGAAGAGGAGCTCATGGAGCCGAAGAAGATCGAAGCCATGAAGTTGATCAGGTTGGTTCAGGTAATTCATTTCCTCCTGTTATCCTTCTAAACTCGCCTTTCAGGTATCACCTTGACAACTATGCAAGAAATAGCGCGTATTGCTTACCTTCCTCCCTACGACCGACGTTAGTGCAGAGGTGGGGTTTCATTGTAACATTCTAGTCACAGGTCTCATTGTTATCGCCAGGACTGTTAACCATGGTATTCTCCAATTGTTTTATATTTATCCCTGCTGACACTACGTAGAAAGCATAATTGATCGTATTGTTCATCCGGAGCTCCGTGATCGCATTATTCTGCTGCGAGGTAGTGCACTCACCTATTGACATCGACTAAATTACTGATCCATCCACAGGACAATTCTCCTTGGCAGATTGCTTATTCGATTACAAGAAATCTGTGAAGGTACATGGCGATGATGTCCTCGCCCATGCGAACTGGGAACTAACAGATTGGTGGCTACGGAAATATAGGTTGGCCTTGCCTCGCATGACGTGGAATGCATCCCTTCTGACATTTGTTCGACTATAGTTACTTGGTCGAAAGGGCAACATTAGACATTTGTAATCGCTGGAGGCGTGACCGCGGAGAACCTGAACTCAAGTTGTCAGACATCAGCGCGCAAGGCGAATCGCCAGCATCATAGCGGTGAGCTTTCCAGCACGGCAGGTTGAATATTAGGATGCGTTGCACACTTTTGAAGCCCGAATAATGTATATGTATGTATATAACCCGAGTCTTCTGGTCTCTTCTCCATGAAGAGGAAATAATGACATGTATATATGGAGCTCCTACGCCTAGTGCAATCCTTTAAATGTTTATTCCGAGAGAAGAAACATCGTGGTCACCTCTACCATGAAGCCTTGTGGACTCCAGGGATTTCGTTATTCAGCGCTTTCAGCCTGAATTGATACTTGAAGCAATGCTTGGTAAACTACACTGAGGAACGAAAGAGCAACCAATGACTCACCCTGCAAAGCGCAAATTCGCTCATGATACCCCGCCCACGGCCCGACTCAGAGCAGCGATTTTTGACAGTGGTGGGGCGGGTGTATCTCCCGAAGGTGTTCAATTGCAGCTGTGCCTGATGGCGCACCTGAGGGGGTAGACTCTGGTTTCGGGCGACATACAGATAAGCACGGCGGATAACCTCGTTTGCCTTGACGAGCTCTCGTGCTTTCATGTCCCGGAGGACACGAATGTTCGGCATGACTTCAAGGTGGTCTTTGAAGAATAAATATTTATTTATTTATTTGCGTCGGAGAGCACCGGATTAACGAAATGTACTCAGTCAAAATTTGTCGACTCTGTACGGTGGATATGGGTTCAAGTGGTACGTCTCTGCCAGCACTTCTGTTTAACTCGGTTGCTGATCCTCACCCTTGCAGCTATAGAATGCCCAGAGTTGTTCGCATAACACCCCAAAGGCGTCGCGCATTGGTCTCCACATTGTTTGGGCTTACGTTTTTCGCATCGGTATTGACCGTCTCCGCGTCGAACGTCCTCCCGTGCCCAGTGCGGCGTGATAGAAACCTACATGCGGAGAGTGAGGTGGTGATCACTGGAGAAAAGAAATCGAGGCGGTGGATACAGGAGAGGGCTATCTCACAAGATACCTGCTCGGGTGGTCGGTGTCAAACGGCTTGAATCTAATGTTTGCCTCTGAGGCACGCTCCAAAGCATCTGCATAGATCTCCGGGACATAGCTATGGCGAAGAGGAAGGCTGTACGTGTGGAACAGATGTATCTGGGCATTGTGGAAATTGACTACCCCCCTTCCGTTAGGGATAATCAACCTCCCGTCGCAGATCTGTGGCGTATTCGTGGCTGCCTGTAGGATCCTGGTTGGCTTGAAGCATAGCATTGGGAGAACACGGACAAGACAACATGTGATTCTCAAGGTGTGGGGGACACATTGAAATGGTATATAGGACGGAACATATGGAACATATGAAGCCCACACGGAAAGCATCCCCACAAGTATCGACCGCACAGCTTTCAGTAGAGCCTGGAACGGGCTTTCAAAGCCTGATCTCCATCTTCCGAGACCAAGTAAAGGATAAGGCTCCACAACTGGGTACAGGGTACGGAGTTCACTGCCTGGCGATTCCATGCTGTCTTGCGTTCACCTTTGTCAACCTGTGCCCAAACGGCGTGAGTATCGTGGCAATGGATTCATATGCACTGAGCTGGGCCTGGGGCATTGGGCTCATTATGATCGCGGTGTCTCGGGGATGCCGCTGTGCATCATGTAGCTACTATTTCGCGTGGATTGCATTGCGGACGAACATTTGTTTGAGCCAGGTTTGTTCCACAAGAAGCCTTGAACCGAGCAGTGCCTGGTGTCCAAGTGACGGCAAAGTCAAAATGTGATCAGATCACTAAAGCGACCCTACTGTACTATGGGCGCCTCACATTTTGCACTTGGACTGCGACCTCCGCACTATTACACTACCTCGAGCTACTACCACTGCTAGTAGTATACACAGTTAGCTGACACAGGTATCATATCGGCGACCGTGCTCGGTTACTCTCTACCGGTGTGAGGTTGGCACGGTAAAAATTGAGAAGAGAAAGCCGCCTTATGTAAGCCATTTTTGTATGTGCTTTACCGACGAAGGACAGGTACAATAATCTCGTCAAATCTTGCAGTGGGTGGACGCTTTTTCTCTCCCACTGATCCTTGATTGCCTGTTGGTTTTCTGTCGTCGAAGATTCAGCGATCGAGGACGTCGAGTCAATTCCAGGTTTGAGGTTGAACAAAGTGTCATGCACTCCCCATCTCCTCCTACCCCTTCTCACTTGTCATGGAAGTCGGTCTTTCGCCTAACAAGCTCGTCAAAGAAACTTTCAGCCAGCGCGAATAGCGCTGCGCTTGCTGTTGATTGCAGTCCCCGCTCCATATCTGCACCTCTGCAGACGGTCAAAAAGTCAACTGGCCCAGTAACATCAAGTCCTTCCCTCTCGCCTTCTACGTTGCAGTCTGTTGACCAACGCTCGTCCTACAACTCTTCCTTTACTCTCTCGAGCGACTCCAACACCGGAGGCGCACCGAAAACATCCGTCTTCGTCCCTGACTCCCGTGGTGGTTCCTACCCGTCTCAGCATTCCATACAACCATCCTCAACACTCAATGGCCAGGCAGATAGCTCGTCTGCGTCCTTCCGCAGTAATTCGCGTGCGCGCACGAAGTCAGAGAAAATGCGCCTCAATCTTAGTCGCGCTCCGCAACCGCCGCCATCCAGTTTTCCTGGTCCCACGGCATCGCAACAGTCGTCCCTTCACTCGGCGGGTTCGGTGTCTTCGCGTACAGGGCCGCTGTCCCCGAAGGCCATGGGTGCATCCGCCACTCGCTTCATTCGTCGTGTTGCTTCTGCACCGAACGCGAAGCACCTTTTTTCGTCAGGTTCGCGATCGGCAGCACCCACCAAGAATGGCCTCTTGGCCCCTGCAGAAGGCACTGCTTCAGCTCCCAGTGGAGCCTCCAGTTCGTTGGACCACGGTGATGATTCTCTCGAAACACTGTCGTCAGGCTCATCGAGAGGACGGACTACGCGGCATGATCGATACCGACTTTCTAGTACATCAAAATCCAGGATACCAACGAATAGTACTGGTGATACTAGTGGAAAGGCAGCCTTCCGGAGGACATATTCCAGCAACTCCATCAAAGTTCGATCGGTAGGTTTCCCTCCAACCTTGTTGTGCTGTATGCTACACAATCTTCTGTAGGTCGAGGTTGGGCCATCGAGTTTCCTCAAGGTCAAGATGTTAGGCAAGGGGGACGTCGGTCGCGTTTATCTCGTGCGGGAAAAGAAGACCGATAAACTGTATGCGATGAAAGGTGATTGTCGACTTCTCGATCATGTGCGCAGAACGTGTTGTTTAACTTTACGGTCCTAGTGTTGTCAAAGAAGGAAATGATCGAGCGCAAGAAGATCAAGCGGGCGTTAACAGAGCAGGAAATTCTTGCCACGTCAAACCACCCTTTCATAGTGACGCTCTACCATTCCTTCCAATCAGAGGAGTATCTTTACTTCTGCATGGAGTACTGTATGGGTGGCGAATTCTTCCGAGCTTTACAAACTCGGCCTGGGAAATGTCTTTCTGAGGATGGATCACGGTTTTACGCAGCTGAAGTCGTGGCTGCCCTTGAGTATTTGCATTTAAATGGCTTTATATATCGTGATCTGAAGCCTGAAAGTGCGTTACCCTTTTCGTACATTCTCGCGATAACTCAATAGTTTGCCTTGCGATAATGTTGCTTGTGCAGACATCCTGCTCCACCAATCTGGGCACATCATGTTGTCTGATTTTGATCTGGCCAAGCAGTCTGGCCACCCTGGCGGAAGACCCCCTACCATCCATCAGTCAGAGCCAAACGGGGTAATAAAGTTACCATGTTTTTGGAGGTTACCCAGGAAGCTGACCCCCGCGACTTTGCCTGCCTGGTGTTCTTTAGGTCCCTATGGTTGATACGATGTCGTGCACCGCAGACTTTCGGACAAATTCTTTTGTTGGGACCGAAGGTCAGTAGACCAGTGATGGGCGAACCAGTCTTGCGTTGTAACATTTCTTTTTCCAGAGTACATTGCACCTGAAGTCATTGCCGCACAAGGACACACGGCGGCAGTGGACTGGTGGACGTTGGGGATACTCATCTACGAGATGATTGTGAGTGGAGTGTCTGTCGTCATGGGAAATCCCACTGATCCGCGGTATTTCAGTTCGCGACGACGCCATTCAAAGGGAAGGAGCGGAACGATACATTCAACAACATTCGGTTATTGCCAGTGCATTTCCGGGATGCACCCAAGATATCCAAGTGCGTGGTGTGGTGTCGTTGAACTAGAGTGGTGGCAGACTAACTGGATGCGTTCAGTGCATGCAAAGACATCGTGATTCGGTTACTGGACAAGGAGGAACGCACTCGGTTGGGGAGCAGGAGCGGTGCAAGTGAGGTGAAGTATCATAAGTGGTTTTCCAAGATGAACTGGGGTCTGTTGCGTAACACACGGCCTCCGGTAGGTTTGAGTTTACTCCCTGGTTTCATAATGACGTGGTGTGCGTGCATGTCATGTCAAGCGGGCGAGCTTCGCTCCCTGCCGCGACTCGCGCAGAGTTGGCTGCGTTTCTCATGTGTCCCTGAATGCGGCGCTCACTGTCCTTATTTCAGATCATCCCTGCTGCCTCGAATGCCGCAGATGCCATGAACTTCCGGCAGATAAAAGAGTCGAATTCGCTTCATCTCGAGAATCAGACTTGTTTCAGCACGAGGGCGTCGCCTGGTGGGGTGAAGTATGACGACGGGATGGATGTGTCCCCTGATGGGGATCTGTTTGGAGCTTTCAACAGCGTTACGATCCACTATGATGGGGAAAGCTGAGCACCCGAGTTGCCCTATCACCGTCACCTTCGCCGTGATCATGGGTCCTCGGTGCCTCTTGGGAACGCGGAGGTTCTCCCAGGTGGTTGCGGCGAGTGTTGCCGAGTCGTGAACATTGCTGATTCTATTGCTCTCACTCGTTTTCGTCATAGAGAATTCGCAGGTTGAATGTTTTTTCCCTTTTCCGGAGATAAGATATAATTGACATGTACCATTTGCATCCGCATACCAGACTATATGCTATCCTAGTTGCTGGCACATCTGCACATATCCTGGCGATTCCTGCCCCTGGCCTTTTTTTTTCTTCTGGTGGCTGGTTTATAGAAGACAATGGTTTTAATGAGGAATTGAATGTCGGATCAAGATATGAGCCACCAGTCGAGCAGCGTTGAAGGTGTCGGACATAGGGCGAACACGCCTCTGGTGGGTTGTTCCAGAACACGACAAAAGGGCGCGGTGGGAGAGATCAGTGGATGGAAATGAAAAAAGTGCGCGAACACTGGTATAGGGGGGGGAAGAACCAATGTTCCATGGATGAAGATGGCAATGGGGAGCCACATCTTGTCATGTACGAAAGTGATTCAGTTGTGTTGATCAGATGTTGATGCTGATGGGCGCGGAGTGGTGGCGGGGATAGCCGGTCCGGTGCGGGCCAGCAGCCGCGAGTCGCTGGCGAGCGCCGTTCTTTGTACGGCCGACGTCGACCAAACCCAACGAATTTGCAAATCCGAGCGGGGACCCCGGGGACCCCCGTCGGACATTCAAACGCGACGCAGTGCACACGCGGAGGGCAGCACGGGCACAGGAGTGCAAGAGAGCCCCATGGCGAGTCTGTCGAGGAGGCGATGGGATCTCTGGGACGCGGCAACTCGAGGGGGATCACATGAAGGGCTCCCCAGAAAGGACTAGCGGATTTGACCTCGGCGCCGAGGGTCTGGCGAGGTGTCTGGATCAGGCAATGGCCAGTTGTATGTGTCTATTTGGAATGAATTTACCGAGGGTGATTTCCGAGCCCAGCCGCGGCTTGTGGGATGACAGCCTTGATTACGTATTAATCTGCAAAAGGCAAGCGCGGCAGCAAAAATGGACGCAGTCACGTAAGGCTATTTTCGGGCAAGAAGAGTTCTCCACCGACTTCATATTATTTGGACGGCCTTTCTCCTCGTCAAAAAGACGTCGATCGAGGACACCCAGCGCATATCCCCTCGTCGCTGTCGCTGTCGTCGTCCTCGTCCTCGTCGCCCAGTTTCTCCTTCGTCGTACATATATATACTGATACCCTTCGCCATTCCCTCTCTACGCCCCGCTACGTTCGATATGCAAGACCTCTACGCTCCCTCATACCCCCACCAGCAACCGCACCGTCACCAGTGGCCCCGTCACAGCGACCACTCCTACCCACACATCAACACAAACGCACCCTTATACCCCCAGCAGCCCTCTGCCAATGCCCACTCCTCCTCCAGCAACGACTCCCCCACAGACGACACTGGCTCCACCCTCAAGGTCCACGAACAACAACAGCCCCCTCCCCAAAAATCAGAGTCCAAACCACAGGCAACCTTTTTGACCAAGCTATACGCGTCAGTCTTGCCCCCCCCCTTCCTCCCCCCCCCTGCTAACGCGTCTCTCAACAGCCTGCTCGAGCGACCAGAAAACCATCACATGATCAGATGGGATCCCGCAGGCGAACATATCATTGTAGAGCGTCCAGAACAACTCGCACTCCATGTCCTCCCAAGTGTATACCGTCAATCTAGGTTTGCCAGCTTCTCTCGGCAACTAAACGTGTGTGCTTCGCCTTGTCTTATTTTCTTCGATTAATTTCATTCGCAGATCTATGGTTTCATGCGCAAGGTAAACTTGCGCAATGTTGACCCTGCCATCGATGATCCCGATGCGAGCACCTGGTGTCAGTACTCATCAATACAGCCCTTTGTTCTGTCGTTGACGTCCTCACAGCCCACCCCACTCTCAACCGCCATTCACCCCCAGAAGTGGTCGCCAATTTCAAGCGCCGCGTCCCTCCGCGTCTCCCTAAACCAAGGAAGCGCGAGACTCAGGAGGCTCCCAACATCCCTCCCCCACGCTCAGCGGTTGGCGTCCCTTCGGTCCCTCTCTCGGTTCCCTCTTCCGTAGGCACCAGGAATGGGATGTTCAATGGCCGTGCTCGCGGCTTCTCCGCTCCTGGCTCGTTCACTCCCCTCAGCCAGGGCGGCGCCGCAGGTTGGGGCACCTCATACCCACGTAACGCATTGCCGCCACTCACAGTGCCGTCTGACTTGCCCTCGCTGTCGCACACCCATGGTATGTACAGTCAATCGCAAGGTCTCCAGTCCATCTCTCCCACGGAGGACTCTCCCACTGCTCAGTTCAGCGCAATGGCCTCTGGAACAGGGTACGCCCAGCACACGCCCCAGGTCTCTTCCTCTCAGCCGTACTCGTACACGGAGCCGGGCTGGTCGTTTTCCCCCAACAACTCGACCTCGAGCCATTCGGGTAGCCTGTCGTCCTTGTTGAACCCTCCTACGGGCAGCGGATACAGCACGCGTCCAACGCCAACGATCAATACTTCGTATACCCCTTCGTATTCGAGTGTCTCGATGCACAGCGACAATACCCCGCCTTCGCTGTCCCCGGATACCCACAGCCGTCCAACTACGGGCTACTCGATCTCTTCTGTGTCTTCGCTGTCGTACGAGGAATCCTCCTCTCATCATACGTACCAACATGGCGATTATTCCCGTCCGGGCTCGAGCCATCACCGCTCAGGTTCGCCGACGCTGTCGCGGCCCCCCTCCTCGTCAAAGCAGTACGCACCCAGCTCTCTCACTGGCAGAGTCGGTCGTCCACGGCGCCACAGCCAGGCAATAAGCCCCTACCCATCGCCATACGACCATCACACGTCAGAACGAACGTCTTCCTCGCCGCATCCTGCTGATGATGTCACCATGCCTCGGGTGCGAAGCATGGTGCATCCCCCTTCGGTTGACCCTTATGGGTTTACCTCCAGTCAAGCCGAGTTCGCATACTCTGCTGTTGGGAGCAATCCATCGATGGACTCGATGGACGCTCGCAACGGGTGGGGTCATCATGCGCAACGCCCGTCTACGAGCGCATCGTCCATCAGCGCTGCTTCACATACCTCGTCTTCGCAGGCACATACACCTCCGCTTGACGGGTATGCTGAGACAGACATCAATCGCTGTGAGTTGTTTTGTCCTTACTAATGTCATACGGCGTGACTTACTGACAGGTAGTTTCAACCAGTCTCACCTGACTTTGGGTTCGTGGCAATGAACGAGCATCTACCTCCGCAATATACCAAGACGGCCAGTGAGCTTTAGATGCTGGCCATTTCGTGGGATTGCTAGACATATGTGCGTGATGGCTACCCGTCCAACTTTTTGGACTACGATACATGCTGTTGCCTTTGTGTTTTTTTTCTTTCTTTCCCCGCTACATTCACGGTCGTCTTTCGTTGCTGTCTCATTTCTCTTCTCATCTACATTGTTGGTGTCTTTGCTTGCTTCACTCTGGTAGAAGCACTGTTGAAACGAAATTGGAAATGCCCGTCCGTTCATTATTATATTCTTTTTTTTTTTTTTTTTTCACGAATGATCCGTCCATCGATATCCCGTCGTTACCTGCATTGTTGCCCTCGTCTCCATTTCTGCCGTGTATACCTCTTTGCTCATCCATATGTAGTACCAATACTCCATCCATACACTTCTTCGATACCTCGCTCGCTCGTTCCTTTTTTCCTTTTCTTTTTTCTCGTCTGGCTGTGTTTATGCGGTTACCCCGTATACTGTTACCCCGTTACTCGATATCCCAATTGGCTTTGTCGTATCCCGTTGAATATATTCGGGCTCGTACAGTCATTCAATGCGGAAGGGGGGTCGATGGCCTGATCGGGATCTTCAAATCTTGCCAACCGATCTATCTGTCCAGAATTCTGATCGGGGTATTGTTTGAGGGGGTCCTGGGCCACGTAAAAAGAAATAAATCCCGCACGCGGTAAAATAATATTATTTCTGTCACGAGGTGGCAATTATGTCCCTGTTTGGACATGTTGGGGTTTGTTGGAACCTGCGCGACAGCTTTTTGTTTTTCCTGGACGTCACGGCATCGAGCAAATAGGCCAAGGGAGCGCGTTATTCAAGACGCCCGTGGGCAGCCTCTTGGGGGTACTCTCTTGCGAGGTGCGATGTGACTTGTTTCGTTGGTGCAACGGGGTACCCTCAACACACGACTTAGCAGTATGTGGCGCTTTGCATCCCTGTGTCTATGCCAGCATTGGCCTGATCATAATGGCACGGCTCCAACGCACAGCAAGGGCCGTGTTCCATAATGCAAGGTTCACTTCATTCTCAGCGGGACAGGTCACAGTCTGGGCACGGTACCCAATTTCGTCCTCAAGGGGCTGGCAAGCTGCCAAAATCTGGTCCCCCTCTTGCCGTTTAGATTCATATTACCTTTCGTTAGTGCCGATTATTTCTTCCGGGCCACACATGAGCTTTTATTTTACTTATCTGCTCTATAGTATACCGACATGCTTGTGTGGTGTGGCATCCGTGCACGGATGACTCGCGTCTGTGCGTGTTCGAGACTAGCTCGACTCGGTGCATCTAATACACTGTCGCGGCGACAAGTCACATTTCGTGGTTCCTGATCATATACATTCATCGGAATGGCCGTGTTTGACAGAATGTATGTACGTGGTGTTTTAAGGGGGTACTACGCTCGTGCCATAGTGGGTTCACGATAATAGCACGATCGTCCAGTGGTCGGATAACGAGTATATCCTGTGCTTCCATCTTGTCCGCTGCCAACCAAGCCTGGTCGCCCATCCATGCATCTGGTGGAGCAGTCAATCATACATGTAGATGAACTTCGTTTGGCGATATGCACAGCACCGTGCATGGATTGTGTTATTGCTACCGATGAGATATGGTAAACAAAGGACCGTGGACAGGCTAAATGGGAAACCATGTGTACCTACAACTCGAACTAAAACGGGATTAGGCACGAGGTAAACCGATAATGAATGAGTTAGGCTGAAGGAAATGCCAGCAAGAAAGAGATAATACACCCTTGATGAGTCAAGGCAAAAAAGGAGTTACATACATACACAGTTGCGGTAAGTGTGTCCATCTAATGGCCTGAATTGCGTGCGATGCGAGTAGTCCCCGCGGGTTAGCAGGGACTCTGGAGGGAGGGGGATGTAAGAAATTGGGGCACGAACTCAGTATATAGTGTCCGAAGGAATGTCTCTTGGTTTGACTTTGTACGATATGAAACAAGCAAGGCAGACAGCGCGTATCATCGCGCCGAGAGCGGGAGAGGGGATGCGAGCTGTACCTCGGACATGTTTTCCCTCGGACGGGATAGGGGGAGGCGACCGTACAGATGTAGGTCTGCTTCTTCATCTACGGTAGATTCTGGAGCCAAGAAGGCGACTCGCTCCTCGGAGGTGCCGCCTGTTGCCTCTACCTCGTCGTCGAGCTCGTCGTCTACGGCTCGGCGTGCGACCCAGCTAAGGTAGACAAGGAGTACGACACAAAGCACGATGCCGCCTACCGTCCATACCTGGCTCCAGCCGTCGTCCTCTGGTGCTGCTTGCTTCGCGCTGAACGAGCGGATTCCGGCACCGATACTGGTGTGTATGATGACCTTGAAGAGGGAAAGCGCGGTGCATATCACGTAAGTCTTCATTTCCAGCGTCGGAGTCGCCGCAAGAAGGGTATTTAGGACATTATAAGGATACGGAGCCAGTCGGACCAAGAAGAGAAGAGACGGTCTACGTTCGATGGCCCGGACAGCGCGAGAGAGACCACGTGTGGACTGTAGCCATCGCGCGATAGGTTCACGGAGGAATGTACGTGATAAGGAGAAGACGACGATAGCGCCTGATAAAGCTGCCGAGTATGAGATGAATGCACCAATCCACGGACCAAAGGTATATCCAGAGAGTGTGATCAGTGTGGAGTAGAGAGGGACGGGTGCTGGACCGGGTGAGATAATTTCCAGGCAAGTAAAAAGAAGAAGAAAAAAAAAGGCAAAGTGAATTTCCCGTAGAAGATCTCATCAGAGAGAGAGAGAGAAAAAAAGACGTACGAAATGTGGTGATGAATATAAGACAGAAGAGGGTGGCATATCCAAAGTATTCATCGTTCCGCAACCAATGTGAGAGCTGATCAAGGCCTGGAATGTCCGTTGGATGCGTATCATGAGAAGAGGGTAGCAAGTCAGTGTCCATATTAACGCCGGGTACGGTATAGACATGAAACGCGCAGCAAAATATTCTCGAGAGCAGTCTCACGAGGAGAGAGGGCTAATTTTGTAACCGATCGAGGGGGGGGACTTACCGTCAAAGACCTCCGTTTTCCAGAACGTGATGGCGAGGAGGAAACCGAGACTGGTTGCTCCATACGCCAGGACAGGAGACCACTGCTTGAGTAAATTCCATATCCGCAGGCTACGTGGACGGACGTAGCGCGCAGAAAGAGACGGCCGATGTGAAGCGCCAGCGTTCAATCTAGGGGAACGAGATGGAATGAATATATGGGGCTGCGGGCGGGCGGAACGATCTGGGCGGGGACTGGGATCGCAGGACGAGCCGAGAGGGATGAGCTTCTCGTTGAAGACATGGGGGGGACCTGTTTCAGCATTCATCCTTTGGGACGTGTCCTGTCGGGCGGCGGGTATGCGTGGGGAGCGCAACACTTGGAAACCAGCACCGAGCAAGGCCCTGGGGGAAGAGGCAGAGACGAGCTGGGCTTTGCTGGCGATATAAAACAAAGTCCTCTGCGATCGTGGCCGGTTTCCGGTTATGGATGTTCCTCACGCCACCTCCCCTGGTTGACCCGCCACCACCATGATGCTCATCCTGCGGCCATCGCACGTGCGCCGCACCCCAGCAGCGGGGATGCGCTGCTACACAGACCAGCGAGCAAGACATGCACAGTGGTACTCGTCCGTGCTGCCAGGCATGGTCCCAATCGCACTCCTCGGCTCCGCAGTGTACATGGTATCTTTCACCCTCTCCTATCCCGCCTCTGTCATTCAGCGTCTTTGTTAGGCACTCCACCTCGCCCAAAGCAAACTGGCACACGAAAAATTCATCGATGAAGCCAATGCACGCATCTGCGCACTCGAAGAGGAAGTAGCCAGGCTACAAAAAGATTGCCATGCCGTGCCATCTCGTCACTCGTGGTGGCGGTGGTCTTGACGTTCACGCCCATAAAGTAAATACGATATACATCAACATGATAACACATGGGGTCAGTAGTCGGCTTGGGTATATCCAGAGTCGATAACAAGCCATGTACAGAAAGGCATCATCCTCAGATAGCGCTCGACAGCGCCTTGGTAACAAGAGCAGACTTGTACTTGTCATGCAGCTTGCAAGAGCTAGGTGCAGTAGATCAGTACCATCCACCGTCGAGCGTAATACACCTACCTGAGAATGGCAGCTGCCAATCCCACAAACGATTGTATAGTGTCCTTGCCGCGCCTGAGTCCAAACACATCGTACGCTGTGAACATATCCCATCAGCCGTGACAATGAGAATCAAAGGAGGCAATACGCACAGACAAAGATGAGGTCCATGGCCAGTTTTGTACGAGTGATACCCAACCAATAAGTTTTCCTCTGAAGTCTTGCGAGCTCCTTCCGATCCATTTTGGAAGCTCTAGGCTGAGACTTGGCCGTTGCACCAGCCATGGATTCTTGGTATGCACGGTTCTCGACTACAAACACAGGGTCAGCATTTATGATGGGGGGGGGGTCCAAGTCTCGTTACCTTGGCGCTGCTGTCCCTCCACGATGCTCAACTCGATCCCATTCTGGACGAGCCCCACGAGTGTTCCAAAGAACCAGCACCAGTCGGCGAAACGGGCAGCCCTGGCACCGGTCTTAGGACCCATGAGGCCGAGCTTGGAGAGTGTGGATATGTCGTCCGACAGGCCGTTGACGAGATCCAGGAGGACGGGTGGAGGGGCTGCAAGAAGTGCCTGGAAGAATGGATGCGAAAGGAGCGAGCCGGTGAAGGATAGTGGTGCGGGTTTCTTGGGGGGTATGTCGGCAAGGGAGTGGGCAAGGAAGGACGAGTCGAGGGAGGCGTATGGGACATGTTTTTGTGCAAGAATCATGCTCAAGGGTGTCAGCCAGTCGAACAGAAGGAGCATTTTTCTGTCAAGGTGATCAGTAGAACATGCATGAGAGCCATCGGACACACCTTGTGAATGAAAAGCCTGAGCGGGTAGACTCTAGCCGGCGCACGAGGGACTGCTGCCATGTAGATGCGCTGTTGCGGAACAGTAGCCTGGTATGAAAGAGGAGGTAGACTCGAATGGCATACTGCAGGACTTTCTGGAGGTGCAGTGGATGTAGGGACGGCGGTTAAGACAGAGCGGACACTCACAAATGCCTTGTCGCGACCGTAGCTAGTGGCGACAATATCGCGCCAGACCTCATGGGCGGGGATCTTCTTTTCTGCGGCTCTCACGCGCTCGTCTTCCTCGTCCAGCTCCAATTCGTCGGCTTCCGGATCGTCGTCGGCGGCGTCTTCCTTGCCTGCACTGTGCCCATGGACAGTCTCTGTGTCGTCTGTCTTTTCGTCGTATACACTTATGCTGGCAAAGTGGGCCGAGTTTGGACGGGAGTGGGACGAGGTGGCAGCGCTTGTGCTTGAGCGAGGGGTGCGGGGCGGGTGGGCGGAGAGCGGGTTGATCTGAAATGAGCCGTCGACATCGAAGGGCGGGGGGGCATAGAACTGAGAGTGTATTGAGTCACCCAAGGAGGCAGAGGACGAAGCAAGGTCGTCGAGTGCATGGGGGAATGTGATGGAGGACATGGTGTAAGCCGAGTATGACTCTGAGTGGCGCTGCAGCAGCCAGTTCTCTTCTTTCAACGGTGTACATACTTACGACAACACAACTATGTCTACGTCACTGGCATTCCGGTCTCCCATTTCTCGCTCGGAGGCAGCGTCGCCAACGCCGACTCGACCCGCCTTTGACACGGAGCTGCTCCGTGCATACATGAAGAAGCTGCTGCAGACCAGCCTGCAGCACGCGATATGGACGAACGATCGGGACCAGGTGAAGTCGTGGATGAAGGACATCAAAGAGCGCGTCAAGGACCGGATGGTGGAGATGCAGCCGACTGGATTGTGAGTGTGTGCGCTCCCCACTCGCGGCGACAAGTTTCATCCCTCCCCGTCTTCAGCAAGTACATCGTGCTTGTGCAGATAAGCGAGAATCTGAATCAGGGTGGACGGTAAGTGTATCTCGACGTGGACCGCGACTAGGCAGATGGATGTGGATTACAGCGCAGATATGATATCGCACTGGGAGGACGGGGATGTATGCGTGCACGAGCTGTTCTACAACGTCAGCCCGCCTTTGCTAGTGCGTCTCTGGACTGATTGAGATCACGCAGGATTCGGTCATCTGCACCTGCATCTCCCTAGCTGTGCGAAGCTCATCATGACCCTTGTGCAGAATGCTTGTACGCTATCTCTAATAGAGTGCACTACCGATGAAGTTCATCCGCCGGCACGACCACCGTACACGGCACTAAGACATGGAAGAACCGATATCGCGGGATCTGAGTGGTTGCTGCGGGTGACTCCGAATTTGAGATGGCGGTCAGCTGACGACGTACGTACGACCTCGGACGCATTGACCAGCGGGGACATCCCCTGCTCGGTGTCCCTGGGGTCCAGAATGGCAAATCCCGTCCCTTGAACTTTACTAGGCCGGCGTCGCTTGAAAGTCAACGGGGAGAGTATAAAAGTGGCAAGGGTGTGCACCAGAACGCGCGCCACAAAGCCTCAGATCGGAGAAGGGCGACGGACATAGCGAAACCCAACGCCGCAGAGTAGATACATGGAGAGCACAGTACCGGAAGATACAGTTGTAATATTCTCGCATCGGCCAGAGCACACCGGCATCAACAACGATCGTGATCGGAACCACGCTGTTCACAGCTCCGTAGTATTGACCCCAGTTTCTGGAAAGTGCTTCGCCAATTCCTCATTCAATAGCTTGCGGTAAGACTACCGTGCGCATTAGCACCGTCGCTAGTCCAAACAGTGGACCCCCTCACCTCGATGGCTGCTATCTTGCCGTTCATGAACTGGTTTTCCGTCGCAGTCCGCTCCAGACGCTCCTTGGTCAGCTGCATCGGGTTGCGCGCATTGTCAATGTCAGCCAGCACTTGGAACGGAACCATCGTCTGGATGTTCTGCGCCATGTCATCGATCAATGCAAGTTGTCGGACGACATCGTTGCTAAATGACCCTTGAGCCGACAACCCACAAACATCCATAGCACGCCTTACGCTCTCGCACCCACTGGTTTAGGTTTATCCCGTTCTTTCGTAGAGTCATTGATGACCGTCGTGCCCAAGTTGTACAACGCGGTCGCAAGCCCAAGCAACTCGAGCTCCAGATCACCCTGCACACCAGTTGGTGGAGGTGATTGCGATGGCCGTGGCGAGTCTGGAGCGTGTGCGTTCACAGCAGTGATGTCCGTTGGGGAAGACATGTTCTCGCTCACGAGTCATCATGACTAATAAGAATGGTATCAGGGTTAAGGTTAGCAAAAACAGGGAAGAGGCTCATTCAACGCCGATTTTCCTACCTGGCCCAGGTTCGTCATAGTAGACCCCTGCGACAGAGTCCGTAGAACAACAAGTGCAGCCGGCTGAAAGACTATGCACAGGTGATGCACAGATCGATACTATTCCTCCGAATCACTCCCAGCCCTCGAATATGTGCTTTTCACTCCACCGCGCGACGCTCCCATTTCATCGTCCTCTCGACAGATACACCAAGCAATGGCCACGATTCCAATCCATTGCCGTCCTCACCCCGCATGACCAACGCCTTTCGAGAGCGCAGGCTGAATGCCCTCCTCAATAGCCTTGCTCAAGAGACCCCCGACTCGTCCGACGTCTGGACCTGCTACGTTGACTTTACCCATAACCTAGCCCAGTGTGATCTCCCGCTTGAGATCCACCAAAAAGTACTCCGGACATGCGTGCCTCATCCTTCCGTCCTTCGCCCCATCTCTGCTAGTGGTATGCAGAACGGTGCACCCCCACGGCCTCCCCACGTCTATGAAGCACGTCTCAAGACAGTCATCCAGAATATCCGTCTCGCCGGCGAAAAGCCCTCTCTCCAAGATTATCACTTCATTCTGGAGCAATTTGCTGCAGTGGGACATTACACCGGCTCAATGCAGGTCTATAGCGAACTGAAACACGTCCACAAGCTTCGCCCAGATGCCCGCACATTCACCCTCTGCATCCAGTCCATCGCACACAGGCTCTCACTGCCCATGTACAAGTTGCAACGAGCGAGAATCGTGGCTGACACGATGTCCTCGTGTAGGAAGCTTTTGGACGACTTCAAAGAATTCAATATACCCCTCACTGCGCTTTTCCTTGACTCGATCATCCGGATATTGAAGGAGACCGCCGACGAGACCGCATTTGCACAGCTTATGAAGGCAGGCTATGGAATCGACCTGGACTATCTCGATCATCCAGAAAGCAGTGTCGCAAGTCCAGAAACCCATCCTCCCCTCCCCTTCTCCACACACGCGCTCAACACCACCCTTGATCTGATCGGACGTACTGGGAACCTCTCCAGGCTCGTGCAGGCGTTCGAGGTCCTCACACAGCCGCTCCCCCCTCAGGCGAGCCAGCATTACTCTCTAGAGTTTGACGATGATGACGACGATTTTGGAGTCGTCAACCCTGCGTTGACGCAGCCCCACCAGTGTCCACATGCGGAGCCCAACACAACTACCTATTGCACTCTCCTCAAATACATGTCCCGCGCCGGCCACGTGCCCTTTGCAAGGCATTATCTCTTGCAAGCGTTTAGGCTTGACCGCCAAGCTGACAGGGCACTCCGGAAGCAGCTGTGTCATACACCTGATGCGGCACTCCCTGTATCGATGGCGGTCAACCGAAGGATGATTCTGTCTGTATTTGGGTTGGCAAATCGAACTAAAGACGTGGAGCTGATGCGGTTCGTTGGCGTGATCACGCGTCGGGCGTACCAGAGGAAGACGAACGATATCAGAGATTATTCGCGGCTACAGGAGAAGTGGCGCGCTTCCATCTTGTCTCATCACGATTCGCAGTCTTCATCGGGCCTCTCAACCAGCACTCAGCCTTTGCCTTCTCCGAACTGCACCGCCGAAGAACCAGAGACTGGCGCTCGATCGAATCCGCCGACTTCCTCCAAAAAATCCTTCAGCGTATCTACCCACCTCCAGGTCCTCCGGAACGACCTCAAAAATATAGCATCCTTCTATGAACACGAGTTCCTTCCCGCCAACACCCGTACCTTCCAACGCATCAAGGAGCGACTTGGCCGTCGTGTCTGGAGCGAAAAGGATATCTACCTTCGCACTTTGGACAAGCGCACCGTGGTGACTCAGGAGGAGTGGACAGAGATAGTCAACTATAAGAAGGACAACGTGGTGGTGAAGAATGCTCCTCGGTTTGAGCCCAGAGACGGTACAGGAAAGCGGGCTGGTGGGTGGAGGAGGCTCTCCACGACGTCGGCGTTGGGGCGTACCCCCGGTGCGCCACTTGACCCCTCACTAGGTTTTTGTAAGTGGACTGAAATGTTCATGTGTGCATGCCTGCTCACAGATCTGCTTTTGCTTTAGTTGACAGTCCATTCCATGGGACACAGGCTCAGTGTCAATTAACCACGACGAGAGCCTAAGGGCAAGGTAAACTATGTGCTGTAGATACCACGGCAGGGAGCAGGGAGATGTAAAGACCATCCCTCACAACATTACTTCAGGCTTACAAGGCGTCATTCTGAATGGGAAGTACTAGCTGCCGTACAGTTTACCCTAATTTTCCATGCTCGACCGCACGGTCATTGACTACGTTCATCATTGCATCAAGCCATACGTCGATGTCAGTCTGGAATCGTCCGTTTGCCGGCGTCTCGTTGGGCGACGCTGCGGTGTTGGACACCTTCATGCCTCCGTTGATATATCGTGCAAGGGCAAGCACTGGTAACCGCCGTAGGGCACGCCCTGAGAGATTTTGTTCCTGCTTACCTGTGAGCTCGTTCAAAAATGTAAGGGGGTTCAGCTTACCCGACATTTATCGGCAAGCCTGAGCAGCACTTTGCCTATTCTCTCTTCCTGTGCGCGGTGAAATTCTACGTCGCCATCCGTGAGGTGACCATAGGGATTTTCTTCAGTGAAGAGCGCGTCTGCGAGTGTGGGGACGGTCTAAAGCTCGCCGTCAGTCTGCTGGTTCCTAGGTCAGGATCATTTCACTGACCACTTGTTGTAAAATTCCCTTGGCGATGAACTCGCAGAAGGCGCCCCGCAAAATCTCATATATTGCCTCTCGAGGAGGCAAGTCGATGTACTGGATGATATCCGCTCGGTCGACAAAGGCAGAATCTACGTGATACGAGGACGCGCCGAATGAGTAAGGGCTGCCCTGTACATTCAGATGCAGCTAGAAGCAGACCTATTGCTTTTGCGAGGTTACTGGTCGACATCACAAAAACGTTCTTTCTATGCTTGAGCTTGTCGAGCTGAGTAAGGAGAGCATTTACCACCTGGGAAAGGCCGTGATCAGCTGTAAAAACAGCCATAGTAGTGGACCTCATACTCGCAAGCCGTCCGATGGTTCGGTACCCGCCATCGCACCTGCTCTGGCAGCCGTCAAGGATTCGACTTCATCTGTATGGAACAGATGTTGGGGTGGCTGCAATGGACGGAGAGCAATATAGCAGCTAACCGATGAGAACTACCACGAAGCAGTCTTCGTCTTCGACCATTTCCGTGATGTTGTTGAACAGACGCTGTACGAGTTTGCCGGACTCGGAGAACCATCGCGAAAACAGCGAGTGAGAGTTTATCTCCAACAAGCGGGCTTGTGTGTAGCTATTATGCGTCATGTATGGCCACGAAGGAGCGGGCATCGACATACCGATGTGAAAGCCGTATTGACAACTTTTGAGCCAGTGCACGACAGAGAGATGTCTTTCCCGTGCCAGGTGGTCCGTGCAGCAGTACGACTCTGTTCCAAGAAACCAGATTGACTGATTGCGATCGTGGTAAAGAAAATTCCCCTGCCGAAGTGGAGGGTACTGTACTTACAATCGATATCAGCGTCGCTGAGGACAAATGTGGCATGGATGTAGTCCAGCAGCTTGAGCTTCACATTGTCCGGATAGAACAAGCTATCCCAGAGCCCTTCCCATGATCGACATGGAAGTTCGCACACACTCGCGGCTAGGACTTGGTCGCCGCTTTCGCTGGCTGGGCCATTAGAGTACTCTTCGATGATGTCAGACTCAGATGGTTGATAGGTGTGGATCTGTAGAGATACTCTGTCCATGGGGAGGGAGCTGGCGGGACATGCGGATTCAGCCAGTGCGATCCGCTCGACGGAGGACGCCAGCACGGAGTTCGCTTCCCAGCCACGCAGCACAGAAGGGAGGGCGAGGCGCTCGTATGACGAGTGGATAAACTCTCGCACATGAGACTGGACGATGTCGACTCTTCGTCTTGATTTTGGAGCCAAACGCACTTCGACTGGAAGCGAGCGATCACGGTGAGGATGTCGCTCATGTTCAGTGCTGGAGAGCAATTACCGTGCACTGCCCATACGATAGTCGGATCCTCTGGGGATGTACTCGTTCCCTCCATTTCGCTGTGTCGAGACGCGTGTGCCTGCAATGCAAAACAACGCGTCAACAAGAGCGATATGAGATCACATGATCACAGCTCCGTCCCGTTATCAATCGACCACTATGACCTCCGCTGCCCCAACTGCAGAAGACCAAGCATCCTTACTTGATCCTTCGACCTTCGTTCCACCGACACCGCTCCCGGCTCCCGCGGTAACGATTGAGTTTTGTGATAGAGTACGCTGGCAGGGGTTCCGAGATATCTACAGCTACTGACGCACAGTGTTCGACTTATAACAGTGTCGCTGGTTCGCTCCTTCATACATCGCACCCGATCCAGGTTAAACAGTACTTATGCAAACAGGTTGCACCGTGCGACATGGGTATCCACTGAACTTCTCCTCACGTTCCCAAACCCAGCATTGAAATCGGTCACCGTCTTGCCTTTAAATGCGGACGATAGTGCCGGACGATTCCGGGTATGGCTGAACGTCGAGAACGGCCCACCACAGTTAGTGTGGGACAGGAAGGTCGAAGGCGGATTTCCTGAGTTGAAAGTCTTGGTAAGAAGCGCTGCTGCCATGGCAGTACCTGGTTGACTTGCGTGATTCTGCAGAAACAACGCATCAGGGATCTTATTCAACCTGGAAAGTCTCTTGGGCATTCAGACACGAAAGCGTGATGGCTACTATGAGATCGTTGACTTTGGAGTTAAGAAGACTGTATTATGTATTTACGCTTATATATGCACTACGTTGGTGCAACGTTCGTCTGGCACATAACAATAGGCTAGCATCGGTGTCCACCACCGAAACTTTTCCTTGAGCTCAGCCTGGTCCCGCTTTGCTTGCCGTCAGCCACAACCATCATGAGCGACGATCGACTCGAAAAACTCATAAATCAATGCAAAAGTTCTGGTTTGTATCCCAGCTCTTTCTTTCCGGACACCAGCTCACGCCCTGCAGACGTCGATAGTAGAGTGGATGCAGTCATAAAGCTCCAAGCTGAATTCGAGGCTGGCGTGGAGGTGCGTATTTAAGAATCGTGTCGTGTCATGTCGTTGAAGTCGAAGAGTGTATTCGTGGCATTCTAGATTGCAGATCCTGAACCACTCATCGCAGCCCTCAAATCATGTCTCCGACATGCAAACCAACATTTATCCACTGCGACGCTTGCGGCTTTACCTCCGTTCATCCCTCTTGTCGTGGCCAACAACAATACTCCCACCCGATCCTTGTCGCCGTCTTTGTCCACATCCTCTGCCTCAGGTTCATCTCTTGACGTAGCCACTTTGAGGCAGGTCATGAACGCTTTCTGCCCTTCTCCCGGTGTGTTCGAGCGGCTGGGAGATGCCCGTGAAAAAGCTCGCGACAGGGCACGCGAGACACTTGTCATAATCGGTGGGTTTGCATTCCGCTCATCCCCGTCCGGATCAAGACTTGGCGCTGGCAAGGGCCCTGAATCACCTCTTGCGATGTTCGAGAGGTTCTTAAAGGACACTGGCTTGAGCAGCAAAGTATGGAGAGTTCGGGAACAGGTGAGCCCTTACTTGACATAGTGCTCAGAGCCACGAACAACGTTATTTCTCGTACTAGTCGATTCTCGTTCTTGTACACATCCGCCGTGCTCACCCCCTTTCCCCTATGCGACCGTTCCTGTCGTTGCTGGTGGGTGCGTTAGAAGACACGGACGGCAACGTCCGTACTTGTGCCATGCCAGCGGTTATAGAGCTCTTCACTGGGCCGAGTGTGACTGACGCTGCACGAGCCGACCTGAAAAAGGAGATGGCGAAGAAAAATGTTCGCAAAGCTATTGTGGATAACGTCCTTTCTAAGCTCATGACCAGCAGTCGGAGCACACGTGCAAATACCCCGCAAAGCGAAGGGTCCGATGGCGCGGAGCCTTCTAGGAAAGAGTACATCCCTCCCAGTTTGATGTTACAGAACAAACGTCCCACTGTCACAGCTGCCGCTGGTGAATCCAATGTGGCTGCGCCTATCTCTCGTTCAGTAAGTCACGGCAATGCGAAAGATGCCCCAAGACCTGCTAGCCGTGCTGCTATGGTTGTTTCGCCAACGCTGTCGCAGCCTTCGAGTGACAGCAGTGCACCTTTGGTAGAGCCAGCCTTTGTGGGTCCTTCTGCCCGTGCTTTCGTAGCAATTCTCACCCATCGTCAGATTGCATCGAGTAGAGATTTAGAAAATGAATTTTCCGCGATGACCAAGGCTTTCGAGGTAGGATAGCTGCCATTTGCCTTAGGCTACTTGGGATGAATGTTTTCCTCAGGGAAAAGAAACCGAACACAACTGGGCTGCTCGTGAACGTGGGATACAACGAGTACGAGGAATGCTCAAAGGAGGTGTCCACACAAGATACGCAGACGTCTTTATGCAATGCCTCAGGGACGGGTTCATACAGAACTCTCTGAAAACTGTAAATTTCTTCGTTCATTCTCAAGGTGTTGTTAACTGTATCCTTCTGTTCAGCTTGCTAGTTTGAGAACCACAGTGGCGTCAAACACATGTTCCTTGTACGCAGAGCTGGCTGTCGCACTTGGAACAGGTATCGACCCTTTCTACGAAACAATCGTTGCCCATCTGATTCGAATGGCGGGCTTCACCAAGAAAATTACCGCTCAGCAATCCCAACAAACACTCACCGTAGCTATTCGACATGCTTCTGCGCACCCTCGTGCACTACTTCCGCTCTTATCCAACACTTTGCAGGACAAGAACGTACAGACACGAGTCTATGGTGTGGGACACATGAAAGACTACCTCCAGATCCATGGTCTTCGTTCAAAATCGTACATTGAATCTGCTGGTGGATTTGATGTTCTCGAAAAGTCGCTGAAGAAGGCGCTTGCAGATGCTAACCCTACTGTTAGGGAGAGCGCTCGCGAGCTTTTCTGGGTCTTCAGTGGGGTTTGGCCAGATCGGGCCACCATAATACTGGAATCATTGGATGCTACAGCCCGCAGGCAGCTCGAAAAGGCCTGTCCGGACCCCAGCGTCGTTCCCGTACTTCCGCCTACCACTCCGACAGCCAAGAAGAGCAGCGTAGCGGCGGCTATCGCTGCCAGTCGCGCAAAGGCGAAAGCTATTGCGACGGCACCTCCAACTCTTAGACATCAAGCCACCTCATCGTCACATGCAATGCGAACAACTTCACCGCCCTCGAAGAAGCCTAACTCGCCCAGTAGCCCCACACCAAAATCTGGAAACGGAAGGATTTCGCCGTCACCTGCACCTAGATCAGGCTTACCTTCTCGCGCATCGCTTTCACCCCCTCCAATGAGATCCCGGCTTCTATCCAACAGTGCAACGATGCCGCGATCCGTCAGCTCGTCAGCTGCTACCACTGTTCATTCACACGCATCGTCAGATTCGGGGCCTACAAGTCCAACAGATGCAAAACGTCCTCGGACATCATCCCCTCTTGCACCCATAACTCCGGACCGTAATTCTACTGTACGCCGAGCAGGGCAGCCAGCCGCAGCCTCTCTTTGTGATTCGAACGCTCCACGCCATTTGAATTCCCGGGCGGGTACTGTTCCAGTTCCCGTCCAAAAATTTTCTGTTGCACCCAATATCGATGACGAAGAATCCCTTCTTCTGGCTACTAATATCCCGGTGCCCGACACTGATTCTGAGGATGAATCTGTAGATCTGATATCCTTCTCCACACCGTATAAGATATTCCCTCCCGCTACTCAACCTTCGTTTTCACCGCGATCTGGAATATCGACTCCAAATACAGCATCAAATGCACTCTCCGACTCTCCCGGAAAGCCAAATGATCAACCACCTGTGGAAGATGCCCTCCGTGCTCGTGCAGAACAAGCACAAAGTGCTGCCGAGCGCCTGCTAGAGCTGAATGACCCCGAAGAGGGGGACAATAAACATTCTGCCATCCCATCATCGCTACTACTGGGCAGCGGCAGCAACACCCAGAATGCAGAATCACCCTCTGTACCCGTGATCAAGAAGACCCTTGCGCCTCCTGTAACGCCCGACAGCCGCAATGCCGCCATATTCCGCCAAGCAGCCATGTTCAAGAACAGTCCGATCAATGGAAACAAGCCAGCTGATCCGTTGATCAAGCCCTTGCGAGACCAGTCTCATGAGAATGGCTGGTGGTTGAAGCGGGCGTCAAGTCGGTATTTTCCCATCCCGCACTTTATGACTCCTGGATTAAATTTGCACATAGCAATTGACCAAGGCACACCACTGAAGGCAGCAGATGTTGAAGATAGATTGCACGAGTTCCAAGAATACATCAGCGCACTTGAGGAAGGGGGCGCTGACGTCCGTGTCCTTCAAAAGTTGACCCTGATCTGTGCTAATAATCCTGTTCCGGCGGACTCTGCCTCACCGCTGAGCCCTGGGCTGGGACTACCTTCAACCACATCGCCATTCCTTGCGATCACGCGCTCTCTTCCCCCGCTTATCCCTGACATGTGGATGAAGAACAAGAGCTTCGAGCGTCTGTTCGATGCCCTCGTGAAATATTTGGAGCCGTCACAAGTGAGTATAAACGCTCTCTCTTTCGGACTTGTTCGTCATTATTTGTTAGGATGCGGAACTGTTGGAGTATGCTTTGATTGTTCTTTGGGAGATAATCAGAAATCAAGCCGTTCTCCTAGAGGGTCGGGAATCTGAACTGTTTTCCGTGTTATTCAGAGTACGCTACTGCAACACGCCAGAAGTAAGGACTATTGACAGCCTTGACCCTTCCACGCTGCTGACCAATGCTAGGTTCTCGAAGCGACCAAAACGATTCGTGATGCTCTCGCGACGCGCATCGAGCCAGTCTACGGGCTCACAACAATGCATAGTAGTTTGCGCGCTTTCCTTGCAGAACCTGTATTGGACCCCTTTGCTAAGGCTGCGTCGCACGCGTTCGGGTTAATTGCACTAGGAAAATTCATTCTTCGACTGCCAGCAGAAGTCCTCGAGGAAGAACTACCAAGATTAAAGCAAACGTTCATATTTGTGAGCTCTACTTTATCGTACAGATGGCCATTGGCCCATGAATTTCTAGGCATTAAACGATACGTCGACTCTCGTTGTCCGCGAAGCTGCATATGCCGCCATCATTGCTGCACAATTAGTTTTGCGGGACGAAGCACATTTGTTTGTGCTCCTTGAGGGATTAGACGACAACAAGAAGAATCTCCTCACTTACTACTTTGAGAAGCATGGTGCTCGGGGGCTAGACTTCACGTCCACCTCTGGCACCAGTGAGGGAATGACGAAGCTTGAGGGACAAATGGGAAGACTCGACAAGATGATGAACACGCCACAAACCTACAGGAGGCGGCAGAGCAGTGAATGATTCGAACACTCCTTCCTTATGCTATGTGACTCGTCCTTACATTTATGCTTGTCTATTTGCTCTGACCTCAACATACCTGAGCCCCCGGTTTGTGACATCCTAATTTCCTGCCCATGGTCGTAATACCTTCTTGCATTCATGTTTTCGTTTTTACTTTACCTATGTCTTCCTAACGTAATGGACAATGGATACCAGACACAGGCGCTCATCTCCTAAGGCCAAATCTCCACACGTAATACCCAATGCCTGATAACAGCCCACCAACATGTCCAGCAGAATCGGTAGTAGATCGCTTTAAATTAGACCACCCTCAGTAAGGCGTCTAAGAAAAGAATTGAACAACGCGTACCCTATCGGAAACGCTGCGCCACCCATCGTAGAGAAGGATGCCAGGAAGGAACACCCATGCCGGACAGGGGATGACGAAGAAGATCAGGAACGTGTTGCGAGGGAACGCACACGCGTACAACGCGATAGTAGCCATGATTGCTCCTAGCAGTCCAAAGCGATTATCATGCATGTCAGCTGCAGGGTCAAGGCGACGGAAGCGAAATGCATACCGCTTGCACCGTGAGAGGAAACGTTTTCATGCCTGACAAAAGAATTCCACGCTAAGCTAGCAAAGCTGGAAGATATGCCCCCTGTTCAGAGTGGTCGTATGAGTATGATCTCGCCTGATGCTAGTCGTGGGAGACACCAAAAACAAACCTAGGAAATAAAGGGCGAGAAAACGTTTGTTCCCCAGCAACTGCATGACAGTAGGTGCCATGAAGTAGAACGTCAGCCCATTAAACAACGCATGTGAGGTATCCCTGTGAGAGAAGCAGGCAGTCAGGAGTGTCCAGCTGTAGGAACAAGGTCAGATTCATGAAGGCCAAGAGGATAGGGTAAGGTAAACTAACAATCGCCCAGCAGAGATATTGCGCAGGTCTACGAGAAAGTTGTCCCGCAGAAATTTGAAAAGAGTGGGATCACCCGTCACTCGCTGTGGGAGCCTGCAAGGTCACGCAAGGTCAACAAATGGCGGACGTAAAGACGCACGTAGGTAGAGATGGCGCTCTGCCATGCAAGGTATACGCCGGCATTGATGGCAATTATCCCGTAGAAGATGATATTGCTGTCTAGAGAGTCCCACCAGTCCTGGCGAGGCGGAGGTCTATTACCCCAACCTCCTCCATTAAGACGGGGGCCGTTTCTATGAGTTGCGTTCAGGACTCTCGTTCGGACGATCTGGAGTATGTTTGGGAGACGGTCCGAGAGGCGACCATGATTCACAGCAGTATTCGTGCTAACGAGAGTGCGAAAGGCAAGGGATGTAAAGGAAGGTTGGAAGTGGGGACTTGAACAACAAACGGTGGGCGCAGCGTTGCGGAAGGAATCAAAGAAACCCAAGGGACGCTGATGGTGGACTGGACGCAAGGTGCATTGCCGGAGCAACCTGAGCGCGATGTTGGACATTTGGTGGCCAACTTGAACGCCTGCACACACAACCATGTCCCACCATCTATTTCTCCTGTCGCCCTCGGATACGCCGGTATATAGTCTGACGCACTACTCTAGCAAGCCAGCCTCAACGACATCATATCCATTAGCGTCGAATCTACCGACGTGGTCTACATCGGCATTCGCAGGGACTCTTACTGCGCTGTCCGGTGCATCAAGTGCTACGCAGTCGCATCATGTCCAGGGAGGAGGTGTGAAGATGGGAGGGGGACAGGACCGCCATGTAATCCAAATGATTGCCAACGCCAGCCTTGATAGCATCGAGGAAGTGATGCGGAGAGAAAATGCCATGTACGAGTGCCCTGCATACAGATGCGATCACTAAAACGATGGCAGGTATCTGAAATCGGTCGACAAATTCAACGAGTGGACGGTGTCCGCGTTCATCACGCCAGGCAGTGAGTGTGGCGAGGCTGGTCTGATCGACGCTGAAGGCTGTTAGATATGAAATTTATCCTGCTGCACGAGGGAAAGAACGACGAAGGGATCCGGCTGTTCTTCCAGGAAGTGTGGGAGCTGTACTTGAAGGTGAGCGGTGTGCGATGGCCCGGGGCATCTCACGGACTGTTGCTCAGACGATGCTGAATCCGTTTCACACTGCGCATACGCTGGTTCGGAGTGGGGTCTTTGATGCGCGTGTCCGGGCGAGTGCACGAAAGCACCTTTGAAGACAATTGGGACTAGCACGTGCGGATGCTATGTATTGTAGTTGTCGAGAACAGCCACGTCCCGTCTCTCTCCTTCCCCAACCCTCATCTTGAACCAACTAGAAAAAAAGAAAAAAACATATCTTCTTCTCTTGAGACCATATTATAGACCGCTCTGTTCCTCCCAGAGAGATCAATCCCATCTGTTCTTTAGCCTGTAAGTTGTCCCCCACCCTCCCTTTGTCGTCGTCTCATCCGTGGCATCAAGCTGTATCAACTGTTCTCTATCAGCTCCCTAATTGCGCGATCCATTTTTTGTCTCCTACTCCGTGTTCCAATATCTCTAGCTTTCCAAGCATTCCCGCATATCGCTCTCTACCACGCTACTTTTGTTGAAATAAACCCATGGCTACTGCTCATCACCCCAGTCATCGCGCGTCTCTCCTCAATGGCCTTCGGACCGGCGGTGTTCGTGCGACATCCATGAGCGCACCCCATACCGCTGCTCCTGGTGGCTCTTTCAACGTCCCACGTTTCACTTCCACTTCATTCCAGCAACCGGTTTTCGACGAGGAGGACCTCGACGATGTCAGCGACCTTTTCTCCCAGAACCTCCACATCCAGAACAACAACCCCCTTTCTGGGACAGGTTCATATACACGGCAAATGATTGGCGCAGTGGATACTCCGAACAACAGATTCATCCCCCAGCAGATCGCCAGTCAGAAAGGCTTAAACCCAAACAGCGTTCCGTTTAGTCCAGCCTACTCTCAGAGTATCCAGCAGCAGCAGCATCAGCAGCAGCAACATCAACATCAACAAGTAGCTTCTGCTGAAGTCCAGGCATACCAGCAGATGCAGCTAATGCAATTGGAAATCATGCGCCTGCAGGTTTGTCTCTCTTTCTCTCTCCAAATACAACATGCCAATTTTTTACTCCCATGCCAGAATGCACAGATGCAGCGCAACCAACAGGTACAGGCTGCAGTCCTAGCAGAAGCACTTCGTCAACAGGCCAAACGTGGTGTCTCCAGCATGAATCCCCCTGCTACAGCTGGCCCTGCTAGCTCCACTTTTGCCATCCGTCCCAATCCCCCGGCCCGTCGCCCTAGTCAAGCCGAACTTTTAAAGGTTCAGTTGGGCATCAGTGGTCCTTCGCTTCAAGAGCAAGTCCCAATGACTGCCACACTCACTGGACGTTTTGGCTCCCGGACGCCCGCCAGCAGCATCGCTTTCCCTACAACACCGGAGTTCCCTGAAAACTATTCTCCCCCTAAACAAACCACCGTTCTTCATGGTGCCCTTCGAAACTCCCCTCCCCTACACGAAGACGCCCATGGCAATTCCCTGGAGAACCCTTCCAAGCCTCATGCTGCTGTCTCTTGGAGGCGCGGGAGCACGACTAACTCTGTCCTCGGCAGCTTACGCACTGTTTCCGCCGCGTCACCCTACGTCAAGGTCACTCCACCTCCTGGCGAGCGCATCTCCCCGCCTCCTACTGGTGCTTCTAGGCTTCGCCCTCGTCCGTTGAGCTTTTTGTCTGCAGGTGCATGCAACATCCCAATCGTTGCTGTTGACCCTGAGCATGACGATTCCACGTCATCTGCAAGCTCTACCTCTTTGTCATTCCCTGCGACGCCTTCGTCTTCCCTTGATGCTCCGCCTCTTTCCCCTCGCGAGGAAGCTGCTAAGAAGTTGTATGAAGGTCTTGGGTTCGGACGCCCCGTTTCAACCACCGTTCCGAGCCACCCCCCGGCATTGCCCCAGAGGCTTGTCAGTCAGCCCGTCAGACAACCTCGTGGGCCCCCTTCTGCTGCTGATGAACTTGGTCCGAAGAACTTTGCGAGCAGAATTAGGCGCCAGGCCATTGGTGGTCTCAGCGTTCTGATGGATGCTCGGGAACGCCGGGAATCGATCGAAGTTTACTAAGAATGGGATCTCAAATCTCTCACAAGTACGAATGTTTGGTCCATGCCTTCCGCTCTTTAACAGTCCAAACCAAACCATGTGTTTTGGCGTTTTTTTTCAAGTGTAGCCAGACTGCATTGAATGGCCGCCACAGATAATGAATATGCGCCACTGTTATTTTCAGGCTTTCCAACCCTTTCTCCTTTCATTTCCGCCCACTCTTTTTCGCTTACGATACTGACTTCGATCCCTATCACGCTTGAATGGACGAGGGTGTTCGGATGTCGGACGTTCAGTCTTCATGTCGGCGGTTTCTTTTTACCTAGTGGCTGAAGTCTTTAGGGGGATTGTGGATTGGGTTGGAAGGGGAAGTTGATCTTCCTTGACCTGTACCAAAATCGGTATGGCGCCTGACCGTGTAATGTACGTTTTTTCATGAATGTTGATTAATCGTTGAACTTGAGCTTGATTAACTATGTGATGGAAGAGTCATTGTACAGATTCACCCATAAGTGCTTGCACAACGGCCTATCTACCGAGCTACTCCTACATCGCTTCGTAACTGCGCTGACTCATTCTGTCTAACAGCATCAATCGTATTTTGACCGAAGTGCTCTTAAGTTGCTGGAACAATGTGGTCCACCTGTGCCCTAGGCATTTCACGCCCAGGCTTCATCGCATCACGGTAGCGGGATAAGGTGCTCCCCGCATCAAAGAAGGGAAACAGAGGCGTGAATGACAAGGCTGTGCCAGCAGCGCACACAGGAGAGAACATTGAGCAATGCAAGCGATTGAGTGCCCATACTTTGGCCATGGTCCCAAGAATGAAACTCGATGTCAAGGAAGGAGCTCCTACTAAGTTATGTGAGTGATTTGCTCCATGTCAGAGCCATCTTGATGGTCGTCCAGAGGCTCAGACATCGTAGTATCACGGTCGCTAATTCTCGGTGCGTAAAGCTCGGAGATCTGCAAAAGGGTCTCATTAGGAAGACGATTGATGGGAGCAAATATCCGTTTGACTAGTTCGCCTACTCCACTGTGCTCCGAGAACAGCAGTGCGGACATTGTCGAATTTTGTTCTAGGAACATTTGTTCCAGCCCTACAATTCAATGCGTGCACCCAAGCCTGCTCATGACGGGGTGACTGTTGGTTGGCAGGAGCCTACCTTGAGAGCATTTAGCTGGGATAACGCGGCGCCGAGTGCTTGGACTTGCGAGTCTCGACGCATTCCCGGAATCGGGCCCCTGTGCTTATGTAATGGAGACTGGTTTTTTCCCTGGAGTTAGGTGTGCATTTGTACTAGGACTTACTCGACACTACCATGGCAATAGAAGACCGCGATTCAAGACGAAAGAAGAGGAAAGAACGTGACCCAGACGAGGATGTCACCAAAACCGCATTCCTAGACACGGTAAATTTGGAGTTGATAAGCGACGAGGAAGAAGATGGGCTGGAAGGGAACGAGAACTCGGTGGTTGACGACGAAGAGCCCGAAGAATTCCCCGATATTGACGCTAGAAGTGATAATGAGGATGACACCGAGGTCGAGGATGTTGAAGAAGACGAGAGCCAGAGTGAGGAAGACTCGGGAAATGATACTGGGTCGGACACTGGCATCCAAATATTTCCAAAATCACGGACCATCGTTTCTACTGTTACGGGCCAACCAAGGCGTGTTTACCCCGAGATCGAACCAGACTATGACTCAGACTCGTCCACTGAGGACGTACGTACTTTCCCGCATTCTTGTCCATGTCGTGCTCATTGTGTTGTATCTGCTCAGGACCCTAATCGCGTTGGGAACGTCCCTTCACACTGGTACGACGATCTACCACACATAGGTTATGATGTCAATGGAAAACGCGTTCTCCGCCCCGCCAAAGGGGATGAACTAGACAAATTCTTGCAGACGGTAGAAGATCCAACTTCGTGGTACGTACTTGCTTGTCAAATACCTCCATTCTTATATTAACCCTTACCAAGGACTTCCGCATACGACAAGAATATGCAAATGGACAAACCTTTGACAGTAGAGGAGTTGGATATCATTCGTAGGCTGCAACTAGGGGAAAACCCTGACTCCAGCTATGACCCTTATGAACCTACGGTAGAATGGTTCACTGGTAAGGGGAAGGAAGAGGTTATGCCTTTGTCTGCAGCACCCGAACCCAAACGCAGGTGGCTTCCCAGTAAATGGGAGAAACAAAAAGTATCTCGACACTTAGACGCACCATCTTGAATACTTAACGAGTGTTATAGGTCATGAAAATTGTCCGTGCCATTCGCCAGGGCATCATCGTGGGCTCCAAACCCAAGATGGCCAGTGACAAACTACAGTTCTATGCGATCTGGAACGAGCCTCCTTCGAACCAACCCCCGCCGCTCCCCGCGCCGAAGCCACCACTTCCCACCCACGCAGAATCCTATAACCCTCCAGAGGAATATCTACCCACAATTGCAGAGCGCAAAGAGTGGGAAAACACCGACCCAGAAGATCGCCAGCGCGATTTCCTTCCTCAAAAATATTCGGCTCTGCGGCTGGTACCTGGCTATGATCGGTTCATCAAGGAACGCTTCAGCCGACAGCTCGACTTGTATCTTGCCCCGCGCATACAAAGGAAGAGGCTTAACATTGACCCCAGTAGCCTGCTACCCAAGCTCCCAAGTCCGAGCAGTTTACGACCTTTCCCGACGTACCAGTCTCTCAAGATTCCTCATCCCTGTGGACGAGTAAGATGTGTGAGTATAAGCCCAGATGGTGCCTGGGTGGCCAGCGGTGACGAGGGTGGCGTCGTAAGCTTATGGGAAGTCATCGTTGGCCGCGAGGTGAGACGCTGGACATTAGACGGCAAGGTCGGCGCTGTAGAATGGTGCCCCCGGACAGATGTCAGCTATCTTGTTGCTAGCGTGTGCGTTTTCACCAGTCAGGCAACGTATGGTCAGAATTTAACTAGCTGTCCCAGGGATGAAAAATTGCACTTCATCATACCTCCAAACCTTCCTGCTGTGGTCCTACACTCCACACAAAATACCCTTACTCCACCTGCTCTTCCTCCCCCTACAGCATCGCCTGTTAAATGGACATCTATTTCTGGGGTGGAAGATGGTATCGCTCTGACCATCACCTTTCCGAGTGCTTCTGGTCTACCAAAGCAAATAACATGGCATCGCAAGGGTGATTACCTAGCGTCAGTATGTATGTGTTACTCTCCAGAATCGATGTTATGCGTTTTTCTCAAAAGCATCGCTGCATATAGCAAGTCATGAAAGCCAGGGCGGAGTATGGATTCACCAGGTGTCTCGTAGACATTCTCAGGCTCCCTTCAAAAAAATCAAGGGAGCCATTCAGCTTGTTTTGTTCCATCCAACCCGGCCCCATTTCTTTGTTGCTGTATGTCCGCATCTCAGCGTACAACGTTCCTCCTGAAGCTTTTGTTTTTTCAGACGCAACGTTACGTTCGATTATACAACCTAATGGAGCAGAAGTTGATCAAAACTCTGATGCCTGGGATAAGATGGATATCTTCCATGGACATTCACCCTTCTGGGGATCATGTCATTGTTGGTGGATACGACAGGAAACTGTGCTGGTTCGACCTGGAGCTGAGCGAAAAGCCTTACAAAATTTTGCGGTGGGTATCTTCACTGAATTTGTTGCAGTAGTAACTGAATAATGACATTGGTGTTCCCAGCTACCATGCCAGGGCCATTCGGTCGCTCCACTTCCATCCAACATATCCCCTCTTTGCCTCTTCTTCGGACGACGGCTCCATCCAAGTCTTCCACAGCAGGGTATACAACGATCTCATGACTGATCCGCTGATCGTTCCTCTGAAGATTCTGCGTGGACATGATGTCAGTGATGGGCTTGGCGTGTTGCAAGTCAAGTGGGTGAATAGGCAACCATGGCTTGTGAGCGCTGGGGCAGATGGAAAGGTGGTAGTATGGTGTAGTAGTTGAATGTATCCACAATGGTGCGATCCGACACGGTTTCGCCAAGCAACATGATTCCATGCTTTTGATGAGGCGGACTGACTTTTATAAAACATCTTATTCGAAACAACTATATGATATACAAAGCCTGGGATGATACTCTTGTCGACGCGTAGGGTGGTTATCATACGGCACTCGAAGCCTGCATTGAAGTCAATCCTGGCTCGATCAGGTCTTCCAAACGCTGGCTCACTCTACCAGAAAATACATAAAACGTTATCTCCTTCGGGAGGGCCTTCCAGCTCGTCTGCGTGCCGCCAGTCCTCCCTGGCGATTCATCCCTCTGCGCTGTGGTATGGCATCCATTCCTTTTGATTTTCTCCATTCCTCCCTCCGCGAACCGCGGGGACCGTGTGTCGAAACACTGCCCGACGACTTAACCGATGGATTCTGTTCCGAGGTATCAAGATCCATCTCATCTGTGGAAAGCTACGATGAGGCAGGGATGATGACAAGAAGTTTTCAACAAACCTCCACAACATGCAGCGGATGATGCATGGTCACCTGTACGATCAAAGTGTGTCAGTGAAAGCGTCCCAAAACAAACCACGAAACCAAAAATCAAAGCAATAAATTCGCTCTGGACGAACTTTTGAGTTCTGGTGTTTCCATTTCTTCAGAGTCTTCACCATCCCCAACACACTTGTTCCCCTGATTGATAGTAGTGGCAAGTTTGGCATTTAGCCGGTTGAGACGAGCAGCCTCTGCTGCTGCGTACACTCCAGAGCTGCGTTTTTTGGCACGAAATGCTCGTTTTGTCTTGGATCGCAGTGACTTGGCCATGGTCAGCAAAGATGAAGAAGAAAAACCTGCACAGCCACCCTTGATCATGAGCTTTCCAGAGCAAAGCGTCTGTGCAACAAAAAAATATCGAGTGAGCTTGCCTTATACCTTGCTTTCCATCTCTCCATCACTTGCAGCCCTACATACTACTCGATTCCGAAGACTTCACCCTGAAACTGCAGATATTCTGAACTGCTCGCACTGCGAGCAATGCGGGGCATATGTATTCGACGGCCAGGGCTCAACGCTCCTCGTCAGACAGAAGAGAAAGAACAAGCGGTCAAAATCTCCATCCCATTTACAGAGAATCTGCCGTAGAACGTGTCATGTGTGCGGATTTACCGTCGGCACTCCAATTTCCTCCGGGGCAACGTCTCCATCTCGGCCTCCTCTGATAAGTGATCCAGAGCCCCCAAAGACAGATACGTCACCAGCAGAATCTCACCACCCTTCGGAACAAGACACCCCATCCATCTCCCAGCCAACACCTGCACTCCCACTGGTTCCTCAGTCGTCGGGGCAACCACCCTCCCACAGCTCCAAGAAAAGCAAACCGAGGGTAGCTCGGACTTTACAGGACATGCTCGAGCGCGATCGGCGGCGCGAAGAAGTCAAGAAGGCACATAGTGTTAATGAGAATCAAGGCGGGTTGGCAGCTTTCCTCAAGGATCTATGAGTTGGATGTCACAAAGCCGTGAGTATCCTCTTTACTTTACTTACCCTGTATCTGATAGGTGTTCTAAGGATTGTCACCTCTTCCACTTGGCGTGCCTATCGGGGTCACCAGACGTAGTGTAGCTACACTCCCAGTACACTATTGGACGAGTCTGCCATCATAGTGTAGAGTCGGCTGTCTGACTCTAGGAATATTCCAGCAATGAAGATCGCGGCTTAATATGACATTATGTTCCGAGGTCAGGGGGGATGCCACAGGGCACATCGACGAATGTTGTCACCTTTCTCTTGTCCGACATTGATGGTTGTGATCGTGAGATGATCTTCGAAACAGGAACTGGGGAATGAATAGCATGGTTAGATAGACCATTTGTACTGGTTACCAGTGAAAGTGAGGGGAACCACATTCTTCGGACTGAAGCTCGATTGTGGCATTCGTCATCGGTTCTTCGCAGTAGCTGAGCGCTGAGGGATCATGATGGTGCGGACAACACGATCGCGCCCTAATTAGTAGTGCCCCCGGGTCGGTGGCTAACTAATACTAACTACCAAATCCCGTACATAGGTGATGGGTGCTTCGTCCACTACCTAGTAACTGAGCGTGATACCTCCGACTTCGTACCAAGGACAACAGCGTCAATGCGGTACGGCTTAAGAACTCCCTCCCCTGCGGGGTGAGACAAAATATTATGCTTTTCTCATCCACGGTACTCACACACGACGCAGGACCAAAAACAGTGACAGCGAGGCAACTGAAGACGAGGAGTTCTGGGTCAGTGAGAATCATGTTACACCGAGGTAGGTTCCTCTCTAGAGCTTCATTTGATGTTTCCAGTACGGTACTCATATTGCTATCCAGAAGACCGTCCCGCCAAGTTGAAATAAGGCAGCAATCACCTCCCCAGCTCCGGTCCCTCCATCTCCAGTCCAAGCAGGTCCGAGTGCGCCGCATAGATGGCATGACTCCAGCGGAGAGACGCGCTCTGGAAGAAACAGTCGCCGCGATCCGATTACACACCAGACACCATGATCCATACGAAGAATGGGAGCGTGATACCAGGAGAGATGCGCTGGTGAGTTTGTTTCCACCTCCCTTGCATACTTGTTCTAAAGGATATCTCATATTTATGCGCTATGTCCCTGTGGATACATGCATGCCCTCGAACACGAACATCTACAGCATACGGCCCGCCATCTCCGCATGAGTACTAATGCCACACACGCCGCCCACCTCCAATCCACCCACAATTCCGCCCTCCTCACCCAACACAGCGCGTACACCTCCCAGCTCGCAGACGTTCAACGCCTCCTCGAAGGGATCCACATAAATCAACGCAATGAAGAGGAACGGATGCGTCAGAGATGGGGCAGGGAAGATAGGGCAAGGAAGGAACGAATAGAAACGGTTATTAGGGCCGAGGAAGAGAAGATACGTGCGAGACTTGAGGCAGAGCAGAGAAGACGGGAAGAAGAAGAGAGACGTTGGCGGGAGGATGAAGAGAGGACCAGGATGGAAGAGGAGCAAAGGCGGAAGTTGGAGAATGCAAAGATGAAGGCGAAAGAGGAAGAAGAAAGGCAAGAGAGAGAACAGCTGGAGATAGAAAAAAGGAGAAGAGAGAAAGAAGAAGTAGATGCGGAGGGTAGGAGATCTATGGGGATGGTTTCTGCCCAGGAAGATTGGAAGTATGCCAGAGAGACACTCAAGGTACGTCGTTCATCTTTTCAATGATCTTGAATGCACCCGGGCTAACTTATCGTATGTGCCTCACCAGAACCTCAAATCTGGCCCGATGAAGAGCATCAAGGGCGACAAGGCTCTCAAATCGCAGTGGAGTGCTATCCGACGGCAGATCACGCCCAAGATTGGGCAGCTCACACAAGACCAAGAAACCATATCACGAATTGTGCGTGTGCCTATCTGTTATTCTTCACGTCCAGTAACACATACCCCTTTGCTTTTCGATGCACTCACAACAGACCCGCCAACTAATGGACGTTGTCCGCCCACCAACACCCCACCCACAGCCCCTCTATCTTGCGGTCCTCTCTTCCCTCTCCAAATCCATTCTCCTTCAAGCTGAAACTGAAGTGACAGCCGAAAAGAAGTCCGCACTCCCTCTTGCCTTTGTCACATGCGCACTGCTCCACCATCCCTCTATATCAGACGCGTTTCCGGAGGTATTCTTTGCCAAGATGGTCCAGCGCACGGGCGGATGGGGTGTTCCTGTCGTTGTTCCAACGCGCGACGTGGACGGGAAACCGTGGGGAGAAGGAGAGCGCAGGAAGGCGATGGGGTACCGCCGCACAGGAGGAGACGACAACGGCGAGTGGGAGAGCACGGGAGAGTACTCGACCCGTATTGCAGGGATCATGAGGGTATATTTCCTTGTGTTGGGTATGTCTGCGTCTGCCCCTACTCCAGCTCTTGCTGCGGGGATGGGAGCGAGAGCGGGCCAGGGTCAAGTGAGCAGAGCACAGAAGTTGTTCCAGCTCCCCCGTTTCTGGACGTATTTTGCACGTATGCTTGGGGATGAACGCTTGTTGGAGACCGCGGTGGCGGCGCAGGTGTTATACGGTGCGTCTCGTCTCGTGTTTTGTCTTTTTTTCTTTCTCATCTGATTCGGCATTGTGCGGGATCTCTTCATATAGCTGCGCTGGACGTGGCTGGTCTTGAAGCGGGGCATATCTGGGGAAAGCAATGGATCAAGCTCCTCGAGCTCCTGTACGAAGCTGGCACAGTTGGCGTGGACAGCAGCGCTGCTAGTATTGCATCTGGACTCTTAGGAAGCACAGTGGGGACAAGTACACCTGGAACTCAAACAAAGGGGAATGGGAACGGCCAAGGCGCACAGAAGGGGATGCGCATGTTGGGGGGCCAGACACCAGAGGGCAAGTCTTCGCGTGTGAGGGTGCAATTAGAGATCGAGCGGATCCTACAAACACTTTAGGAATGCGTGCGTTTCGTAAAGTAATAACGATATAATACATTTTCCCCAATGTTAGGTAGTTACAATTACCATTGGTTTCCCAAAGCCACAACCTTATTAGAGGAAGACCGTATCAGTCTTGTACAGAGGGAACGATTGTCTTCCATCGAATCTTTGGTCTGCCTTGGGGAGACTAAGCTTGTACTAACCGTCAAGTTTTAACAGATGTTGACAGGTTTTTTAACGACTATCTTCCTCTAACTTAGAGTCTGGCTTTGGGAGACTAGGTTTTTTATACATCCACAAATCTGACCTCTAGTCCAGCTCCATCCTCATTGGCGCATCCTGTGTGCTGTTTACCAAGCGATCGGCGAGTTCATCACTAAAAGCACAGGGGATATACCCGAAATTCGTTTCGTCGTTCATATTACCTTGGCATTCAATTGCGGAAGAAGTTCAGATTGGACGGTTGTGTGCCATCGGATTTCTCCCGGGGCCCGCCTCCTGGTCCTCCGAAGCGCCTACCTTGAGTCCATACATTCATTCCGTCATTCTTTTCTGAGTCTGTGGGAATGATGACCTCGCCCCTCTCACAGATCCATTCAGCTCGCTGACTTGTCGTCCGACTTCTGGTGAGATCATTGACCACTGCTGAAATTCTTCAATATCTCCGAAAGCAATCCCTCATCCAGACCTCCGTACGTCATCTTCCCCATTTTCGAGGCACGAGCGATCAGTGAATATATACGATTCTTCATTATGCAATGGCACGTTTGGTCTATGTATCGACAGCATGTAGCGTAGTATAAGAGATCTCGACAGGATTCACATGTCTTTCTACTGTGAGTGCCGTGGTCGAATGTAGCGGCGAGAATAGAACAGGGCAACACATATGTAGAGCAGACTCTCGTGGTCAGACTCGTTTTCCCATTTCTGTTTGGTTCGTTCGCGCTTTTCCTGGCGCTGCTGGCCTCTGCGGTCGTGGCGACAAGGTGGTGGGTCGTCACGGTGTCTTTACTCTGGAAGTTTCTTTGGATGCCTAACTGACCCGCACTCACACTGCTATCATCTATGCTTGGTGAATGTCTGCAAAGGAATTCGTATGGGTTGACGACGCGACTTATTCACTGGAAGTGCGTGAAATATACGTATATTGCTGTAGTGATTACAGTCCATGGCCTTCAACAGCTAAAATAAACAACTTCGAGAAGAACAATCTAAGAAGAGTCTGACTCAGGGAGACAATCGAAATGTGGCACGTCCGAGAACCGATGCCTACAACATAAATGCTTAAACTGTAGATGAATAAGGTGATGGTTTCGGCTCGCCGTCGTCTTGCGTTGGCTTGTCATGAATGAACCTTCCTGGCCAACATGGGATATAGACCAAGTTCGCAATGACAAGGGGAAGTGCATCCAAAAGATAGAAATATGCCTCTGTCGTAGCAAGGAAGCCTTGGTAACCATAGGAAAGCTCCGCGACACGGTATCCCGACCGAACCTGGTGCACGATATGAACATACCACAGAATGCAGAGTGAAGAAAAATGAATACCAGGATACCGATTGAGCTGACAGTGAGAGCACCAGCCAAAGTCCGCCAGTCCCAAAACCAGTGCCTGGTCTGGTCCCGTTTCCATATATCGGGTCTTAGCGTGTATATTTTATACAGGAACCGGACAAAAATGCTGAAAAATACGAGAAAAGAGGTTAACTGCAGAATAAGGCCGGCCAAAAAGATCTGGTGAAGTGAGTTAACAAGCTGTAGTCCATAGGGAACAGACTCACATGTGATCCACCGGTAGCTACCTTCGCATTCTTGGATACGCTTAAGCCTCCCCCAGCAGCCTGCGGAGGGATCAGATGGTCAATGGGGAGGATTGGTGAGACGAACAATCACCTGAATGAGAAATGTGGAGATATCCGAAAGTACGAAAACAAGGGTGATTTTGTTGAGGGGTAAGGGAACATATTCACCGCAAGCTAAAAACTTCGCAATGCGTCCCAGAAGGACGTAATCAGCCGCGATGAATGCACAAGGCTAATCGGAGATTCAGCCCCGCTGTTTACTTGAGGTGCACGCACACCTACGGAGAGCACAATGAAGAAGTTCTCTGCAATATAAATTCCCATGGAATCTGGATGGTAATGCAGTGCGAATCGAAAACCGAACCCGATAGCGTAGCCTAAAGACACCTATAAATTTCACAGGGACAATAACAAATCCAGGCACTCACAGTATTCACCGATGATTAAGGCAAGCATCCATTTAGTTCGGTAACGAAAGCACCAGAACGTGTGGATAAATGCAGTGGTCAGCACGACGACTGCATAAGAACTCGTAATTAGAATTGACAATACACTCCAGAAGGAAATAGGGCACATACAAATAGCCACAGCAGTCAGGGAATTTGATGCAATGTACTTCAATGGGTTGGAAGGGTCATCCTTGGGGTCAAGGTATGGATCGGTGGAGGTGGAGTTCTGTGCCATACAAGACGTCCCGAGGTAAAGTATCGATAGAATGAGAAGAGCCATTCTCATGTTGTGTACCGCGGCCATGTCAGGAAAGTAACACTCAGATATTTATGATAGAGCCTGCAAATATATAGGCATCCAGAAAGCATAGACCTGTGCGGCAAAATCACCCTGTTAATTGGATATGCACCCGGTGGGGAACAACATCCGAGTGTTCCGTCGGAAGGACAGCCCTGTGTACTGCGGAAGCAGCACGCAGCTACACTGGCTCAACTGTGGGGATAATTGGGAACACCCGACACTTAGTTGTGAAGACGTTTTCCCCCCAGGCCGGCGGGGACGGAACGGTCCGTCGGGGGAGCCACAAGATCTCCGTCGACAGGGCACTGGAAAGAGGGCCCTAATATACGGAATATGTTAGAATAGGGCCTTGTGTTCACCCAGGCGGTACGAGATAAGAACATTCAGCATCGAGGTGTCACGATAAAAGGAAGAGACGTACATAGATTGGCAGAGGACCAAAACTTTGGTCGAGGTCATATGACATAGACGCTGGCCTACATAAATGTGTACACGTTAGCAAAAGATGCTTCCCACCTCAGGCAAGTCTAGGGTTCTTTTACCGTAAAGAAGTGGTCCCAGAGGCACCGGAATTTAGGCGGCTGATCTCACACATTCATTTATTCCATCAGCGTGACTTCGGAAGTTCGTTTAACCTCAATACCCAGGCTCCTACCCAACCTCTGCTTCGAGTGTGAGGCGGCATCCTAGTACAGGGGCGGATGGTTCCGGTGGCTATGCGGGAATTCAAACACCGCAAACCTTAGGATACCTCACACTCTCAGCAACGGCTGGTGTAAAACATTTGTAAACAACGTCAGCCACAGTGGCTGAACGAGCGGAATCTCAAAAATATACACTACACTGACGCTAGGGTTTGAATATATCTAATAATCTATTAATATATATCAACATTGGGTCCCTGACGGGCCAAGGGACGCCAATGAGAAAATGATGCTTGCTGCACGTTGCACTCTCACTGATGGAGGAGATTATCCTTGAAGCTGTGGCACAAACACTCAAGGACCATGGCACCACACTGTCCGACTTTTTGCTCAATTTACTCACCTGAGTCACCTCACGGAGGTATAACAGCCATTCCATGGTGAGCGATCTGCTCTCTCGGGGCACAGAAATCCTTGCAACCCTCGTCAATCATCCCATGAACAATGGCAAGTTAGATGGACAAGTTCAACAACTCGCAATCAAAGGCTACCTTGCTGAAATGAAATACATCGTTGCTGAGGATGCCAGCTGGCACTTCGGAGTATATCGATCTACAATGAAGCAATTCGAGGAGTTCAGTCTGGAAGATATGGGGCAGGAATTAGAGAAAAACGCACCAAAGCTATGGCACTTAGTGGGCCTATTGCTTGGGGGCTGTGCTGAAGAAACCACAGACTTAAAAATGGATGGCGACAGAGATGCAATCATGGCTGATGACACCTACTGGGACGAAGTAGATGAGATTGACCTCGAAGGGTTTGTAAACGGACTTACTGGAGATAAAGTGCCATCAATGACAGCGGCTGATAAACGCAAAATGTGACATGCGGCTATACTACTCATCGTGAGTGCTTGATTGAATAGACCATGATCCCAGCCATCTAAATACTCCTCAATCAGAGGAGGATCATTATCTTCAGTATCTTGATGAATAGTACCAACCAGAAAGCAAATGCCGTGCCAAGTATGCTGGGGTTTTTCTTCCAGTCAATGCATGTGCCACAAAAGGTCATTGAGACGCTGGCTCACATTGGAATTTCCATATCAAATGAGTCAATCACTGCGGTAACTCGGGCGTTGTCAGTTGAGTCGCAATCCAAGCTTCGAGAGCTTGGGCAGTCACTTCTGGCGGCATATGTGTACGATAACTTTGATGTGGACTTAAAATCCTACGTTTCAGTTGTGGAGAAGACATCTACATCATTGAAACATCTTACCTCAGGCTTATTATTCCCACTTGCACATGGAGTGACAATTGACCACTTGAAATGCTCAGCCGAGCTATGGAAAAAGTCGTTGTTGAATCCAGAGGCTGAAGAAGAGGACCTACCACCAAAGCGAACATGGCAAGACTTGCTTGTCCTCCATCCAGAATCCCCTTCTGCTCCACAGACTGGCCCGAGTTTTCTCTCTCGCCGCGATAAATTTAATTCATGGGTCTTCTTGTCCAATCTATGTACTAGTGGGCCAT
>Ga0307518_10000011_pt1 | contig 127519 bp, 156 predicted proteins | sample 25_EM_MG_FD_203889 | JGI IMG/M metagenome (GOLD analysis project Ga0307518, IMG submission 203889) | Populus trichocarpa ectomycorrhiza microbial communities from riparian zone in the Pacific Northwest, United States - 25_EM | ecosystem: Host-associated > Plants > Roots > Unclassified...
TGCTTATTCATGGTGAAAATGTCAAAGGACAAATTCCCACAATCCGCAAGAACATAAATAGGCTGGCTTGATTGGGCTCCCTCAGGCTGAACTCCCCCGCAATGTCGAGCAGTAAGCCATCATTTGAGACCTTCGAACTTGTAAGTAGCTCAGGTAGAAGCAAATGTACCACACTAAATGACCTTGCATTCACTTTCAGCGCCTGCAAGTAACCTTTCCCATTGTCCGTCATGCCAAGCAGCTATTCTCCTCCATTCATCGTCACGGAGCACCTTTTTGAACCAAAAGAGGCGACATGCAGTGATAATATCTGCATAGGAGAAGGTATCCCCCATGAGCCACTTTCCGTCGGTCTTGTCATACCACCTCTTCGTCATCACAAATGCTTTCTCCAAGATAGACCAGTGTTTGTCTCGTTCAGAACCTTCTGGGGAGAATTCTGCGAGCTTCTGGTTGAAAGACTTTTCCCTTGTAGTGGTATAATGCTCCGCGCTAGGCTCCCTCATGATCTCCACAGTGCGCACGGCAAGAAATTTGATGGCAGGCATGAGCTGGTCGGTGTGTGCGTCGGCGAAAACACGAATCAAACCCTCAGTGTCCTTCGGAAACACGGGTTTCTCTGGGTATGTGTTGTCGAGATACACGGCTATTTCAAAGGAATCGGTGACGAAAGCACCAGTGTTGGGATCGTGGAGGACTGGCAGGGTATAAGTCTCGCTGCCGTCAGCGAGCCTACCGGGGGCGGCCCCGATCTCTTTCATTCTAGGAGCTATATCTGGGAGTTCTAACCAGTCAATCTCGAAGGCAAGGCCTTTGTAGCTCAGAACAAATCTGCCCAAGCGTTTATTCTTGACATATCGATTAACACCAAGGTGACTTGCCTTGGCTTAGCGGTATTGGGGGACCAGTAGCACCCTTCAGCGTTGGACGGTATATCATAGAGGACGAGAGGTAACATGGTTGACAGATAACCGTGCTGATATGGCTAGCGAACGACTTCGACCTCTTTAAGTCTGTGGAGATTGCATCCATCAAATATGCATATGGCGTTGGGGTCCCGACAGAAAGCAGAGGACCGCAACATCACTGATTGGTTCAAACCGAAGTAACCTGAAATGCATAGTGGTTCCTGGTATTTTCCCTGCAAAGGGAATTCGGCAACGCCGGATTTCGAGTCTACCGGTACCTACATAGTCGTCTATTATCAACGCTCAAGCCGCATATATGTGGTATCAGGTCGCGTCCAACTGTACTGCAGGCTGTTGTGCAATCGAATGCAATTTGAGTGAGGCCTGTGGCTGATTGGTAACTGAGAGGCAGCAATGATAAATCAGTCGAATGGAAGGTGCCCGAAGGCACCGAAGTGTCCGGTAGCAAATGTTGTCGAAAGGGAACGATGCGTCGAGGCCGCTCTCTGATTACCCAAGGAAACTGCTTCGACTCTCGACGAGGTGGACTCGCTCAAGTGCATCCGAGTCCCACTCGTGGATTTCACTCTTAGGGCCAAAGCATAGCATTACAGTCATCAACTAAAATCTACCCTAATGTCTTCAATATAGCCCCGACATGGTTTTCATGAGTGAGCCATGTAAACAAGCCATTACTCTCCAGTTGTTTAGCAACGTCCGAGTCTGCGTTTGTTGTGATTTCAGTTCGGACATGGACCTCCTGCTCAAAATTTCCAAACAAGCTAACAACATCCCTCGCCACTCCCCGTATAGGGGTAGTTGCAACAGTGTCGATCCGGGATGTCCCTTTCGATTCGCTGAGGTTACCTTTCTCAGGGACATAGGGCCAGTTCTTTTGCATTTCCTCTTCCAAAGGGAGAAGCTGACAAACCAGAGGAGGATTCTCCTGAATGCACTTAGCCAACTGTGGAACTAGCCGAACTTGCTCGAGAACGGATGGGTGAACAGTTTCATGTGTAAGATCATTCGTCTTTGTGGGGAGATTACGAACGTGTTCTTCGGCGAGCATGAAGATCCCAGTGCAGGGGCTGTTGATAGCGTTGGCAAGATACGAACAAGGCCGAAAGTCATCAAGATACTTACTCATGAGGAGCCTGTTTTCCCCAGGGGGCTACTGGATCAGGTAGCGATGCGACGTACTTAAGATCCACAGACAACACATTCTCGATGTTGGCCTTTAGGGTGTCATTGATTTATGGATTTGATAATACGGCAAATAACGAACCATCATCCAGGTCAATGTCAAGTCAGATAAGTCATGATCATGCCAACCACCTCCGATCTGAGTAGTAGTGGTTAGTAAATCACAGCGAGAAACATACGACAGGAACACACGTCGGAATGTGACCCTGTGCCAAATGCGTCAGTAAATTTCATCAAGCTTAGGAAGCCGCTGTTTGTGTCCTTTACCTGCGAACCAGCACTGTCACAGAAATGTCAAAAGTTTGCCATGAGATGAATGCATTTCCCCTCACCTGTTTAAGGATCTGTCCTTTCTTACGGCCACGCTCAGTCTGTTCAAATTTAGCGCACTCCTTCCCATCCGCCAGATATCAGACATGAACTGCAATAAACAGAATAATTTGTGCATACAAAATCGGCTCGCGTTTCGTTGATGGCCAGTGCTTGGTATGCTCTTTCGATGTGGTCCCCAAGTACCGTATCGGGGAATCCAAAAATGGACTTAGTCGAAGGGCACTTGTGAGTGACCTCCTCAGGCAATCCGAGGGAGCCCACGGTGTCAAAAACGCCAATGCACCTAGGAACAACTCAAAAAGCATGTTGCAACATTGCCTTCTAGGCCTTACTTGATCGAAAAGATGTTGTTGCCAAAGTCGACCCTCTGCTTCCCACGGAAAGTGTGCGACGTCCACGGATCAATCTGTTTCTTTAGCTCCGCGATCTCTGGAAAGTGTTCAGCCGCAACCTTATTAATATACACTCTAAATCACCGTACAGACCTGTAGGGTCAGTGGATTTGCCTAATTTTTGATATATAACAAAAAGTTCTGCAAAATGATCCATATCCGTTTTGTCCAATACCCCGATGGCTCCCTGTCTCCGAGGAGTCAATCCGCCACATACAAACATCGACGATATTCGTCACTCACAATGAACATGGCCACCATCCTTGCAGTATACGCCCCCTGTTCAGATCAGCGACGACAACAGATAGATAACGCACTACATACTCTAGAGAAGCCGAAGAGGAAGATCTTCGATACATGTTATTTCATCTTTCACATATGGTCAAGATGATCTTACCTCATCGCCACGTGAATAGTTTCTGATGATATGATGATATGAGTACTGCATAGTCGACAAAAGCCTGTAACTCACTGTGCGATAAAAGCATAGGCCTCCTGAACTTTCTCCACTGGGAACCAAATTAAGTATAAATATGCAACAACCAGGGATTATTTACCGAGCGAGAGTCCCGTTGCTCCTACGATTTGGGGTCAACAATTCATACAGAGTCGCATGACAGGGGCTTGCCTTGGATATATTGCGAATAAAGGTTTGGTGAGCTGCCTATCCCACTTTGGTAAAACACGATTTGGGGTACTGGGACACTTCTGAGAGCTTCGAGATGAGTACGTGGACTTCGATGCTCATAGGCACACGGACCCTCGTACATCGATGTGATCAAGTGCTCGCGACAATTTCTAGCTGTTGTCAGTAAACGAATAAACCACGATGCACGCCACACTAACGAGAATATTGGTATATTTCCAACGTTCTTTGACTACTACGCCGTCCTGCCATGTGCTGGAAATTGTATGGTTAATAACAGGGCAGTCCGAATGAAGGATATAAAACCAAGTGCTTGCCCATCACAGCAGACAATAATCCTTTTCTTGATGCTATCCTTCTTGACGAGGTCATCCGTAAAGACCCGAGAAAGTTGTCGAATGGAAGTACTAGCCATGCTCAGAACAGAACTTGGGATATCCTTCCGATGGCGAGGTAAATATATGGGAGAAATCGAGCGCTAAAAGTGTACAGGAAGTTAGTCGCTGTGTAGGAAAAATATAGCCATGCAATCAAATGACGTCTCCGCAGTATTTTGGGAGAGGCTGCTGGTCACCGAACTAGACACTGGTATATGGAAGCACCATTTATATATAAACATTCGGGAGCAAAACGGAAATGTTTGATAGCCGTTTGATTTACTATTCTTGGCAGGAGCATGGAGATCCTGAGAAATAGCCACACGTCACATTGACAGAATATAATGTTTGTGACCACATTAGTGATACCGTCAAGGTGACGATGCAAGCTATACTACTACCTTCCCAAGCGAAACTGCGCGCCGGCGTACTGATCCAGTGCACGGCGAAATGCGGTTTCCGATATGAGAACAGGACTACATCGCAGCCACCGCCCTGATGGTTTAGACTCGATGAGGTCCTCTGGATCGGTGTGACTGCAGCCAAGTCAGACCAGTTGTTAGTGTGGCAGGGATGGAAATTTCAAAACCCACTGGAATTCTGTGAGCATAATTTGCCAAGGGGGAAACCCACATAGCTCGAGCGGCGGCACCACCAGCGTAGGCTGGAGTAAGCTGTGAACCACCATCAAGTCCGGTGGCGGTAAGCTCCCTTTACAACATCAAACCGCTGAACGAGTTCCATCACATCAAATCTCACCTTGTAGAGCTGCGCCCAGTTCCGGACTTGAGAGTTGAAATTCATCACGGAGTGGATGACTCTGTTGCGCAAAAAATCCGTCGCATACATAATTCTTCAACAGCGAGCGCGCCGCATACGCAATGGCTGGTTTCGCAGAATCACGCGAAACAATATAAAGAGTGGGGTTGTTTGAGTGCGGCACTGGCTGTCCTGTGCTGTGTCATGAGAGATGTGGTATACTAGAATGCCAGTGCATACTTTTCTGACGTCTGCGAACAGCAACGTTTCTCCTCTTGTGCAAGCGTGCAGCGGAGGTGGCTTTGAATGTCACTACAGAAAGTTCGGTCGATAGTTTTGAAGAATCAGGGGACTGGCTTCTCGAGTTTGAAGATTCAGACAACGGAGGCGTCAAAGGGTACTCCAGCTCTGATTCGCAACTTTCTTCAGAGCGTGTCTCCAATTGAGAAATGCATTCGCGAACACTCTCTTGACGCCAAACAAGGATGCCTAGAAATGTGAACCGTGTCAGGCGCAGTTAGTCTCTGAAGGTGATACATACCGTGACGGTCGTATACCGTGAGCGATTCAATTCCTACCACCTTACACCAGCCAACAGTTCTACGTAGACATTCTAGGAAAGCTACCTCGGCGACTTCCGGGTCCAGCTCATCACTGGCAACCAAGTTCAAACAGAGGTGGGCGGGCACCTTGCTGCGGTGGGCGGTAAGTGGCAATGGTTCCTTCCACTTGAATCTTCGAATTCCTGTCAGTATCGAGACCGCTACGACATATATGGCGTGGATGAGACGCAGGGCCCAGTGAGACGGCATGAGAGGTGTATATGACCTTGGGTGCATAAGGTTTTGTGACGAAGTCCTGATTCCAAACAAGGAAGGTCATGATCAGACACATCTCTCGAAGTTCTCCTGTCTCTCCCGCAAACATTGAGTCAGTGCCATGTGTCGTTTGGTCATCTACAAGGGCACCTCTCCTGTGCAGTTGTCTCATGTGAGTAGACACCATTCAGGGATATGCGGCAGGGGACTAAGAGCATCACAGCTCTTGACACGGCCGTGCCATTCCATCATCAATCAAGCATTTGACTCGCGCCTCCGTTTAGACCACCGGCGACCCATTAATGGCGACGGATTCGGCGTAGGTGTGTTTTTATCACCACAAACATAGCCAGTTGCAGACTAAGCGCTCTCAAGGATGGTATGACACAGTCCACGATGAGGAGCTAGGCAGTCAGCCCTGCTTCTTCACCTCGGTGACCCCAGTCAGTCTGTTAGCACTTCTGCGTCGAGTTGTTCTCATCCGCACCCTCTTTCAAAAGGCCTGGAACAACGCCAACCTCATTCGCTTGGCCGAGAAAATCAAGTCTCCCCTTGTATTGTACGTGCTGCAGTAATTGTGCTCACTGGATCTAATATACTCTCCATCAGTGGCCATGTTAGAGCGACTACAGAAGGATCACTATCCCTAGATAACTGTCACCCCTTTGTATTTGGAAAGATTATGGTGCGCCTCTCCCCCTGCATCGGGACTTTCAACCACTGACGCGGTATAGTTTATGCATAACGGTGGGATCGCAGACTTTTCTCTTATCAAACGAAGCCTCCAGTCCGTGTTATCCGATGAGATATTTCACACCGTACAAGGAAATACAGGTTTGATGATTCTTGCAGAATGATGTGGATAGGTATTTATATCTCTCAGATTCTGAGTGGGCCTTTGCGCTATTTCTTTCCAAGGTCACAATGAAGGTTCGTTCACCTAGGAATACGTGTCTGACTTGTTTCCTAGCTCCCAGATCCACATGCCAAGTCATTTACCACAAAAGTATTGCAACAGGCCGTGTTAGACACGATAGCGACCCTCAATAACTATGCAGAAGAGGCCGGCATCACTGAGGAATGTCATATTCACTGATAAAAACAAGGTGGTTCTGCTCACTTTCCACAGCCCAGCCTCATGAATTTCTGTGTGACTGATGGTGAAAGTGTGGTGGCCACCCGATACATCTCATCTCGCGAAGATGAAGCTGCTTCTTTGGTAATAACGCCATAATACCCATCCAGCCGTTAAGCTGACAAGTGCATATTTGCAGTGGTTCTCATCTGGGACTACCTTCAGTGAATATATGAAGGGTGGCCATTATAAGATGACGAAGGCTGATAAGCGGGAAAATATCATCATGGCGAGTGCTGAAGAGTTGATTCTTGCGAGGTGCTGATGACGTGTTAGATTGCGAGCGAACCTCTGACTTTCGAGAAAGGTGAACAGTTGCTCCTTATGTGGCGAACTTCCTAGTGACGGCAGCTTTAGCGGACTGGATGGAAATTCGAACAAACACCATGGTGGTCATCACGCCAAAAATGAATCTTCTCCAGATTCCAATCATTGACAAATTTTATGTCTCGCCATCCGATCCAGCAGCCCTCAACCGTGGAACTGACTTTGCGGCAGCTAAAGGGCTCCTTAGTCCTAGGAATTCTCCCGCCTCCGTGAAATGCTGAGAGACTGCGCTTTTGCTCCTTGCGTGTCGGTTGTTGATTCCATGTACATACCATATCAATTAGAATACCACTTTGACGCGGTGGAGAGTCTGGTTTAAGGAGACTATTACTCTTACCCTTAGCCACAACTTGCAAAGTGGCCAAAATATTGGTCGTGCCCAGCTGACCTCTGCGTTTAAGGCCCAGACATGCAGCCGTGGTTACTGTGGAGTGCGGTGTCCCATACAGCGAGGCGAGTGTGCACAGTCGGTCGCAGTGCACAAGCTGACCACGATCTGCTTTACCATGAAGGCTTTCCACTGTTTTACAGATTTTACTCTATCTTCCGCTGACCCTTGCGACGCTATCCACGTCAGCGTTTCTCCTTCTTTCGCTGTTGTTGTCTGCACACTCCTTTATCCATGGAACGCTCATTCTTCTGTGGGGCTCGCAAGCTTTGTCTGTCCTCCAGGTCCCTATGCATCCATTCCTCCTCCTGGTATCCTTCAATGCCTTCGCACAAACTGTCCATCCTCTATTGACCACTGCAACAAGTTGGTGGGGGAAACTCTTGACGTTCTCAGGACCATCTTTCGTGGCATTAGAAGGTCTCTCGAGCTTGCTAGTCGCACAGAAGGTTGGCCAGATAGGCAAGGAGCTGGCCGATGAAGCGGAGAGTTACCAGTTGGCAATCCTCCTTGCTTCGGCAGCGGCTTATGTCGTGGCTTCGTGGTGGATTGTCGTGGTCCGTGTATCTCAACCTTGTCTTGCTCGTGTGTTCATGGTTTTGGTTAAGGCTTACCCTGCTGCTGCAACTTCTCCTCTCGCCTCGACGCTTTTGGGCGTTGCATTAACAGCATTTTTATTCCTGACTATCATCGGTTTCCGACTTCGACGAACGAACATTGTCGAGTCTTCCATGCTTTCTCTTTTCCTTGCTTACAATGTCTGGCTCTGCGGCTTCGATCAAACGTCACTTACGGACCCTGCATCCTCGTAGTATGTGAAGGCCATTCCTCCTCGCATCCATTTCTGACGTGGTTTATCAAGTGCACCATTACTTTCGAATATCCTTCCACACTTGCAGACCCTTGTCAACTTCATTGCCAATACCCTTCCAAAGCCAGTCCTTGTGGCCCTGTTGTATAGACTTGCAATTCTCCAATTCGCCTCACGTATACTGCCCACTATAGGTGCAGATGCATGGGAGATCGGCCCAAGTGATGGTTGGGATGGTCGACCGGTAATTGGTATTTGTGTTCGTGACACACGCGATCCTCACCCCCCGTGCTTGGTAGACCTCCATCATGACTCGCATACTTCTCACGTACCGCCAGCTAATTTTCGTCATGGTGTATTCACACTTGTTGCGTAAGTGACTGATTCTCTGCACATGGAGACCGGTTCACCCCCCCTCCCAGTTCTCGATCCCGCTTCTCAGGTCTGGTGGCGCTGGGCAAATATCATGTTCACTCTCCTGCTGTGGTTGGTAGAATTAACCGTCAGCCCAGATGGAGATGACGTCTCTACGAAATGGAAAGTAGAGTAGGTTCTGTGCAGATGGTTGGGATTTCATGGGCAGCCATTGTGCCATATGAGGCTCAAGAGTAATTTGCTTTCCATTCCGCCCTTTCCTCGTCCTCTCCATCATAGTATTCCCTCTTCCAGATCTGTGTCCCCAGCTTCACTTCCTCTAGTATCTGTTCACATGCCACGAATGCCTCCTTCCGATGTGGTGAGGAAACTGCAATCACTATGGAAGCTTCCCCAACAGGAACTGTTCCTAGTCGGTGGTGCACGGCACAGGAAATGAGAGATGGTACAGAGTCACTTGTTGTCACATTCCGAACGATCTCTGCCATTGACCGGATGGCAAGCTTGCTGTAAGCTTGATATTCCAGTCGCGTCACAACCTTTCCTATATAAAATGTTAATTATGGATGGTACGTTGTGATTGGATTTCCCTACCTTTGAAGGAGTTGCGAGTGGTTCCGATGAAAGTAACGGTCGCCCCAGCGCGGTCATCCCCGACTGAGTGTGTGATGGCATCAACGTCCAGAACGTCGTAGGTCAAGACACAGACGTTGCCTTCCCACTCTTCTTTTGCTGGTATAGATGTACTTGGAATTGGCGAGGGCATCTGATCCAGAAGTCGGGGTGATCACGTAAATCCACTCCGTTTTTCTCCTGGACCCGGATTTCAAGCAGTGAAGCAGCGCCAAGACATAGAGATGCTGGCAACCTCAGCCACCCTAGGGAGACTCCGCCAAATACATTGTCAACGATTTCTCACTTCTAATGTGCGTAATCTCGAAAGAACTAATGCACCGGTGGACATGCATCCCGAGGTAGCGGACGCTCTGGCCCACAACAAACCAGTCGTAGCCCTCGAATCCACTATCATCACCCATGGCATGCCATACCCAACGTCAATGGATATGGCGCGGTCCGTCGAGAATATCGTTCGCTCGACGGGGAGTATTCCAGCAACCATAGGAATCATAGGTGGTCGTGTTAAGATTGGTTTGGAACCTCATGAACTCGAACGATTGGCGAGGCGTACCGTTAACCCGATGAAGATATCCAGGCGAGACATCGGTGCTGCTATCGTATCGAAGAGGGATGGCGGCACTACCTGTAGCTCGACACTGATATTCGCTGCATTAGCAGGAATCAAGGTTTTTGCTACAGGGGGGTAAGGATCCTTAAACACTGTTTCTTTGAATTCCAACGCTAACCCTATAGCCTAGCCTTGGTGGCGTACATCGTGGAGGAGAGAATTGTAAGCATCGCGTCAGATGTTCAATTCATCCTTATACAATCATCTATAATATAAACCACAGCAATGGATGTCTCCGCTGATCTGCATGAGCTTACTCGATGTCCGGTGGGATTAGTATCTGCAGGTGTCAAGTCTATACTGGACATCGGGAGGTGAGTCGGCCAATCTTGCCAATTACCACCGTTCACTTTGGTGGTCCCAGGACTCTGGAATACCTTGTTTGTTGATCATCGCTATCCCTAAAAGCCAAATAATTATAACAACTTTGCTGTCAACAGGAAACTCTTGGGGTGCCAGTTATATCATACGCAAAGACGAAGGATTTCCCTGCATTCTACACGCGACAAAGTGATCATCAGGTACGAAGCTCTTGCACCCACCGCCTCTCATGTTGATGCCCGACTATAGGTGCCATGGAATGTCACTGACCCAGCTCAAGCGGCTCGAATCCTTTGTGAGGAGTCACCTTTTTGTCTTCGCCTCTCGACCAATCCATTCGGTACAGACACACACTGGCAACTGGGGTTAACGAATGGAGCATTATTCGCTGTTCCTATCCCAGAAAAGTACGAGGCTGCTGGTACTTCCATACAAAAGGCCGTGGAGCTCGCTATCCGCGAGTCAGAGGAAAGCGGGATCTCCAAATGCGGTAAAGAAGTCACCCCATGGCTTCTCAACCGAGTGGGGGAACTCACAAAGGGGAGATCTTTGGAGAGCAGTGGGCTGTCTCGCTCTGGCCATGTTCCCCACAGATAAAATTGATGAATTTCCTAGATATTGCTTTAGTTCAGAATACGGCATTGGCAGGTAAACGTATTCCTACCCCTAGAGAACATCTTTACTGACTTCTTATCAGGTGGGCAGATCGCAGTTGAATTCGCTAAATTGGCAGAGGAGGGCGAACGGGATCATCAGAAGGTAAATCTTCGGGTCGAACAAGTTTGGTATTGACTGAAAACATCTAGCATTTGTGCCGTGACTTCAACCAGCAACTAGCCCCCTCCAGCCCTACGGATCAAGTTACGGCTCGTTCTACGAAGTTGCCCTACCCCGATTGGAATGCTACATCTGTGCAGAATAAAAAGGCATCCATTATGGTGGCTGGATGTGCTGCTGTTGACATTACTGCGAAGGTCGAGCAGGCCTCCGCCGATTCGTTGAAGACTACCCACCCTGGAAAGTTGTCTTTGACACTTGGAGGTGTCGGTCGTAACATTGCCGAGGCAACCCACAGAGTTTTGAGTGTGTCTGAAGAGCACAGCGATGCCGTACTTCTCTTGGCTCCAGTGGGCGATGACGTTTTTGGTAAACTTATTGTAGATCTCACTCGATCAGTTGGCATGAGAACCGATGGGCTATTGTCGGTCTCAGGTCTACGGAGTGCAGTTTGCAACTTACTCCTTGATGCGCAAGGTGGCCTCCAGAGTGGTGTCGCGGATATGGATCTGCCACAGAAATGGGCAGGAGAAGAGGTGAGCTCGGACACCTCCTGAACGGAAATTAAAATAGACTGCCCAAGGTTGTTTCCGCCTTGCAAGATCACCAACCCCGATTTCTTGTATTGGACGGAAATCTATCCGCGGAAGCGATGACCGCGTTCGTCACGAAAGCTGCTAATTCTGACACTCAAAGTAAGTATCCTAGTGTAAATCCGCGGAAGATCACTAATTCGCAGAAGTCTTCTTGTTCGTACCGTTCATGTATGTGAAGCCAATGCTTTAATTCACTCTTCGTACAGCGAGCCCACATCCGTGGTCAAGTCAACTCGAATCTTTCCTGCGGTGGCCGCTAACATCGGACACAGCCTGCAATCCGTCGTATCATACGCCTCGCCAAATCTCTTGGAGCTTCGACACATGCATGAGGAAGCACGAAACGCATTCGACCTCATGTCACATGATCATTGGTGGGGGGTCGTTGACGGTTTTGCCTTGGAGTCTAGATTCCGCATGGAGCTGGACCTTTTAGCCAAGAAAGCCGTCTCTGAAGAGATCGCCGACCTCGGCAGTTTAGCTTTCTTGGTCGACCAGGGAATCGTTCAGATGGCTATCAAACTTTTACCCTTTTTTCAACACCTTGTGGTTAAGTGCGGAGAGCTCGGCGTGGTTATCGTAATGCGACTGAAAAACGCAGATGCCAATACATGGTTAACGGAGCGGAATGATCCACAAGGCAGGCGCGTCGTTGCTCACTCGCAGGCCTCAGCTTCGACGGTAGTTGTCCAACATTTTCCACCTTTACCTACCCCGCGAAATATGTTGGTAAACACCACAGGAGTGGGGGATTCATTGGTTGGAGCGCTGCTAGCAATGCTGGTCCAGAATCCAAATACATTCCTACATCCTGCCACACTGAAAAATGTTATTGACGTTTCTCAGGAAGCAGCCATCATGACGCTGCAGAGTTCTCATGCAGTATCTCCATTTCTCTCATCATTGTCTACTGGCTTAACCCCCAAAAAAGCTTCGCTACTGTCTATATAACAATCTAACAATCTAATACACACTACATTGGACCCACTTGAACAACCTCGCGTTTCTGGCGCTCTTGTTCCTTCTCGGCCGCCATCAGTTTCTTACGCCCCTCCTTAGTTTTCTTCTCATAATACGCCTGTTAGAGTGTAGGGATTCCTGAAGAATATTTACATAAGAGATACAATACCATACCTGAGCACCGTGGCGCAGTCTAGTAATAATGTTGGCAGCCTCTCCCTTATTGAGGTTTTGGAGCTTGTGGGTGATGTCGTCTTCACGCGCACGTTTTCCCCATCTTTTGAGGATTATTGCTTTTTGACTCTCTGAGGCGGGAGTTTTGCGCCATGGTGCGGTCCGAAGCAGACTGCGGATCTTGGAGAGACAAACGGGTGGTGGAACCAGACAACATACCTCAAGCTCTGACCCCCACGCAATACCTTCTGCGCGACATAGGTATCACAACCCTTGAAGGCTTCAATAAGGGACTCCGACGTCATAATCACTCTCTTTCGCATGTAAGGCGACAACTTCATGGTTCTGGCGGAGAATCCATCCATCGTCGCTTCCGTGAATGTCGCGCGATAATGGGCAATGTCGCCTGGTGATGATGTCAGCGAGCGTCATTGACGACACAAATGCCTTCACCTTCATGTACCGGTTCTATACGTATGTGACCCTTCCCGAGACATTCCAAGATATAGATATCATTGCCACATCCTACCCACGCATTAGGGCTCAACTTAGAAACGTGGGGTGCCCCGGAGAAATTGTCAACAAATGCAAGAGGATCGTCATAGTCGACGTAGGTTACGGATGTGGGGTCAGGTACGTTGTTGGAAGTATCTGAGCCGATGAGAGCATCATCAACATCATACAAGGAAGGGGTTTTGCTTTCCAATTCACTAGGAGTCCCGTCTAGCAGTATTGTTAGCACAGATGATAGATTTTTGTGATAAAGTCGTACCATCTATGACTTCGCCAGGATCGAGACCAAAGAGTGTTGGGGTAGAGAACACCCCTACAACGCGACTCCCAGAATCAACGAAGTCCATAATGCGGCAGTAGGCTTTTCCAGTGGCAGGAGATTGCCTCAAACCCCTACCGATCTGCAATATCGATCAAGCTTCGTATTGCAAAACGATGTAATTATTACCATTTGAGCAAAAAGGTTCCGCGATCGCGTGGGACGAGCAATGATCACGCAGTCAATGCTAGGAATATCAGCGCCTTCCGTAAGGATTGCTATACGGTAGACTTCAAGTCAGCAGGGGCTGACAGGAGAGGAAATAACCTAATGCACCGCAGTTAACCAAGACAGGAAACACACCGGCTTTGAAATCCGCAACTAGCGATTGTCGCTCGCTTGCAGGGGTTGCAGCATGAAGATAACGAGCATCGACTCCGAAGTCTCGAAAAACTTGCGTAAGGCGCCGAACGTGCGCACGGTTAACACAAAACACGAGAGTTGATCTACGGTCCGCCGCTACCAATTACGCATGTTAGTTCAGGTCCCATGAAATTGGGATATCTACGAGAGACTGACCTGCACGATCAAGCCAGGATCTTACAACCAGATTATTGACCGTGTCTGTGTTAATGACGTGAGCGAGGCTGGTCGCATTGAAATCGCCCGTCTTGGCATTGACGGTGACTTCCTGTAAATTGATGTTTGCCCGAACAGTCGTGAATCTAACTTCGCAGAGCCTGCAACTATTTGGCATGGCGGTTCACCATGTAATTGCACGAGACTCACCATTGCTCTTTGATCATTTGGAGAAAGTCACGATGATAGACGATTTCTTCAAAGACTGAACTAAGGGCAAGCCCATCGTGGCGACTAAATGTAGCTGAAAATCCAATTATCGGGATTGAGTGCGGTAGAGTGAGAACTGGGTGTGTGGCATCCGGGCTCTTGATAGCTGGGTCAAAGCGAGATAGTATTCGACGATAGCTGAGAAACTGATCAATGAAGATGTCATCTCTAAACAATGCAACGCACGATGGAGCCGCAGCGTGATGAGCTTCGTCTATGACGATGGCTTTCAGAGTCTCTGGTCGAAATTTGTCCAACCGCCTAGGTTGGAGGAGTGTCTGAAAAGTTGCAACAGTACTGCAGCCAGTCCATTGAGTGATTCACTGGTACTGCGCGTAATGATCACGGGGCCTACACATCTGCCAGACCAGACGCTCTGTGTTTGATACCTTGCTCTATTTCTATTCGCCAGTCTGGGTGCAAAGTTGCTGCCTGGGTAGCTGCTTGACGTGCGAGCTCGATGCTATTTACTATGATCAACGACTTGGAAGCTAAGGGCGACTGAGCTGGGGGGGAAAGTCGTGAAAGAAGAGCGATGAAGACGGTCGTCTTTCCGGCTCCAGTGGGCATGGATACGCCGATACGCTGTGCGCCAGCTGTAAGTGCAGTCTGGCATGCCTGAATGCAAGCCTCCTGGTACGGCCGCAAAACGATGGGAGACGTAGATGTAACCCCAGTCGCATCGCGCGTCTGCAAGGTACTACAACGAAGCCCACTATGGCGTAGCGTCGAACCCGCCAAACATTTCATGGAAATGGTGGGACAGGAGTAAAACAAAATCGTATACGCTCAGGACCTTTGAAATGCCGTAAATGGTAACTTGCGGTCTCTGCACTCGGTTTCGGATTTGGCATGTAACTTTTGTATTCGGTATACTAATGTGAGAGTATGTAGAAGTGTCCATACTCGACTGCCAAATACCAAGATTAAGGGAATAAAGCAAATCTATGGAGTTAAGTCGTAAAGGAGGGGAAGGCAAGGCAGAATCGACGATTGCTCAGCCAGAGCCACCAGAGTAGACCTTGCCAAACATGACTTGCTGGAGCTTATCATATAGCGACAGTACACCAGCACCTGCAACACCACGGAGGATATTGGCACCAGCGCCCTTGAACAAGGACTTCATACCCTCCTTTTGAACGATCTGAGAGCCAGCATCAAACATGGACTTGTAGTGAACACCAGCACCCGAAGTCATCATCATACGACGACTGTTGATTTTGCTCAGTGAAAGCTAGGGTTTTGATAAACAGGTGACGCACCGAATAGTGTCAAGAGGGTAGGAAGCAAGACCAGCACCAATGGTAACACCCCACCCAAGAGCGAACGAGGCCAGGAATGAGCCTTCGAGGGCACCAACGAGAACGACAGGCTCTGCAATCGCCCGTCAGCAAATCTTGACAGGTGTGAACATTAATTCATACGCACTCAAAGAGTCATAGACACCGAAGTAGAGACCGCGGTAGACAATGATACCAACGACTGAAGGAACAAAGCCGCGGTACAAACCAGCGATACCATCAGAAGCGAGTGTCTTCTTGTAGACATCGACGAGGCCATTGAACTGACGTTGACCTCCACCCTTTGCCGACTTGGCGTCATTTGCAAGACGGGTACGGGCGTAGTCCAGAGAGTAGACAAAGAGAAGCGAGGATGCACCAGCAGCACCACCGGAAGCCACATTACCAGCGAACCACCTCCAGTAGCCCTCAGACTTCTTGAAACCGAACAAGGACTTGAAGTAATCCTCTAGAAGCGGGGTAAGTTGGTGAGAGCCGAGAAGGAAGTTGAGGACGTACTGAAGGCAAAGTTCAAAGCCTGAGTAGGGAAGTAACGGATGACGTTGGCAGTGTTACCACGCCATAGAGAAACGAGACCCTCTTCCCTGTACGTCCGGGAGAAAGCATCGGAGATGCCCTTGTAGGGAGTGGCGAGACGGCCTTGTTTGATCTGCAAATGATGGGTAGGTTGGAAAGTGATGGATGTCAAATGCGGTGACTGACCATCTCATCCTGATTTTGCACCAGAAGCTTAATACGCTCAATGGGTGCTGCAGAGGTCTTTGCAACGGCCTATAACGCAGCGGGTGAGTCAAGGACATACACTGAACTCGGAATGTGAAGACTAACAGCAGAGACACCACCCATAAGGAAATCAACTGCGCAATGTCAGCGTTGCACCAATGACGGCGGCAATAAGCTCACTCATGAACTCCTGGGGAGTCTTGACCCTCTTAACGTCGGCCATTTTTTGGGTACTGGCAGCAAAGAAAAGAGTGAGCGGTGAGACGAAAGGTGAAAGATGAGAGCAACCCGCAAAAAAACTTGCCGCGCTTTTGACCGCAAGCGGAACATTCCGGAACCCGGACATTCTCACGCTCTTCACCGATCAGGCAGAACAATCCTTCGTTGAAAAATATATGTAACACAGTAGTATTAAAGCCGTCTACATAAACTAAACGTGGGGGGACTAATAATGTCATCGGTTATGAGGGCCATGCACTTGATCGAGATGAAGAACCACTTGGCCGAGAGTAATAATTTCCACCGTAATGGTCATAAGGACCACGAGTGTTCTCGCGAGGAACAGGTGGTGCTATCGGAGGTCTGTACGGAGGTGCAGTCTGAGGAGGATACCCTCCCGACGGAAGTCGCAGCGGTGCCAACGTTGGCCCCGGGTATGATGCCGTCCCGGGGCCATACGGGGCCGATCGCGAGAACGTGGTGCCCGCCGTAGGAGATACTGGCGAAATTTGCGCCGTACTGGACCCCGACCCACCACTCGAACTGGAACTTGGATACCCGCGGGGAACGACGGATTCCAACCGCGACTTCTTCCATATTTGCTCTGTTGGTGACTGCGTCCCTGACGGTGCTTTGCGTTTCTCGCCTGGGCGCGCCGGTGACTGTGACTGCTCTTCGTCAGAGTCGGCAGTTAAGTCAATCACATCGTCTCGACGAGGATGTGGAGCCACTGCCGGCGCACTGCGAGGTAAGGTCACTTTGGGCAAGGAATTGGGTATGCTCCCCTGAGACACAGACAACTCCCGTTTCACCCGCCCTTCCTCTTCCTCTTCATCATCCGAATCCAATACCAACACTTCTACACTTCTCTTCACCAACTCTTTAGACTCTGCCTCATCCTCGGAGGCAGGCGTCGATGCTCGTGGCGGAGTCGGATCATGAGGAGTCGTGTCTGGATGAGAAGCACGCCATATTGCAGAGGCATATCTGTCGTCGCTGGTGTGCCACTGTCCATCGTTCTCAACAATGACGTCGTCGACACTCTCCGGAGTGTCACTCAGTATTTGATTAAAATACCTGCGAGCCCTCAGTTACTATCAACATCGGGAACATGAAAACGCACCCGTCAATGATAAGGTCGTCCGGATTGAGCATCTTCTCGCAAACCGGACAAAGAAACGTCGCCGTTTGTTCCATGCAAGAGAACCATGAGGTTGCATCAAAACATTGCGGATGAACGCATAGCGCCGATCTACACGGCGTTTGGATACGCATGAAACTCAACTGGCCACAGCCAAGGTCAGATGTAGTAACGTGTTTGAAATGAACACCCACAGGACACTTGAGAGACAACTTTTGGGGCCCTGCAACGATGTCGTCGTCATCGCCTGGGGCCTTATTGCTCACTACGGGATTAGGGTCAAATGGGCGAACTGACCACCGCTACGCAGTGAATACATACTTTGTGCCATAATATCTTCGCAACTACGATACTTTCCCTTTTTCAGCCTGTCGACTAACTGAGCGACCGTCGTCACTTCAACCAAGAACACTGTCAGATAGAATTTCTGACCTCGTCAATGGTATGGGAACCCACTGCACATCGCAAAAAAGAAATCACTAACCTTGGCTTGTACAGGCTGTTGACTGTTTACATACACCATCTCAACGCGGTTCTGACCCGTCATCCGCACAGTCTTGCCCAAATCCGGAGGTGGTGCGGTACCGGGTTTCTTCTTCAAGCCTTTCAAATTCCCTTGCAGTGCTACACCATTAATCCGCACTTCACAGGTGGGCGGAAACTCAATTGGGCACAGCCCACTCAACCGAAATGCATGGTTAGGAGAGTAGAATGTTGAAGTTGTACAGTACAGCCGTAGCTGATATTTAGGACTGCTAACCAGCTTGAGGAAACGGTTGATCCGAAAACGCTCCGTTGACATACCTGGTCTGGTTGAGTTTGCCTGTGTGTTCACTGTTAAGTGTGAAGTTCAGCGTTTGCTGCTTCCGATCCGTCGAACTGGTCGATTCTAAGTAAAAATTAGTTTCACGACGAGGTCCGGTCGATTAAGCACGAACCTGGACATTCCACCGTTCCAGAGACAGCCTGTTCGATGCGAAAAAAGGGGGAAGGTTTGAATTGGATCACTGCGGAACGTTCCAATGAAAGATCTGTACAAATTGATTGACTGGGAAACTTACTAGGTTTGGACATGGATGATGAAGAGGCGCCTAACGAAGGCGGTGGCACTCGAGGAGGTGCATAAGGGTCATAACGACCAATGGAATTATTGGTGAATCCATTGCGCGGCGCAGATGTATACGACGGATTAGAAATCGACTGCGCAGGCTGATGTCCAGAGATGCCGGAAGCCCGAGCTTGGGAATACCTGGAGCGGAGGGATGCTATCAATATCACGCACAACTATCTGGACATGCATGAAAGGATACAGTTCCACGAACGATACTCACACTCCGGTGTTGCGGACCTGATATAAGATTGCCTGTGCTTTAGTCCACTTGTCTACATTGTTCTCTCGCCGCCAGCTCTCCATTTGGTTGACAACCCTGTCTATCAATTCTTGCTTCTTGCCTGACTTATGGAATGATGTATGGCATTGATCATTGAAACCGGTCAAGATTTGCTTCAGTTTATCGACGGTATTATGCCTGACAGTATGGCGCAAATTCTAGGAGTGGTTAGCCGACGCGGTAAATGCGATGAAAACACGTAGCATACTTCGAAATCTGCCCAAGTGTCGTTAAGCGCCATCTACCCTGTGCGTTGGCCGCAAACGACTACAGTGCGATGAGAGACGACCGAGCAGCGAGTGAGGTCGTACTTGCTGGTCAGGCTCGAGGCAAGGGAGCCTTGATTGGCTTTCGACGTTTCACACAAGCGTAAACAAAGGTCATTTCGCTGACGTAAGCACACATCACACCTCTCATGTCGGACGATTACGACTCGCTCACACAGGAAGCAAGGGAGGCTCGCGATAAGGCCGATAGGGAACGTGAAGCAGCAGAGCAGGCTGGTACGGTTTCTCTGAGATGTTGCACAGACATCCATCCAATTTGAACGAGCAGCTCTTCCTTATAAATGGCGCCAGGAGCTGGGAGATGTGGACATCACCGTTCCCGTACCCAAGGGGACACGTGGAAGGGATCTGGTCGTTGTTATCCAGAAGACGAGGCTTAGCATTGGTATGAAGGGCAAGGAAAAGATTCTTGAAGGCGAATTGTGCAAGGAGATAAAGGTTGAAGAAAGCACCTGGACCCTGGGTCGGTACTGATGCGACTCCCGAGATAAATACTAAAGTCAACTACAGAAGATCAACAGACAGTTTTTGTTCATCTCGAGAAACTCAACAAACAACAGTGGTGGGAGAATGTACTCACTCATCACCCCAAGATCGACACTCGCAAGATACAGCCTGAGAACAGCAAATTAAGCGATCTGGACGGAGAAACCAGGCGAGTCCAAGACAATGTTATTTTTTTTAGCTCGTCGCTGATCTCACCCAGGGGGCTGGTCGAGAAGATGATGGTAAATTCGCTACCTCGTTAGTTGACGAACGTTCTAACTTGTTCTGCGCATCGAGTTTGATAACCAACAAAGGGTACGATATCCCTTTTCCTGATCTCTGTTTTATCTTACAAAAAGCCACTGCAGTCATTGGGCAAGCCAACGTCTGATGAACTCAAGAAGATGGAGGTGGGATCTGGACTATTCACGCTTAATTCGCTTAATAATTATTACCATTTAATCAGGCCCTCAAGAAATTCCAGGCCGCTCACCCGGAATTAGACTTTTCCAAGGCGAAGATTTCTTAAGGAAGGTTTCCAGGCGGGCCATTTTAAAGGTAGGCATTTGTAGTCTATGTGTACAAGAGAACTCTCAAAGTATGGTCATTATTCCGTCGTGTCAGTCCATATCCACACTCGCCCTTTACTATCCAATATACAAAGTAATGAACCGTAGAACCCTATGGTGCATGCCTGCAGGTTATCGCCAATAAGATTAGGTACAACAATCTCTTTCCAGGTATTCAATGGTAGAGAATGGTGGTTTGCCACAGGAGCCAGAGACAATTCTTCGTCGTCCTCATCATCAAAATGCAGTTTGCTTTTCATACTGGTTACTAGATCTTGATCCACAGGGAAGCCAGGCGGCTTCCGCGGTTCCAGATCACTGACATTACGAAAACGCACACGATCTGGAAGAGTCACGGCAATGACATAATCATTGGTATGTGTTTGTGTAATGTGGAGGTGTCTTGTCGACTGCGAAGTAGGGACGACTGACAGAAGCTTAAAGGATGCTGTCGAATGTATATTACTTGATGGACGGATTAACACAAAGTCGAAGGTAGGCTTACAGCTCTCCTGGTAATCCTGTTGCAGACATAAGCATGCGCTGGCGAGCACTATACCACAAGACTGACCGATGCGCAACCTCTCATGAGTTTGGCTGGTTTAGGCCGTGAGGCAGGAAAGAATCGATCGAAACCGAGCCAGCGCCAGATTGCAATTGTACCATCCTCAAAATATAAATCATCTCGATTGTTTTTGGAGCGCATAAGAGCCGGGGCACTGAACGTCGCCAGCACTTCCAGACTCAGCCTTGGAGAAAGACTCAGCATTGGCAGAGTGTCGGGGCTAGAAAGCTTCGTACCAATTTACTGACAAAATCCTAGCCTTATGTATTCGTGTGGAGCTGAACAATGGCTTATCTTCACGAGCTAGTTGGTCAGGGGTCATCCGCGGTAATCGCCATATTTTGACAGCTCTGTCCATCTTAGAAGATTATCTGAGACAAATCCGTAAATCAGTTATTATTCAGCTGAAGTACGCACTCCACAGGTCGCAATCAGTGGGTACGTAGGGTGAAATGCCTATGCGCTGTATGAAGATTAGTTCATCTGAATTAACTTTGATACGCACCGCGCCAAGAACGGCAGCATCATGTCCCCCAGATGGACCCCCACATAATACAATAACACAGCGACCGATACCAACACCTTCAGGTTCACTGGCCTGCAGACCATGTGGGGCCCCACCGAGGCTAGGGTGTGTGGAAGGAGGCCAATGCGGATTGTTGGGCCGGTCTCTTGGGGGCATAGTAAGATCGTATATCCTTGCGGAAAAATCCTTGGAACAAGTGCAGACCAGATAAGGAAATGAAGGATGAACAGCAATAGAGGTGATTTCCTAGGTGTCATTGTCAATCCAGAGTCAGACGTATTGCACAATGACTGACACCGCCATGTCCCCTGAGCTGGCCAACAACCTGCTTCTTGTTCACATTCAGAACATACAGTATGCTTCCCCCTGAACAGACGACCAGGGGCTCCAGGGGTGCCTCATTGGACAAAGCCCATGCTACGGCACGGAATGGGCCCTGCTGTTCAGAGTCGTAAGAGGATGGAAAGCGACATAGCGCAGGGTACGAACAGAGGTTTCATCACCAGGGATACGCAAACAAAATCCACCTGCAGGATTTTTTGAGGGCCAAACGGCAATTGCACCAGTGCCCCCAACGACGATGGCACCTAGCAACGAATCGATCATGAGCTCCCACCCCTTGCGTATCTCGGGTTGATTCATAGCTCCAGACCACAATGTTTCGATAGAGTTGTAGTCCCAGGGAAAGAATGCCATCGAGTGGCATGCACCCAGAAATTGGAGCTGCATCACTCTTTGAGTTGATATTGTACATGAGATAAACACGAAGGTGCACAGACATCTACGGTTCTGGCCAGCCTGAACTTCGGGTCGTAAGGTTTGAAAACCTGGGATCGTCTGTATGGTGTGTGATCAGTTGCGGGTTCAGAATCGTGAGGCTGCATCATGAGTAGGAGGTGGTACTGTATGTAGTCTAAGAAAGGAAAATCCAAGTTTGCTACATACTTCGTCTCCAACCGGACGGTCGACTGTTCGTTCGACAACCTTCAATAGATTCGATGGCAGATGCACCGCCAAGTCATCCAGATCCCTCCTACGAGGCAAAGTCTCCCATTCGTAATGCAACAACAGTAGCGTACCAAGGAGCAGCTGCTGGAGCACTCGTCAGTGTTCTCCAAAATGCTCTCTCATCCCACAAGGCTGGCGCCTTCGGTGTCCTCACCCGAACTGGGGGAACCATTGGCATGTTTGGTATGCGTTCTTTACACTACTTATTCTCCCATGTTCTGAGTTCCTCCACAAAGCCGCAATGGGTGCTGCGTTTGCATTCACCGAGGCAACTCTCGCGAATCAACGACAAAGAGACGATGCTCTTAACGGAGCTGTCGGAGGTTGTGCAGCAGGCTTTTTGGCGGGAATACGAAGTATGGTCATTCAAGTCGTACCGGTGTTTTCTCACAGTTTCGTTCACAGCACGCTCGTTACCCATGGCTCTCGCTTCGTGTGCAGTCGTCGGTGCCGCAATGGGTACTTTTGATTATGCTGGACAACTTGCGGGTGAGTCTAAGGAAGTCAAGGAAGAGAAAAAAAAAAAGTTCTTCAAAACGGTCCCCCTCCCCCTGGAACGTATTTCCCCTCCGACGTAAATCAGCTGAAGACATTCCTGTCATATACATTAATCATATTCAGCACTGATTGACAGTCCCAATATCTTTGGAGGGGTGAGTGCTCATATGAAGATCCTCGCCTACATAGACGTCACATCAAATGCCTCTCCCATGACAACAAGAAGAAATTGCATAAATAACAATATTATGAAGCTTCTCCCCTCGCGCGTCCAGTCATGAGTTCTTCAATGTGTGCATACACGGCCTGCTGATGTGCCGCATAGTATTCGGGCCAAGACCCCGCCGTCCGGCAAGGCTTCTGTACACAAATACTTGGTCAGCGAAGAACTGATCTCAGAGGATGACCTACAAATTTGGCCAGTTCCTGCCAGACACGCTCGTCGTCGTCATCATCACCTCCGCCCGAGGCGAAGAACTGGCATATAATGTCAAAATCCTCCTCTTCCTCCTCTTGCGCATTATGGGACTTTGGTGGCTGTTCACCATCCAGGTCAAGGGTTTTGGAGCTCGTGTTTACTGGAAAGATCATAGAGGGACCAGGTTCGTGCCGATCATCGTAAGTTGCACCAACAGGATTAGGTTCTGCTGCATTTTTACGCTTGGTAATACTTGCTTTCTTGCGGATGGTTTCTAATTTGCTCCTGAACTTCCGGTCAGCATTACCCTGCCAAGAGGCAACGGAGTGATGAGGCATCTGTAAGGCGCAGGTGAATAGTTATTCGAATTGTGCATTTGACACGGGTACCTTTTCATGCAGCTTATGCATCAGCATAGTGATTGACATGGAAGGGTCCTGCGTGAAATGGTGTTGGGCAAATTGACAAAGGTACTCGTCCTCTCCTTCAGTAAAGTAGTATCTGCCGTCTGACATACGTTTCCGAGCTTCCGGGGGAGGTGGTGATGGAGGGGCTGAGATCTTTGGGGAAGAAGCAACATGTGGGGTGTATCCCGATTTTTGCTTTCGAATCTTGGGCGTCAGCACCTTTGACAGACCTTTTGTATTCGCTCTCGAAACTTCACGGCTCAGCGCGACTGGCTTTGGTTTATTGTTCTGCCTTTTGACTGCCGGCCGGCGGCGTCTAGTAGGGTTGGTTTTGCTGTCAGCTTCCAAGGCATAACCAATTTCGTCCAATAAGGCACACTCGTCTATACAGTCGATTACGAAGGCCCCTTGGATTGGAATTTTCTCCAGAGCGGTAGCTTCTCTGAGCAACCAGTCATACGACTTCGTCCGCGAGGACGCGATCACATAGTCAGCATCGGGAATATTGTTGACAATTTTGCCTTTATTCTTCTGAAGGAACAAGTTAGGCCAACCTTTTCACACGAAATTTACCGAATACCTTGATATTCGAAACTACATTAACTCGTTTATGAAGGTCAACTTGCACAAAAAAGTGCAGCGATTGTCCCTCTTCGGTGATGAAGATTTCACCTGGATTTCGCCGACCAACAATGATTCTTGCGGGCTCTGGGGGACTAGCAGAATATGAATTATGTAGGGGAGAGTCCACCATGTCCAGTTGAGAATCCGAATGAGACTCAGCTTCGCTGGAGTCCGAAGGAGAAGGATCCTTGCCCTTGCCCTTGTTTGCCCGTTTAGGAGGTCTAGTTGGCTTGACAGCAGGGGGACGCTTGCGAGATATCGACGACGAAAGTACTTCATTCGACGATTGACGGGCAGCGAAATGATGGCGAGGTTTATTGGCGAAAGAAAGAGGGCGGGTATCAGTTACGTCCTGACTTGGGTAGCAGTTGCCTACACCATTACGAGGGTGCGGAGTGACCTGGGAACCACCTGGCCCTACATGTTTGGTCACTTCTTGTGACTGGTGGGCGGGTAGCGAGGTGTGACTATCGTTCAAGAGTGGTTCCGAAGTATATACGTATGGTTGAGTAAGGATCGGTTGCTGCATGTCACTATGCGGCTGAGAAGCAGGTGCACTCGGGTCTGACCACGTAGGTTGACTCTGAGATTCTTTGTGACGCATAATTTCAAACATAGTCATAAGCATCGAGAACGCTTCGGGTGACGGGGCGGCGAAATTTTGGGGAAAGGAAGCAAATGATGAGGTAGACGGCACGTTAAAAGTGGTGTTGGAAAGCGAGCTTTGTGAGAAATGTGATTGTAAGTGTGGTGGGATGAACGGTGCGGTTGGTCCAGGTTGTGCGAAAAGCGACGGCTGGGCAGATTGATATTGATTTGAAAAAGGGTATGTCGGTGTTGCATGAAGACCAGTGGATGTAGCTATAGATGGCGAATGGGTTGTTACAGTCATTGGGCCAGTGACATTGGCCGGGAGCATCATCGAAGAGTCGGTTTCTTCGCGTTTCTGGGTCGACGAGTCATCAGGTGTAATTCTGGGGGTGGGTAATGGACTTCTTGGTGAATAGATCAGCAACAGAATATAATAGACGGTGCTGGCGACTGACTGGCTGACCAAATTCTCTATCTCCCGTTCCTCATCGACTGCAATGCCATCAATCATGACAGGCAAACCATCGTCGATGGCCCGCATACCGCCCCAATCGTCCATTTGAAGTAAAGGGTAACCAGCTTCTATGGATAGCCGGGCCCACGCCTGTTGGAGGACGACCTTGGATGGGGACGTCCCCCACGTGCGAATGAGACGTCTTCCAATCTCGGTGGATGAGTCAACGAGAATGATTTCTGCATCTTTGACATTGCCGACGACCAGTGCACCTGAATTCTACACGATAGGAGTGAATTGACGAGAGTACCATAGCAGTGTGGGGCTCACCTTCAGAGCCCGAACAAGCCTTGGCCGCCCTTCCAGTTCGACTGCTTGTACACTAATCTTGCAGGGGTTTCCATACGCATCCACCAGTATTGGATTTGACTGGACAGTAGGCCTTTGCGACGATAGCTCTGCAAGGTCCATTCCGTTGCGACGAATTCTCAGGAATGAATGAATTAAGAAGACGGTCGACTACGTGCGCTCGTCCATCGTACGGGTCACATGACCCAACATATCACTCGAGTACTACCATAGTACTCAACTACAACCAAAAGGGTGCGATCTAATGGGTTTTATTTGCATGCAGCCATGGCATGACCAGAAAAGAACAATGTGTGACATAGTATATACAACAGTATTCACCGGTAACTTTGAGAAAAACAATGTCATCAGAAGACATACATCCATAACAAACAGGTAAGCATACCTCTTTTGCCTGCGGGCGCGTGCACCATGACCACCGAACTTCTTGGGTTCCATCCGTCTTGGATCAGCAATGAGAAGAGTGCGATCATAGGCAACCAGCTTCTTTTTCAACTCCATCGCACTGTAGGCGTCAACATATTTGGAATAGTATGCAACGAGGGCTTTCGAGATGGCCTGACGGATGGCATATATTTGCGAGGTATGTCCTCCACCCTTGACACGAACGCGGATGTCAAGGGGTGAAAAGGAGTCCTCGCCAGCAACAAGAACAGGCTCGTATATCTTGAAACGGAGGATTTCTGGTCGGACAAGGTCGATTGGTGACCCATTAATTCGGATGAGGCCACGGCCCTCCTTCGCATGCGCTACAGCAGTAGCGGTCTGAGCAAGGATTAGGCTTCTCTCCGACCCACGGGAATAAAACATGCCTTCTTTTTACCGAAAGTTTGGACGGCCTTGGTTGATGACATTGTGTAAAGATTTAGATGCAGCGGTTCACAGCTTCTGTAATGTAGATATAATATCAGCTTTGGTCTGAGGTTATCCAGCCACAGAGATTGCATCCAGCGTATGTTCGCAAGGAATCCGGGTGAACTGCCGACATTCTGCCTTGGGCTGGTGCATGCAAATGATCCAGGCGTCCTAGAAGACCGCACTCACCCTCTGCAGGTCTTGAAGGTGCTGCTGGCTGACTTGGTGTGTCGATGAGACTGTTGGAGTTTAAAGCGATAAGTTTCGCACGATGGCTTATGTAATATTAATATATCAAATCTTGAGCAAATGCTCGTCTTCACAAAGAACGAGCGCGATGATCACTGCGTCAGCTAGAAGAGATTTATCATGGCAGTTGAAATAATTCTTGAAAGAGTATTCAAAGCTGTAAGTTTATTGGAAGTGCAACAGACTCGTTTATGACAATATACACGTCCACGTGATGAGCCACGCGTGTCAGGCTTTGCTCTCTCAAGGTCTCTCATCGTCGCTCCTCCTCCAATACCTATCGCCAGAATCATGTCTCAGGCATCCCAAGTCGAAGAACCTCAGGCGGATTATTCTATGTCCGGTCCGCTGCTGGTCTCAAAATTAGAAGAAGCCGGAGTACACGCCAACGACATCAGGAAACTCGCGGATGCTGGTCTTAACACGGTCGAAGCCGTTGCGTTCACCCCAAAGAAGAACTTACTCGCTATCAAAGGCATTTCTGAGGCGAAAGCAGATAGGATCCTTGCGGAAGGTAGCTCCCTCTTCATCACGGTAGATCTGGTACACAACGACATCCTGATCTATTCGTATATTTAGCACATAAAATCGTTCCGCTTGGTTTCCAGAGCGCGACTGAAGTTCATGCGCGTCGCTCAGAGCTTGTTCATATAACTACTGGATCGAAACAACTTGATGCGTTGCTGGGGGGTTAGTGCAAGTGCCAACTTCCTTAGCGCCTTGCCACGCTAATAACTACGCGAAGGTGGTATCGAAACAGGGGCTATCACAGAGTTATTCGGTGAATTCAGGACTGGAAAGTCTCAGTTATGCCACACACTTTCGGTGACTTGTCAACTACCTGTCAGTATGGGAGGCGGGGAAGGCAAATGCTTATACATCGACACCGAAGGCACCTTCCGTCCTGCCCGGCTACTTGCTGTTGCAGAGCGGTATGGCTTAAATGGCGAAGAAGTGCTTGATAATGTAGCGTATGCACGAGCCTACAACGCAGATCACCAAAACAGCTTGCTGATAAGTGCAAGCGCACTCATGGCGGAGTCCAGGTACGAGAAGTAATGTCCGCAACTCGCAATGTTGACGATGTCACTAGGTTCTGCCTCCTCATCGTGGACTCGTGCACCGCATTATACAGAACAGATTTCAGTGGCCGAAGTGAATTGTCGGCCCGACAAAACCACCTAGGAAGGTTCCTGCGCACCCTGCAACGACTAGCAGACGAGGTAGGAGTGCGCCTCTGTTGCTTGGACAATATGTTCATGCAGTCAATGCAGTTCGGAATTGCCGTCGTCGTGACCAATCAGGTTATGTCTAATCCAGATGCCTCTGCTGGCCCCTACGCTGCAAACGAGAAAAAGCCCATAGGTGGGAATATTATGGCCCACGCAACGACTACTCGGTGAGATGCTTTCTGACAAATAGAAAACCACAAGCATATAAATTATCCCTCAGGTTACAATGTAAGAAGGGACGTGGAAATACGCGAATATGTAGAATATACGATTCGCCGTGCCTTCCGGAGATGGAAACACAATTTGCTATTCTTTCAAGTGGCATTGGGGATCCCGAAGAGGAATCATGAGGCAGACGTGCGTTGTACTTTGGGACTACTGATAGGGCTTTACTGTTATAGATGTAAATCAAGACAATTCATTTGAATACAGGGCGAAGGCAAATTTTGCTGACAGTGGGATACATCCAGTTGAACGGTGTCAAGGATGAGAGTAACAAATACACTTATTGGTAAATAAAGATTCCCTTTTATCTATCATGCCAACAAACGTGTCAGAATGTTTGCCTTTGTCTGCCTAATCAAATCCCTAAGTTTGTTGACATCCGTAGGGCTGACATCTGCGATATCCGCAAGGAGATAAGCCACATCCCCCTTAGAGTCAGAGTATTGTTTTTCCACGTTATATGGCGACAGAATGTCGTTGACCTGTCGCAATACACCTGGTTGGTTGTTGTGGACGTGACAGACACGAACGTGGTCGCCTTGCTCCGCAGTGATGGCACGGAGGTCGACTTCGGGGAAGTTGACCGAACCTACGGTTGAGCCATAGTTCAGATAGCGTGTCAACGCTAGAGAAACTTCTTCTCCAATCATTCGCTGAGCCTCCTCCGTCGACCCACCGATATGAGGTGTAAGTATTACGTTGGGGAGACTGCGTAGGGTTGTAGCCCAAGAGTTAACCTGGTCGTCGAAAGGTGCGCCGTTGGAGCTGGGTTCGATAGGGAATACGTCCAGCGATGCGCCAGCAAGATGTTTCGACTGGAGAGCATCTATTAGTGCGGGGATGTCCACCACACGGCCACGGGCATTGTTGATAAGATAAGATCCTTCCTTCATCTGATCCAGCTGCGCTTTTGAGATCATGTTAACTGTCTCCGGGAGTTCGGGGACGTGGAGGGTGACGAAGTCTGCTTCAGAAAGGAGAATTTGAAGGGTCTCGACTTGCCTTGCAGACCCAAGAGGCATGAGATTCATCACATCGTAGAAGATGACACGCATGCCAAGCGCCTCTGCAAGCACCGACAACTGAGAGCCGATATGGCCGTAGCCAACGATTCCCAGAGTTTTTCCGCGAACTTCCCAGCAAAACTTGGACTGCTTGTTCCAGATGCCTGTCCGCATTTCATAGGAACGTTGGAACAACTGCCGCGAGAGTGCGATGATCTCTGCAACGACCAACTCCGCAACCGAACGGGAATTTGAGAATGGCGAGTTAAAGACCGGAATTCCGGCCTTCGCAGCGGTGGCAAGGTCTACTTGGTTGGTACCGATGCAGAAGCAGCCGATGACAAGTAGCTGACGAGAGGGTGGTAAGATTGACACCTGTCGCTGTCATGAGAGAGACATACCTTTGTTGCGGCCTTGATCACGCGCTCGGTGATTCTGGTCTTGCTACGAATACCAATTCCATGGTAGTTTGGGATCTTTTGCACGAGCTCGTCCTCAGAGAGAGCTTTGGCATAGTGATCCACGGTAAAGCCCTGCGCCTGGAAATCGCGGACGGCTCCCTGGCTAATATTTTCCAGAAGGAGGAGTTTCAAGCCCTCGTTGTCAACAGGATGCAACACCTTTGGCTGCCGAATTGCTCCCATGACTGAGAGAGAGTCCTTGTGCCGCAGCCTGTCGTGCAGTGTTTGGGAAGAGGGGGAAATGGAGGTGGCAACGACCCTAGGAGATTTCTGTGGGATGGGGATTGGCTGAGGGGACATGGCGGACATCTGAAAGTAACGGTGGTTCATCTTGCTGTACTTATATACGTGCAGGGCTCAGACGCTCATGACCGATGAGATGACAAGGTTTTGACGGACCGCATCCTTTTCGCCCGAAACCAATGGCATCCCGATACGGAAACTCGTCAATCTTAGTCATATCGATCAACAAGCCGCTGCTCATGGCTCTCTTCCTTCTCGACCACGGCGCAGGCAACGTCCAGAGCCTCGCCAACTCTATCGAGAAGCTCGGATACCAGTTTTCCTGGATTTCATGTCCAGATGACTTCCAACGGGCGTCTGTGAGTGGCTACTAATCTTTGTCTTGGACCTCTCCCCTGAGCACGATCCCTTACCACATAGGTCCTCATATTTCCTGGGCAGGGCGCGTTTCATACCGCCATCGAATGTCTGACCGCCCGCGGACTACTGCAGCCCCTCCTGGACTACATCAACTCTGGGAAACCTTACTTCGGCATATGCATCGGCATGCAGGTTCTTTTCGCTGCTTCTGCCGAGTCTCCGTCTGTGCACGGCCTGGGTCTCATACCATGTCAAATCAATCGTTTCAACGACACGGATAAGGCAGTCCCCCACATGGGTTGGAATACTGCAGAATGTTTTGATACTCCCTCAGATCCGCAGTCCACTGAGGGCGTATCAGCAACCTCATTCTACTACTTTGTTCACTCCTATTGCGCCAGATACGACCCAGAGCAGAACCCCGAAGCTGCACAATGGGCCCACTCCACGACGCAGTACGGGAACGAGGTCTTCGTGTCCACTGTGCGCAAAGGAAGCGTGTTTGGTACACAGTTTCATCCGGAAAAGTCGGGAATTGCGGGGTTGACGATTCTGGACACATGGATAAAGCAATCCTTGGCTGGACGCACCCCTCTACCTGTTGGGCCTCGTATCCCTCGCCATCCGAATCCAAGGGACGGCTTCACAAAGCGAATAATTGCTTGCATGGATGTTCGTGCAAACGACCAAGGTGATTTGGTGGTTACCAAGGGGGACCAGTATGATGTACGCGAGAAAGTCGCCTCTAGCTCGACCACAGTCAAAACAGCCGGTGCAGTGCGTAATCTCGGGAAGCCCGTAGCACTCGCCTCCAAGTACTATGAGGCAGGGGCAGACGAACTGTGCCTCCTGAACATCACCTCGTTTCGCAATTCACCATTGCGTGATCAGCCGATGCTAGCCGTTGTTCGTGCTGCAGCGGAACGTGTCTTCGTGCCGCTCACCATCGGCGGTGGCATCAAGGATACCGTCGATCCTGATGGCACAAAACGCTCTGCGGTCGAGGTCGCCGGTGCCTACTTTCGAGTGGGCGCCGACAAGGTTAGCATCGGCTCTGAGGCTGTCTACGCGGTCGAGAAGCTACGTGCTCTTGCTACTGGTGATGGGACCAGTGCAATAGAGACAATATCCACGATGTACGGCCGACAGGCCGTTGTCGTCTCCATCGACCCGAAACGAGTGTACGTTGACCCGGCTACCTATGACGGGCCTTACAAGGCCGAACTTATTTATGGAATGGGCGATGGTCCGATGGGTGAACGAGGAAAGGCATGGTGGTATCAATGTACCGTTTCGGGCGGTCGCGAAACGCGGCCAGTATCGGCCGTAGAATTGGCCAAAGGGGCACAGGCGCTTGGAGCTGGGGAAATATTATTGAACAGCATCGATAGGGACGGCACGGGCATGGGCTTCGATCTCGACCTCATAAGAATGGTCAAGGACGCCGTCACTATTCCAGTAGTTGCCAGCAGTGGCGCAGGAGCGACAGAGCACTTTGTGGACGTGTTCAAGCAGACAAACGTAGAGTCTGCTTTAGCTGCTGGAATATTTCATAGGGACGAAGTTGACATTCAGGATGTTAAAGTCTCCCTCCAGGATGCAGGATTTAATACCAGGGTCATCTAAGACGTTGGCTACACGATTTGACAATACATGCATAGTGCGAGAAGTTATGTAAAAGCCGGACTATCCAAGTACGCGGTCTCCATTCAAGCCTTGAGCCAGTAAACGCATATTACACGACTCGATAATCTGACACAACCTGTAACCTACATACGACCTAAAGGCGGGGCATGCCTAGATAATAGAACACCACAAAGATACAGAAAGCATGTAAAAAAGAGGTAAGGCAGGTCGACAACAAAAGACGAAAGAAAAAGATGCACGTCTGTGGCACTAAATCCAAAAGAATTGACCTGACTCAAACACAAACAAAGGTGCCAATAACCAGAAGAATACGAGGCTGAATAAAAACGAAGATAAACGCAAGGAGCATGTCAGGGGATCATTTTGGCCCCCTGACCACATCCTTGACTTTCTTCAAGAGGCTAGTCTTTCGACCTAGGCCGGGTCCTCCTGGGGTGGCATCAACGTAGCCATATCTGTCATTTCCCGAGAATGTGCGAGTGGTCGTTGATGCATGGGGCGTGGCAGGAAGGCGCTTCTCTCTCCGTGGGTCGTCGATGTAGACGTACGATTCTGGTGCATCTGACATTGGCGAGGTGTTTTCCTGTATATAACCACGGCGGTCAACATGCTCGCCGTTGTAACCGTTTCCGCCACTCAGCCGTCCCAGAAATGAGTTTTGTGAGCGATGAGTTGGGCGGGCGCCACCTGCATAGTCTCTTGAGGTCGGCGACGGGGGGCCGTCTACAGGAACGTTGGGATTTTCCCGCAACTTACGGAAACGTTGCATAAGTGACTTGTTGCGCTTGGGCTGCCCTGACGGGGAAGTAGGACCGCACTCTACGTCAGAGTGATATGATTCGGGGACAAGTATGGGTTCCGGTGGTGGCAGGACGGCACGCTTAGCACGACGAGGTCTGTCAGACCGATCCATCTCTCGCGGCGCAGCTTGCCTCGTGTCGTCGTCCAGATATTCTCTAAACACCTCGCGAAGCTCGCGGGCGTCCTTGGAGGGCCTGCCAATCGAGTGCTGTGGAGTGGAGTTCCGCGAGACATGGCCCTCACGTCCGGCGTAGATGGAACTGGAGGGAGTCCCACCGTCACGGCGGGCAGCGCCGCCACCAGCAAAGAATTCCTCGTATGGCTCTGGTTCGTGGATTCCCCATGCTTCTGCAATTGCATCGACCTTTTTCTTTGGGGCGTCATAAACAGGAGCAAAGCCTCCGTTGTAAGCGTCTGGGGAGGGATAGGGCCCGCTTGGGTTAAGAGCGTACTCCTCAGGATTGCGGGTCCACGCAAGCATGGGAGCCTTGGTGCGATGACGGTTGCGGGATGGTGCGCAAGCATCGAAGGGGCCATCGTGGTGGAACACTAGGTGAAACATAAGGACAAATGAATGCTTTTGGGGGAAGCCGACGTACTCGGGCCGACGCCGGTGAAATCGAGTCTGTCTATAACATCTGCATGTATGGAACCCTTTTTTCCATGAGGTTTCGGCTTGGCTTTTTCCAAAGCGTTGGCCGCGTGGAGAACAGAATCTTGGGACTGGGAGCGACGGCCACGGCGAGAGGTATTGGGAGAAGGGTTTCTGGGGGAGGTGGTGAGATGTGGGAATAAGAAGGGGAAGAGGGCGTACGGTGCAACAGTCTGGTTCCTACCCATCCTCGAGCGGGAGGGTTGATCAGTATGGCGGACCTGGACGGTGTCTCTGAGGGCGTCTGCCATGTTATCGCGATGATAAACTGGCTTTGGGGGAGGAATGGTTCGGTGATTGTAAGCGGGGAACTTCGGAGGCGGCTCTGGGGGGAGACGGGGAACCGGCTTTGAGGCGTAGACTGGGTCTGAGAAGGGGTCAGAGTAGGACCTGTGGCGGGGCCTCTGTGCTGAATGGAGTGGATTGAGGGCGGTTGGCTTTGATGGCAGGTGCTTGTTACCTGAAGACCCTGGGTGTCTTGACATCGTTTGCTCGCTTCCCACGCAAACAAGTTGTAGAGCAGAGCAGAATAACACCGACGCAGTCGTCTGATCTCACTGCTGACGACGTTGGGCAGCTACACAGAGCGACAGCGGAACCAACAAAGGCTTGGAGAACGACTGGGGAGCTAAGAGTTGCGCCGGTGTGCGCCCACCAACCCCCCCAATATATTATTAAGATATAATAACCCCCCAGCGTGTGGCGTCGGAGTACAAAGCTGGTGCGTGTTTCACACCAAACTCGTCATGGGCCATTGGACGCGTCAAGAGGTTGCTGCACGCATCCTCGCTGGAGAAACGCTCGTGGTCTACAACAACAAGCTGCTCCGTATTCCCCAGGCATGGCTGAATGCGCACCCCGGCGGCTCCCTTGCCATTCTTCACTTCGTCGGACGCGATGCTGCAGACGAGATCGACGCGTATCACTCCCACGACACCTTGCGCAAAATCAAGATGTTTGTCGTCGGCACCGTCGACGCGTCCCCTCATGGTTGGGAGCCTTTCCAGCCCCCAATAATGACAGGCTGGACCCGTATACCGGCGTCGGATGGCTCCATCACCTGGCACCACGGAGCAACCTCCATTCCTCATCACTTGTCTTCCGAGATTCTCCTCGTCCGCAACCTTGCGTCGGGACAGCACCATCCATCCCTTGCCGACTTGATCCCCCCTCCCTCAACTTTATCATTTCCCACCCAAGCCAAACATTCCGCGGCCTACAAACGACTTCATAAACGTGTCATCGATGCAGGTTTATATAGAACTCCTTATTTAACCGGTTATGGTCCAGAAATCGCTCGATACATCCTCCTGGCCGTGTCGTCTGCCTACGCTTACTCAAACAACTGGTTCATTACCAGCGCTATTTGTCTCGGTCTCTTATGGCACCAAATTGTCTTCACTGTCCATGATCTAGGCCACATGGGTGTCACCCATAATTGGACTATCGACAGGCTCATTGCCATCATTCTGGCAGACTTCATCGGTGGACTGAGCGTGGGATGGTGGGTCGATGTGAGTTCTAGAGTCATTATCCAGGCCCCACAGCTAACCAGTCTTCTTTCTAGAATCACAACGTGCATCACCGTGAGCATTCCGGTCTTTCATTATATCCGATGCTTAGCTTTCCCCGTCAGTGGTCACGAATCATCCTTCACAGTTGGTGACTCTCCATCATGAATGAATACCGTGCTGAAACCCCGTTCTTGTCATAGCGATCCCGATATCGAACATCTGCCGTTTATGGCTATCTCGACTGCATTCTTTAACTCATTATGGTCAACATACTACAATCGAACAATGACCTTCGATCGATTTACCGCACTATTGGTATCACTGCAACACAAAATATTCTACATCTTACTTGCCTTTGGACGATTTAATCTCTATGTCAATGCCTATAGCTTTTTAGTTCGAAAGGCTTTCGATCACCGAAGAGCGAGAGGCGGTAGGTGGTCATGGTGGCTCGAAGTCATCGGCGTCGGCTTCTTTTGGTGTTGGTTCGGAGCTGTACTCAAGGGATGTGGATCATGGACCATGGCTCTCACCTATCTTCTTGTCTCCCATATCGTCACCAGCCCACTACATGTTCAAGTGCGTATCATTTCACAAGGTCTGATCTTATTCCTAACGAATCTCTTAGATCGTTCTGTCTCATTTTTCCATGTCCACCGATGATCTTGGCCCGACAGAATCATTCCCCCATCGTCAACTTAGGACCACGACCGATGTGATATGCCCTTCATACCTTTCGTTTTTACATGGTGGACTACATCTTCAAGTCACCCACCACCTATTCCCTCGCCTTCCACGGCACAACTTGCGAGAGGCCAGTGTGTTGGTCAAACAATTTGCGAAGGAGCAGGGACTGGTATACGCTGAGTTTGGTTTTATTAAAGGTAATGGAGAAGTGGTTGGTGTCCTCAAGAGGGTTGCGGAGCAGGCTCGCATCGTTGGGATGGTTGCTCACACTGAGATACAGAAGGCGATGAAAAAGGTGCACTGAAGAGTTTCTCGTGGACTAGACATCAGACCATTTTTTTGATACCCGCGCACTCCTGATAGCCATGATGATACCACCGAATACTTGGAAGAGATACAATGATCATAAGCATGGATGTGGGCATGTGGTACATGCAATAACCTAGGAGTGGCATACTGCGCCCAGATTTTGTGTCGGGACATAGCACAATGACGAACAGAAGGTCAAGTTTACTTCTTCTTGTTTGCCTCCTCTTCTTCCTTCTGCATAGACGGCAAAATGGTTAGCTTGATGGGGGGACACACGAAGGATACACCAACCTTTGCAGCCCGTATTTTGCGGACACCTTCGTACCGAGCGTCGGCGCGGGCCACGCGGAGGGTTCGGAAGGCATCGAAAGACCGCTCCTCCTCTGTAATTTTGCGGGGGGTCTCGTGTACGTAGGGATCAGGAAGGGGGAGGTTGGTGCGTACAGTCTGGGCTTGGAGATCGTCGCCCTGTACCAGGTCAATCGCAGGTTCGCAGAAATAATCACCCAGATACGTACAGTAGAGTCTCCTTTCTTGGGCTTTCCAGCCTTCTTGGGGAAAACGATCAAACGGGCCTTGTAGGCCTTCAACCTCTCGACGTTCAGTTGCTTCCCCTCCTCGCTCAGATTTCTCCTCCTGTGGTCCACAACAATCCCAACACCCCGGGCCTCCTTGCGGTTGATTCCCGCCTCTTTGAGCTCGGCCAGCGTAAAACCGCGGCCCTCACGGACTTTGCGGTTGTAACGGACGGTTTGGCCACGCACAGCTGGGCGGAGCAGCTCAAGTGGACGAACACCAAGCCTGGCAGCCTTGGCCTTGCGCGCATTTCGTCTGCGGAGTTTACGGCCGGGCTGGTCGAACCAGGTGCGCACCCGACGCTGCCAGTCCTTGTGGAAGTGGTTGGCGTGAAGAACTATCGTAGTGGATAGTTAAGCATGAAAATTGGATGGGATAACGAGATAGAACATACCGTTGTTGTGTCGGAAACCCATGTCTTAGATCTGTGGAGAAAGTTAGCATTTCATTCAAGATGCACGACATCTAGCAGTGTCAAGGTAAATCCATCGCAGTACGCCATTGGATGTCAGCCTTTGCAGGGGTGTACCGTCCAACCAGACACAAAGGAAAGTCACGGATGAGCATGGACGTGGTACTCACCTTGAGCGGGCTTTCTTGACGCTGTCGACGGCGATGAGGTTCACTTGCTTTCGGTTTAGCGGCAGTTTCCTCCAATTTAGTGCTCCGACTGAATGTCACGTGACCTTGCCCCACAAGCCCCTGTAGCTTCTACATAAGAAATGGCGTCACTCTGGACTTCACAGCGACAGTATTCCATCCATCTTCAACTAACGTGAGCACATAAGAACCCAGACGGATGAACCACGGATCCTCTTGGACCGGCCTCTCCCCACTCTCGTTGGCATCATGATGGGCAGTGCGCGCTGCTGCCACAGACTACCACATGGTGACGATCAGTTTCACACAGCTGGATCGATACACACGACACTGCACAAGTCTAACCAAATGTAGGGAATGATTGAGTGCGTCTTCTCTCGAAAGACACATTCTGCCACAAGGATAGTAATCGAAATTGGAATGTATTGGCTGACTACGCTATAATATAGCTCAGGTATAAAACCTCGTCTCGTCAGCCCGCAGAAAGAAGAAAGGATATGTTGTAGATCCGCCATCATTGTACAGGAAATCGCCAACTAACTTCCTGTGCGTGATTATGTAAGTAGATGACCGTGAGTGAAGTCCTGTCACGCTGTGGGCGGTCTCTCCTACTTACTTAACGTTTCTTTTCCCTTTCCCCCGTATCTTGTTTACATTTCCCGAGGATGCGCTCGAGGTACATCCTGTGGTCCCTCACACCCCTTTCTTTGTGCATTTTGGTAGTCAATGCGTTTAGCGTCACAGTGGGAACAGCCACTCAATGTGGTCCGCTGACGATCTCATGGTCGGGTAAGCGCTTATGCGTTTTTGTTAGATTGTCACCCATTTCTATTGGTGAAATTGATCAGGTGGTCAAGGCCCCTATGAGATCATGGTGTTTCCGGTACGTCGTCTCTGCTATGCTATTAGACGTATACGTTGATAACACATGAAAAAGAACTTTTCAATTCCAATATTTTATTCAGTTCCATCCACGGCGTACAGTGGAAACAAGGGCTCTTACTCCATCTCTCAATTATCCCTACCTCAAGGAGCCACATTCGTGCTTACCATGTCAGATTCCACTGGGTTTGCTACGGGAGGTACCAGTAATCTAATTACTGTTGGGAGCCCCACTGGCACCTCTACCTGTAACACCACCCCTCCGTCTATTCCCTACACCTTTAGCTTGTCACCCAACACTCCGCAACAATGCGCGTACGTTCATGCTATGTATGTCACCCGCTCTGTTGCTGAATTTGGCTTAGATCGAGTGTTTTCTCCGAATACCAAAGCGCGGTGCTCCCTGTGACATTCTGGGTTAGGAGTAATACGTCTCGACCCTTGCATTCTTTTACTCATACATAATCCAACCTAATCCAGGGACTTATTCCGGGTGGCGAGTCCTTTGTCATTCAGGCAGGTGTATCGGCGTCAAGTTACTCCTGGATCGCAGATGTACCAGCCGGGACTTCGATCATGTTTTCTATGATCGACGCTGAAAACAAGAGTGGTGGAACATCCCAAATCCAAGTCGTCGAGTCCTCTGGGGATTCATCTTGCCTCAGCAGTAACTCACCTTCGTCTACTCCTAGTGTCCCACAATCTTCGCCTTCCGCATCCTCACTTTCTCAAACTGGTTCTAGTACCCCATCCAAGTTCTCTACTGCTACTATCATTGGGGTAGCTGCTGGAGGAGTAGTTGCGCTTGCGGCGTTGGTATTTCTTGGGCTGTGCCTTGCCCGGAGAAGGCGCAAGAAGCGTCCAATGTACACCCTTGATACACCACGTCGTGCGCCTCTTTTAGGCGACCTTCACCCCGAGCCGAATATTTCTACACCCCAGAACGGCATACTGTACCGAGACCGTGTCCAGTCTTCTGTTCCGCTTGATACAACGACGTCACCTACCCCGCTCCTATCCGGCACTTACGACTCACCCTCTGCTTCAACGTCAACGCCCTCCCCTCCCAACTCCTCGATTATGGCATCATCTGGTGGTAGAAAAGGTCCCATGACCGTTTTAACGCCAGCGTGCTACATTATGCATACCGATGCAGAGGATACAGGAGCTGAAGTTATTGAACTTCCACCGCAGTACTCCGAACGGCAGGTGCCTGGATCGCAACCGAGACCAATGTCGTCGATCTCCGAGTATGGTCCCACAGATTTGGCCTATGCCTCGGATGCTTTCCAGGATCAACCTTCACTTTCCTATCCGCGGCGTCGTCCGCCACCATGATTTCGTGCATCCTTCAATTATTGTATGCCTGGGACACACAAAACAAGTGGAATAACAAATTCAACGTCTTGGATATTGCGTCGATTCTTCGTTTTCCTTAGAATTATTGGATACTTTCCTTAACGACTTCCCCTCCCTTCGTGATTTTTCATTTTTTTCGTCCATGCTTTTTGTGGATATTACATACTACCACTGGCCAACAATGTATCCACACGCTAAGAGACTAGCTGCTGTTGAATACCATCTCCAATTCCAGACTCGCGCGGTTCAGCACAGACGTAGACACATGGATATGCTATGCAAAGAACAGGTACTTAAACAAGATAGCATGGTAAAGAACAAGAAAAGTGATGACAGTCTGTAATTAATACATACGAGCTACAAGGAACCCACATCAAGGGGCTCCTGTCCCCAAATCCTGCGCGGCTTAGAGAGCTTCCGGTGACCACTCCCTGGGTGGATGTGCCCTCATGGAAGGGATTCTACGTCCTCATCCAGGTGTTGTCTAGAAAAGGCATCGATCATTGAGTCATGGTCTTTGCGACGCTTGTGTCTCCTCCGTCTGTCTTCCTTTATGATACGTTCAATACGCCGACGGATTTTAGCGTGAGTTCTAGGGTCGATTACAGCGAGGCTGCATTTGTAACACGCGAGTTCGATACTCGCAAGTAGACGGAGTGTCTCCGAGTTATTCAAGGCCTGATGTAGTTGAGTAGGACATGTGAACAACGGGCAATGGGTAACCGTAATGAATATACTGACGTTCAGGGACCAAGACACGACGCTGCCACCCTCAATACAGCCAAGCACGACGAAGTTGCCGCGTTTCTCAGCTTGTAAATCGGACACCTGCGACTGGCCTTCAGAATGAGATTATGAGATTTCAATCAAAGTATTCTCACCTCCCCAAAGACTGCCAGAACCTTTCCGGAGGTCATAGAGCGCACAACTGGATGGGCACAAATGACAAGTACGAACAGGGATAATGGTCGGGCTCCACATACCAACTCGTGAGTTCTGACCCATGAACTCCTGGGAGACAAGCGCACGTCCAAGATATACCCACGAGTCCCTCTCTGGCCTCCGTATGTGAACCTTGACCTGAATATCTCGGAATTCTTTGGATGGTTGTGGTATTGCTGCAATGCAACACCGTTATGTGGTGGCATGCAGCCCATGAAAGCTTGAGAACTCCATAGACATAATTCAAGAAATCAACGCGTACAAGGCATGGATTGGTTATATGGCGCGCCTCCCTGACTCTCCGATATGCCCTGAGGGAGCGATGAGGTGCCCACCATTACAGCATCTTCATCCATCTGAACAATGAACATAAAGCGACATTAAGACACTAGGGGAAACGACCTACATCGAACATGTCTTGGTGTCTGGGTGGTGTCCAGGGAAGTGCTTGTGGCAGTAGATCAAGCCTTTCAGCATAGCTCTGGTTTGGTTTTATGGCCACGTGACGTCGTCCAACGAGTCCAAGTAAGTTGTGCTCTGTCAATGTCCATGGCAGCGTTGAGTGTACTGAGTGTGTCTACTGATCATGAAATTTCCACTGCCTACAGATTTGCAGGAATTTGGTTTCTTTGGCCACTCCTCAACCGCACCACTTCCTGGTAAGACGCATAGACTATCGCTCAATTGATCCGGGCTACAGTAAGGGAGGTACACGAGATCCGAATCAGTTTCTCTTTCTGTCAAAGGACCGTACTTGAGATCAGGCATATCTTCTCCGCTAAAGGCGATCTATGCAAGTTAGCCAATTATTTTGTCACTGCTCTGCTTACAGCAAAGATCCGCATAAATGCCAACTGAAAGCCTCCACTGGCCGTAGAGTATAAATCAGATACATACGATCAAAAGTAAAACAGTGGCGGTGTCGTATAATTTTCGCATTTCGATACAACATAGTACTTGTACATCGGTTCTGCGAATCCAGGCGAGCTACTATCTCGAGTCAGTCGGGAGGTAGTAACCAGCAGCCAAACCAAGATTTCGGGACGTGAACTGAACACTGATGATAGGTGTCCGCTTCGTTGGAAAGGTTGCAAGGAGGTCAGTCCTGTTGTACAGTGAGAAGACAAGCATAGTATAACAGATTCACCATACGTTTCATTGCTCTCCTCCCCCGCACGGAGTGGAGACGGTTCCTCCGTTCCATTTTGGCGAGGTTTCCCTTGGTTTCCTGCGCTCTTGACATCCCAACATCGTACAGTCCAATCAGCGCCTCCGCTGATCAATAATGAAGTTTCAGCGCTAAAGGCTAATGAATAGATAGAAGCTGTGTGTCCGGTCATTTTCTTAATGCGCCGACCAGAGCCAAGGTCCCATAGATTGATCGCGAGATCTTCTCCTGCGCTCGCAAGGTAGCGACCATCCGGACTAATTGCGAGTGTAGATAGTGTTCCCTGGTGACCGATGAATACCCGAACGCAAGTCCCGCGTTGGACATCCCACAGGCGGGCAGTCCAATCACTTGAACCAGTTGCCAAGTACAACGAATTTGGATGGAAACGCACACACTTAGTAGCAGTAGCAGTAGTGGGTTAGCATGTCCATACACTGGTCCGTCGGGTACACTTACATCAACGTCACTCAAATGACCAGTGTATATTCGTAAGCAGGATGTGCGATCGGTTGACCATAATCTAGCCGTCCTATCTCGGCTAGCAGTTGCAAAATAAATACCCATGGGACCCCATTGTACGTCCCAAACAGGATTTTGATGGCCGCGGTAAACAACAACGTTCGACATTGTATCCAGAGACCAGAGTCGAGTGGTTGCGTCAGCAGATGCGGAAAGTAGGTGCTTGGGAGGTGCCGCAGAACCGCCAAGGGGGTCAAATGAGAGCGAGTATACTGGACCACTATGTCCAATTAATTTTCGAGTGGTGCTCCCCTCTGGTTCCTGCAGGCGTGAAACCGATGTGGCTGATGAGAAGGTTGATCAGATTCACAGAGCACCGCAGTGTCACTCCCTTACAGTCTCTCACGGATTCTGGTGAAATATCGCTACGCAGGCCCTTAAGCTTCTCGCCTTTTAGGCTCCATAAGCGGATGTAACTTTCAGAGAACCCTGCTGCCATTAAGCTAACATCTGGCGAGAATGTGCAGGACGGAGAACTGAGAAAGTGCCAGTCAAATTACAAGTCATATCATGGAATTCATAGACATACCCAGCGCCAACGTCATGCAGAGTATAAGCACAGATGCTAGGTAGGGCTTTAGCCCGTGCAGAGGGCCCCTGGGCGGAGTTCAAGTCCACAGAGGTCAAAGCGGAAGGTTCGAGCCGTATCCTCTTTCTTGCGTCACGGACTTTTTCGACCTCTCTCTGAACGTCGATGGTTTTGAATGAGGAGGGATGGGGAAGAAGGTCTGCCTCGGTAGGTGAAACGACGCCAGGTGCTGTCTGTGGTCGAGTAAAATGTGCATCATACTGTGCACTGATGTCTCGGTCTAACATCGCTTGTTCGCGTAGAGCGCGCTCTGTCTCAACGCGAAGATCTTCAGGCATGGGAGCTGGTCCAAGCTTCAGTTCGCCTTTGAAGGCGTTGAAAGTAAGGGGATTTGGGATAGACGATGAATTATTATTATGAGCCCCAGCTTTCGGAATGAGCGATGAAAGTAACCCTGTAGATTCCTCCCATGCATTGGGAGACACTACTGCGGTACTTGTATTTGTAACTAAACGGCACATAAGCAACGTACGAGGGAGAAAAATAAAGGCCCACCGTCAAACCGTAGATGGTTGTTCACAACTCGCATTACCGCTGCCCTCCCTCTTTTCCCCCTTTCACCAGAGAAACCTTCACCAGCACCAAGGGCTTCACCGCCGACACCTTCCGTCAACCAGCCTACGAGAAGGCTGAAACCCGATCGGCTCATTCGCATAACATATTTCTCGCTACGAAAACGGTGTGCTAGTTCATCATTTTGGACATGCGACGGTAGTAGTAAAGTTGATAGGTGGTGTAGAGTCATATTATGCATGGGCGCCAGTGACGGCGAAAATGTCGCATGAAATCGTAGAGCTGGTGGGGATACTTGGATGTAGGATTACACAAAAGTTGGGCGGTACACCTACCAGCTTCTTTGAATCCTTTTTGCACAAGATCAAGGTAGAAATGACAGAATATCGGGAAAAGTATTGGGCGGAACTCCGGCTACCAAGCATTCTGGTTTAGAACGGATTCACGTTGAACTTCGACATGAAATACCTTATACATATCCAACGATCCCTCTACCCATGACTCGAGCTCCGTGAAGCCTTCGTGCTTGTCTGTTGGATCCATGGAAAGAATATCTTCTGCACCAGTAGTACCTAAACTGGAAATCAAGCTCTGGATACTGGGTGGGTTTCCCATCGTGTTCAGTTCCTGGAGGACGTTTGAACTGTCCTTGAGGACATTCTCGCCCGGTCGCGAAGGCTTTGATGCAAATACTGCCAGTCCACGGATGAGGTCTTCAGGAGACACCGTCTTCCCGGCCTCTTCGGTGTTGGTACTCTCTATCGTCTCTAGGAGAGCAGTCTCCGCATTCTTGTGGCCCCGAGCGCGCAGATAGTCCAGAACGAGTCGATCAACTTGATTCGCACTCTGGGTCACATCTTGAGAGTTAGCATTTGCAGGTGAACCTCCTGTAGGCGAGGCAGCAGGGGTGGAGGCCGACATCTCGATATTGCGGGGGGAGGCAAATGATTAACCACAACGCGACAACGCGAGCTTTGGCTTCGCAAATTACATAATAACGTCCAGACATTCAAAAGTTGATCAAATTGTTGATCATCGATGACATATTCAAAGAAAAGCAAGGATCTTTCATGCACCACCGTAACACAATAATCAATCCTTCAGCTTGCCAATATTCCATGCATACTAGATCCACCTTTTCATGTACATCAAAAACCTACTTTTTGTTGATCCTAATTTGTAACCACATCATAGAATTAATGATGCCCGTACTAGTACGGAACCGTGGTATGGCACAAGGAGAATAGAGACATGTCATCATTTAAAACTAACAACTGCACTCAGAAATTATATAGCACACGTAAAATACCCAAGTCTATCAATACAAAAGAATGGCCAATTCAAAGCGAGAGCGAATATGCGACAAGTTGCAAGTTAAAAATGCTCCTAGATGATATGGGTTGTTTTTGAAGTAGTCGCACGAAGCACACAGAGACGCACCTTGGCGAAAGTGAACACAACATTTCGACTGGTATGCTTCTGAGTAACTTCCTTGATGGTTGTGGCGAGACCACCAGGTCCACAGAAGTACGTCTGATCCAAGATAAGTACAAGTCATCGAACATACAGAAGGACGTACTCCGACTTTGGTCCTTAACTGAGCTGAGCAACCAGGTAGGTACCTCCCAATTTTTATTGCGTCTCGGATGCGACGATAAATGCTGTTCCAGTCGGGCCGCCCAAACATAGTGCGAGTGTGAAGCAAAGTAAGGGGGTCATATTCTGCACCAGGATCATTTACTGCAATGTTCCAGAACATATTCTCATCAATCTTCTGCGTCAAGTAAATGTTGATACGCAGAAAATTTGCTACGGGGGAACCCTCAACAATAAGAAAACACATGACTGACCAAGTAAAACTTACGGTCAAGTTGAGCAGCTTCGACATCGCGAAGAAGGGATTGGAACCATCCAAATGATGGTGAATCACGGCAAATCCAAAAGAATTCGACCCTGCGGAGAGAACCAAGGTTTCCTCCCTTCTGCCGATACCAGATGTGTTTAAGGATAGAGGCAAAAGGTGTGACCCCTGAGTGGGCCGATCAGGTGATGAAAAGCTAAGTTTATCATACAAACATACCGATGCCAGCGCCAATGAGTATAGCGACTTCGTTGTCAAAGACATCCTCTGCAGGAGCACCGTATGGACCGTCGATACGGACTTTAGGTAAGGGACGAGTGGCACAACCAGCATCAAGCTCGACAAACGAGCCGCGATTCCTATCATAATCATAATCTTTCTCGACACCCTTGATAGCAGCCTTCGTCATGGTAGCAACTACCGAAGGCCCGCATCCAAGACGCTCGCCAAGAGCGTGCGTCCAGTCACCCACTTGACGAACATGAATGGAAACATATGCATCCTCAGGGGCCGAAGTGATAGTGAACTACCAAGATATGTATTAATGAATGCGATGGTTCAAATCAACACTCTGAAAGGAACATACAGGATGCCACTGCCACTTGGATATTTCCGGGACCTGAATGAAAAGCCACTGACCAGCAGCGTATTTAAACTTGGGTTTGACGATTCGCAGTTCCATAGCGCCACTAGGGTGAACGAGAACCTTTGACAGACTAGTGGCTTGTCTGGCACGGTACTCGCGGATCATCCTCTCTGAAAAGTAAGCGATGCCGGGCCAAATGATGAACCTCCAGCTCTCGTAGCCCAGGCAATGTTGGGTGGAGTAGAAGGGAAAGGTGTCGATGTAGTCCGGATCCACCGAATCGCGAACAAAACAGCCAGTTGCGTGTGTATACAGTGCGAGGAAAAAGAAAAAGGCCAAGTGATGGGTGTACCAGAAAGCCTCAAAGCACTGGTGGCGAATTTTGCGGTGGGCGGTTGTGTACATCAATAACATAATTAATAGCATAAAATGACCCGTGATACCGCCTGCTTGAGTGTAATGAATGGCTAGCGCTGTCTCTTGGCGAATCTCTGATGCTGGTGTTCAAATACGGTGGTTAAATTACAAAATAACACTTACGCGTGCGCTCAACATTGAGGAAGTTGACATAATGGGCAGTGGTGTGTACCATGGCCCAAAATGCCATGGAGTACGCGACTTGGCGATGGAACCATATGTTCTGATCGGCCGGAAATATCCAAGTAAGCTTAGGTCGGACGATACGGATGACATTGCGTAACATGGGGACAAGCAAGAGACCTGCATCGAAGGCAAGCGTCAAGCCTGCGCCCCGAGAAATCCAAACTGAGTATTGCAACTTGTTGAGAGCGGCCAGCCGTGTATTGGTTGCCTGCGGACGAAATGAGAAAAAAAGATGAAGATGAGATGCGAACGAACCTGGAGGTACCAGCCCAGTGCAAACAAAGCCAGTTGGACGCCGTAGAAAATGACATTGAAGACAAGACGCCTCGGAACGAGAAACTCCTTGCGGAACCATGACACGGACATGGCTGACGGAGTGAGTCCAGCTCGGTGGGGGATGAAACGGAGAGTCGATGCCCCCAGTCTCGGATTTGACTGGGTAGCCCACATGCCTCCGAATGCAAGCCACCGTGCCCACGGCGACCGTCGCCAACAATGAACATTGCAGTCCTGGATTACTAACCAGGAAAGGCAAGTATGTGGCTGTGACCGAACAAGTCAAAGTCTTGAACGAAGCTTCTCAACACTCCGGGTCCCAGTCTGCCATGCCGCTCGCCCTCCCCCCCACGGCTCAGACGGCGTCAAAACCAAGTGCAATCGTCGACCTGAATAGCCTCCAAAGCGCAAGTCGCGTCTTGCATGACCAGTTTCTCAAGGATTCACAGATAATACCTGACCTCGGTGAATTGCTGCTGGGTGTGTCTTCCAACAATTATCCCGTCTCCTGATTTGGTGTTCACTTTGTCTCCATAGCAGGAGGTCCCTCATCCGCGTCCTACAGCATATTCCCAGATGACTACCGCGTTCCTTTCCAGAAACGAAGGCTCGTTGGCATTCCTGAAGCCTTGTTCCAGTATTACAATAGTACGCCTTGCCTTTAAAGTTAGCGGCATCCCTTTCACCTCCAAATAGCTACGAATGTCACGTCTCACATGGGCCTCCTTCCCGAGATCGAGCGGGTTTGGATATCCATAGACCACAAACTATTTCTCTGGGACTACGTCGATGGGTACGTCGCATACCTCTCGGTCGCCCTGTGCTGGCTCACACGCCACAGGCAAAACATCAGCTCATTCGTAGACCAGCCCGATGTCATCACCAGTGTCGCCGTCGCGAAACCCAAAGCGGGTGTGTTCGTCGACGAAATTACCTCTGTCATGGTAATATGTACACCCGTGTCCATTCTTCTCGTTGGTTTATCGGTATCCTCTGCTGTGGGGCCAAACAACCGAAGCCACAAAGAGATCAAGATGTATGCTACTGACATGTCTGTTTCGACCGATGTAGAAATGTCATCCGTCGCTGGGACGCAAGACGGCAGAATATTTATGTGCGGGTCACAGGACGGCAGCCTGTATGAATTGCACTACCAGCAGAGCGAGTCATGGTTCGGAAAGAGAGTGCAGCTGATCAACCACTCAATAGGAGGTGTGCAGAGTCTATTACCACGGTTCACCGCCCCAAAGCAAGAAGGCATGTAATACCTTACCATCTTCTGTTAACTCACTCAACATCTAGGTCAGACCGCATATTGTCAGTAGTGTCTGACCTGCAGCGAAAGTGCTTCTATACACTCACCGCAAAAAATTCGATATCTGTTTATCAACTAGGCGGCGAAAAGACCGTCCAACATGTACAAACGTTATCCAATCTTTACAAGGCTGCACAAGAGAAAGCTCCCAGCTCCCCTGCTCTCACGCCGTCAAACTTTCAGATCGTAACCCTCCATGTCGTTGACCCCAGCGAATCCCGCACAGGGGTACAGCTAGTTGCCGTGACAATGAACGGTGTGCGACTATACTTTTCAGCCACCTCACCCAGCTTTTCGTATACTCCAAACACGAGCACCACAGGAGTTATCCGTCCGTTGCAGCTCACTCATGTTCGCCTTCCTCCGTCGAATCTCTATCATCCCGATGAATCTTTGCGGCCATATCGCCCCGTATCTTCTTCATATGGTCCATCCAGAGGGGTATCTGCACCACCACCTTCCCGCCCATTCATCGTATCAGGCATCGAAAATGCTTGCCACATAAATGGCCTGATGGTTTCGGCGCAGCCAGGAGATGTTGAAGGAACGGATTTTCTCTTGTGCGCTGCACCCGATCTGACCAGGATAGGCACTCTGGGGCAAGTCCAACCCGCCCAGCAGCAATATCCTGTGGTTTCACAGCCAACGACGTACGGTACTGCTTATAGTGCAAGTGGGACTCCACGTCTGCCGTTGACGGAGTATGCAACACTACTCGCCATCCCTGGGCGGACGTGGGCGATGGCCCATGTGCCGAGGCCGCCTCTTCCATCATGTGCCGCGCCGTCGCCCGCGGTCATCAACGAACTTGCATTACAATTCTCTGAGCCACCTCGACAGTTTATGATCCTCACTAATGTCGGTTTAACTTTCCTTGTTAAAAGGAGGGCTGTAGACTACTTGAAAGCCGTCATAGAGGAGGTTCAGTCAGAAGGAGCTGTACAGCCAATCATCGAGTTCAGGGATAGGTTGGTTCAGTGGCACATCCATGTTGCCCTATGGTTGACATTCCGCAGCTTTGGAAGGGACCAAACATGTGCCATGCTTCTTGGCCTTGCTTGCGGAAACACATTCTTGGACCTTGGAGACCAATTGACAATAGGTACTTTGTGCTCTGTCAGCCCCGAAGTTGCAAATATCGCAAAGCAGGCATTTTACGACTTCGGTGAACGGCCGATATGGGCAGAGAGAGTGACTTATGGCACAAGTGAGTTCCTATCTCACCTCCGGTCTCCGTATTTGAGCCACCACTTATACCGTCAGGTGACACTTCTGGAAGCGCTATCTTCAGTGGTCGTAGGGAAGGGTTCGCAATTTATTTTGCGCGCCTTGTTAGGCCCATATGGAAGGACAAGGTCACCAAATCTGGGTGTGTAAATTTATAGCCTCGTTTGTACGACCCTTACTGTGGTCATACAGATCTCTAGGGTTGCAGGAACTCAATATTGAGGAGAGCCTAATGGCGATTGTCCAAAAAAATTTATTTGCACTCAAGGAGTTTTTGGATAGGAATCCTCATCTCTTTCACTCGACTCCTGGAGATCTTGCAGCGTCACGTAGTCCGGCAGGACACGAACAGGAGGCATGGAAGGTCTGTCAGATCTTATTAGGCAAAGGCATTGCTGATTTCTCGCAGGCAGAACAAAATTCGGTAGCCCAATTGCAATCACTGCTGACGAGAACGATCGAAGCAATTTCTTTCGTTCTGTTACTGAATGACTACCGGCTTGGGGAACTGATAGCACGGTAAGTTCTGATTAGTGACCACTCATGGGGCTCTGATTGACTTTTTTTTGCAGATGTGACGCCGATACTCAGCAATTAGTAACTTCTATAACCTTTGAGGATTTGATAACAACACAGAATGGAATGAATACCTCTCGGACGCTGGTCAATGTCGTCATCGACCAACAAATTGGACAACAAATCAGTGTAAGGAAGCTAGTCAATTATATGCAAGCATTTTTGACATAATCGACCAGGTTGACACCATTAGTGATGTTCTGCAGCAGAGATGCGGCTCCTTCTGCAGTACTGATGATGTTATGTTGTACAAGGTGTGTACCTGTTGGTTTTTATTCAGTCCATATTTCCAATACAAGCCTCGAAGGCGAGGGAAAACGTTCGGAAAGCCGTTGAATCTCGACATTTCACTGAACGTCAAAACTGGTTGGGAGAGTCCTTAAGGTAAACGCACTGCTCACTCCTGTATTTTGGTCTAAGTAGATATATCGCAGGCTGTTCGCCAAGGGTGCTCGGGTGTTAGAGTTGGACAAAATTCGCGAAATATGCACCGAGTACCGGCAGTTGGGTTATGCGAAAGGTATGTTATTTAGGTTGATGCTGTGAAATATATCAACACCTCCTTAGGTGCGGTCGAGTTGCCGCTGAGCTGCGCACATGCCCAGGATCCCGACAACATCGGTCTTGAGTATTGGTCATCTGGCTTCCCACCCAACGACAGTCGCATCGAATTCGTGAAAAGGCGCGGCCAGTGTTATCAGCTTGTGTTGGAGTCACTCAGTGTTTTCGAGGAGAAGGCTTCACAGAGTACCCCACAGACTTTTGCACCCCTTGAAGATCCTGAGACTGTTCGAGGTCAGGCGTACGACCTTGCATTTGCCAGCGAGGATGAGATGTTCCACTCGAAGCTATATGATTGGTTGATTGAGAGAGGCCATGCTGACGAACTATTAGCAGTACGTGTATCTGCTGTGTCTTGTTTCACGACACTTGACCGGCGATGAAAACAGATGCGGCCACAGTTCCTTGAGGCCCATCTTCGGCGAGAGCCTGCCACTCTTTCAAAGTACCAGTTATTGTGGCAATTTTATGTGAAAGATGGACAACCCCTTCGAGCAGCTGAAATTCTCGCTGTTTTGGCGGAGTCAGAAAAGTGCGTTGACAAGCTATTCAGGGTCGATTCTTGATTTATATTCACTCCAGCCTTGACGTGTCTCTGGATTCACGCTTGGAGTACTTGACACTTGCCGTTGGGAACGCCAAGTCACATCCTGTGGCTGCAGGTGGCAGACATGAAACGGCTATAGCATTCTTGACTGATCTCGAGGAGAAGCTTGATGTTGCTAAAGTGCAGTTGGAGATCTACAACGCCCTTCTCCCTCATATCAATGATCCTGGCGAGGATGGTAACAAAATACGGCATCTGGGTAAACGCCTATTGACCATGTCCCAGGTAAGACTTGATCAAAGTCTGTTTTCATCGCCTGATCCTTGCACACAGTTATACCAACTATATGCTGAGTCTTTTGACCTTCCGGTCATGAAGCTTCTCATTCTCCATGTGTCGGAGCACCGGGACGACCAACTCGTTCGTTCGATATGGGACAGAATATTTGAGGATGGTATGCATGATACTGTGTTTAAGTGTGCACATCTGATCCTTTGGTGTCCAGCCTTGGAGAAGGACGCGGACTGCCAAACAAATGCAGACCACATCATCGCGAGCATCGTCCCTCTTGGCAAACGTTTCTACCCATCAGAATATGCTTTTCCATTACGTGAGTCCTCCTGTGCTGGTGTTTGCATTTGTTCCGATCCCTGCGTAGGACACATTGCATCGTTGCTCGAGAGATTCTCTCTCAAGCATTGGGCCCAGCTTCCTAAAGGGTGGGTCCCCCGTCTTTTAATTCAGTGTGGTGTTCCACACTCCGATGTGTGGGATGTACTGCACGAGATGTACGAGTCACACGTGAGTAGTTTTTTCAACAGCCCACGAATAATCCCGCCAACGGACTTCGGTAACAGGTTCCACCGTTCAATGAACAGACAAGCGTTCAAGCCATATCATCAGATATTGCGGTTCTTTTGAATGACTGGATAGAAGAAGCTAAACGTCCTCAATCGTACACTGCACGGCGCGAGCTACCAGTAGGACGGATAGACGCTGCGGTGGGACAATACCTCAGCGAGTTGGATTCAAGTAACGTAGATACCAAGATGATTTATGAAGGCATTAGACGAGAACTTCGCCGGAACTGGTAATAGCTGGCTTATGCTAAAGTACTACATAGTAGCATTCCCACCCTTCTCACAACATGAAAATGTTGAAAGTTCAGTTTACTTCAAGAATGACATTTTCTGCGTAGAGCAGAAGTCGTTCGCTCACTTTCCTTGTGAGACAATATACCTTGTACAACGCTCTACAATGGTACATGAGTTAACACAATTCTTTGTGAATGGAAATTGCTAACCTCACGGCCCCGATTATGATAACTACAGCAATTATAGTTGCAGCCATATCCGTGCTGTTTCCCCTCCTGCTTCTATTTCCCCTCCATCTTGCTACCCACTGCAGTGGAGCAAGGATAGGCATAGAAAACAGCATGTGCATCAAGGACCCAGCACCTATCATCGGCAAACCCAAGACAAATCTGCGAACGAAACGTTTGAATAGCCCAGGAGATTCTGGGATCTGCATTGGGGTTCTTGCATTAAACTGAGGGTAATAGTCCTCGGAGGCCAAAAGGTCCTGATCACGGAGGATGCGGATAGCGGCACGTATTAAGTCCTGAGCAACATCGATCGGTGATATGAAGAAATAGGTCGACCCGAACGTTGGCTGTTCTTCGATGTAACTCAAAAGATAGGTAGTGAAGAATGATGAAAGCATGACCAACAATGTGAAGAGGAAAGAGGAGAGAACGCCAACCACTACTGCTCAAGAAATTCAGCGAGCAGGAAAGTATGCCAACCACAAAGCATGACATACTCGGGTTAGTCGCCAACCCAACAGCTTTGGTGCGGGCGAAACGATAATGAAACTTGCACTGCGGACAACGGTAGAAGGCGTTATCCCCCGTTGACTGCGTTCTCCATCTCTGTAAGCACTTGACATGTACGTACTAAAGTGGTTGTTAGTACTACTCGTAGGGATGTTTCGCCGTGCTTACGCTTATTGAACCAGTGCAAAGACAGGGCTTGATGAGCCTCCCCTGGGTGTTGTCCTCCCCATCATAGCATATCCGACAGGTTCTCTCTTGTTGGACTCCGTCGGAAGTTGGACTGTGCTTCTCCTGAGGCTGGCTGTCCTGCTGCATTCCGATGGTGGACTATGTAAAAGTAGCCTGTCTGCACAGCTTTGTGAGACATGCTACTGCAATTACATTACTTAGACTCCGAACCTTGTGGCACTATGGGCCAAGAGGAGACGCCAATTTTATTATTCGAGCCTTCAAGGCCAGCTTCGTTGTCCCGCATCCATAGGAAAGACGGCGTCTCACTTCGACAGTGGCTCTGACACCTGCGGTACCGCTGCTGGCTGACGCCATGTTTAGTAAGTCAGATCTTAGACGAGCAACTTATCTTCTTTCAGGGATCGGCTTTCACAAACGAAGTTATAACGAAGGAACGATTATCTTCCGATCTCACTAGGGTCTGCCACCTCTGCCACGGGAGACTGGGTCACCTCATGTCGTTGTCGACTCGGAATTCTCCTTACATTCCACCGTCCAACGCCCAAATATATATGTGACCAGGTCATTATTTTACGTCCTGCTGTTTCGTTCTAGTTCACGGTTGTTATGCCACATCCTATGGCATCGTGATCCTGGCCCATATTGGCCAATGCAGGCAAACGTGCAGTGGTGGTCCCCGTTGGTCCACTCGGATTCCGATTCATTTTTGATGTGTAACATAGTGCACCATCGTCACTAACGCTCATCCGGGGCTTCGCTTAGCTCTCGATTCTCCAAAATAGGCTTTGATCTGACCTGTGCAAGAGCACTGATAGCGTTCCCCGTACGGCACCTTCCTGCCACAAGGCACCATAAATACTAAGGGCACTTCGCTCAGAGGTGTGATTCCTTTTTGATTTCTCACCCTTTTTCCACTGATCAACTGAAACAAAGTTTTTCTGGCGCAGTCACATCAAACCATCATGCATACCGCGTTGTGCATTTTGCCGCATTCTAGTTCTAGCCAGCTATATTTTTCTGTTCGCACCGCGATATACATTCAATGGAATTCCTATCACGCCCTAGGAGAGCCAACTGACAGCCGTGATTACTTTTCACCACCGTATCCATCTCACTGGCTGATAGACACACCAAAGAAAACAGTATGGCTAATAGTGGACGGAGGTTTGTACCAGCTGAGACATCTTTCATGCGCAACCTCACAATTTTTGTACCCCTATTTTATGGGACAACAGTGAGTACAGATAGTTGCTATACGTATTTTGAATGCTGACTTGACGAATTGCTCGTATTGCGTAATGCGGCCAATGCAGTCGAAAGGTCGAAATGGGTTAATGGTGGCGAAACAAGGGTATCAGGTCCCCCAGAATTGAAGCGCCTGGCAACACGAGGTATGCTGAACTCGAGAAAATACCAAGCAGGACCTTGTGATTTCCTGTGGACACTTCGAAGAAATTACAACTGCCACGGAAGTCATTATCGTCGTCCAGGTCAGTTGATCAGTCGGTGATTCCCGCCCCGCTTCCCTAAAGCTTGAATCTTTCGCACTTAAGGCCGCGTCCAACCTCAGCTTCCACCGTGTCTCATCACTGACACGAATTAATTAGCATAGAAGAGTTCCACTTTTCTATCGAGGTGGACCTTCCGTTGTCCACCCATTATTCCTCGGACCGCCTTACCCAGCGTGTCTCCCCTTAATGGAATACTCACCCCTCTGGGTACTACGTCCCGCTGATCGATCAATCTCAATCACCGCTTGGGCCAATGACCCAACCTCCTTGCTCAATTAAAGTTTGGATCTTGTTCTAATTTAGGCAGCGTACGTTCGATGTTGCTTGACACTTAGCAGTATGCACAAAGGTGCTTCACGACGACAACTGTACAGAATCATGGGGATCTATCCCCAAAGCAGAATTCGACTAGCGGTGGTATATATCACCTGCATCACCGGTGAGTGCTCCTTCAGGACAGTCGAATGGAGGGTAAATTTCCACCAACCCCTACTAGAGATCAGGTCCTTGCCATCTCATGCACCAACGTGGGTGTTGGTCCTGGAGGGACAACTGCAATGCTTGCGTGCGTCTTGCGATTTTTCGCTAGAGACTTTTCATGATGCATTTTGCAGCCGCGTAGGGATTGTTGACTATAAGGGTAATATCGTACTGGACACCTTCGTTTCCCCAACTATGGAGGTTACCGACTATCGGACCACAACCACAGGAATCGAACCTGGTCATCTTCTAGCTTGTAAGTCAAGAAAACCCCTCTTTCGTTGTTCTGATATCCTTTCTGAATAGCCGATACCCCTTCCTTCGAACGAGTCCAGCAGCACGTTGCTGACCTTATCAAAGGAAAGGTTATCGTTGGACACAGTCTCTGGAATGACCTATCGGGTAAGACTGCGCGTTTTTATCACACAATTTACTGTATTCCGTTTTCCACAGTCCTTGGTATCCCGCATCTCACTGTGGCCACGCGCGATGTTGCATTGTACCAACCTTTCAGAAATGTACTCCGCTCCCCCACTCAGGTCATTGGCCTTCAAACACTCATGTGGCACCTCATGTGTCGTCGATGCCAAGACGGTCACCTGCATCCCGTGGGTCCCTAACCCGGCGCCGCTGAGTTGTTAATCCTTGTATATTTTGTAGGTGGAGAATGCTCGTGCAGCGCTTGATCTGTACCGCACGGTTGCGGTTGAGTGGGAAAGCGCAATCTCAGCGGGAGTCTGGCCGTGCTTCCTTCCTCCCTCCTCGTTCTCCCGGTGTTATCTGTGACTATTCTCATACCCGGTGGGTGAAGCAGCTTCTGTTACTCTTCGCAGTGTCCGGAAGAGTCAGTTCTGCCCTGGGTCTGCCTAGGAAACCACCACGACGTTGCTAATTCTGATAACTCATTGTCTATAATCCGATGTAATCTCTATCATGTGATAGTTGACTAGTACCATACATGTTGCATCATTGTTCCAATACCGAAATGATAAATTAGACAAGGAAAGCCAGGGATGAATATTGAATTGGTGTATGGGGCATTCGTAAATACTGACGAAACCAACCAATGTCATCGCTATATTTTGTCCCTCCTTTCTTTCATCTTGAGAAATTTCTTCTCTAATAGCGCCCACCTCCGGTTCTCCGCTCCCGCGCAATGTAAACGACGACGACGTCCCCGGAACGGCCTAGGCGACTTCTGCAGAAAATAATCACGGAGTACTTCAGCCTGTAAACTCCATCCACGCTTGATCCTGCGAGCTATTTTTTCCGCCTGGAGGACGTTTCCTGCGATATCCAAGCGACCTTCCTTCAGCGCAAGGCTTGCAACGCGTCTCCTAACCTTAGAGGATTCAATGTGTGGTCCCCACCATTTCCGGAATTTTTGCAAGCACCTCAAAGCAAGAGTGCCACAGCGACGGCAGGCTCTCAGGCTCCCCAAGAGTAGGAATAACGTAACCGGTGACGGCCTGATACCAGGGTGGAGATCAAGGAAGTCAGAGAGCACACGCTGTTGAGCAAAATGGCGTGAAAGTCCTTGCTTGCCGGGAAGGGTAGACATGTGCAGATGAATGAGGTTTAGAACTGCGTGTCGATGGTGGCGCCCAAGGTAAGAAGGAAGGCTTTTTAGATATGAAGAAGACATTGCCGAAGCGACATCGGAATGTCCTGCTTTGATCATCGTGCGGGCAAGAATAAGAACGGCTCGTGGGTGGAATTCAGAGGATTTGAGTGAACGAAAAACCTCCATGTAGACTTGAGACCGAAACATGGCCTGAGTTGGTGAGGGCTCGGACGGACATGGACGTAAAGTCGACGGCGATTGCGAACTGTATTTCTCAAGGCTGACAACGCCTTTCATTTTGGGTCGATCGCGGCGTCGCAGAGCCCCACGCTTCTGTGAACCACAGAGCTCTAACCATAAAGGTAACGGAATAGAGTGGATAGGACTCTGCTTGCTCATTCCATCCCGATCATCCTCATGCCGCTTTGCAATTGAAGAGACACGCCTCCAGGCCTCATGCCACCGGCCCGTGCGCACCAGCCACCTGACAACTAATTTCCATGTTTCCATGTTGGGGGGTATAGCCTCTTCACGCATCGTAAGAAAAAGGCGCATTGCGGTCCCAAATGCCGCATGTCGAATGGCCAGATTGACAAGAAGATTGTAAGAATGCGTCGATCGGAAAGTTCTAGGGTAATGAAAGTGATAGTTTATCAATGCACTAGCTGATTGTGGATGGGACGTGGTGATCCGCAGAAGGCTTTCATACAGGGATTCCGGCGAGGTAGGGGCAGGAAAATGAGGACGACTGTAGCCTTGTAGGGATACTGGGGAGACCAAGGTTTTGCTGTTCCAAGGGGGGTCCGAGTAATGCATGAACTCGACTCTGCCTGGGTCCTTCCAGTCGATATCGTAATTGGACAGTACGTCTGGGTCAATGGGATGAACACTGATGGGTTGTTCGTACTTGAAAGGGCCAGTCGTCCCAGGAAGATGTCCAGAGCCAGTGGTAGAATGGGAACATGATGGATCGATTTTGCTGTCATTGACACGAGCGCGTCGGGTCCACGCGCGAGCAGCAGCAGTCTGCAAAACGGATGTCAAAGATGTAGTACTTGACGTGGCTGAGAGCAGACGTGGAGCATGATGAAGCATGCATGGGTAGTGACTGCAGAACGTATTAGCTGGGTCGAATGGACGTTGTTTTCTACTCACCGTGAAGAACAACTTGCACTGACGTTTGGAAATTTACAGTGGCCAAAAACCATTACACACTGTATATAGAAAGCACAGCCCTGTCTACCGTTTGTCGTCCGCTCAAAGATAGGCCCTCACACATACACACATGTCAATGCCAGACGAAAGTTCATAATCCAAGATATCATGAGATGAATCCCCGTGTACAGAGAACCTAGACTTCTTCCTCCATCGGATGTAAAACATTCCGTCCCACCAGCCAACCGACCTTTGCTACCCAACGATCCCTTATGTCCTTCATTACATTCCAGCCCTCAGGACCTCTCGCGTCCGCAAATCCGTCTAGTGTCCGCTCCCATGCACGGACAGTTTCGCCCCCGAACATACCGCCCTCGTGGTTAACCACTTCACCTATCCTGTCTATCCACGCTACCCACTCTTGCGAGAGACGGGGAAGTAGTAATGGCGCCAGCGAGGATTGGGCAAGGGGTGGTTGCGAGATGATATGTGATGTAAGCGCAGAGAGAAAGAGGAAAGTCTCGGTTGGATGGGATTTGTCTTTGTGTTGTAACTGCAAAGCGGCTGCGTAACTTCGCGATGAAGTACCGCATCCTTGAGGTATCTCAGTGGTGGAGACGTAGGAAAAATAAGGGATATATGACACGCAGGCAGACACAAAGTCGTTGATGTGGGGTCTTAGTCGAGACAAAACGTAAGACTCCCGCATCTGACTGCCATCTGTTCCATTGTTGGGCCTTTGACAGTCAAGGCCGCTGAAAGTAGGTCTGGGTGGCCCAACCCCGAACCCAAACCCTAGAGAGGAAGTGGTGGAACATGAAGTAAACGTTGGTGTATTGGAATACGGATAGGCATCTCGTAACTTCCTGCTGGACTGGTCCAGGGCTTGTATGGCCATTTCAAGAGTCGGTCGTGGTATAAAAGGTAAAATGAGGGACTTGAGTGACGGCTGCGCATTAATCATGGCATTCAACAGTGGCAATAAAGATTGGGGGGGTAAGCTCGCTGTCCCCCGAGCATCAAATGACTGGGAACTTGGCAGATCTGAGGACATACCAAGTAAGATGCCAACATCTACGTCATCCTCTTCGTTTCGTTGCTTCGATTCTTTTGTATGGGAATCATCCTTCGCATCGGTGGGCTGTACCAACTTTGCCCGTTTCGGGGCCGAGCGTTTTGGCCGCTCTGGTGTTGGGCTACGGTCCATTGTCACGTCCCTTGGTGTCTGGCGCGGGGACTCTGCTTCATCGTCGGGCTCATGACGACGCTTGTGTACTCGCTGTATGGGATGCGGGATGTTCATGTGCGAGGACAGCTGTTGCAAGGCAGACGGTTGCTTGTGGCCAGCCTCTTGCTTGCCTGAACCGTGAACTGATGACCCCCCCGGCAGACCAAATCCAAATCCAAAGCGCGACGAGGGGTGGTTCACGGGATTGTGAAGGAAGTCTAGCTGTGGATACACAACGTTCGCCATTGTTGTAGGTGGGGGCCAGAGTGAGAGAAGACTCGTCGGTATAAGCTTTGTGTCCAAGTTGTGCCGCCTGCCTGATGCAATGAGGCGCGGAACGAGCACGTGACCCGAAAGAAAATATAAGGCCTCTTTTTTTTCTTCTTTTTCTTCTTTCTTCTCATCTTCGACGTGCCATGGTGAGTCGCGCCTTGTATCTCTCTCGCAGTGACGACACATTGAATCGCTACGTCGAAGCTCCTTGTGGGCTCGTGAATTATCTCATATACCCAAATTTCCGAGCTTTGTGGTCATTCCTTTGTTGTTCATTTTGCTGATGCGTGTTGCCAGACCCCCACGGCTTCCTGTTCTCGGAGGTGAGCTCACAAGTTCTTTGTAACCAATGTGATGCAATAAAATAGAAGTCAAGCCCTGACCTTGTCTCAAGGACAAGTGTTGATGAGCATCCATGCTAATACTGATCCCTTGGCATCTCATGTCTATTTGAATGTCTGCTGACTCCTACACTGGCAGATACGACGTCTGCATAGATTTGGTGTAACTGGGAGATTGGCTATGTACCTGGGGTTTAATAATATATCTATTATCTTACCGTTTCAACTAGTGCGTTGTTTAGGATGATGTCGAAAGTAAGTTAGCTGTCCACATAAATAATACTGCGAGGGCAACTTTTCCTTTTAATCCAAGCTGGCCCTCTTTCCATGTGTCTCGGTACTGTATTGCTTGTAATGTCAAACGTTCTATCCAGCGTTGAGGTTGGGTCGGCCTGCCATGTTCAGGCGCGCAGCCCTCATCGTAAACAGAAGGCTCATCCTCGCCTGCTGCAGCCAAGGGTACAGCTTCTGAGTTGGTGTTCCCGTTGACAACCTGTCTGGTGGTTGCACGAAAATTTGTCGGTAGTGACTTCTCTGGCTGATGACATATCCGCGATGTAATTTCCCCGCTGGCCCATGCAACTTGATGGGACACGTATACGAAGATGAACGACATGAGAATGAAATTGAGCGCGCGCCATTTTGTTCCGGGAATGATCAGGATACCCTTCGTGTCTCCGGCAAGCCAGAAATGGTATTGGATTATAAACGTCTCCAGAGAACATTTCCCAATAAATGCGAACGCACGAGAGGTGCAGGTCCGTAGTAGCGGGCTAGCATTACGCAGGATGACGAAGGCAAAGATCGGGAGAAATGAGATGTAGGGGTGCCAAGCATTGTATGTGAACTTGGATTCCTGGTTCAGCTCGAAACCAAAGAACCACAATAAGACGAGAACAGAGCACCCGCATGCTGCCTTGACCAGCGCGGGCCACATAGGGTGGTCAGTAAGGTGACGTTCGCGGACCTTAATGACTACCACCGCAGTCAACATCCCACAGTAGACTATGTATTGGTCGAGGGTTACCCGGAATCTCCACTCCCGCGCTGACCAATTGATATTGAATATTTGCTTCAGGACGTCGAAGAATGACTCCAGGAGGAGGTCCTGTTTTATGAACATGGCGAACATAGACATGGAAAAGAGCATCTTGCACAAGAGGAAAGGTATGTTGTCGTTGAATCTGGATCCGATTGCCATCGTGACGTAGATTATCAAGAACCACATAGACACTAGTGGCGCAAAGTAGTACGAAAGATAATCCGTGTTCATGGTGTATACGAGCACGATGGTAAGAACGTTCAAGCGAATCATTACCTGCGCGAAGGGTGATGGTTAATAAAAATATATGCGATGATTCAGTCACTGACTTGAGCAATGCGAAGAAAACCAAAGTCTGCTTTCTTCAAATAGAAGGTTGTGTGACCATAACCAGTCATGAAAAGATATGCGGCAACGAGAACTCGAATCGGGTTGTAAATCCCAGATATCTTCGACGCTCCAAGGTAGTGATAAATAAGGATTGCAACTGAAAAGGAAGGTCAGATGCCAGCTACATAGCGTCATGCAAGACATACTCTGCATCCAACCCTTCCACTCGTCACTTTGGTCGCGATTTAAGAAACCCAGATCCTTGTCGCCTCGGCGTACGGTGGCTAGCCCCACAGAGAGAGAGGCAAAGGAGAGGAAGGCAAAAACCCAGGGATTAAATTGCTTCTGTTCCTTGAACCACAGTCCAGTGCGGTCTGCAAAGTATATAATGCACATCGCAGCACCGAAAATTACCACTGGAAAATAACCTTTTCCAGGAGTTTGAAAACCTGTGTTAACGGTGAGGCTAGAAACGAAGCAAACAGGGTGCTTGTTGCATGCTTACAGAATTGAAATGAAGAGATAGCAGTGTATGTCGCAATAGCAATCAGAATGATCAACTGTATTGAAGATGGCCAAGGGTAGGCTCGACAGCATGTCTTATCCATGGGTGGGGTTTTAGGAAATTCGTTGTTGCAACGTAGATTAAGTAGAATATTGGCTTGAATCCGGACTACAGGGTCCGAGAAATGTAACCCGTCCTCTGTCAGAGAGTCTCCTAGCAGCTTATTGAAAACGAGAGGAAACCGGACGGGGACAGTAAGAGTGGACCCAATCGACGACCAGAAAGAACGGGTATATGATGGATTGATGCGGTGATAGAGGTCCGAATTCATTGCATCTATGTCCGAGGAATGCATGGTATTGTATCGTTCCGGGGAGAGTTTTGAAGTGACGATATCTTCCACTGGAAGAAATACTATTTCATCTGCTGGTTTAATGCGTGCAACGGATATTGTTCCAACGTGTGACTGTACCATAGCCTCCCAAGCTGGGAGACCCCCTGAAGAATTGGCATACCGAAGATACCAAAGGCCAGACCCGAGTACAAGAAGGGCAGGCGACTGTAGGCTCATATTTCCGACGCGCTCTTCCTTGGGATGGACCAATGCTAAGGTAGACGAGGTGTTCAAAAATGGGTCCCAAATAAAATCGAGAATAATGTTCGAGTCGGTGACAAGAGAATGGTCAGCATGCTTCCGATCATCTTCAGGAGGCGCACTGGGTAGTTTGGGATCAACAAGGTGAACAAGTTGAAAATATAACGTCCGGGTCACTGAATCGCCTGCAAACACCACTCGTCGAGACGCGAGACAGCGAGCAGCGTCTTTGGGTTGATACTGATGTAACATACACCCTAAAAGATGCAATGAAGAAGCGCAAAACATCGCAAGACCATGTACTCGCCTTCCGGCTGCCAGTTTCGTTGTGCGTCATCTAACCAGCTGCCTTTGGTCACGAGCGCATCGCAACGAACGGGATCGAGATAATCTAGAGCAGCAAAGTCTGTATTTCGCAACGTCAAGACGTGCTCTAGCACATACCAAACAAAAACCACCGCAACACGCCTGCCAGTACGGAGAGCACCAAAATGGACAACGCCAGGACATTGTACCATGACAGTTCGAGTCTCTTGGTTGACATGAGGGCGGGAACAGAAAGGGTGGCGAAGCAAAAACTATATACATAGTAGTACAACACTACCACACTGTTTGGCAACCGTTTCAAGGGCAATATTGTAAATACATGGCATTTGCAAATGTAATGTAAGTCCGTCGCTACATAGACAAATGACAGACAAAGGTAAAATGAATGTCCAGCCGGGCACTACTATGCCATGAACGGAAGTTATATACTAGTACCTCCGGTGGTTGTGGTATACGTGGTAAAACCTGGGATAACTGGTTAGAAACCCAGAGATTGAAGTTCAACTCCAAAACTCACCAGTCCCTTTACAGTAGTTGTTGGACGATAAGGGTATGCAAGACAGATACCGGCAGCCAGAACAGGCTAACAAACACAGTTGGTGAGGGACACGAAAACTAACTCTGAGAAGAGGGACGCACCAGCATACGGATCTGACGTGTAAAAATTGCGAATGAGCACTACAAACAGCACGACCGCCAGAGGAATTGCAGCCAGCCTGAAAGCCCACATAATAGTCTTGTGTCGCTTTGTAGGGCTGATCACGGGATAAAAGGTTGTCCCAACGAGAAGGCCCATACAGAGACCTCCAAGGTGGGCTAAAATGATATCAGTATTAATGGAGGATGGCGATAGCAAGCTCACACACCGAAATTGTCAACATCTTCGTGGTAAAGGTTATCAGTCGGGTTGGATTATATAGTACAATACCACACATACATGGAATATAACCAAGGGCAATACCAAACAGGAGTTCCACCGACATCCAAGCAAGCTAAGTATATGTGAGACTCACACTAGAGTGAAGATGTGGAACACATACCCTTTTCCAAGGCCGGGAATGATATTGCCAATGAGCGAACAAATCCACCCAAGTCACCTAAGGCTACGTCAAAATTTCATTAATCAATCACAACCCTGAGGGTACGCACCGCAACGGTGCCAAAGATGGCACCGCTGGCACCCACGGATGGCGCACCAACAAGTGCGAAGTTTCCACCCAAGACATTCCTATGCAGTGTGACCACTGGAATTTACAAAGGAGCTTGCAACATACCCAAATATTCCAGCAGCAAAGTAAGTAATTAAGAAACCGCCTGAGCCCATTTCTCGTTCAATCTGGTCAGTGATGGTCAGTCCAATTCGGTGTGGAGTGCACACGAACTACCTGAGCAGACAAAGTCAACTGTGCCAGCATGTTCAGTAGGATATGAATGATGCCCGCATGAAGGAATATGGGAGTGATAAACCTAAACCATCAAGGAGAGTCAAAAAATGTAAATGTCTTAGTCAGAATTCTTTTTTGTTCACCGAAACCACTGGTTTGGAGTTCCGTTCGCAAACCCTCCAAACCCACACACATCCTCGATAGAGCATAAACTAGTCGGAGGGTTTGCAGTGTCATTAAGGCCTAAAACAAAGGTGCTGAGGACTAACAAATCATTCAAGGGGCTTGTTCCGTACATGGCATTAATGTGGAAGAGGAAAGGCCCGTTACAGATTTCATGCATGGCGGAAAACGAGCACCGAGATTGATAAGCGCACTTGCCGATGGGCCCAGCATCGGATTCACGACAGGCTAGACAACAGTAAATACGACCTCGTCAATATCAGATCAGGTAGTCCACAGACCTTGAAGGACAACGGTGATCCCTGTGCTCGGGCGTTCACCACTAATTCGTTAATGAACACCCCAACCATTGCAATAGTCAGAGCCCACACTGAGACACGTCAATACAGGAGATATCGGGAAGTTTGAGCAACGTACCAATAAAAGGATGTTTCTGCCGACCGATTCCTCGCTTTTTGTTCTCAATGCGCTGGTCTAACGGATATTTTCCTGTACCAAAAACCTTCCGCCATGCCTTCTCTCCCTCTATACTTCGCTCCTTTCCAGCGGGCTCTGCATAATCTGATGATCAAGCGGTATCAACCATGGTCCCGCACATTAACGTATCTTAATGCATACCCAAGTCTTGGAAGTGTACCGTCCTACCCATGTCTGCGGCATTTGGAACCAAAGATGCTTCGTCCGTCTTCCCGGTGACTGACATCAGGTGGGTCGGGGAATGCGGGTTATTATCGCGGTACGGAGATTCCAATATACTGGGACTTGGAGAACGCCCTTCAGAATGTATGACCGAGAGGCGTTCACCGGTAGATGGGATGGGAGTGACGTTCTGTTGACGGTAATTGTTCGCCAATAATTGGGCCTCCGTTGTATCCCATCCTGGAAAAGGAACCGATGGGTCTATGGCAGGGATACCGCTTGTGGAGGTTGTAAACGTCTTGGAGTCGTCGTGGGATAAGTAGTCGAGAGGACGAAAGGGCTCATCTCTTGCACTGCCCTCCGAGAATGGATCCACAAATCCCTGGGACGTTGGATAGTTGCTATCGTATCGTATCGAATGCGCCATTACAGTAAGTAATTGCTACTAGATAAAAGCAGCGCGGAGGGAAGGTAAGTGAACGAGAGTGTTGCAGCGGGATGGATTCTGCCACGAACTTCAAGGTTTCCGACACCGCCTCAATTTGCTTGTCCCTTGGCCAAGACGACGTTACGATGGGCAGTCCACAGCAAGTCCACAGGGCTGTATTGATCAGAGTCTGCCAGAACCGATATGTAGTATGAGAGTCCTACTGTACATTCCTGTTGTCTACGATATGCAAAGATTACATTTTTGGTGTGACAGCACTGTGGTAGCATTGAAATGAAGTAAAAATCCACGGTGTTAGTGAGATAACGGTATGATTACTACAGGGCCACAAGAGGCGATAACTGGTCACCGCCTAAGCTCAGGCGTCCCCTGCTCCGGGCAGATGGTTTGCGGGTGAGCGGCGTAGACTGGGAAGCGGCACGAGGAATGTTAGTAGTATCAATCCGGAGGTCCTCTATGTCGCTTGGTGTGCTGGACGACTCGTCTCCACCATAATCTGTGTAATGCACTTCTAGAGGCCTTGTACGACTCGAAGATGGCGCCAAACCGTCTATCCATCGCAAGGTCTTAGTGCTAATGCCACGGACTCTGCAGCTTCGGCATTTCCATTCCATAGGTCCCTGGCTATTCATTGGACCGACACCGCGGACATCAAAGCCAGTGAGGCGCCTGGCATAATCTGGGACGTGTGTCTTGACTGGGCTCGCAGACAGTCTGCGAGGGTCCGAAGGGAGGAACAATGGTAGCATATGACGGGAATCCAATAGCTCCCCAAGTACTTGCGGGGCCTTGGGAGGTTCCCATATGGTTTTGTCAAACGTTCGATCAAACAAAAGGTCGACGTTGTGCGCACTCGCTGACGTTTCTGTTGTAAAAATGCTCGATGTTGTGACAGTAGCGGGATTTCCGCTAATCACGGAGCTATCGTCAAGATCGTGTTCCCGTTCGCGCTCACGTTCACTGATCTAGCTCGCGAACATTAATTTGGAGAAGATAGATGATCCTTTCTACTCACCTCTTTGCGTAAGGCTTCTACGCCAATTTTCACTCGATGCCGCTCCCAGTCCTTTTGAAGTTGAGTCAGATACTGGACGCACTCGTCGTTCATCCGGCCTTCATTGACTTCGTATTTGTAGTCCCGGACAGCCCGTCTCATCTAGGGTGAAATATGTCAACAACCATATAATCACTCGTAAATGTTTTAGCAACCTGGAGGGGGTTGATATTCCTCATAGTTTGTATGGTCGCAACCAAGTCCGAGAAATCAGTGATAGATGACAATCGCTGAAAGGAACACTTAATCCTGTCGTCAGGAACATTGTAGATCTAGTACCTGTAACCAAGTAAGAAGGTCTTTAACAGGTGAGAAGTGCGCCTTCATTCCACGGGGCAATCCCATATCATCGATCCAGTCTTCAAGCATCGACATGTTCATGCCAACCTGGATTGCTCGTGATCTTTGCTCATGAGAATGGGCATACGTGCTAGGGCATGCAACGCACCTGCACAGAAATTTCTTACGTGTCAAAACACGATTAAATATTTCGCCTGAACACATCAGTAATATCGTAAACATCAAAGTCATTTACCCACTAGACGTCCAGTACATGACTTGAGACCAAAACTGGGTGATCAACACCGGATTGATATCCGAAAGTGTCAACAGGATATGTAATGCAGTAAGGAACGAAAATAGTTCTTGCGAGCTACTTGAGGGCGAGCCATCGGCGATGGTCATGTTATTAGGGGAAGCTGGCGCCCTTGCACGGGAAAGCGTTTGCCGGAGTGACGATAGCGCTTTTGGTGTGGCAGGGGTGGCACTGATCGAGTGCATGGCTGGCGAAGGCGGTCGCGTTGGAAGGAATGGAGGAGAGGGTGGCATTCCATTTCGTGTAGGAGTGTTTGATGTATGTGGTACCTTCTTTTTGCCACTAAACGGCCGGAGAAAGGACCACTCGGATTCAAACTGAACCGTGTCGACGGAGACCAAGGCATTCTCTAATATTGCAGCATCCAGCAGCTGGTCTATTTTTCTCTCGGCGAAGCGGATGATGAAAACTAATAAGGGTATCGCATTCAGCATAATCCTAGAGAATGACAAGCAATTTACCAAAGACAGAATTAACGACTTGTTCCAGCAGTTCGAATGATCCAAGCATTTCGCAGGTGTCATTTATCGAGTTGTCACACTGCATAAGATGGAGCCACACGGTGGCATTGTAAAACCAAAATATCAGGCAAGTGACGTCTTCTGAGTTGTTCTGTACGAGCATGGAGCAATCATAAGCGCTACTGGGTACGAACACTTACGAAGAATTTTTCCTCGATAACATCAGTGGCTCCAAGAATCAAATCTTCCAGCCACGTTGCGTCACACATCAGGCATGCGAAACGCGCCATAAGATAAAGAGTGTTAGCAGGTTCAGCGTTTCTGGCTGTCGCCCGAAAGTTTGTGATGACGGTGTCAAAGATATTGTGTAGTTCTTGAGGAGACCAGGCGAGCATTGACGTGAAGTCCAAGGGAGGTGTCTGCAGTGCAGATCAGTCTCGTAAAGATACCATTACCATGGACACCACTTACATACGTCTCTTCATTGGATTCATCGTCGACTTCAGAATCAGATTCGTTAGAGGAGAATTCGGATTCACTATCACCCCACCACGGAGTAGGTGTTTCTATGATCTTAGCAATACTTTCGCGTATGCGTTTTCGCCGACTGCTTTGTTTGAGTCGCTCATCAAGGGCCCTCCGCCTCTGTTCCATCCTGCCACCAGTCCAGCCTTCACTGCGCATGGCCTCTTCGAGCAATGTGGCGACATCCTCACGCCCTGGAAGAAGAGTATGTGCTGTTATGATGTCGAGAGGCATCAAATGCCTGCGTGTCACTGAGAATGGCGAACATCCATGTGTCATTAAATGAGACACCAGGGTTGGTGGTGCAAGTACTGCGGCATGGTGAAGGGGTGTCCAGCCCACTGAACGAGGGGAATAATAAGAATTTTCTAATCCTACAAGGAAGAACCACGCACTGTGATCGGAGCTGTAGATGTCGGCCCCTTGTGCGATCAGGAGACGGACGCATTCTTCGCGCTCGACATCTCTCTCCGATTCTGCGCCAAATCCTTGTATAGTCTGACTGACGAGTCCCAGTCCGTCGTCATCACGCGAACCGAGATCGATGTAAGACCGCGATTGCTGGTCAGTGAGCAAATATTGAAGGAGACCAAGGTCGCCAAACAGACAGGCACGCGAGAGACAATGAGAAACGAGCACCATCTTTTGCGAGGGATCTAGACCTGAGTGAGGTGACAACAACGGAGCGATTTGGCTAGGGCTTGGATATAGAGGATGCAGCTCTGGCTCTGGGGTGAGATCCAAATGTGCCAGTGCCCCAGGGCCCATCGTTGCCATTTGGACTGACATGGCGTGTCAGGAAGGATAAAGGTGCAGTTCGATGCGTTGTGGCCAACGCGACGTGGTTTGATCTCTGGCCACCAGTTATACCGACGACGGTCACAGCTGCCCGATGGGAAGAATGGTAGTGTGTACCTGGTCCAGGAAGGGCTCCGTAAAGTAATGCGCGTACTTTGCAACTGATGTTATGGAAATGAAGGAGTTGGGCAAATTCACGCGTGTCGTCATGGTCAGCCAAACGATTTCCTCTTTCCTTTTACCCTCGTCCGAAGGTCAGCTCAACTTGAAGACCATGTCACCACACAAAAGGCAAAGGATACAGGAAGATGACGACGACAACGAAACTGAGTTATCTCATTCTGCGCACACCGACTCAGAAGCTTCGCGGTCCTTCTATGAGGCGGAAGACCGTGATACTGGAGATGAAAATTTGGGCAACACGGATGACGAAATTCCTCGCACTCAAGCTACCAAACGGAGAGCAACGGCAAAACGGAAGCGACGTGCCACTGGGCCGTCGCAATTTGGTGCAACTTTGCTGTCGCTGTTGAAGACAGAGACATCCTCTGCACTCCCCCTCTCGCTCAAGCCTTCTGTCGCTCACCAACGGAATGATGCTAAATTAGAGCTCAAAGCGAAGAAGAGGATGCAGATCGAGAGGAAGGAGAAGGAAGACAAGGGTCGAATAAGAGACGTCATTGAAGGATGGGGTGCAGAGGGTGAGAGATCCCTACGGAAGGTAGCGCAAAGAGGAGGTAGGCATGCAGATTCCTTCTCACTTGAGCTTGACGAGCAAATGTTTGGCGAACAGTCGTAAAGCTTTTCAATACGATACAACAATCACAAGCGGCGGCAGCAGCCGCGGATGCAGAGGCAAAGGCAGCTCGTGGTTCTGGCAAGGCGTCTCTCCCTGCGCCCTCAGTGGGCAGACGGAGTACGAAAGGCAAGCAAAAAGACAACCTCATAGGACAAGGCAAGGCCTGTACGTGTGTTTCCAGCTGAAGGGTGTCTTCTAATACATAACCCGACCTAGCTCTAGTGGACAAAGACAATTTTTTCGAGGTGATTCGGTCAGGGGGTATCGTATCAAAAGTGTAGGATTTGGTAGTCGAACCGTTTTAGATAAACTGTGGTGTCTTATGTAATCTGAATGTTTGTCCAGGATGACCCTGCCCTAAAGTTGCGTTGGGAGTTAAATTTCTCCATCCTCCACTCCGCCTGGATGGTTCGTTCTTTGATTCCGTGTATGGTGGTCACTTCTGTTGCTTATGCCCTACTGGGAACGCCCTTAGCCCCCAAAACTAACTATACGGAAGGAAGAATGGGAGCGGCGTCTCCACGAGGTTCAGGTGACAAAAGAGTAAGTGACTTGTCCTCCTCCTTGCCGACTTGATGAGATACATCATTGGGAATCTCTCTGAAACCTTTCTGATGTGGCGAATTGCATGTATTACCTGATCGCTCTCCTCAATGATCGCGTTGATTTGGATTTTATTGACGCGGATGTTTTTCTTTTCTAGTGATCTGAACCGTCTCGTTATGGACTACCTTGTTATTGAGGGGTACAAATCAGCTGCAGAAGAGTTCAGCAATGAAGCTGGCATGGTCCCCCCTGTGGACTTTGAAAGTATCGAGAGCAGAATGATCATCCGCGAAGCTTTACAACGCGGTGATGTCGAAGAAGCGATCACTCGTGTCAATGACTTGAATCCGGAGGTAAGCTCATATCCGACCACACTGGATGGTAGGCGGCGGCATATGATTCAACTGTTTCATGCACCACTCTCAGACTTGTTGCCAAGTCGGTGATGATACTCGTAAACCAAACCTTCAGTCTTCAATATGATGCCCCCCGCCTTGTTCCGTTGTTCTTATAGTTAGGTGGCAATGACACTGAACAGCTGTACTGTCACAGATACTGGATACGAATCCGGCACTTTACTTCCGACTACAACAACAGAGATTGATCGAGCTAATACGGCAAGGCCGGATCGCCGAAGCCCTTCAATTTGCCCAGGATGAACTAGCCCCACGGGGAGAAGAGAGTCCCGAGTTCCTGGCTGAGTTGGAGCGAACAATGGCACTTTTGGCATTCGATTCGACATCTTCGGCCCCATCTGCCATCACGGAGCTGTTGTCGCCCGCCCAGCGAATGAAAACGGCCGGAGAGGTGAATGCTGCCATCCTCGAAAGCTTCAGCCAGAGTAAGGAAGTAAAGCTGGTGCAGTTGCTCAAGCTGCTCTGCTGGGGGGAAAGCATGCTTGGCGAACGTGCAGACTTTCCAAAGGTAAGGCCTGCCGGTCGTGGTGCACACGATGTTCTAAGAGAGCCCACAGGTGGATATGTATGGAGGGTTGTCACCGATTGGGAAGAAGGACGAGGGAGCGATGCACGAGTGATCATGGCACAGGATATCGTACAGGTCGAGTTTTGTTTTGACGTTGTGTTGTCTGCATGGTATCATGGGCCGCCCACGCCACGCTCGACGGCGAGCACAAGGCATTGGGGAGGTCATTACTAGAATACAGCCGCGTGGAAACCATACCGTGCTTATATAATGCATACTTAAGTTCTCTTCCGTCGTACACCTCCAGGCCAGGCGCATACTCGTCGTTGGCCGCCTGCCAGTTCTGCGTCGATCCTTGAGTAGTCTTTCGGTGCGTGTCCCACTCGGCAGCCCCAGACTGCGTTCCCTACTTGATGCTCAGACGACGACGTCCAGCAGCGCATGCCCCATCCCCCCGCGACAAAGTCCAAAGGACGTGTCCTCGTTCTCTCAAATCCAGATGTCGAGTCGGACGATGACCCTCAAACACAGGGCCATTCCCCGCCTCAACCTTCGTTGTCACAACCCCCTTGTCCCATAAAACATCCAACTCGTCTAACGACTGATCTCCCCCATCACATCACATCCTCCCATTCAAACCCCACCCTCTCCTCTCCTTCCAGCCAAAGTTCCAATGCCGTCGAATCCACCCCTCCACCAAGCACACCTGGCCAGGCCATTCCTCCAGACATTGGTGCCCCTTTTTGCTTCACCCACGACGATGGCTCCGCCGTTAATGAACGTACAGAGGTCCCTCATCCCAATACCTTCCAGAAAATCTCTGATAAAATCTGGAAGCGTCGGCCATCGACAAACCGACCTTTGGAACCAGACTCATCGCTACATGTAGGTAGCTATCGATCGTCATCCGATCTATCACTGCTCACAAGATTAATCCGTAGTCTTCTTCTACTTCCTGTCATTCTTCTACCACGAGATTTCCGGACAGGGTCATCATGGTCACTCATGATTGCCATGCATACACCGCTGTCGACGTGACGCCTGCAAAGAGCGCCGCCTTTATTTGGGAGCGAATATTCACAGAGGTGAATTGACCTTCACTCACCCTTCACATCAACCGGCTGATTGGTCGACACAGCTCAAAATTCCTGACGATGACCAAACTTCCGGATTTGCTATCTACCGGACACAGGTGAACAAGGCCGCTCTAGGGAATGCTTTAACCGACGACTATCTACTTCGGTTGGTTCGAGACCATGGAGATGCTGAAGGCAGTTTGAAGTTTCTGGTGTGCCATCCACAAGCGCGAGTCCAGGAGTCCTTTCTACCTACTTCACCGGTGAGGTCAATCCCCCCACCACCTTCTGTATTCGGGCCCCTGGTTCCTCGGTCTAAACCCGCCAAGTCCTCTTGCCAAGAAAGTATATCATCTGAAGACCCCACGCCAGATACTGGCTATGAGCCTTCCGCGATATCTGATGACTTCGAAGATACCGAGCATAGGAAGACGATGCGTCCCCATCAATACATTGCAAATCTATCGAGTTTCATGTCAGCTTCCCAAGCCTCGCGCTACGATAACCGGCAACCTCCGTCGCCTGCGTCTGCCAAGCTGCCCTATTCTGCAGACCGGCGCAGATTCTATGACGCCGACTACAGCCAAGGAACAGTTCTACCTGCTTCGCACTCTGCCCCAGCTTCGGAAGATATATTGAGTCCCCCTCGGCAGCATGTGCGGAGGGGTTCTACTGCACAGGACACGGAACAAAACGTTCGTGACAACGAGCCCCGAAATCAGTCTAGTCCACTCGGGGCGCTCCATAAATTGAAGTTTTCCCAGCGTTTCCGGGGAAACCCATCACCCTCTGATGATCTAACAACTGAGCGGCGGGATATCCGGGCATTGTCGCCTCGGGATCCCGAGTCGGGAAATGGTCATAGATCCTCATCCACAGGAGTTGGACGTTCGTCCTCGACCAAAAGGAAGCCATGTCGAATGGACGGCCCTTCTTTATCTACTCGGCTGCTTCAACCGCAACGTAAAGGTGGCGGAAAACTTGCTCCAACGGGTCATATTGTTGCATGGAAGGCGTCAGATTCATCTACCACTTCCAACTCCTCTAGGACGCTGAAGAACGCAAAGAGCATGGACGTACTCAAAGTAGTTCCGCCATCACCGACCCCACCTCTTCGGGCCTCTCCGAGTCGCCCTCAACTCAGTTCCTCACCGAATGTTAGATCTTCTATTGTGACCCGGCCTCTGGAGCCGGTCCCACGCCCACCTCGGCCGTTACCGCCTACACAAGGGTCCACTGTGGAATGCGCTAGTTCAGAATCTGGCCAAACCACACGGCCTTTCCTGCAACCTTCCCCCGCGATTTCCGCGAACTCCGCTGTTTATCTATCTCCTACCCAGGATCCGTATCCGAGACCGCAATCTACTTCTCCTTCGCAACAACGATACCCCAAGCTTATTGATGTATCCCCCGAACCTTCTCGTGAACGAGAGGTACAGCGAACTCCTGTCGGCCTGCACCATCAGTCTTACTCCAGTGGATCTATCTCCAAGTTCGGGGAGACTCCACTTAGAGAAGATGGGTATAGTGGTCCCACATTGCCTGCATCCCTCCGCCCGGGCGGGTATGGTAGCACAACAATGCGCCCTTATGGAACCTCAGATACTCCTCCCCGCAGCCCCGTGAGCAATGCGAGTTCGAAGGGCACTTCTGCGAACTCAAGTGCATTCTCGTACTCATCCACTGGTACTATGGTTCCATCTAGGCAACCTTCTTCTGGACAAGATACTTTGTCCGAATCAACTTTGAAGCCGGATGAACGAGATAAGATGATTTGGGACCTGAAAACTCGTATTGCAATGCAAACTAGTTCCCAAGTCGATTCAAGTCCGAAGGACGATAGTGTTGGGTCCAATGACTCTTATGGCACAGCCACTGAAGATTTATGGTCTCGTAGACCAATCAGTCAGATGGTCCCTGACGTCAATTCTCATGATTTTGATCCCATTTCCAAGTCAAGTCCGCGCCCTGCACTCAATGTCATCACACAATACTCAGTGATCAATGTTCATGGTGTACCACCGAACTTTCCTCCACCACCTGACTATATTCCTCAACTCCAGCCTCAGTCCCGGCAATCACGTACCCCGCGCACCAGCCTCAAGGGCGGTACTTTCGAGGAGTCTACATGGGCGCATCGACCTCCGCCTGAGGATGTTTACGACCGTTTGGAAGAATTCTTCCCTGAACATGACCTCGACAAACCAATTATTGACGCGAATTCTGGCGGAACTTCTCCAACTGCTACGGAACCCCCCAATGGTATTCCCCCCGACGATAGAGAGAGAATAATTGGCGTGCGAGGGAAAAAGTCTATCCGTATTGTCGCGGAAGAACACAAGAAGCGCATTGACCGTACCTCTCGAGCAGAAACAGCCTTCAATGCCAACATGATCCGGAAGAGAAGTACCAAGCTCTGGGGTGGCCGTCTTGAAGAAGTCACAAGTTCTCAAAAGAAGCCTACTTACACGAAATCTCTACCTGAGAGCCCCTCTGGTGGTCCGAGACGTATGCTACTCGTCAAGTTGGTTCGGGATCATACTAATCGTGTTTCCAGCTATTTTCAAATGGGTACGTGGAGAACTTATCGGCAAGGGGACCTATGGACGTGTGTATCTCGCCCTCAATGCCACCACAGGCGAGATGATCGCTGTGAAGCAAGTCGAGATCCCAACGACCGCCAGCGATAGGAATGATAGCCGTCAGACCCACATTGTCCAAGCATTGAAGATGGAAAGCGAAACGCTGAAAGATCTGGATCATCCCCACATTGTTGCCTATCTTGGATTTGAAGAGACCCCGAATTTTCTAAGCATGTAAAGGCTTCCAGATTTACTTCGGTACGTCAATATTAACGTGTTTTTTTTTTCAGCTTCTTGGAATATGTACCTGGTGGTTCCGTCGGAAGTTGCTTACGAGATCATGGAAAGTTTGATGAAAACGTTACGAAGTCATTCACCGCACAAATCCTTGAAGGTCTATCCTATTTACATTCGAAGAACATCATACACAGGGTAAGTCATTATCACAAGATCCATTGTCTCATGTGTATCTTGTAATAGGACCTAAAAGCGGACAACATACTTGTCGAGAAAACGGGCATTTGCAAGATTTCGGATTTCGGAATATCCAAGCGTACCGATGACGATCAAGGTGCATATACGGCGATGCAAGGCACTGTCTTTTGGATGGCGCCAGAGGTGATTGGGACCCAGAAGGGGAAAGGCTACAATTCCAAAGTTGATATATGGAGCGTTGGGTGTGTCGTGCTCGAAATGTGGGCTGGCCGACGGCCATGGCCAGACGATGATTTCTTCACGGTTATGTACAAAGTAAGTCGAGGTGTTTCTCCGAAGATTGTTTGATGACTCTGGCGCAGGTCTCGCACCGTGGGGAATCTCCGCCTATACCACCAGACGTCATCCTTGGTGACCTCGCCACGGATTTTAAGGACAGGTGCTTCGCGGTGTAAGTGTTGGTTTGTTTGTTTTCCTTGTATGATTGCTCATACTTTCTGACAGAGACCCTGAATTGCGCGCCACTGCTCCTGAATTGATTAAACATCCATACTTGATTCTCCCAAAGGGCTGGACATTCAATGACTTTAAATAGGGTATTTAGATGGATATATTTCTAGTCACTGCTACTTTCACAACTATCTTTTTTTTTGTTTTCCTACTGTTGCTTCATTTGTCACCATATAACTTTCTGTATTCGCGCCAGCATGTATTGATAGCAGCGCCTTAATAACGGGCGTTGGTACGATAACCCCAGTCTACTTCCGTTTGGTCAAAAGGAACCCCACAAAGGGCTGCAGGTTGGACGATATTTAGTGTATGCCATCCAGAAATACATATCCAGTTTGTCTTCATTCAATCCGAAATAGAACGGACCAGTCTGCAGGGTTGAATTAAGGACCCTAAGCCCTGCTCCAGCGGCTCTCTTCGAAAGTGATCATAACATCAAGGGATACCTGAAGAAAAGTTGATGCCATCATGACCAGACAGTGCACGTACTCACCTTCTCGTCGTAATCCACCCAATCCATTTCCCTTGGTGGGAGATCAACATTGAACAACGTGCCAGAGTCGGCGCCTTCACATGTCCACGCCCCCCTCTGCAACTTGATGTTAGTGTACTCGATGACAATTAACAAGCACCCAAATTCACGGGATCGAAGCCACTGAACTCGAGGCCTCTGCATTCTATTACGAGGAGTTCGGCGAAATCGCCAGAGTCACTATATGAACAGACCGGAACGGCGGTGTCGAATTTGGCGGAGTTTTCCCGCTTGCAGTTACCACAGCGCCATACTAGATGAGCAGTGCCGTGTTTACTCCCGCTAATTTCGCGTTCCTCCTGGACGGAAAGTAAGAGGTTGCAAGACGCTCAAAATTTGTTAGGCTTAACTTGGCGGTTGAGGGTAACATACTTCGGGTGCGTCTCGCGACAACTAGTGCAAGTCACCTGCTGGAGAGATAAATGGATTCATCGATAAGAACACAGGGATACCTCGAAGAAGTATTCGAAATCAGGGACTGGCTGCAATTTGGTGACGTTCTGCATGTGTGCCTTGATCTCTAGCTTCAAGCGCTGATGGGGGGATAGAGTATCTGCTAATCGACGACCACGCAGATACTTACTACCATGTTCGATGTACAACGATTCGTCTGTGTTATTTACTTCTAATGTTATGGGCAATCGATGCTCATCTCATTTACACTTATTTGGTTTCCGTGCCTTGTATGGACCTACTACCTCGTATGTGGCCAACTTTGCGTTCTCAAGGCATCAAGGCCAGGTTTTTCCATGCATCTGTCCCTCGAGAAGGGCGGCAAATAAAGCGAAAGATTCCATTGCCCAGAGAAGCGGTGGGATGGGATCTGGAAAAGGATTTTCCAGAATTCGAGAACGATGATATACCCGCCACTGGACACATGTACCTCCACCAACAACGCCGTGTTGGTTATTACCTGCGTCTCATCGAAAATGAAACTCGTCAATTAGTCGGTATGTTTTGTGAATGAACTATTGAATATGCGCTGACTGGTGACCCAGCTTTTCGTAAACCCTTTGTGGCGCCCTCTGCTTCGACGCCTCTTGTCATTCGGTCTATAGACTATGCAGGGGAGAAGCACCCCGTTACTGTGAAACGCAGCGTTGTTGTACCAGTTGCCCAACTACCATTGAAAGACGACGTTGCCATATACAAGGCCAAGCTACTCGCGGGAGTTCGGTGGTCGGAAGAACCGCCTAAGGACTCGGGTGTACTGGGTAGCAGTGAGGAGGGGGAGCATGGATATATAAAGATTTCATGTGAAGACTTCCCTCGGCCGTTAATGAACTTGAAATGGATCAGCGACACAATCGACAGACTCGTTGCCGAGGCAAATGTGAGTAACTAATGGTGTTGAGTTGGTTTCATTTCATTTGACAGCACGCAGGACGGGAGCGACAAAAGGTATCAAGATCTTCCACTGGATACAAGGCATATCCAAGCCAGGGTCAAGAAAGCTGGGAAAGGCGAACATGCCCGGAGACGAAAACATCGTCCGGGTATACAGGACTTCCCGAAGGAATGGCTCCCGCAGCTTGCAGCACCTAATTCACAAAGCCTCTCTACATAGATCTTATCATTCTGCTATAATGTGACGTTCCGGCATCATCTTCTGTGGTTAGATAGTTTCAGCCGTACCAGTTCTTCTCCAACGCGGCCGTTGGTGTACCAGCGCAGAGGAAACAGTTGACGAATGGGGCATTCCTGCATTGGTTGTTTTTCAACAGAAGCTCCAAGCTCGCGAAACACGTTACTGTGTACCCATGGTGTTGATGCTAACGACATGATGCAAGAATATGACCTTTGTACTGTGGCAAGTAGCGGAAAGGGTCTCCTTGTTGGACGTCTTTCGGATGAAAACAGTGGGCCATTGTTGGATCCACAATGCATTATTGCAGACAGCACTAGATAGTTGGCCAGACGGTCTGAATATGAACACAGTGAATCAACTGAAGCTGGTCATAGTCTTGCAGGACAATCGTGTACGTGTGGTACATTTCAATAAAGTTCCACCAGCATCGATACCAGTCAGTCCTTGTGTGGAAGAGCCACTTACGGGAGTGAGTGGAAGAATGGCAACAAAGAACACGGCGGCCTTTATTCACGACACACTCTCGTCCAATGTCTGCCTCAAAGCGTACGCGTTCTGAAGTCGTTATAAAGGATGCAAAGCGCTGGGAGGGACATTAACAACCCACCCACAAAAGTTGGTAGCTGGTCCCAACTTACTTCTTCCTGTCGTTTCTGCCTTGTTCTCGTCATGATTGCTCGTGACTCCGCAGATGCCCGTGTTGCACTCATGGCAAACTACTTCTCACGATATCCGTACCTGCAGGCAGGTGCAAAGGCGAAAGAGTCCTATACCCCACTCCAACATAAGGAAAACACATTGTCCCAAGAAGGGGTAAATCGGCTTGCAGTGCGGGGCAGAACAATCTACAATGCACACCATGCACCAGCCCCTGAGGAAGAGTGTTTGACGGCACTGGAGAAGCTGAAAAGGATTGATGAAGACGAAAAAAGGAGGAAGGATGAACCTGTGGCCGTGACGAATTTGCCCTGCTGGCGTCGCTATTCGACAGAAATGCAAATTTCGGATGTGGACGATGGGACGGTGCGGGAGATGTTTGACCTGTACATCAGGACGGAGGAATTTGCATAACAAATAAATAAATAAATAATAATGTAGCCTCGGGTATTTGTTTCCGCCACCAGAGCCAAACAAGAACAAGTTGTTTCCCCCAAAACGAATTCCCGTCTCCGTCTTTCCTCTTCACCTTGGTAGAAACCGACCATGGCTAACTCCTACTCCAACGGCTATGCCAATGGCACCAGCCCTTCCGGCGCTCAGTCCAACAACGTTAGCATGCCTGTCATCCGTAAAAAGCTGGCAGGCTACGTCGGTTTCGCAAACCTCCCAAACCAGGTTCATAGGAAAAGCGTACGCAAGGGATTTCAATTTACTGCCATGGTCGTTGGTGCGCCATTTCTCATCTTTTACCTTACCCATTTAGCCTCAACCTACCCATAGGCGAGTCGGGTTTGGGCAAGTCCACCCTCATCAACACCCTCTTCAATACTCCGCTTTACCCGGCCAAGGAGCCCTTGCCCCCATCTGCGGAACGCCCGAAGACGGTTGCCATTGAGAGCATCGGAGCGGGTGAGCCTCTCTGTCTGCGAAAAAACTCCTCATTTACGTCTTTAAAGACATCGAGGAAAACGGCGTTCGTCTACATTTGACGGTTGTTGATACCCCTGGCTTTGGTGACTTTACCAACAATGATGAGAGGTATACGTTTTGTCTGGAAAAAAAGCTGTCCCTCACCAGACATGATTCAGTTGGCGACCCATTGTGGAGAACATCGAGTCGCGTTTTGACTCTTACCTGGAGCAGGAGAACCGTGTCAACAGACAAAAGATCGTGGACAACCGTGTCCATGCATGCCTGTACTTCATCCAACCCACGGGACACACGTACGTGTTTCATGTCCTTACTCGTCGCTCCAACACCTTATTTCGGTTTATAGACTCAAACAAATCGACATTGAATTCATGCGCCGCCTCCACACGCGTGTTAACCTCATCCCTATCATCGCCAAGGCTGACACACTGACTGATGATGAAGTACGAGACTTCAAGGCCAGGGTAAGGCACTTTCCATTTATGCAGTTTGGTTGACAGCTAACTGATTCTGGTCACAGATTCTCGTTGACATTGCTCATCACAAGATCCACATTTTCCAAGCTCCTACTTACGAAAACGAGGACGAGGAGACTCTCGCCGAGGCAGCCCTGATTGCAAGCAAGATTCCCTTTGCCGTCGTCGGCTCAGATCGCCTCGTTGAAACTGAAGATGGCCGTGAAGTTCGCGGTCGTGCTTACCCATGGGGTGTTATTGAAGTGGATAACGAAGACCACTGTGATTTCGTCAAGCTTCGCCAAATGCTCGTCCGCACGTACATGGAAGATTTGAGGGAGTACACGAACGATGTTCTGTACGAAAACTGGCGAACCGAAAAGCTTCTCAGTATGGGTGTTGCTCAAGACTCGAGCGTCTTCCGCGAGATCAAGTGAGTATTTCTATCTTTGCTTGGCTTCATTGGTTATATGTTCTTTTGTTGTAGCCCTTCTGCAAAGGTGCAGGAGGAGCGCCTCATGCACGAGGCCAAGTTGGCCAAGATGGAGGGCGAAATGAAGATGGTCTTCCAACAGAAAGTGCAGGAAAAGGAATCCAAACTGAAGCAATCAGAAGAGGAGCTATACGCTCGGCACAAGGAAATGAAGGAAGCTCTCGAAAAACAGCGCTCCGATCTGGAGGAGAAGAAGCGCAGAATCGAAAGCGGTCGACCGCTTACACCCGAAAAGAATGCGGTAGGTCCATTTGAGTATACATGGCTACGTGTCGTGTCTGATGGTTTGATGTGCAGACCAAGAATCGCCGCTTCCTTCGGTAGAGTGCTGGCTGTGCGCGATAGGCCGAGGTTATACGTTATTATTTCCGCTGTGGTCGCCATGGACTTGCTCATCTTCGTTCGGATCGACCCGTCCTAGTCTGCTGCTTTAGTACCCTTACCCTCGTAAATTGTCTTCATGCTCTCCGCTCGTTATACTCCCGTCTGGATTATTTTCTTCACGCTCTTTTGAATCGATATATCCGGCTTGGCTACTGTCTCTTCCATTTAGTATGACTTTTTTTATGTCGAGAACCTGTTTGGTGCCTTCAGACGAGCCCAATGTTGACGCGAATATACATGTTATACCCGCAGACTCGTCAACAGCGGTAAACAGACGAGCGAGCCGCGACAAAGGGCTTCTCTTCATGACAATCAGTCCATGGATAAGATACAGGGTGTCCTCTCTGCTCTCGATGTGTTCGCCTCCACACCAGACAAGGTGTCCTTGGGAAATGCAAACTCGTGGCTGCAGGACTTTCAGCATTCTGTAAATCCACTTTTCGCCCTTGGCCCACTCTTGCAGCAATAGCTCACCTGACTTCGTCCTCCGCTCCCTGTCCCAGCCTGAAGCATGGTTGACTTGCAACGTCCTCCTGCTCTCCCTTGATGCCCCGCCAGCAGCCAAGTTGTTCGCTGCACAGACGTTCAGGACCAAAGTGCGTCGGCAGTTCTCGTCCACCTCCATAGTACTCCTCATTCTATCTAGGTAACCTATGATCTTTATCAAGTCGATGCGGCCAATCTACTTCCACTGCGTGACACTCTGCTCTCAGCGTTACAAAGGTATCATACTGGTCCGAGGACCATAATCACACAGCTTTGTCTCGCGATCTCGGGTCTGGCTTTACAGCTCCCTTCATGGGACAAAGCGGTTCAGAGCATGATCGAGACATTTGGCCCAAACCCCGCCACTGTGCCCGTCCTTCTACAGTTTCTCAAAGTCTTGCCAGAAGAGTTGACCGGCAATTCGAGAATCCCTGTCACCGTGAGGCCATCTATATTGTGGTCCTTTCTTTTATCTGACATCCTGACCCCAGGATGACGAGTACCGCGAGAGATCCACCAAACTCCTCACAGATAATGCAAAGCAGGTTGTTGACCTCCTATCCATGTACGATCAGGCGCCTGGTATGAGTGGCAACTTCGTCTATTAGTTCGATACTGATGGGCCCAACAAGGTGTGACACCCGCAGTGCGAAACCAAATACTAGAGTGCTTGCGCACCTGGATTATCGCAGGAGAAATCCATCTTGAGTCATTTTGCGAATCTCCACTCTTTGCTCGTACCTTTGAATCTTTGGCTTCCGATGAGCTATTTGACTCTGTCGTAGATGTCATCTGCGAGTTGATTCATGAAACACAGGAGATTGACGACAACATGTCCGTCATCGAGCGTATCGTTCCACGAGTCATTGCTCTGACGCCCAAGCTTGAAGAACACAAAGACGAACCCGATTCAATTAGGGGTTTCGCGCGGATCTTCGCAGAGGCGGGAGAAACCTATCGCCTCCTCATCGTCCGTCATATAGAGACGTTTTATCCAATCGTTGAAGCTATTGGAAAGTGTTCCGCGTATCCAGACCTCGATATTGTGCCGATTACCTTCCCCTTCTGGATGCGTCTGGCTCAGACGATCGGGAAGAAGCATTCGGTTGAACCATTATTGACCGAGGCATACAAGGCACTCACGAGCGTCATTATTCGCCATCTTCACTTTCCACCTGACGTGACAGCCATGACTAGCCAAGAGGTGGACAGCTTCCGCTCCTTCAGACACGTCATGGGTGATACGTTGAAGGACTGTTGTCTTGTCCTGGGTGCAGACGCATGTCTTCTAAACGCTTACAATCTTGTTACTGCTGCACTCTTAAAAGGTTCATCGGTCGCCGCATGGCAGGAAATCGAAGCGCCCTTGTTCGCTATGCGTTCAATGGGGGCTGAGGTGGATCCATCGGACGACAACGCAGTCCCAAAGATAATGGACCTTATCCCATCACTTCCAAGCCACCCTAAAATTCGGTATGCTGCCCTGCTCATCGTATCTCGCTATACCGAGTGGATCAACCACCACCCGAACTATATTTCTTTCCAATTACAATACATCTCTCAAGGATTCGAGGATCCCGACACAGAAGTGAATGCAGCTGCAGGTCAAGCCCTGAAGCACCTCTGTCAGGACGGCAAGCAGGTAAGGTCCCGTCTCTTGTCGATGACGTTCTTACTCAACCCGAGCATATAGCACCTCACGGACTTTCTCCCAACTCTGCACACATTCCTGAAAACCACTGGATCTAAGTTGGTCCAAGAAGACCGACTCCAAGTATATGAGGCGATTGCCTATGTCATCTCTGCTATGCCGATGGAGAAGGCGGCTGAGTCTCTCAAAACCTTTTCCCTGGACATTTTGTCGCAGATCCATACAGTTACCAGCAAGACTACCTTGGCGACAGCAAAAGAACTCAAAGAAATTGGCTGTAAGTAGATGCAAAATACTGCCACTTTCACCTTAACTTAGTGATTTCGGACAGGCGGTTTGGAAAATTTGGAAGTTATGCTACACGTCGTCGGTCCATTTGGCGATCATTTACCTGCAGGGTGTGAAAACAGTTGCAGAGATGCTTGGACGGTCTTTGACGCCTTTACCACCAAGTATGCATACGACTTTGACACGACAGAGCGTATAACTCGTGTGCTCCGACCTGGACTGGCGCTCTTCGGCCAGTCTGCGCTTCCCATTGCATCATCTATTGTGTTGCGGATGATTACTTCCTTTGAGGCCACTGGATTCTCCGCCTTCCTTTGGATTGCGGGGAAAGTTGTTACCAGGTTTGGTAGGGAGTCTGATCCAGAACTTAAAACTTCCTTCCAAGCATTGTATGAACGCTCTACGAGCAAAGTCGTCAGTTTGCTCCAAGCAACGGCTCCCAGAGATATACCAGATGGTAGGTACTACTCCTCAATCCTGCATACTATCTAGCTCACTATTGCACGCAGTGCTGGAGGATTATGTGCGACTACTTTTACAACTCGAAAATATAGTTCCAGACACTTTTTACCAGTCATCTGCCTTTCCACTCGCTTTCAGGGGATCAATGGCAGCTCTTACTTTGATTCAATCTGACCTCGTCTTTGCAGCACTGGATCTTTTCCGGAACATCGTCAATAATGACTGTTTTTCTACACCTGCTCCGGATCCTAAGGACACTCTTCTCGCGGCTGCCATCAAAACAGTGATAGAGAAGGAGGGCTTCGAATTCGTCGGCTGTTTGCTCAATGGCTTGGTCGGTGACTTCCCAGACGACTCCACGTCTTCCGTCGTTTCCATTTTCCGCTCGTTGGCTACGTTGTTCCCATCCGAGCTTCTAGCATGGCTGCCACCTGTCCTGCAGCATCTCCCCGTGACAAGCGCGCCAAATGAATCTAAGCAGCAACTTCTGATGGATGTTTCCACGTACGTTTACACTTTACCAAGTGACCACCCAGACTAAAACCTCTGCTGAGCAGTGCCATCAATGGAAGGCAGTTTGATAAAGTGAAATATGCGATTCTTGGTTTCAACCGAGCATGCAGGAAAGCTCGGGACCGTCGACGTGTAGCTTCGCTAAATAATGATTAGGACTTCTTTGGCCCATCAGTAATAGTTGAAGTGAGTATTACGACTGTATGTACCCACGTTATGTATGTACCGGATTCGGCACGATCGGATTGTATACGGAAACTTTCGCGTCGACGCACCGAGGCTTTGCATCCAACCAATTCTGAATCTGCATTGATGCTTCGCTACTTGTGCCAGTCCACCATCTCCAGCGGTGTGTACAGAGGTGTGCTTATGGAAAATGTACCAATCATTGTTCTTTCAGCCAGTCGTCGGTCGTTCTCCAACTCAGCCGCTCGCTGCAGCTATGACCAGACCATCCAAAACCTGCGCATCCACAAAGACACCAAGGTGCTTTGCCAAGGTTTCACGGGGAAGACTGTGAGTAATCTTTCCAGCTTGTTTGATGGAGTTGCACTTACCCAGTCACTTAGGGCACATTCCACTGCAAAGAGGCCCTCGCATACGGCACAAGAATGGTAGGAGGCGTTTCTCCCAACAAAGCAGGACAGACACATCTCGGTCTCCCGGTCTTTGGCTCCGTTCGCGAAGTATGCCTACTATTACTTGACATATACGTGTCCAGACCAACCCACGTTGCTTCAGGCTGTCAGGGAAACCCAACCGGATGCTACAGTCCTCTATGTCCCGCCACCGACCGCTGCAGATGCCATCATTGAGGCCATCGAGAATGAGATGGGCTTGATTGTTTGCATTACAGAGGGTATTCCCCAAGCAGACGAGATCAGAGTAAGGCGCGTTTGCTACACCTGGCCGTATGTACTGGACCATCGTTACACAGGTGATGAACGCCCTCAAAAGCCAGTCAAAGTCTCGTCTTATTGGCCCCAATTGCCCTGGTATCATAAATCCATCAGGCTGCAAGATAGGTATCCAGCCCGGCCACATACACAAACCTGGAAAAATCGGTAAGGCTTACCGGTGTTGTTTCGTGGAACTACCTAAATTCTCCCTTTCTCAGGTATTGTATCCCGCTCCGGAACGTTGACATATGAAGCTGTTGCTCAGACCACTGATGCTGGGCTCGGACAGTCGCTATGCGTCGGCATTGGCGGTGACCCATTCCCCGGCACACAACATATTGATGTCCTCAAAGTTTTCCTGGAAGATGATGCCACGGAAGGTGGTTTCATCCCTATTTTGGCTGTCTTTCCGCTTACTTTCTGAAAGGTATTGTTCTCATTGGTGAGATTGGTGGTTCCATGGAAGAGGAAGCCGCCGAATACTTGGAGAAGTTCAACAAGACCCGTAAGAACCCAAAACCAGTTGTGGCATTCATTGCTGGTCGTACTGCGCCTCCCGGGCGTCGTATGGGCCATGCTGGTGCCATCATCTCCGGCGGGAAGGGTGAGTGACACTGCAGCCCTTCACTAGCAATTTTTCAAGAATCCCTTTCCAGGTGCTGCCTCGGATAAGGTCGCTGCTCTTGAGAAGGCTGGTGCTATTGTCACTGACAGCCCAGCCAAGATTGGTGCAGAGATGTTCAAGGTTTGTCCTTAGTGTGCTGGGATGTATGCAGAAACGCTTACAACCACCATCTGAATCGATAGGCCATGAGGGCTGCTGGTTTTGCATAGATAGGATTCCCTCCGCTCACATACCAAGGTGATGACCTACACTGATAGAAAGATTTCTATGTATCGCGAAATAATAATAAACTCTCACTTACATAAGGCGAAGTAGCTTTCTCTTAATTGCAAGCATGGAACAAAGGGTGTCGCCAGCATTATCGGAGGCTGCAACGTATCTTTCGCGTGCGCCATCACTCTCGAGACTATCGAACAGCATAAAACTCGAGGTTGATCAAGATTTCTCAACAGTGATCACGCTTTAACTATTTGAACGTCCCCACAGCTATATGGACTGTACAAGTTCCTTACAGTCGCTTCTCTACCACAGACGTCGCGGCCGTCGCTGTTTGACATGACAGGACGCGCGAAGTGGGATGCCTGGAGTAATACGCAGAAAACATACCATGATCGCAAGGCAGATGCTGAGAATAGGTACCTGGACATCGCCCGTGAGCTTGGGTGGGTTCCTGGCGCCGCAGCCTTTCAAACGGTTGTGGATGCACAACCGGAGACCTCTGCTGATGAGATATGGGACGACGAGCTGGCCATGAAAGTCTCTAGTTCTTCTTGTGGAGGTGGAAGTATGGGTGCATTCGTCAGTGCTGTGATCCGTCCGACCGCTCAAGGCGGAGAAGAAACGCTGCATAAGCTAGCCATCGACGGGGACGCACTCGAGGTCTCTCGATTCCTCAAAGCAAACCCTTTGATGGACATCGATGAACGGGACGAGTTCGTGGGTGACTTTCTCGTGCAATTCTTTGAGAAGGGAGGTTCAGAAAAGTTCCGTCTGTAGGGATACACTGCTCTACATCTGGCTTGTGATAGAGGGAATTTGGCTGCGGTCAAAGTTCTGCTCGAGCACGGCGGAGATCCACTGCTCAAGGTACGAATATACTCGTGTCATACACCAACGTTTTCTCACTTGGTCATAGGATCCGGATGGCTTAACAGTGGCAGAGTTAACTGAGATTGCGGGTCATGACAAACTTTCTGCTTTTCTACGGGAGGCTAGTATCATAGTGTAGGTGAGTAGATGTAGTGCGTGGGAGGACTAAATGCATCGAGGTGCTCGATGACTGCACGAACGAACGTCCCTCGTTACGTTGATTGTGGGGGAGAGGTAGTTGTCGGAGATGGGACGGAGTGGTCGCTGGACGACTCTGGGACAGGAGAGCTCGGGGAATCAGAGTTGGGTATAGCTGCGCTCCACGACTTGGAATGATATTTGGAGTCTGATGGAATTACACCTCCCTGTGGTTGTTTGAGCTTGAGTAAGTGCATAGTCAAGAACCAACTTGTAGCCCACCCATTCCAAGAAGCGCACCACAGGCTTGCTGGGAACGGCGCCGACCCCCAGCCAGTACTTGATCCTGTCCACGCTCCATTTCATTGTTTTGTGTGAGTGCTCCCCATGCTTGTCAAAATTGGGATATGGATCGTACATGCCCAGGAGTTCTATCGGCTTCCCATCGCGTCGTCTGCGGTGGTCTATGGCGACCAAGTGAAAGATACGGTTCCTCTTGGTGCCATGAACGGCCATTCGAAGACGAACAGTCATGTTCAGTGGTAAAGGTTTACTTCGACTCCAACTTGCCGACCATTTGGCCGAATTTGGTCCAATTATTTGTTACAATACAGGCCTCTAATACTAAATACGTTTGGCTACACGGCCCTCTTATGACTGGCGGCTTAGCTTCATCGCCAATCTCTTTAGAAATCCGCAGGGTTGCGATCGGAGGCGAGACCGAGGAAATCGCCTTCAAACAAGATCGGTGGACAGCGTTGATAGCTCGCTCACGAATCAGGACCAACGCTTCCAGGGATTAGCTGTACTGGTTAAGTGGGAAAGAGTACAACAGCGCATCGAATACGTACCATGCAAATATTATTCCCGTTGAGCAGGGTTTGATTGAGATTTGTTTTCTTTCTTCCTTGAGGGGTCGTCTCGCTGCATGGACCCAGATCTATGTCAACTTGGTCCTTGCACACGAAGTCACTCACTATTCCGTGACGTCCTCCAAGACCATATCTACCGGTGTAAGTGTTACAATCCAGGAGAACAAGGGGTGATTCCTACTCACTGACAAAATCGTCGAAGCCCAACAGCGTTCCAGTGAATTCGCGATCGTTTTTCATGATCACCCAAATAGATGATCCAATGCATCTGTCAATGAGTTCTGTACAACGAGCGTCGGTGTGACCAGCTACAACCGTCCCGCCAGGACGAATACTCACCCAGGGGAAGGATCTGAGACGACATTATGGTAAAGACGTCGAGCCCGTTGACTGCAGTGTCAAAAACACGTGGTATTACCAATCCACTACTAATACGTTTTCTTGAGCGATACAACTTCGTAGTTACCGTGAAGTAGAGAGCGTCCGTTAGACGCATGTCGATGCAACCAATCCCGCACAGCCAGTATTTCAGTGTTCAACCAAAAACAATGTAAGGTGTGGGAATAAGAGGGTGCCAACTACAACTACCTGTGTACGGGAATATGCGACACTTCATGGTGTTGGAGGATGATTATGTGAAGGGGAAAGCTGACAAAACGAGGGCGAAGATGCAATTTACTGTTGACCGAAGCTGAAACCACCCTGTGGAGCACTGATATCCGAATGGAACTGCAAGGGGATCAGTACAGCTACAAACAACTCTTGAAGATCACTCACTGCATACGCTCCGGAAGAGTCAAGAGTTGGAGCACCGATAGCAGTGTCGACTTCCTCCTCGTCAGGGAAGTACTTGTCCATGATATTGAATGCCTTCTTGTAAATGTCCAGGTTGTCGTGTGATTGAAGGTTGTGAATGGTCACCATTCCTCCAGCTTCCTCCACATACAAGGCATACTGATTTACAGCACCGGGCCCACCCGCCTGTCTGTCCAACTCACCGACCTTGAGAATATTATCGAGTCCATCAAGAGCAACCTGGATGATCTTGTTGTCCATCATCGTGAGCAGGTCACACAGCGGCTTGATGCATCCCTGGGATACAAGATAGCGAATCTGCGAAGGCTCCTGGAGGCCACCAGACGTGGCATTCGAGATAGCCCAGCAGGCCTCCTTACGGGTCTTGAAGTCCGCGTTTTGAAGAATGTTGATAAGAGGGGGAATAATGTTGGCATCGATGACGGCTTGAATCTGGGCAGGGGATCCTGCAGTGACGTTGGAAATAGTCCAACAAGCCTCTTTCCTAATGCCTTCCTTTGGCGAAGACAGAAGGGAAAGCAAGGCTGGAAGTGCACCAGAAGCGATAACTACTTGCGTCTGAAGATCGTCTCCCGTAACGATGTTTCCGATGGAGCGAAGAGCAGGAGTCTGTACAGCAGTGGAAGGGTGCATAAGGAGATCGACCAATCTTCTGCAGACAGCAGACTCGATGACAGCCTGGATTTTGTCATTGGAGCCGTCAGAGAGGTAAGAGATGGCCCAACAAGCGTCAATAAGAATCTCATCATCCATGGAGTAGATCAACTTGGTCAAGACAGTCAATGCAGGTGCAATCTTGGAAGGCACATCAGCATCCGCCAACAACAAGGACTTTGGTAAACTCACCAGCTCCCAATCTGGCTGGGGGTTTTTTCCCCTGCAAAAGTTGCTCAAAGTCCACGTAGCATTCCTGAGCATGCTTAATTTGTGGTTTTCGCTGAGGAGCTGCAACAAAGGCCTTAGAGCACCCTGCTGCAAGACGTAATCTCTGCACTGAGGGCTATCGCCAGCAATGTTTCCAAGGGCCCACACTGCTTGCTCGCGAACATCCAATACTGAAGACGAAAGGAGGTTGATGAATTCGGGGACAGCGCCCGCGGCAATGACAACTTGAGTATGCTGTGCAGTTCCAGAGGCAATGTTGGTAAGAGCCCAAGCTGCTTCAAACTGCAGATAAATCATTTCGTATCAACAGCTTGGGGCAACGGAATCGAAGTGCCCTACCTGAAGCATAGAATTCCCAGTTTTCAAAAACTGTACAAACCGAGCGACTACGCCACACTCGATCACTCTGTCGATCGGTGGGTTCCTCTCCTTTGACAACAGCTTTCTGAACTTGGTTGTTGCATCCAGCTGACGTTCTGGGTCATCAGAGGTTACACCCAAAATCATCTCTTCTGCAAGCTAGCACACCTTAGTCTATAGACGGCAAGATGGGCATCAGTTACCTACCGGTGGCTCCCAGGAGCTGGCTGCTGGCTCTTCATCAGAATCGGTGGTCGATGTGGGGAGGAAATTTCTCCTCTTTGCGATGTTTTCCTCGCGCTTTTGCCTTCTGATTTCGACCTGCTGCTCTTCGCGACGACGTCTGAGGTCATCTTGCTTTAGGCCACCTTTGTTCTTATAATCTGATGGTTGGACGCGCATGGGTCACGGATATCAAGGCAAGTACAATCGAAAGACGTACTGGCCCTCCGATGTTCCATCGTACGAGACTCCATAGCTGATTTGAGAGTTTTTTGGTGAAGATGCTTACAACAATGAGGACGGGAGATGCGAAGTCACTCGCGTGTTTAGTATTCTTATCAGCCAGTCACATCAGTCACACTTGTGATCATAAAAAGACACTACAGAATTATGCTAAAGGAAATGCTAGTTGGTACTACTCCTCAAATGGATACTGCCCCGTCTCCGTCAGCTATCAAGCAAGTCAGGCTCAACGACCACGTACCTCAAATGGCTCTGGTGGATCCGCCTCTGGTGCACTGGGGTCGAGGCGGGAATGCAACTGGTGCTCAGCGGCATTCGCAAAACCATTTTGCATGGCACTTCCATCCCCAGCTGTCGCTGGTGGAGGTAGCTCGAGGTCGATCAGCTCAGCATCTTCCCCTTCTCGTTCATCGACCAAGACCAAAATGCCTCCCCCGCCAGCATATCGCTCCGATGGCAGACCTTTCTTCCCCATTGGTGGCGGGGCACCCTTTGCCCCCCTAGTGGCTACCGGGCGAACGGGATGATACCGCCCCTCCAAAGGGAAAGTGATGTAGCCTAGTTGCACAGGAGTTACACGTGAAAAGTTGGCAACCTTTTCCGAGTTTGGCTCCGTCTTTCGTTTCGTCAATGTAGAAGGCTCCTCAATCTTCATCTCCACATCTGCATCTTTCTTGATGTCTGCCTTCTCGTCCTTTGCAGAATATCAGAATCAATTGTCAGGGACATGGTTCATGCTCACAGTCTCCATAGCATCTTGTTCGGCAGCAGCTTTCTTCTTTTCTCTTGCTTTCACCTTGGCCGTGGTAGAGAGTACAGCTGTAGCCACTTTCGCAGCGGTCTCTTTCTTGGGCGGTGTCGCCGGTGCAGGGTATCCGAACAGGCTTGGCCTGGCATTCGACATAAACTCAAATTTAGGCACCTGTATGACCTCAGCGACTACGCAAACTTCGACAACAACCCTAGCTGACCTTCAAATCCTTGTTAAGACCGATGATTGCGGTGGGTTCAAATGCAAGGCAAGCGCAGTGTGCAAGCGGATACCAGTACCAGAACTGGCAAAACAACGTCATACCGACTATGGCGCTCGTATTTCGAGTCCCCGCACGACTTTGCAGACTGATTGTCGCATTACGTCCTCCAGCGTCGATAAGACCTTGGCCAAGCGCAGCACCAAAACGAGCCATCGGATCCTCATGCTTGTCGGATATGACTTTTGTGTAGAGAGCGCGTGTCGATGACATAGAAGGCGAACCAGCCTCCGACTGTTGAACAAGAATCATACCTAAAGCGATGAACGCTCCTTGGCGGACAAAGTCTACCCCGTCTTTCGTCATAGGCTCCAGAATTTGTACAGCATCCTAGAAAATGTTGAGTTACAGGCGGGAACGCTAAAATACATTCCTACCTGCATACCAGTCCCTGAACATGCGATTCCGAGAGCCAACGTGGCCCCACACCTTACATGCGGATTGTAGCTTTCGCTCAGAAGTTGTACAATTCGGGGAACCTGATCAGGATTCTTGAACAGCAAGAACGCGAGCGAAGTGACGGCAGCCCTCCGGACATCGTCAGACGTGTCCGACACAGCAATATGCAACATTTGTCGGACAGCATCATTATCGGAAGTTCCGGCATATGCAAGAGCTAGGGTGTAAACGCCGCCATACCGCATGATTGGATCCTGTAATATCCGTTAAAACAAAATTAGGTACGTAGAGAATGAGGGGTAAACCTTTTCAGCCAGCAACAACCGGATGGTGTCATCAGCTTCTTCTTGTCGCCCATAGAATACGAACGACAATCCCATTGCCAAACCCCGAATAATCTTCTCATGCTGGGTTTCTCGAACGTAGGCGATCATCTCGTCAGCACATATCGTACTGGCAGAGCCGAGCATGACCAGCCCCATGGCATAGCCAGCTGCTTCTCCAGCGATTGCTGAGTCCGAGAAGAGCGTTTCCTTCAGGTCATCATAAGCTTCCGCGCTTCGGCTGCCCATATCGGCAATGCCGAGGCCAAGAGCAGCCCCGTGCTGGACAATTTCATTTTGCGAATTTCTCAGCGTCTCACGAAGGTAATCTGCAGTTTGACCACTTCCGGAAGCGTTGATCAAGCCCAATGCGTAGAGTGCCCCACCCTCCGAATACGCCGCACCCTGTATCTGGCTCTCAGTGCCATGTTGGGGGAGGTAGGGACCTAGAATGTTCATCCCTTCCTGGAAGTAACCTTTGTGAATAACTCCGAGAGCAGCAGTGGCAGAGAACTTGGCCCAGTTAGTCGCCATTCCAAGCCATTCCAGGTTGTCCCTCAAAAATATATCAGATGTTGTTCCTGCATGCATGAACGCATTTTGTAAAGTAAGTGCGGTGTGGTATATTGAAGACCGGGGTTCCAGGGCATCCTATCATCATAATAATATGTCAACTAGGTATTTGTGAATTAGCATTGGTACCCACTTTGCTATGCTTCAAAATGAGCATGTCCACCTTGTTAGTCCGCTTCAAGAACTCCAGATAGAGTTTGACTGTCACTTCTCCCCCTAATATGCTAGAGAGCTTTTCGAAAATATCCTTGGTCTCCTGCTTAATGTTGGGTAAAAAGACATATACGCCACGAATGTAAATCTCACATCTTTGCCTTGTGGGAGTTCTTTCCGTACAGCTTCGAGGAAGTCTCTCGCACCACCTTCAACCAGGTCAAACGCGAACTGATATGCTACAAGCTTGTCATTTTGAACTAGAGAGGTTAAGAGGGCAGTGGTGGTGGAGGGGTTGTTTAGTGTGACGTGGAGGCGCGCAAGGGCAAGCATGTGTGAAGAGTTGGTCTGAGGCGACGGGAATAAGGGCGACAATAAGTTGAGAACTTGGTCACGGTAGGATAGGGGAAATCCGGTATCGAGAACAAGTTCCATGGCATAAGAGAGAAGAGAGACGTCGTGGGTGAGGTCGTATACGTGAGAAATTATGTCGAACCGACGGGATTCCAAAGCGATTCCAATCGCCTGAGTGCAAAGACGTGAGGAAGTGGCAGTTGACGGGAACGGAGTGATATCACCTGTCTGTACTCTCCTTCATCTATGCAGCGTCGAAATATTGCTTCTATAATTGATTGTAATCGAGAATCAATCTTGGCTCCAGGGGGGCCTTCGTCTGAACGGAGATCAATGTATCTGTCAATAGCCTTCGCTAGTGTAGGGGACGAGGATCAATTGGGCGACCATACGAGCATACTTAACACTCACAGACAACTGTTTCTACGTATTCTGCAGTAGCATACGTGCGAGCTTCTGTCTGGAACGCGTTGCCTGCACCAAGGGCAAAGGACAATGCTTCGTCATACTCGCCCAGGAAGTAGTAGACTTTGCTAGCGAGGAGGGCAGCGGTATCACGAGCATCTTTCGGAAGATCCTCGGACTCGTACAAGCTCTCGCTGGAACACGAGTGGACGTCAGACAAACTCATGAATGTCAGAGTTTGAACGCACGTACATTAGGGCAATGTGTTCTGATATTTCAGCCCAGAATTGAGAGACGAGTTGGTTAAGGGCCTTGAGGGCATGTTGCTTGAATACTTTGTCCGGCTCCGAGAGCAATGCGAGCGCGCCCGCTGCTGAGGAGTGAGCCCGGACGACCATAATACTTTGACGGACGGATGAAACGACGCGCGTACATACTAAGGACCCTCTGCCACTCTTTGAAGCGGAGTTGTTCGGACTTCAAATCTCTGTGTCGTCCCGACGTCCCGACGTCCTCCACAACACCTACATAACACGATGAATTTTCTAGCCAGGAGTACGGCTCGCACTGCTACCCGCACCTTCCCAAGAGGTCTTCGTAGCGTTGCAACTGACACATCTTATTACACCCGGCGTCAGGCGGTCCAGGATCATGCTATAGGCAAGCACACCGGTATTCCGCGGTTTCTCTTCAACTCACCTTACTTTAGCCTCTACTGAGCTCTGGCGCAAAATAACGTACGCTACGACTTGTTTTCATTGCGCCTCTGTTCTGACTTTTCCGCAGCTACTACGCCGCGTTTCCTTCCAGTCTGTCGTCACGTTCATTGAGCATTACTCCCTCTGAATAGTATTCCAGTTGTCGTATGTATGGCATGGGTATACAATGTCGAGGCCGAGCACCACGCCCACGAGGAACACGAGAAGGAAATGCATGGCGGAAAGTTGCCCGACCCTCCCGCGTTCGAATATCTGAATCGCCGAGTTAAGCCGTTCCCGTGGGGAAGCAACGCCCTTTTCTTCAACCCTGAGGTGCGTGTGTCTGTGCCGTATGGATCTCACATTTACGCTTGCCTCTGCCAGGTAAATAAGGACATGGAGCAGGAAGAGTGATTACTCTCAGTAGAGTCAAAATTTATCCTGTCATTCCAATCTAATACCGGGGCCAATCCGTTTGGGCATGGATTCTCAATGCAACTTATACACCTTTTCTCAGGTTCCAGTATCGTTATCAATGACATCCATTCGCATATATCATGGCTATTTATCAATCGTACGTTCATCCTAGCTTAGACTGTGATCCAGGCACCAAGGAGCGTACCGCCCACAACAGTCACGAGTGCCATCATTGTTGGTAAAATCGGGCTAAGGGACTGCACACTTCCTGCACCGTTCGGGGTACTATCAGGGAGAGGTTAGCGTCGCCTCACCTCAGCCATCGTCATACTGACCTTGTGGGGCTTGCGACGACGGTGAACTCTGATCCACCAATGGAAGTAACTACTCCAACACCGCTCGTAACAAGCGTGTAGGCGGCACCGCCAGCAGACGCAACGATGGTTTCAGCAGCCCCGTCACCACCTGTTTTCCATACCATGAATGATCAGCGCAAGTACATAGGCTGTGGCGTGAAGCATACAGGTAACCGAGTTATACACGCTCTTCGCTTCACTCATTATCTGTCCACCATTGGTATGAATCAAGGTGGACACTGCTAATATTTTTTATTGGCTTCCGTGTGATGCCCGAAATTAGCATTCCTACCTCCCGACACGCCTTGGTACACACAGTTGTAAGCATAGCTTGCCCCAACAGTGTACCAGGAGGCACCTGGATTGAAACATCCATTTAGCGCAAAGGAAGCATGGACGAGTTGATGCACCTTCCGTCCCCTCATTGTACCAAGAAATAGCTGGAAGAAAACATCAGTGAGAAATGCTCAGATAACCAAAAAAACTGTCACCATCAGAAGTCAAGACGTCAACCCAAGACAGTGCAACCGACGTGGCAGACTCAATGGCGCTACTCACATCAACTGGAAAGGGGTTATTAGATCTGCGATAGCTTGGGATGATGTGACCTCACAGCGACGGTCAACAGGCTCAGGCTCTGCTCCAACCAGAGTCGAGATTAAAGCTACAGCGAAAGTTGAAAGAAGTACACTGGTGAACATGATGAGATGGAAGGAAACGAAGATGGGTCGTGGACAGGGGATCGAGTGTCAGGACCGCAGTGCTTAAATGTCTCGGCGTGCACTGGTTTGCCATGTACACAATCGTCATCGTCAGACTCCATTCCCAGCTTCGGACGACTGACATAGTAGACGATGACAGACTTTGATACTATCACCGTTGCAAAATACATAGCGGTCTACCGACTTGCATTGGCAATGAGCACGACAAGACCCGATGGGATCCAAATAAGGAACGTCCTGTAGATCGCAAATATATTGCTCATGATTGTGGCAAGGGCTAGTAATTGTGAGTTTCGTGCGGCGACACACTTCACATCCACCACACCACCCTATGCCTCGCCCCATCATATCCCCCTCAGTTCTTGCTTCTGACTTCGGGCAGCTGACTGCAGAATGCAAGCGAATGATAAAGGGCGGCGCAGAATGGCTTCATATGGGTGGGTGCAAATCTAATCACTCGTCTGCACGGCTGTGTGATCAGAGATCCCCCACCACCCACCAACAGATGTCATGGACGGGTGCGCCGCGAGCTGCATAACTGCGCATTTTTGAAACACTGACGCACATTATAGCCACTTTGTGCCAAACATTACCATGGGTTAATCCGTTTCATAGCAGTCTGAACAGGTGCCTCACGTGCTCGTACTAGGTGCCCCTGTATTGTCATGTGTGGCCAAAAGCATCCCAGGCATCTTCATGGATTGCCATATGATGGTTGAGCATCCAGAGAAGGTAAAGAACGGCGAAATCTCCAAGTCAGCCCATGATCACACGGTCTCTCTCTCTTCAGTGGGTCGACGATATTGCAAAAGCTGGTGGCGCTTTGTACTGCTTCCACATCGAGGCGACTTGTGCGTTTAGATTTGTATTCGTATATTCACGCTATGACCTCCAAACAAGCGGATCCCATTGCTCTTATCAAGGCTATCCATGAGAGGAACATGAAAGCAGGGGTAGCGATTTCTCCTGACACACCCTCGACAGCCATAACAGACGAAACAGGCACAGTAGCGGATATGTTGTTGGTCATGACAGTCTACCCAGGTATGTTATCGTTACCCTTCAAATATGTTTCAAGTCTTTTCTACGTGCAATTACCCTGTAGGCCGCGGCGGGCAAAAGTTCTTAGAGCGCTGTGTCCCAAAGGTTGCAGAGTTGCGCGCCCGATTCCCTGACAAGGACATAGAGGTAGATGGCGGGGTTGGGCCGAAGACCATCCACAGCTGCGCAGAGGCAGGTACGTCTGCCAACTCTAAAGTCCCGATTTGGAAACATGATCTCCGTACCCAGGGAGCAATGTTATAGTAGCTGGAACTGCTATTTTCCATGCTGACAATCCTGAAGCCGTTATCCACTCCCTCAAAGAGGCTGTGAGTACAGCGCAGTCAAACAGGGGCTAGTCAATCTGGAAGCGGCCATTCGCCATAAACAACGTACAGCACAAGATGCAATGCATTTTGTAGTAGAAGCTATTAGAATCAACTATGTTAACGACCTAGGCGAGTCCTACGACCTAGACACCTCTGGTACGGTACACTTGAGGCGGCTACGAACGCGAATGTCCGGATAATCATATCTGGATTGGTATAAGTTGTGACAGGGTTGCAGTCAAGAGGGTTAAAAGTCCTAATTCAACAATGGCGAAAATGGCAAATTCTATGCTTGTAAGATATGGAAGAATCGTCAAATTGTTTCAGGAATATCAGTAAAGACCGTTGGCCAGTCGTGAAACGACGGAAAGTCGGAACTCGAATTGGACATCACCATTGAAGCCATTCGCCATACATGTTCGGTCTTTCGCCGCGAATATAAGCTTCAAAGGTTCGTTTGAGCACGGTCGCCCAATCGAGGTCCCTCTTGTCATCGGCAACCTTGTCAACCCACTCCTCGGGATCAATATCGGGCATAGCGGCAGCCCGGGCAGCCTTCTCGCCAGCCGAGAATCTTGGACCGAGGTCTGGCCAATTCCGAACGGGATCAAAAGGCTTCCACCTGAAAGATTGTTAGATGATGCTGTGAATACATGTGGCAAAAACAGACCAGAAATTATGGAAATGGTAGGAGTAGGCACCACGGAAGAAGCCCTCGAAACCTAATGCTTGCGGTTGTGCGCTGGTCTGCATCTGAGTATCGAAGAAGTCGGCGAATCTGAAGAACCGATTAGCAGGTGGCTTATGCAAGAGGCAAGGAACGTTACTCTGTGAAATAGGGCTGAGGCGGTCTTTCACGTTGGAACACTTCCGTGTTTAGCCATGCTGAATCGAAAAGAGCGTCTGGAAGGCGTAACAACAGGCCCTCCATGTGAGCATCCTTAGTGTAGCGCGAGACCGTCATGGGGTGGAAATCGAGGCCATTTTTAAGGGCAGTACGGAAAAGGAACGATCCGAGAGCAGAGTTCTTGTTCATGTGAAGCACCGCCGTGTTGTATTTCTTGAGGCGGGACCATCTGTACGCGAAAGCACCCTTCCAGCCCCACAACTCTTCCCAGTCTCGCAACAAAATGGTATCCGCATCAAGATAGATACCACCGAACCTGTGACATAGAACGAAACGTGCCATGTCGGACAAAATGACGGAGAGGCGGTCATAGGACGAGGAGGACTTGGAGCCTAAGCGGTTCAACATGTCGTCATCATCAGGTTTGTCGCTTCCCGCGGAGGACGGCTTGGTAGCAGTGTCCGTGCTGTTGCCAGCCTCCTCGGCCTTGCTTGTGAAGGTCGGTTTCTTTTCAACGGGGACGTTGATAACGTGACCCCCAGAGTTGAACAAAGAGTCCCTGAGCTCACGCCATTCAGCTTTGATCTCTGGAACTCCGTCAAGTTGTTCTGTAGTATTCCAAAGCTTGAACTTGATGACGTCCTTGAACCGTGGGTGCAAGAATGGAGCTGCCCAGGGGTTCGTTTTGAGTTGCTCAAACATATCGCTGAGCGCATTTGGATTCGGGATAGAAGCTGCAGGTCCTGGGTTAATCCATAACCAGAATTCCGGCCTGCAAACGTTGAGCTCGGAGCCGTCCCTGAGGTGAAGACCGAGGTTCTGTGTGAAGAGGAACGACAGAAGGGCGAGATAGGGCTTGTCGGTGAATGGACCAGTCCAGAACAAATGGAATACACGAGCATTTTCAGGTTCGCAGGGCGAAGAAAGACTTGAATACGGGGTATGCTGCAAGGGAGCCTGAAGCTGCAGCGGTGATTCCCATTCTACGCCTCGCTTTTTGGTGAGTCCCGCATTGGGGTCCGGGATGCTAGTAGACTGCAGGGGTCTTGGTGCCATTACATTACCGAAGGACATTTGAGTTGGTTCGGTGAAGTTTTCCCGGTCTTGTTCCATGTAGATGTATTTCCAATCGTCCATTTTCCCTCTCCTCACGCGATTACCATTGTCAAGACCAGCACCGACTCGCAGTACTTCCAGGCAGTCGCGCACATACTGCTCATGATAAGCCTTGGGGTGTGGATATCATCCATGGATAATACCTACCTTATTCTGGGAGAAATCACAATGGTCCATAACAGTATCCAGATCAGCGATGGAACCCGGAACGGGGCGCGGTGGGTATGCAACATTGGGGGGTTGACTTTGAATATCAAGATAGACACGTCGCGGGCCATCGCCACGAGTTACAGTGGAGACAGGCCCCGGTGGAGGCCTAAATCGTGAAGGTAGGGATGGAGTTTTTCGCGGAGGAAGGGCAGGATTAAGTGGTGGTTCTGTTAGACCTACTTGCTCGGGAACTTGGTATGACCGGTCAGTTAAAGTACGGGTACTAGAAAAGGACATGGTTTACTTTCGCGTTTGCTTGGGTAATGTCCGCTAGCAATTTCCCACTTCCATATGCGTTGCAAATCTTCCCGACCGAATACCAGCGTGGACGGCTCACCAAAATTGGGCGGGATCCACTGCTTTTCCTCCGGTCCGTACCGTCGTGCGAATGAAAAGACAGTGAATATAGACACAACCAAAAGGAAACATATAATTATTGGACCACGTTTGCGGACAAAGCGTGATGCACCAAGATGGTCGACGCGACCCGGGTTCGGCATGAAGAGACGTAGACGACGAGAGCGGACGCCGGGGATAGGCACGGTAACAGGGACGACCCAAGACATGGATCGACCATGTCTGTTTAATTTCTCCTGGACAGCGGAAGAGTAAGTGGGTAGACCATTGGAAAGACGTGGTTTCTCTGGATAGCCATTAGCACGCTGTTGGGTTGAAAAGTAGCTCGAGAGCGACATGCAGCACAGCGGACGGCGAGGGCGCTGTCGAGGGCGGAGTCGACGTTTGACGAAGGATGCGACGCGATGAAAATTCCGACTATAACCAAATCCAGTGACCGTGCGAACGACTAATGCTGCGATCAACGACTTACGCCACCAAATGGTATGTTACAGTATGTACAGCAAGGATGAATTCTAGGATTTTGGGATCACAACGGTGGAAAGTACACGTCTAATTTTCGCTCAGTTGGCGCCAAGAGGCTGCAGCTCCAAATCGGCCGGGTCAGTTGGCACGGACAGTATGCGGAGTGTGTTGGTGTGCCCAAGACCGCCCTTCCAGCCCTGCACAGCAATGATCGTCGTACCGGTCTTGATGATATTCAACTCAAGCGCATTCTTCAAGCCAAACCGAATACGATTGTCCACCTGAAAGGAAAACAAAAAAACAAAAAAATCGCTCAGAGTCGCTTCAAGGCTGCGAAGAAGTGGGTGACTGACATCCTTCTGCCATTGGCTCTCTGGAACACCTCGGGGTTCGGGGTACCAGAACGGGTAGCATCCCCGGTTCAGGTGGATCTGGCGCGCAGTTTGTTCGTTGCGAGTCACTGCAAATGATCAGTGCGCATGCAGAGGCATCGCAAAGAAAACGCACCGCAGATGATGGGTGCCAAAGGCCGGTACTTGGAGACCAGACGGGCTGTGTTGCCACTGGTGGAAAGAACCACGATAGCACTGGCCTTTTGCTCCGATGCAGCAGCGACTGCGGCAATGGCTACGGTCTCGGCGGTATCGGTAGGACGAGGCTGAATGGTTTTCAGCTCGTCGTACAGGGGTGGGTAACAGATGGAGGACTCGGCAATGAGACAAGTCTCGGCCATCATGAGAACTATTGCCACCTTGGGTTAATGAATAAACAGTGCTATGCAAGATCACGCACCAGACTCGACAGGGTAGCTTCCCTTGGCAGTTTCTCCAGACAACATCACGCAATCAGCACCATCGAGGACCGCATTGGCGACATCGCTAACTTCTGCACGCGTGGGCCTCGGGTTGTACTAAACGCAATCAGCATCACGCCAAGAAAATGAGATGGTGGCCTACCGTCATGGACTAGGAAAAGACATGAGCATCCAACGCGTGTATGCTTGGTAGGAAGCTTACCTCGAGCATTTGCGTGGCAACAATGACGGGCTTACCGACGATGTTGCACTTGGCAATCATCATCTTTTGTGCAAGGAAGACCTGGCTCGCAGGAATTTCGATTCCAAGGTCACCACGAGCGACCATAACACCGTCCGCCTCGCGAAGGATCTCGTCAAAGTTCTCGACTCCCTGTTCGTTTTCGATTTTGACGATGATCTTGATGCTAGCGCCGTCTGGACCAAGGACCTGACGGATATCCTTCACGTCCTGGGCGCGACGGATGAAGGAGGCGAAGATCATGTCGACGCCGTTCTTGACTCCGAATAGGAGATCCTTCTTGTCCTTGTCGGAGAGCGCGGGGAGATCAACATTGGTCTTGGGAAGGTTGACGCCCTTGCGAGAGGCCAAGGTACCATTGTTCAAGGCCCGGACGCGAACGTTGGAGCCATCGATGGAAAGGACCAGTAGAGAAAGGATACCTAATCATCGTGTAGACAACGGGGGTGGGGGGGGAGGTGTAGGCACAGTTCACGTACCGTCATCAACGTAGACGAGCTTTCCTGGGGAGGTGACCTTGGAGAGGTTTTTCTAACGACACGAACGTTAGTTGGAATATTCTTGCCCCCAGGACATATCGCATACATAGTCCAACCAAAGAAGTTTGTCATCACAGCACTCGCTGAACTTGTCGTCGGTGGTGATAGTGAATTCATGACCAGCCTTGATGGGGATCTGGAGAGTTTCCAGGGTGAGGCCTGGAAAGACGATGGTGAATGACAGAGACGCACGTCCTTTCCATCCCTCATAAGACCCGTACGGATCTCGGGTCCTTTCTGAGACGACACATGAGTTCTGCGCAGCGGACAAGGGGCGAAAAACCAACCGTGTCAAGAGCAATGGCCATCGGACGCCCAGGCTCGGCTGCAAGAACCCATCAGCGGAAGCCCCATGAAACTCGGCATACTCACAGGCAACCATCTTCCTCGTGTTGTCGATCACACTTTGGTGGTAATCGTATGAACCATGAGAAAAGTTCATGCGGACTGTCAACCATGGCGTTGATGAGTGGCCGATTCACGACTGTCAGACGCTGAGCGCAACTCACCAACATTGATGCCTGCCCGCCTGAGCGCCGAAAGCTTGTCGACAGAGTTGGTGTTCGGCCCTGCAACGAGAATGATGAGGATAATCCGACGGGGGTTATCTGCTCACCAATGGTGGCAATGATCGAAGTCTGATTCGGAGGTACACTCGTCAATTGGATGTTGCTCGGTTCAGGGTTGGGGACGTACCTTGCGCAAGAACTTGGTCTCTGGGGTTGGCACTGGCGCTGTCGCGATGTTCAGCGTCGAGAACCACTCGACCTGGGATCGGATGCCATCGTAGGTGAACATCTGGTTGTTTTTTTCAGAGGTATTGAGCAGCCGATGTGTGTGCTGAGGGGTGGATGGCAAGCGAGAGAGCAGACGGTAGACAGAAAACAAGGGAGGGTGGTTCATATATACACGGGCCCTTATCTGCCCGAGATTGGGGATGGGGAACGTGGGACACTTGCCTGCGGATGGTGGAAGAAGGGGCCCAGATAACTATCTCCGTCATCAATGTCGACATAATTTTTGACACACCAACGTTCCAGTACTGTCCACCAGTGCCAAGATGGGGCCATAACAAGAACAAAATAGTTGTAATAGGGATGGAGACCGAATCGAACTGACAGGCAACTACCCGACCAGACAGGCTTAGCAATATAGTGTTCAAAGCAAGCAAGATGACGAACAGACAAACAGCGCGACGATAACCAGAAGAGAACCAACCATTTATTTACATGACTCTCAGTGTCCAGCCGTGTAGCCCTCCCTCGGCCGTTGCGGCTGCCTGCGCAGCAGCAAGCCAGCTAGGATCTGGGGTAGTTCCACCAGGCGGCGACAGGACGTGCCCAGGTGCCATCGCTCCAAGGTCCATCGACTGGAAAACATTCTCACACGTGATCGTCCGTCCAGAGTGGTATCCGACCCCATCATACGATCTGATAAATAGAAGAGGAAGGCTTCTGCCTGCCATCGTTGGCGGCGGGACGTTCATCGCGACTTGCGACCCATTGGAAACCGTGCCGTCAGCCCCGTCGGTGCCAGATGACGACCCAGCACCATCTGGAGACAGGACGTTCGGGGGTATGATATCCTCCTGCAATGCCTTGAGCACGTCTGGTAGCGAGGGCATGTCCACGGTCACGATCGTGTGCAGTGGGGGCTGTGTCACGTATCTTGTCGAAGGCACGCCGACTGCAGATGTACCAGGTGCTGCGACGCCGGGTTCGCTGGGTGCGGGCAGGTCTAGCGAGTGTCCAGGGACACCGCCACCGAATGAAGCAACGTTGGTGAGCGGACCAGGGGATCCGGCCGGAAAGAACCGAGTACGAAGCGGGCCAATGTTGCCCAGGTAAACTGCGAGTGGCTGTTGCGTGTGCGTCTTCGGGTCGTCGTAAAAGAAGTGGGAGACGGCCATCTCCAATGTGTTGTTCGCTGGACGATAGACAGGCGTGGTGAAGAGGGTGGGAAAAGGAGTGATAGGCATTTCGGGTATCGCGTTGTTCTGACCAAATGCATCAAAAAAGGTGTACTGGAATTTCGCTGCGGATGCGTGGGTCAGATTCGATCGACATGCCCTGATGACGGTCGTGAAAACATACAGATACCAACTATAGTCCAGCATAAATAATCGTCGACTTCGTCTGACAATATTCGCACGCCATCTTTCAACTCGTCTCTGATACGGGGTGGTTGGAAAATGAGGGGGTGTGTCCCGCCTTGGGAAGACACGCCTTGCGTGGAGGGAGAGATCACGCCGGGCGCACCGGGGATGGGACCTGCTGCCGATAGATAATGTCTGGAGCCATCCGCATTGACCCTTTGGAGGGCGATCTTTTGCATCTGACTAACGGGGCCCCCGTCTTCAGGCGAGACCCTTCCCTTGTCGACTTTGCGTATAATAAGTGGTGATGTTGCAATATTAGAGAGTGTATCGGATAGCACGATTTCACAGCCATAGGTCACTGGCTGGGGGCCACCAGCTATGGACCAACGGTCCGGGAGAGTGAGTAACTGGAGCACGTTGTGCTGGTCACGTGAACATACCGTGCGATGGGGAGGCATCATCTGGACGGCGAACGACATTGACATTGAATGCGGACCACGCGGAGTTGCTGGCACACAATTGGTTTGACTCGATGGTCATGTACTTGGTGCGGACGGTCTGAGAGTTGATGCGGTTGAAGAGGGACACTGGACCGCCCGCAAGAATGCACGAGGAAATGTTACGCGTCTTGGCTGTCTTCTTTGATGGCTTAGAAATAATGGTTACAGGGGCTGAATCAAAAGTGGCCCAAACACGGCCCGAGAGAGGCTCGCTGCCATCGCCGGAGACGGAAGGGGGTGGGTCCATGATATCCAGCGAGAGGAGAAAGCTCTTGGCCTTGGCGGTGCCGGTGACATGGAGGAACTTGAAGCTGCCTGTCATGTTGTTATCGAGACCCGCCTTTTGATCATGAGAGCGCTCGCCCTGTTCTGAGACGACGGCCATGGCGAGCTGCTGAGACCGCATTTGCCATACTGGGCCCTGGATATGGACTACAGGCGGGGGGCAGAGGAAGCGCTTCTCGCTGCCATAAGACTTTTGGGCAACGGCGGCATGGAGACACATGACGGTTGTCATTGGGACGACGCGAGTGGGGTCTTGGGAGACGTGGTCGCGCACTGTACGGCGAATCTTGGGATGGGGGTCGTCCTGTTCGGTGTCGTCTAATTTGCGCTTGCCGTTCTTGGTGTTTGAGGGCTTTTAGGACGCGAGGGTGAGGGATGGATAAGCGCTCGGGAACGAACATACCTGGGGGAGCATGGCTGCGGGATGGGGGGGGGGGGGGGGCGGACCGGGGATGGTGTGCATCGACCAGGCGTGGTGGAGGTCGGGGACCTTGTCCTTGTTGCTTGCGGCGAGGATGGATTGGATGGACGCGTTTGGATCTGGGTTGGAGAGGACGGAGGGGGGGGCGGCGGTCAAGGGGGAGTGGGAGTGGGAGTGGGGGAGCTGGGGGATGCCATTGGAGGGCGGGGGCTGATCCGGGGTGGATATGGGGTGGGAGACGAGGTGGAGGGCGGGCGAGGAGGGGCGGGGGGACTCGCTCTTGGGTGGGGGGTGGAGGTGGGCGTCGAGCTGGGCGGCGTCGGGCATGTGGGGGGAGGAGGAGGAGGAGGAGAAGGGGTGGAATGTCCTCATAGTGTCAACTTCCCGCCAGGGATTCGGTGGGACTCACTGCTGTGGGAACGACGAGCAGAGGTGGGAAAAAGAACAAAACGAGACGAGCGTCGCTCGCCCCTCCAAATCAAGAACACGTGACCACAGCTCATTACAAATCCAGGTACTACTACGCTAATTCGGCGGATCACGTGGCACAGACGCCCGCACTCGTCCTCCTGGGAAGGGCACCGTCGCACTCGCCATTGCCCGCGACTCCCGGGGACGCACACCCATCTCCACATCCTGCTGGTGTCGCTGCCAGTCCTCCACCCGCATCATCGACTGCCGCTTCGACGACGTCGACGCGTGCCCACCACCCACCGCAGCCAGCTTCTCCGCGCTGAGCGCGTTCAACTTGCCCGCGTCAGCCACCCCCGATCCACGCTTGCCCTGTCCATCTTGCGGCTTTCGACGCCCCTTCTCCTCCCGCTCTAGTTGCGCTGCCTTTTCAGCTTGCCTTTTACTCACCACTTCGCGTTCGATGGCGCGCGATCGCTCCCACCGATTCTTGGCAGCCTCCACCTCGGCGTGCTCCTTCTCCGCCTGGGTCAGTGGTGCCTGCATCCCCCGCATCTTGTGTCGGTGCCGTTCTTCGAGTTCCTCAAATGTCGCCACGCGTGGCGACTCCGCCTTTTGGGGAACAGGTGCCGCAATCGCTTGAGACGTCGCCTTCAACGGCCGCGTCGGTGGCAACACAAGCGGAATATGGGTGTTCGTCGCTTCTCCTGAAGCTGCCCTGACTGACTTGGAGCGGGAGGGCAGACCCCTCGACGGCGGCTCAGGTGGTGGTGCACAACCCGGCTGTTGGAGTAGCACGGAAGGAATGCCACCGCTGGTGCGCGCCGGATGTTTTTTCACCCCCAATCCCAGCATTCCAGCCAGAGTGCGAGCAACAGGGACATCCTCCTCAGACGATTTCCTTGCAGTCGACTCATTAGGATTGATGTCCAGTAAGCTGCTTTCGCGGCGCTTGCGCTGGGCCAACGCCTCGGTGACAGCAGGGGCCATGGGCACACGGGAGGAAACAGGAGTCGTGGGAATAGGAGCAGTCACCCCCGACGGAGGCTGTAACAGCTTGCGATCTTTCACGTACGAATCCCAGTCCTCATTTTTAAGGGGGGCGCTCGTCGGGCGGGTGATGGACGCACCCAGCGGGGGAGCATCAATAACCTTGGAAAACTCCATCGAATTCGTGCGGATACGGGGATCGGGCTGCCTGGGGGGCCGTGTGTGCGACCGAGAACCCATGACAGTACCTAGGTCGCAACTTAATGTGCGTCTCGACGTGAGTGAGATCCTGCGTGAACGAGATTCATCAGAATCCACGTCCGAACGCAAGGCATCAATTGAACGTCTGATGGTCTGGATTTCAGTAAGAAGCTCCTCTTTGCGCGCCAGCTCCTCGAGTTCCGCGGATATCTGAGCCTTCTTTGCATCCTTTGCCTCCTTGGATTCCCTACTTTCGGGCTCCGCCTCGGTGATGAAGCCCGTCGGGACATCGTCCTGTATGCCGGTCCCGAAGTCCAAGTTGGGAAGAAGTCCCTTGAGACCCCTGCGAGCTTGCTTCTTTGGCGCAGCCTTGGGCTCGTCATCGGGTGCTGGTGCCAAAAAGTCAGAGACACCGGATGCATACCGGCCACGAGTGGCATTGAGGGTAGGGGTAGACGAGCGACCTTCTTGTGAGCTCGCCGTTGGGTCTTCATTCATAAGCGGAGTGCCGGAGTGGCCGCTTCCAGACCTGGCGTGTATGCGCTCGTTCTCCCACTCCGTTTTCTCCCTTTCAAGGTCAGCAAATTTGCCAGACGCATCGAGGTCGGCCTCTTCATCCCTGCGGCGTTGTTCCTCGGCAATCTCCTTGAGTTTGCGCTCAAGGACATGGAGAATCCGCAGTTGGACAGCGCCTCCCATGAGGGAAACAGCACCAATGAGACCCAGCTCGATTTGCATGGTCTGAGTTACGGGGTAAGCAATGCCGTTCTCGACATACTTTGGGAAGAGCCCGGTAAAGCCGAGATTCCACACATAAAACTAGTGGAGAAGGGTGAGATATAACCTTGCGGGGGTGGAGAGGACATACCTCCTTCAGGCCAGCAGTGGTGTAACAATCGACACCGAGGATGAAAGCGGAGGACCCGACGAATGCGGTGGCCAGCAGTAAGATGTGCCAATGAATCTTGGGCACGGTGCAGAGAACAAAGCCAAGGACACCGCACGCTGAAAGGGCATGTCAGCGAGAGCCGAGGACGACTCAGGGTGGACTGACAGATGTACATTATCCAGCGGGTGCCGACAGGGGTGATGGCACCGCCATTCTTGAAGCACTGGATCCATAAACCGAAGGCGAAACCTCCCCACGCGCCAATGAAATACTTTGTGCCCTTCCAGAAAAATATGCTGAGGGCACCACCCATGATGCCAGATATTGCGCATGCCAGGACAAACATGCCCTGCAGCGTCTTATTTGGAGGGTTTATGGCAGGAAGAATACCGAACTTTGCAATGAGAACGAAACAAACAAGAGAAAAGGTATAAAATCCAATAAGAAAGAAGGACGTCCTGGGTGGAATGTGGTTAGCGGAGGGGCAGGTGAACGAGAACGCGTGGATACCATCTATTCTTGTGGCCCCAAAAGGCACTGGGTAAGCCAGTGAGAATGAGAAGCGCTCCGAGAACGCTGAAAGCAGGAGTAATCTTGGTATCGAGGACTATTGGGGCCGGGGTGGGGGTGGATGTAGAGGAGGATGTAGCGGTAGGGGAAATTGTACTAGTCGTATTATAGATGGTGGGTACAACAGTTGTAATAGTGACGTTCTGGGTGCCAGAAGGGCTGACTGAGGCAAAGATGAGCGAGGAAGTGACGGGGAAAGCAGTAAGACTTGGAGTAGCAGTATGGTTAGACGAGGTCGCGTTGGTGGCTGTCGACTGCGCTGAGACGTGAAGGAGAGACGAGGAAAGCAGAAGACAGGCCAGCCAGGAGAGGAGGCGGGCCATGGTTGGGGAAGGCGACGAAGAGAGGAGACGGCGTAAGGCGACCGACGGGCACGCGAATTCAAATCAAAACTTTCATTTTTTACGCACTGCGGCAAGAACGCGGAGACCAGCTAATGAACTATAGGATGTTATTCAAAGTGTGCATACTGGGTGGGAGCAATCCCCAGCCGCTTCAGCATCACCGCCATCCTTTTCCACTCGTCCCCCCTCGCCCTCCGTGCGTCGAGTATGGTCACCACCTTTCCCTTCCGGCCAAATCGACCAACCCGTCCACCCACATGCAGATAGCTATCCCCCGATCGGCCCCCTGGTACTCCAAACAAGAATACGTGCGTCAGCATTGGCAAGTCCATGCCCCGTGTGGTCGCTAACGTAGAAACAAGTAAAACTGGATTCTCGGCGGGGGCATCGACGTCCTGCGAAAGGAACCCCACCTCGTCCCCCAACACGTCCAGCGCACGGGCATCCACTCCAAGCTGGCGCAGCTCGAACACGATCTTGCGCACAGATGCCGTCGCAGGCAGGACGAGCAGTGCCGCTCGGGGCACGTCGAGCGCAACCGCCGATGCAACCGCTTCCAGCATCGCTGGGTTGACCGCAAGAGGGGCTTCTGCGATACCTGCACACAATTAGTCACGAACACAGTCAGAGAGCCTCGTGCTCACCGGCATCTGTTTCGTCCAATGCAGCCTCATCCTCTTCGTACAGAGAATCATCCATGTCTTCGATACAAGCAGCGCCTTCGTTTTCGGCACACCAGCTCTTCTCTCCATCCTTCGATGGGCACGCCCCCGGAATGTTCTTGATGCTCCCATCCTCCGACACCACAAGCACGTGGTGGGTGGCCATCCGATTCAACGCATGAGCTGGAAGTGACTTCGACGGCGCCCTTATCAAACTCGTCACATTCCCGGGCTTCAACCACCCAAAGTCACCGTACAGCGCACTGCGCAGCTTCCGTCGCATCGTCGCACTCAGCAAAATCAACTGGGGGCGTTCAACTGGCGCATGGGAGGAATGATGCCTGGTTTCAGAAGTAAAAAGGGTATCCATAACCTGACGGAGGACCATTGGATGCTTCTCCATCTTCTTCTGGATTTTCTTCTGTGTGCTATGTGATTTGCGCGAGGGTACCCATTCCAGGAGCGAATCCACCTCGTCTACAACAACCGTGGATAGTGTATGGAGATGCAAAGCTTCGGATTCTTGGAGAATCACGTCCATTATCGCGGTTGGAGTGCCAATAAGGATGTGTGGCGGGTCTTGGCAGAGCACGGATAGATCAGACGAAGGGGATAGGATAGACCCCACTAAATGAGAGAATTTCTTATCCACGTTCTCGGGGCGAAATCCTCGGACGAGAACCCTCGCTATGGATGACAGTGGCCGCACTGTGACAATGCTCTGGATCCAGTGCAAATACTGGTACGCGAGGTCGCGATGAGGAACAATAACCAGGGCGGTAATACCCTTCCTCTTTGCTCCCTTTCCGCTATTTGCCACTCGCTGCTTGTTCAGTAGTGCAATCATCACTGCAAAAGACCTAGGTAATTTAGCTAGCATTGAGCCCCGCCATCCTCATGAATACAATACCCACTTCCCGCTGCCTGTGTGATCCTGCAATACGATATCCTTTTTCCCGAAGATGGCAGGTATCAATTTCCTCTGCATCGGTGTAGGGTGCTTGACATGGGGAAATGCAGCGCGCAAAGACGCAGCGACACCCTCTCGGATGCCCACGGCTTCAAATGTGACGTTCTCTCCGTGTCCGACGGCACTGTGGGTACGTCTTCGACACGGTACCAGATGGCATGTTGCAATGGCCCTTCTGCATGTTTGTTGGCTGACCCAAGTACCATAAGCTGGTACAGAAGAAAGCATCAGCAGACACGTGATATTACCATCTGTCGCGCAACTTAGCGCTTACATGAATGTATGTGAAGTAGCATAAAGATTCAAAAATGAGAAGATATAATCGTCAGCCGCCACAATGGGCGGCTCTTGTCATACTATGAGGATGGAAAGCACGACCACCTACGCCAGAGTAAGAAACGGATAACCAACGACTACGTGCTGTCGATGTTAGTGGTGACCGCTTGCGACGAAGAAGAGTTTGCCAACTCGTCTTCCAACGTTTCCATTTCTGTGGCCTCCTCCTCCTCCTCCTCCTCCTTGCTTCCCATCCTCGCGAGTTCCTATTCGTCGTCTTCCCCGATAGGTTGATACCTGCTCCTGTGATTGCGGTAGGACCATCGGATCGCGTTAGCGCTTTTACTTGACCGGCTTGAATGTACCGACATTCGACCAGAATGAGTTGACATGAGCGATGCGCGTTCCGATTCGTAGTCAAGCCTCTCCTCTGAATATAGGCTCAGTACAATAACAACCCATAGAAAAATATACAGCACCTTCGCCAAACACAGCATCCATCTCCTCTAGTGGTACACCCTTGGTCTCTGGATACACTTCGAACCATCAACGTAAGTCAATAAGAAACTAATTGGAGCATACAGAAGTAGACCAGAATAAAACTGCAAGCACAGTAGAAGCCATGCATCGGGTATAGCCTCCAGGTAATAACTTCCTGGAGATATGGTGTCGTTTCTCCGACGATAAAGTTGAACGCCCTAAGACCAGAATAAATAAATTTCTTCTTTTTTTTCAATTTGTGGCACACACCAGTTCGTTGCTGTAGAAATGGAGACACCTTTGGAACGGAAGGTGAGCGGCATGATCTGCGACTGTTTTCAATACGGTGCTCAAGCTCCCGCTAAATCAATCTACCTCGGGAGGATAAAGCCATGGAATAGGTCCCCAGCTTCAAACGCAATCAGTCATCCGAAAAACGTTCAACGTAAGAGCGTACCTATACCCGAATGCAGCATTGAAAACGATGACACAAAAGACGACCGCTTGCGGAGTCTCTGGAACATCAATATACATCCACCATCCAGTACAAGCGAGTGCAATGCCCATCTATATTGTACAAAGTGAGAAATGAAGAACTCGCAAGCCGACAAATATAACACACAATGACTGCACCGGAGAGGAGGATAAAGCGACGGCCCCATCGATCCACCAAGTACCACCTAGCCAGACATGTAAACTTCATTAATAACATGACTTCATAACCTACGTCGGGATCGTGCTCAGCACATAGATTATAGCATTGATCCCGGTCATCAGTACGGCATCTCTTCCCAGCCATCCAGCCTCTGATGCATGTGTGAGATGTCGGTCTTTGAGCGTTACAGACACATACCTTCAAAGACAGATGCTTAAATCTCGAATATTAGCAAAAGCTTACATCTTCATGAAAGCTAGACTCACGAGCGTAGTAAGAGATGACTGCGCAAGTATACAGATGTCAATGGAATGAGAAATAAAAAAAGGGGGAACATACCATTGATCCCATTCTACCGTCGAAAACAAACATCGTATCTAACACGCAAAAACGGCAGTGTACGCACCAGTTGGGCAAACGCCTGCGACGACATGGCAAGAAGTACTCTACGTTTGTATTTCCTCCACATCGTTGCGTAGGATCGACCTTCACCAAGTTCACGCTGACCAACATGATAACTCGCCTGATAATAGCCGCAACTCCACACTCACCTCATACATCACCTTATCTTTGATTTCTTGGAATTCGGCTTGGGCTACGGAGTCGTTGGGTCCACCGCCGTGTAGATCGACTATAACCCGCATCCCAGCTTCATCCTGGTCCGTGTCAATCAGCCATCTACAAGAAAAATGAGCGTGTTATTCCAACATTATTATTGTGATTGTTTCCTACCGAGGGCTCTCGGGTATGACCAAACTGCCAGCGGCGAGAATGCCACCGATCACACATTGAACAAAGAGGGGGATGCGCCAAGAAAGGTGAGAGTCAATGAAAGAACAGAAATAATCTGTCCACTAAGAAGGCTGTCAGCATACACTATCAACCACCTGCAGAAAAACTTACAACCGAGGTTGCATAACCAACGATGTTACCCGTGAATTCCATACAAGCAAGGGCACCTCTCTACATTGATATTAGCGAACAGCCTTTCCTAAAGAAAAGAAAAAAAAGCATGCATGATTCGGGGGTGATATTTCGCTCTGGTATATTGGGACGATTGTGCTGGAAAAGCGGATTGTCAGCACTCACGGTGAGAATATGGGTGATTAGCGTACGATAACAGCCCGACCCCACACCCGCTGATAACGCGGCCGACGATCATCATATAGAACCCTGTGGTAAATGTCTGGATGACACCACCTATAGTAAAGATGAATGCGCCTGTGAATAGTGTTCCCTTCCGTCCAATAATGTCGCCCACGCGACCAGCGGCAATGGACGTGGCTAGGAAATTATGAGAACGAGATATCTATGGAATGGATATATTTACCAAGAGCACCAAGCTCTAAAACTGCGACCATGGTCCCTACCTCGATTGGTCCTGGAGAGTTAAAGAACTGCTTGAAGTAGGGGCCGGTGATAATTCCGGACATGACTCTGCACACACACTGTGAGGAGGCTGATTAGTACACTAGGCAAAGTGGAAACGGACCCCTGATCATAGCCGAACTAGAAGGGATGCTAGTGAGACCACATGGCATTCGACGGCTGGGTGAACATACGAGGAAGACGCCGAGACTAGCAAAGATAGAAATGGCATACAGCAGAGGCTGCCCAACTAGCTTGTGCTTTGAAGAGGGGCGAACGATCTCCACCATGATGCATTTACAGGATGCTGAAAGGGAGGAAGGAGAGACGAGGAATGTCGCTGCTAAGCGGATTACTCTGAATAGAGGAGTGGAGTGTTTCAAGAATGTTTTCCGCGCCACAACTCGCTCTAGCTCACCACTTTGGACGTTGCCGGCAACATTCTCACAAAGAACTATTACGGGGAAGAGTGCTGCTTTAGACACCCTCTCATGCCCCGCTCAGATGCATCGCTGGACTCGCAGTCGGACTTGTCATACTCAGACGGCGAAGACTACCATCTCGCCCAACAGGAGTGGGAAGAGAGCATGCAGGAATTGCAGCAGCTTGCCCTCGTCTTGCTCTTGCCATGGGTGGGCAAGTTTCTAGGACGAAAAACTAGCTACTGGCGTGGGTCTCGTCTCGTCTCTGTCTTCATCATGGGCTGAATTCATCTGCAGTATTTGATCGTTATCAACGTGCTGGCTTAGGAAGGACATTCTTTTTCGGAGAAACGCCCTTCTTTTCACGATAAACATCCTGCGCAGAGTCTATGGTACTTGAGCAAAGCTAGAAATACACGTTCGGTCCTAACCTCTTCCTCCAAGCCGTCCGTTTTCTAATCCTTAAAACCAAATTCCCCAGAGACCCATACGGGGACATCTGTCGCCTCAGATCTTGCACTAGCTCATCGGCAACAGCCCACGCTTCCCTGCTAATTATCCCTCGCAATAGCACATACCACGTATCATAACTCAATATGATCTTCCGGTCCACCATCTCTCTGTAATAACCCAGAGCCTCTTGGAGCCCCTCTGGTGCAGGGTTTTCCAGGCATGCCTTGAGTAAGATGTGGTAGAAGGTGCGGTTGGCCTGGACACCTCGGTTCTTCATCTGCTCCAGGACATATTCCTTGCACTTGCGTGCGAATGAGATATTGACCCAGCCTTGACGATGCAGCCCTGCCAGAATGCCCGTATATGTCACGTAGTTTGGCTGTGCTTCTGAAGACTGTTCCATCCACCGGAGAAGTTCCATCCCCGCCTTGAGTCCCTGCTCAGTACCTTCCCGAACCTGATGGTCAATGATGTTAGAGAAGATGGCGGTATTGGGAGCTATGTTTTGCTTTCGCATGAGGTTCAAAATAAGGCCCGTAGCATCGGTCCGCCCAATCTTGAGCAACGAGGAAAGGATAGTCGAGAAAGTGTAGACGTCACAAGTAAGGCCATCCTCCATAACCTGGTCGAGGATACGTGATACGTGACGGAATTCGCCCCGGCGTCCGTGATACCGCAAGAGTGTATTAAAGGAGACGATATCAGGCTTAGGCCCCTTTACCCTGAGACGTTCCAGCAGCGCGTGAGCATCTCCTTCGCGGCCATTGATAAGGAGACCGTGAAGAACAGTATTGTACACGGCCAAACAATCCGCTGGGTCGGGTGACCATCCTTCCGCGAGCCGCTGCTGAAAGAACCCAAAGTATTTGACAGCGTCCGCTGCCTTATGAGCGTCGAAAAACGCGGAAATGATAGCACGATAGGACATTGCGCTTGGGGCGGTACCCTGGGCAATCATGATATGCCACGCTTTCTCTGCATCTTCAGGTGCTTTTATGTTGTCGTATCCATCCAGCAACGCCGTCCAAGAGATCGCAGTGGGTTTAGTACCGAACTTGAGCATATCGTTCCACAGGGATGTCCCAAGGTCTCTTCGATTGCACTTAAGAAACGCCGTCAAGAATGCAGCCCAATGTATCTCGTCAAGTGCAACGGGTTTACTCTCCGTGATCTCGCCTAAATGAACAGCGATATATGCCTCGGCTCCGCCAAGACCCTCAATAACTGTGTTGTAGAACCTCTCGAGGCCAGCGTCGTCCAGGCGTCTGGTAAGGAGGGTCGTTTGTAGGGTAAGTAGGCGTGGACTAGAAAGACACCTGGCCGTGTTCAGGCGATGCACATAGCTTTCCACCTTGGTTCGGAAAGATACATCAGGGAACTGGGAGAGAAAATCCTTGACCAGTTGTCGAGGGATTTGTCTCGGATATTGCAAAAATGCGTGCAAAGCGGCGTGAAAGGCGTTATTGAGAGCGTGGGCCGTGATGGCTGCGACGAGAACACTGCTGTGAACTACAATCGGGCGGGAAGCGTCAGAGGACAACTCATCGAGGAGTTCCACAAAGTCCTCTCCCTCCCGTTCAGGAGACGAAATCGTGTCTGAGGGCAGAAAATTTTCCCGAGAATCACGAATCTCACATAGGTAACTGTCGTATAAGCCCAGAGCCGCATAAGAGTTGCCTGCCCGTAAATGCGTAGACATACAAGCAACTAAGGCATCAACAGCACCACGTCCTGCTGCATACAAAGCCATGGTTGTGACAGTTTTGAGCTTTTCCAACCCTCCGACATCCAGACTTGTGGGACAAAGATTGGCAAGTCTCTCGGAGTACCCTCGTAATTGTGGACCGAGGAGCTTGAGGAGCTTCCTTTCCTCCAGCTGTGACCAGTATGTCCACACCCGCTCCACGTCACGATCCCTGAGAGCGTGGCGAAGCCTGAGGACACACTCGTTGAAAAAGGTTACGTCTGCATCGGGGACCGCACTGTCCAGGCCGTTAAACAGGCTAATCTGCCTGTTGCTTTTCAGTTGTGAAGTAGGGGGAACTGTGGCTTGCGATGAGACCGAAAGTACATATGGCGCATTGATGATACCAGTGCTAGAGCATCTGTGATGGGAGACACCAGGTGAGATGAACTGGAGGAGGCGGAGGCTTCGAGTCGACCTGGAGGATATGCAGCGATTGAGCATGACAAAGATTGAACATAGACATTTATTTACATATTTGTTTTGGTTACACTCTTTCCACGACCAATGGGACACGGAAATTCGAACAAGCTCTATATCACCCATGCCGAGCATACGGGCGACCTTGGCCAGCATTCTGCATCGGTGGGTTACAGAACGTGCGTCTGACCACCTACTTTCCGCCGAGCACGTGAGAGTAACTGCCATTAATACAGGAGGGCGACCGTCCCGCATGCACGAACCCAAACACCTTTTGATTGCTGCGCCCTCTCTTTCCAGCCCTTCGAACACCCTGTTTGTGCCCGAAACAAGGATGGGACCGGCTTCGTCTTTGACCTTGTGAACATTATCCCTTGGCTAAAGCAAGTTACGTCTCTCCTGTGAGTCAGTACCATCATCTTACACACTTCTTTCAAGGCAGCATAACAATACCAACCCAATCACCAAGGCACCCTTGACTTCGGACGAACTCATTGTTCTGCACTATTCGCGCAAACCTTCCGGAGAGATTCATGACCCCATCTCGTTCAAACCATTCTCGGAGCACTCTCACATTGTCGCCATTGCAAGTACCGGTAATGTCTTCCTGGCAGAAAGTATCAAGGGTGGTAAGGACCTTCTTGAGGACCGCAAATTTTCAAAGTGAGAAAAGTGTTGCACCGAAGTTTACTCTGATTACGACCACTCACAGAGACGATGTAATTACGTTGCAAAATCCACATGGAATCACTGAGCCCACAGCACTAACTGGCGCATCGAGTGCTACTGTCGAGACGAAGAAGGATGAAAAGCCAAAGGCTGAAAGACCGAAAGCAGTCACGGAAACAAAAAAATCCATTCCATGTGGGTTCTTCCTTTTGGCCGTGATTGTCAGTAATGTCCTTTCAGGGAACATTTCGCCGTATTCTACTGGAGCGACAGGTGCTTCTCTCACATCTACATCTATCGATCCTCAAACCCAGTCCACCAAGCTCTTGTGGGATGAAGTCAAGCTCTCTTATCTGGCATACACTCCCTGTTGACATTGTACTAGGAAGAGTTGATGTTTGAAGAAATGTCGACCCTGCCCAAAGGCAAAGGCAAAGGCAAGGATGTAGGTAAGCGCCGAGGCTATGTCAGAGTGGTCACTAGTTTGGGCGGTTCGTTGAACCTCGAGTTGCATTGTGAAAAGGTAGAACACAGGAAAGGTTTCTTTGCACCACTGCTGATGCGCTGTACAGGCACCCAAGACTTGCTACAATTTCTTGAAATTAGCCAAGGCTGGTAAATACGACAGTTGCCTTTTCCATAGATTAGTTCCAGGTTTTATGGTGAGGTTTTTCAGTTCTTGAATGATGTCTTGTGCAAATTCCCCGACAGATACAAACTGGGGACCCCACCGGAACTGGTGCTGGTGGGGAATCATGTTGGGGGACACCATTCCGCGATGAATATGACGTGAAGGGTGCAGTTAAGCACGATTGCCGTGGCACTGTGGCCATGGCAAATAAGGGTCCTGGTACAAATGGGTTGGTTCTTATTTGTTTCTATCCCCCCTTCTGATGTCTCTAAGTAACCGATAGTTCGCAGTTTTACATCACGTTCAGAGCAACCCCCCACCTCGACAATAAACACACCGTTTTCGGCAAGTTGGTTGGCGGCGAAGAGGTACTGGATGCATTGGAGAAACTTCCCCTCAAAGAAGGAACTGAACGACCCGCCAAACCGGTGCGCATAACAGAGGTAGTTGTGTACGTACTTCCAGTCTAGTACGACAAAGTCTCATGCAAACTCACTTTGGATTAGATACCAAGATCCTTTTGAGGACTATAAGACGCGCCTTGAGAAGAAGTTAGCGAAGCGTGCGGAGGCTGGTACCGCAAGACTTCCTGACAAGAAACCGGGCGATGACACTAATTGGTTTGGTGTCAAAGTTGGTACGGGTGATATAAAGGCTTCCGATGCAAGTGTGGGCGAAGGTGTAGGGAGGTACCTCGGGCTCAAAAGACAGCTCGAGCAAGAAATGGAGTCCCGGAGTGAAGCAGTCGACAGAGTTAAAAAGCGAAAACATATCGGCTTCGGTAACTTTGATAATTGGTAGTACATATAGTTGACTGAACATACTGTGTGCTGATGACATGCTGTGCAAAATGACAAGGTTTCAATGCAACGTCAACTTGGTACGGTAACTTGTTGTCTAGGTTCCTTGGATGCTTCTGTTGCAGAGCGGGTTAAGTAACGAATCTCGAACAGCGGAGGAATGTGGTACTCACCTGGAGAATAAACAAGAATTGGGGGTTCCGTCGGCACTCGCGGCAATGCTGTGAGCTCCACTTGTTTGGCCACCTGGAATAATCGTGCACATATGACATCAAGAGCAGGGCTGTAGGGCTTACGCTTTGTTTCTGCAACTCCAGGAGTTCAGCTTGCACAGCATCTTCCTCTTCTAGTGACAATTGGTTGGCCAATAAATTCCCAATTTCCTGATTATGTTTACGGTAAGACCGCTGGCGAGTGTAGCTGAAGCATGTAAGCAGACCTGCTGGTATTCTCTCGCTTCCTGTGTCTCTTCCATGAGTCTCTCGACACTTTCTATACTCATCTCACGATGAATCTCCTTGAGCACTTCATTACCTTGTTTCAGACCATGCAAGACGGACATTTCCACCAAAGAAAATTCGATAGTAGATACCTATAAGTAGATTAGAGTGCATGGTTGCACAACCCACAAATAAACATCATGAATGTGTACAAACCAGTTGCTCAAGATTTTCAAGTTGGCTATCGGTCCTTAGGAGAAGGCTCTGTTGATATTTCCGCCTTCTCAGAGCCAGGACAGCACGCTCTTTGTCACCAGCGGCGAGGTAAGACCTGGCAATATCATGCTCCCGGTCAAGGATGACTTGAATCTGAAGGTATTAACTTGGGCAATAAAGGGTTATACGTCCACAGTCTACCTTCTTCTGATACTGCCTTAACTTGTCGCGCTGGAGTTTGAGGCTGTGGTAAACCGGTGAGTATAACCAGGGGGATTAAGAGAACAGAGAATATTGCGCACTCGAGGATTGCGCGATCCTGCGCGGTTATCTTTGGTGTAGACTGACTTAAACCCATAGTGAACGTGATTATGGATGTCTGAATGCTCATTGACGGGCGATGCAGGAGGACAAATGGTCCCCAATTCGACTCGATTACAAGCACATTACGTAAAACACCTACAAGCATGTACAAGTACTGCAGTACTACATCTGAAAGAGCCCCCCAGTGACACTACACTTTTGAATACTTCGGTGACCTCTCTGATTGAATGAGAGAAGTCGGGTATGTACGGCCTAACTCCGCATTGATATCTGAGGGAATTACAAGGGAGATCTCGAATACGGCCATACACCTGGAGCGTAATCATGGAGCCCGTTTCGACCGAGGTCCATAGTCGAAAGGCCATCAGCATTGCGATCAATGTTAATGATGCCAGCTGGAGACCAGGGATATGGCGATAATGCGTTGGTCGGAGAACGGGTTGGAAGTACGGATCGCGCATCACGTGAGCGCTTTCGCGGCAGAAGTCTTGGGCGGGTGAGAGCAAACAAGATGGTGTTGAACAGACCGGATGATGCAAACACCGTATCCGCGAAAGCTGTCACCGCGAACGGCACATGATGACCCCTGAACGCAGAAAAACGGGCTGCAGAGATGGGTAACACCTGTTGCTTGTTTGGCAGCGATCAACAGCGGAATGCAGGTGACTTACAACTACGATGTACACCAAAGGGTAACTGTAGCATGGTTGTCATTCGAGAAGGAAGTAATCGGAGCAGTCAAACGACGCACAAGAACATCTGAACGGCTTTGATTCGCTCCTCCCGTCCAGGTCCTGTGCTGCTTGATGACTCTGTGCCAGAGCCATTATATGTTCTTTCTCGTGCCAGCGAGCGGAATCCTCTACCACCATACGCTCGCTTGATAACAAAGACAAGGAACACGTACGCAATGACATTCAGTGCAGCCGCCGACCACATCCAGATGTAATCCAGGCCAATTTGCTGTACGGTTTCCCTCTCGATCCAGCACCCTATGCAATGGTGTCAAATTTCGATCCAAGCCAAGTCCATTGTGGCTTACAATATCCCGTAGGTCCATATATGTTGTGTTCGACAACATTGGGCACCGCAACCAAAAGGAGGATGATTAGCCATATTATGGCCAACACAACGAGAGCAAAATTTGGTGGAGATTCCCAACGAAACGCCAATGCTTGCAGCATCTGTAAGGCAATGGCCTGTCTTCGATCAGCCCATGTGATTGTACTCCATGGAACTAGCATACCATCGTGCTATCATAGAGAGTGCATGAGTATGCACATATGCCTGGTCTTGAACACGATCCCTACCTGAGAGCAACCCCGACGTCACCTACTTGTTTTGTAACGCCTGGGGGGGGGAATGAGGAACGAGTGTTGAGAGAAGGAAAGGGGAAAGTACCTTGAACGGTGCACAAGGTATTTGAATAAACGCGCTGAACATTCGCCGAATAAGACAGGTAGGGATGCTTGCATGGGAACTCACCGCTTCGACTATCCACTTGATATTCAATAATCCGCCTGTAAACGTTAGCTGTTAGCGGGAGCGCAAGTGACCCTATACATACCGATGGAGAGGATAAGGTCACAGATAAGCAGATTAAGAAAATAGTAATGTATGTGTGTCTCTGTGGACCACCTTCGTGAAGCATTTCGCTTGATTGCGACAGCACTGTACTGTGGTGGATGTAGAATGAGCCACAGTCGGACGGGTCGTGATTAGACGTACAGCAATGTAAAGCAAGAGACTAGTGACGGCAAGCGCGGAGGCAGCGGATGCCTCGACCACGAAGAGCATCCCAATCCTCGTCCCGAAGTCGAACTCGTCACTCATTTCGGCTAGGACGTCGAAAGGAATAAAGCAAGGCGTCGAGCCGCAGCGGCGGCGGTGTGAAGATAACCTCGTTATATCCTGTTCAAACGCGGACAGAAGGGACATATCCGTTGTCTGACGCACGGTTCTGCGGGCAGTGCTTAATTGTATACAGCAACGCCCTTGATCGTCACATCGTCACGGTCCATTTGACCAAATCCCAACACCAAGTCTGATCTCTAGCAGGGACATTTGGGTTCAATTAGGTCCAATTCCGTCGTCAACCAGCCACCCCAACATTCCGAGCATGTCCCCATCATGGTAATCCATGACTACTATCAACTAAATCACAATTGTTTTGATCGACTATCGGGTGAATTGCGATACCAATGTCAGGGCAATATGTGTCAGGGCGGAAAATCTGATCCCGCAATTCCAAGTCTGCTACATGAAGGTCAGGATCATTATGCTTAGCACCGTATAACCACCGTTGTTATATTTATCATGGGATAGCTAATGTGACCGAATATCACACGCCAGCAGAAGGCTTCAAGCCGGATAACGTCCATCGACGATGTTGTCAGGATCGGGAATGGTGTAATTACTATAGCACGAGAAGTAAAAGTTAATCTCGCCGATCCGCTCGTGCATGCCACTGATAAAGTTGGCAAGGGGACAACGACCTTCACTGTCTTCGGCGCACCCCCTGATGCCAGTCAAGGGCACAACGACATCATTGAGGATAAACCGTATGTGGGTGGGATCGGAAGAAGCAGGACAGGACATGACCTGGGCAACTAAATTGCTTGCGAATGGGGTCATCTGGCTAATGATATATGACTGGAAGTGCACCAAATTAGTGTTTTGCTGTGAAAACATTGATGTTCGCACCCACCCGATTGGCCGGGATATGGTCAGTTGGCAAAGGGCCATTTGCAGCGAAAGCGGTGAAATAAAGGGCAGTAAAGACTACAGAGTGGGAACGACGACTGTTCGTCATGACCATATCATGGGGTGGCATCAACAAAGATAGGCTGGTAGAGAGGGAATGTGCCTTTGTTGCTGTCCAAGGTCCTGTTGGTGCTGCTGTTCCAAACCGTAATTGGCGTCTGCGTAAGACGAGCTACCACTGATCTGCAAAGCTAAGCGTCACTGTGGCCAGCCATAATGACGCTTAACTGAATTACTTTGCTTAGCCGACTTGTCTCACCCAATCAGAGAGGTCACCGAAGTATTCAAAAGTGTAGCATCACTGGGGGCCTCTCTCAGATGCAGTTCCTGGACATAACCGAGGCCCGAACCTGCAGCAGTCGGGTTCCCGGGGCCATCTCCGTACCAGAAATCTGGTAATTTATCGTATAGATAGCAAATCGAGACCAACTACCCGATGGTAAGGCTCACCTAGGTCTTTTACAAAGTTAGCCAAGGTACACACAGTCACAACAGGAGAACTAACCAGTGGCATATTCATATCCCTCCTACTCTTCTGCAGTGAAGAGTTCACAGAACTGGGAGGAGCCAAGAGCGACTGTCTGAGAAATGTGTCAATTATGAACTGAATAGCCGGCTGGATGAAACACACTTCGTAGGCGCACAAGGACTGCATGTTGAAAAGATCCCCGATGGTAAGATTGTATCCATTAATCATGGCCTGCAGACGCGACTGCGCTGATTGGAGATATATTTTCTTCCATTTGTCCGTTTGAGTCGAGCCGAAGTCACCGATGTCTGTATCCGCATTAGGACAGGCGGAGGAGGGTGCCAGAGTGTTGTTCATTTTATCGGCCTCGACCAGGATCTCTTAGTGATAATCCTTTTCATACGTCCTGATATCGAAGAAGCCAGCAGCAAAGTTCAATCTGAAATCTGAACAAATCAATGAAGTGATGCAATACACAGATAATGCGACGTACGCAGAGTCGACCATGCGATCTGGTGATAATCTCGTCAAAAAAGTACGGAAACCTTTCCATGACGAACGAACCCTCTGATGTGGTGCGGAAGACGGGTAGATCGGTAAATGCACCCAGCAACTCGCCATACCCGTATCTGAATGCGACCCCGGTGTTAAAACTTGAGGAGAATCATCAGTATGCAATGACAGTCTGTGAGGACTTTTTCAGTAAAACCTACAGAGCTTGCCTTCCGAAAGGAGTTAAAATGGCGGCTCCGAGTTTGTAAGTCCATGTAGACAAAACATCCAACGGGCCAGTAACGCTGAAACCATGCTTGGTCGCTGCAGCATGAATGATGGAAGCGAACTGAGAGACGCTAGAGCCATTAGTGGGGTAGCGAGCACCATGACGAATGAGAAGGAACACTTGTTTGATGTACAACCCTTGGGAATGGTGGGAGATGCTGAGGGCAGACCAAAAGAGTTAACGGAATACATGGGGGCTAGGTTTGCCCAATATTTCATGACATCAAACTGCTCTGCTGGCTGGTCAGCCGCATTGGGCCTTGACAAGGGATATGCGCCAGTTACTTTGGGGTATGACGGTGCTGTCTCGATAGCATTCGGTTCGGCGCCAGCTAATATGAAACGGGTTAACGGATGGAGCAGAGAAAGGCGACACCTTACTAACTGTAGCACCAGCGAAGCCAACTTGTGATGCTGGGGGAAAGAGGTAATCGATCTTGGTATTGGTTGCACTTGGGGGTGGATATGTTGCGGCTACCGTAGAGCCTGCATAAGAAGAGGCTGGTGTATCACCAGACACATTGGCTTCCGCAAGCGGGACGAACAAGAACGGAAGTAACAGTGGAAGCGACAACATCGCAGGCAACCTGGGCGGGGTGGAGGTAAAGCGAGTCTGCAAGCTTATATACAACTCGACCCACTTTCAAGTCTATTCATAGTGGGATTAATGTGCCGTTAGCTTGGAGCGAGTGGGACGACAAGTGCGATGAGACAAGCTCAGGGTTATTCGGGTTCAGAATGCGAACGGGCTCGAAGTTCCCATCGTCCGATTCTTCCCAGTCTTGAGGCTTTCCTTACCGTCAAGTTGTTCCCAGAGGCAATGCCCCCCGTCGCAGTGCCTGTGAACGTAGTAGATGGCATCCCTCTCCTTGCGGTCGTCAAAGCCAACTTTGCGACTTTTCTCCCGTCGTGCTTGCTTTTACCATGATTACGTCCGGCTTTCTACACAGGGTATCTTACAACTCATGCTCACTCATTCCTCTTCCTCACTTACTATTGTCTTATTCAGGTGGGATAGCCCGCGTTCCCTTACACTCCCCAAATATCATAGGCGTAGCATCTTCCCGTGGTAACAGAAGGCGTGTGACCTCTTACTCTGGTGCCCAGATCCATTGACTGCTCATTCGTTAAGTCACCAAGAAGACTACCATACCTTTGCATCGCTTTCCCTGGATGTCGATGGTCTTCGCCGAAGTATACGAAAGAGCTTGGGCTTTGAATGGACACCAGAAGATCCAAATGATCGTGTCGCTCGCCAAGCGGTGTTCATCGGTCTTTACGACGGGTTGGCTCCGTTGTCCCCTATTTAATCAGTTCTCATGCAAGTCACCATAGACACGGTGGTTCAACTGTATCTCAGTTCCTACGTCAGGAATTGCATGGCCTCTTTGAATCCGTGGACAAGGCTCAGATCCCTGAACTTTTTCTCTGGATCAAAGATCAGGGTGGTTATTTCAAGAGATTCACAGGCGGCGCTCTCTCTCCTTGGATACACGACGCTGAAAACTCTCCACCACTCGATTTGGAATCGCGTGTTACTCAGGCATTTTTCGAAGTTGGTGAGCCTCGTCTCTCAAGAATTAAAGCAAATCTGAAGAGTCGACAGACAGACTTTTGTCCATTGAAAGTCAAGCCAAAGTATGTGGCGCAACGGCATCCGTGGCTATTCTCCACTCTATAGACAACCCTGCACGCCCATTTTTCGCCTCTCACAAACTTGTCCTTACAGTAGCGCACTGCGGGTGAGGTGGCCTCACAGTCCATGTAAATACCGACTTACGTTGTCCCAAGAGATGCTCGTGTGCTTCTATGTTCCACTGACGGTGGGTTTGTCCACCCCATGACCGAAGACCACCATCCCGATACTCCAGTGGAAGCAACACGCCTCCGACGTATGATGGGTTCCTCGCTTATCACCGATTCATTCGGAGAGTCCCGGTAAATCTCAGGTCATCGCCTCATTGAAGGGATACTTATTGTAAACTTAGTTGGATGGGCGCCCTAGCCAACACGAGAGCGTGAGTGAAATGAGTGTATCAGTGGACTTGACTTTAAGATGAGCCATTAGAATCGGTGACCTCAGATACAAACCCTACGGTGTAACTCCTGAACCCGAAGTACGCACCAAGCTTCTAGAAGGTCGGGCACAATGGAACTCCTAACGCTATCCCTGTCGCTTATGAATTCCATCAGGTCAGGTCTGGGCATACATGGTCGTGGTGTCTGATGGTGTATCATCCATCTTATCAGACGACGAAATTGTCGACTTGGCACGAGGGGCCCCTACTCCTAAGATGGCTGCTGACAGAATATTGGCATTTTCCCAAGAACTAGGGGGCGAAGACAATGCCACTGCAGTCGTTGTTCCTCTTGCAGGATGGGGCAAGGTGCGCGGTCCTGACAAGACTCTCGCCCTGAGAGAATTCCGACGGCAACAAGCAGGTCAGTTACAGTCTACCCGTTTGATTCTTACATTCCATTATTAACTTGAGCTCTCATGCTCTTTAGTAGGAAGTGAACGACAACGAAGGATGTAACCGGGAATGTCATAACACTGTCATTTTAGTTCCTTCGAGTTCCTTGGGAGTGTCGAGGAGGCTGGCCGTGTGTCTTAGATTTGTGGGACTGCATATCCATCTCCACGAGGGTCAGATCCCCCTGCCCACACAAAGTTTCCAGACTGGTCTCCGAGTCTCTGAATAATCTGTCCACGACCCATGATTCCCCTGCCAAACCCACTTGCAACCCTCATATCGTGGCCCATGTCTGAACAAGATGTAAAAAGGCTTGGATTGACGAGTGCGAATAACTGCCCACCTATGAGTTTTGCAACTGTAGCTGGAGGGAAGTCATCCTCTAAATAAACTTCACTATTGACCACCCTGAATTCATCTTCGTCAACCGACTTTGGTATTCCTGCGGAGATGCAGAAACGTGGGGAATCAAGAGCAGCTTGTGGTGTGAACCCACGAAGTATATTCAAGAGGACTTGGATGTGACCTTGTGGCTTGGATAGGGTAAATTACACACCCACCAACAGCAATTATTTTGTCCCATACCTGCATGAAGCCTCCCATAACACCATATGCTAAGAATAGTTCATCACCCCTGAGAGCCATTGCTGGGATAATTGTGTGGTAGGGACGCTTTCCACCCTACACTCTTTATTAGTGGCCAGGTGCTTCCAGTAAAGATGATGCAACCTCACTTCAACGTTGTTTGGATGTCCGTCCTTCAGTACAAATCCTGATCCTCGGTTTTGCAATGTGAAACCACATCCCTTTGGAATAGCTGAATGGGAATGAGCTAAAAGCCTAACAGCAGGTGGGCAGAATAGCACATGCCTCCTGTTCCAAACCCTTCTTACAAATGTCAGAACACTACTTGTCATCATCACCTGTTATCGCTGACCTGTATAGTTACTCTGGATATAACTGCAAACATTTCCCCACTGGTCACTAACTATGGATGGGTCAGACAGGCCCTGCTACAAGAAGAATCATACCAGTGAAATAGACAGTATCTGAAGAATTCACTGGATTCCCATGAACAATTCCTGGGTTTGCCTTCATTGGATTAAACAGATTTGCCCTCTTTGCAAGGTATTCCTGATCAAGATTCATGTTAGAATATTTCTGGGCGGGGCACCTAAACCGACAAGACCTTGCTGAGCAATTCATCCACCGGGACACGATAAAACTTTGGATCCGTCACATAATACCGGCTATCTGGAAGTGAAGCATATATATTGCTACTCATAGGTGATGATTCTTTCTCACCAGCAAACGCAAGTCTGCACATTGTGTAAGGGAGCCTCTCTCAGTTTCCTTTGTAGATAACCTTACCTTAGGGCCTCAACAAGGGTATGGAGGTACTCGGGCGAATTATGTTCCATTTCCAACAGGGGACGTATCTTGCCCTGCTCCTGTATCTGCTCCAGAATACCAAGGGCAAGGAGAGCAGTGATTCCTGCCTATGATTCAGCCTCCAACCCACTAACGTAAGTGTAGGTGATACCCTGGCCGTTTGGAGGACACTAGATGATCATGGGTAAGTGATGTTAAGGCTTGGAGGAACGATCAGACCTCGTAAACCGTGACCTCTCCGCCGTAAGTATATTTTATTGGCTCGACGAAGGTTGTTTCATGAGACTCTAGGTCCTCTAGTTCCATAACGCCACCTTTACTTTGAATCAGCTCCACGATTGCCCTGGCAACCTCTCCTTTGTAAAACCCATGTTTTCCGCGATCAGAGACAGCTCGGAAGGTGCGGGCCAGGTTGGGGAACTTCATGATTTCTCCTGGAAGAGGGGCCCTTCCGTCCCGGAGCATTTCACTTCCGTTTGGGGATGCATCCTTTATAAGATCCTCCGATTTCTGCCACTAGTTATTGTCAGTAAAGGTGCTGAAATTACTCTTTTCGTGTATACCAAAAAGCTGGAAATCTCCGAAATAGGGACCCTGTCTTGCAATCATTCTAATGATCTCTATTGATCAGTATTTAAACGCACCCTTCTTCTGCGAGCCGTACGGCTGGCGTAAGAACCTCCGCAACAGAAAGATTACCACTTCCAAACGTTTGTACAGTGTCCACCCAAGCAGCAGCAGCACCTGAGGTTGTCCGTCAGCAAGTACAAATGGCAGGAACTTGTGAGACTACCAGGCACAGTAACAGATTTGAGATCAGTAAGGGGGATCTGGCTGCCTTTAATACCGCTTTGTCGCAGATATTCCAATGTAAGCTTCTTAGGAGCCCGACCAGATCCGTTCAGGGCCCTTACAGTCTTTGTTCGAACATCATAGAACAGACAGAATGCGTCGCTTCAGGCTAATTAACGACTTTGTTAACAATGGAGTGTAAGACCAACCCCCCAATACCACATGAAGTTGGCTCTGTGACGTTCAAGGCAGCGGATGTGGCCACCGCGGCATCCGCTGGGCCACCATCAGAAAGACTCGAGGTTAAGACGAAAAGTAAAACATACCTGCATTTCCGCCCTTACACAGAATTTCCAATCCTGCTTGTGCTGCAAGGGGCTGAGAACATGCAACAATTCCTTTGCTGCTGTATACTTGGGAACGACGACTAGGGAACCGCTGGAACACGCGGTCTGGTCTATTAATCTTCGTCCAATCGACTTCGATTGCAGGCATTGAGATCAACAGGTGGGAGGGTTCGGAACGAATAGAGCTGGCAAGTTAGCAGCTGGTCTGTATTCTTCTGGCACACGCCAAGTCGGTAAATTTCTCGGGCCCTTACATACT
>Ga0307518_10000012_pt1 | contig 122016 bp, 163 predicted proteins | sample 25_EM_MG_FD_203889 | JGI IMG/M metagenome (GOLD analysis project Ga0307518, IMG submission 203889) | Populus trichocarpa ectomycorrhiza microbial communities from riparian zone in the Pacific Northwest, United States - 25_EM | ecosystem: Host-associated > Plants > Roots > Unclassified...
TATAGTGTTAAGTAACTACCGTTAGGCCAAGATCCGGCACGAGGAACCGTCGGCACTAAATTGATGCAGCAATAGATGCGGCCGACACATAACACCCGGCACCACATATCGTCGGCACCACATATCGTCAGCACCACATATCAGCGGCACCACATATCGGCGGCACTGCATATCGGCGGCACCACATATCAGCGGCACTGCATATCAGCGGCACATCATCTCATCGGCACATCATCTCGTTGAACATGCCGGAGTGTTGACTTTGCCGCACTGTTGACCATGCCGCAATGCTGATTGACCAGCTCACTATGGTGTTATTGCTGCCGTCAGATTTCACCACACTGCCTCCATTGCGTACTGGCTCACTTATTCTATTGGTATGCTACTCCTCTGAGCCCGAGTATTTTCATGATGACACCCATTTGTCCGGCTTAAGACTTTCACCCTACCCCGCGATGACAACAGAGCCACGGGCCCACCGTTGTCACTTGGTGACAATGCTGTCGGGGGCTGACCCCTGTGATACGGCAAAGCTCTAGTCATAAGCCTCACTTCCGCCAGCCCGTGTAGCACGGCCGATTGTCATCATCCACTGACCGTATAACACGGCCTACCCAGGTGCATGGGCTCGTTTGTTTGCAGAATGATGGCTGGATTGTGGGCCCCAGTGGGCAACTGCTGTTGTGGATACCCCCCTCATACCATCCATTCTTTTTCTATACTCCATGGACAAATCTGGTAATCCCAAGGGGTTGTCCTGAGCTTGATTTGAGTAGGATGGCTCATGGCCCTTCTTGGCATAAGTGTTACTTATCTGTTCCTGAGGCCACTTAGATACCAAGCTACCCATGGTTGAATCTTGTACTGCACCTGATATTTTATTGCCTTCTCAATGTTTCTGTTTTACCTACATGTATAATACATGATTGAGGTGAAAATTGATAACCAGTGGGAGTTTGTTGAAACTTGATGATGACTAGTAGTACTAATGGATCTTCACAATATTTCCTATCAAAATTCTGACCATCAGCCTGTTAAGCTGTTTTTGTCTCCCCTCTTGGAAGGCACAAGGTTCACCTGCATTATTTATGTGGTAAGGCAAGTTGTGGTGACCAGTCAGCTGTAAGGTAATAGTACTAGGGAATTTAAGGTCCATTCAACACAACTGGTCTTCCCCTGTCAAACTTGCCTCACTGAGGTAAATGTCTAGAGCACTAGCATACAGACCAAGATCAACTTTTTTCACAAGAACACACTGCATTTCTTCAACCATAATAATCTGCAGCACTGTGGTGGGTTAAGCCACCAGGTAAGGTCAGCATGCAATTTTGGTGGATGGGGTTTATTGCCTCCAAAACCAGAGAGGGAGAACATGAAGCAGTAAGCTACGCAAAATACATCAGATCATTCTTCTTCTTACTTTGCACTGATCAAATAGTGTATGTCAAGTTCATCTTGCGAAGGATACAAATGCAGTGTACCCACCCTCTGCGATACCGCTCAAGAAGTGTTCGTGGGTCAACTTGGAGGCGCCCTCCCTGAGAGCAATCATGCCAGCCTCGACACATGTTGCCTTGAGCTGTGCGCCGTTGAACTCGTCAGTACTGCGAGCAAGCTCTTCGAAATTGACATCCGGGCTGACAGTCATTTTGCGGGAGTGGATCTCAAGGATACGAGCTCGAGCGGTTTCATTTGGAAGGGGGAATTCGATTTTGCGATCCAGTCGCCCCGAACGAAGAAGAGCAGGATCAAGAATATCGATGCGGTTTGTAGCAGCAATGACCTTTAAAAACAGTCAGCTCGAAGCCATAGAGTAAGAGATTTGGCATCGGGTCCACCTTGATGCGTTCGTCGCTCGAAAAGCCATCAAGCTGGTTGAGTAACTCCAACATGGTCCGTTGAACCTCACGGTCTCCACTCTTCTCGGAATCAAACCGCTTTGTACCGATAGCATCAAGTTCATCAATGAAGATGATGGCAGGAGCCTTCTCCTTTGCCAGCTCGAAGGCATCACGAACAAGTTTGGCACCGTCACCAATGAACATTTGCACCAATGATGGTCCAGCTAACTTGAGGTAGCAAGCTTTGGTTTGTGCGGCGCAGGCACGCGCGAGGAGGGTCTTACCGGTACCTGGACCAAGTGTCAACGAAAGCGAGGTCAGGATTCCATGTAGCCTTACCAGGTGGACCATACATAAGACAGCCTTTGGGCGGTCGTATACCTAGCGTTTTGAACTTATCTGCCTGCTCCATTGGTAAAACAATCGCCTCGACAAGCTCCTCTATTTGTTTCTCCAAACCACCAATATCTGTGTAAGTCTCTGTTGGTCTCTCGTCTACTTCCATTGCTTTTACCCTGGAGTCAAATTCTGTCGGTAGTTTATCGAGAATGAGATACGAATCCTTGTTTACACCAACGAGGTCAGCAGGTTTGAGTTCTTCTGCTGGAACGAGACCAATCAAGGGAAGGAACACGGTTTGTCGCGTCGAAGTCTTTACTACGGCGCATTTTCCTTTACGCATAGAGTCCAGGTCTCTGTTTGCGCCGTCATCTTCGCCTTCAGGATCTACGTCCAAGATCTACGAAACGGTGCGTTCAGGGATGATGCACTGTACCGTGGTGGAAACTGCATACCTCGACAACGTTGCCCACAAGATAAGGAAGCACCTTGTTTTGTTTGATCTTCTCTCCATTGTCGCGGATCTTCTCCTTCATGACGCTCTGCTCGTGTTGTAATCGCAGGGTCTCTGATTTCATGACCTATAGGCCGAAACGCTTGTGGGATCCTAAGTGTCTGATTCGCTAGAAAAAACACACCTTGATATCGTTCTCGATGAGACGTATTCTTGTCAGTATCTCATCTGTCCCCAATGACATGATGTCCGCGGGGATATCATCCCAATTCTCCTCTGGAACCTGGTCGGGAGTAGTGTCCATTGCAGCGGCATCCTGTGTCGCCGGAGCAGATGCGGAGGATGTGGGTTGAGTCTCGGGTTGTTTCTCTGGATTTGGTGGGGGATCTGACGGGGGACCTGATGGCGGAGCAGAAGACATGTTGTCGTCGTAGTCGTCGTATGTGAGCAAGCCTGGAGAAGGACGCGTCACTTTCATTGGAATGTCACGTGACCTGTCTATTTCAACAACGTCCAGTCGAATGTTGAATGGCAAACAAAGACCCTCAGCCAAGTGCAGATGAAAAGGCGCAGTACGAGAAAACCAAGGACGAACTGGTTAGGATGCTGGCGAAAAAAAGAGCAGCCGACCGACAGTTGGTAAGTCAATCTTACTTCCGTTTCGCTACTAACATTGAAAGCAATTGATAGGCGCAGATGGAGTTGACCATTTACAACCTGGAGACAACGTATCTCACTGACACAGCCAGCACCGGAAACATCATCCACGGTTTCGATGGATACCTTAAACCTACCCAAGGGGCCGCAGCACGGAGAAAACATGACATTGGTGAGGGTGACAGATGGTTCTCGGCCAGCAGCGGAACATGGTCAAAGGTTCGTTAGTAAAGTACTTTGTTGCTTTACTTGGTTCACTTTGGTGAAATAATACAGTCGCTGGAGATGATCGGGGACGGAGAGGAATCAACCCCTGCCCCTGATGAATTCAAGCATCCAACTCCCGGCCTGACAACCGTCGTGGTGCCTCCAGCACCTCGTACACAAGAGCTCACTGCCGCTCAGCAGAAGAAGCATCGTGACCGCGAGTATCAACGACGCAAGCGGGCAATGCGCAGGAGCGCAGGAACGATGAGCGACGATGACTCTCAGAGTACGGGTACAGCGAGGAGAGTACACAAAAGAGCGCGCCTAGGGGACGACGAATAGTCGGGCTTTCTGGAAGTGTTGTCTGTGCGTTTCTTAACTGTATGATATGTATTTGCCATATACTGCCTAATCACGACCACAAATATTGTTTCGCGGTAGATTAACCCACATGGGGCCACACCACAATCAGTTGTTCGAATGTTTGAATACAACCGTATGACTTTCTGTGACATTCGTGACTGTGGGAGTCACCGAGCGTACATAGCATGAACAGATGTCCTATTATTCACGAACATTGTCATGAAACACGCATACATTATCATCCTGATTCGTTTGTACATCCAGTTCGTAATTGATATGTGAATTAGTTAAGGGCAGCTGTAGCCATAAAAATGACCATCCTAAAACGTGACGGAGAGGTGTATCTAGGGTCCAATCCCGGATATATAATGTGGAGCACTAGCGATGAGGAATACATGGAATGCAGATGGAGAACTTAGTCTGGATATATACGCACGTCTACATCTTCAGTACTTGCAGCTGGACGTATTCATAATAATCTCCTCTCAAAGCAAGGAGCTCGTCATGGGTGCCAGCTTCGCTGACACGACCTTCCTTAATAAAGTAACTACGAGAGCGGATCAGTCCAGCAGAAAGAGTACAACACAACAAAGGCACTCACATGCAATCAGCATTCTGAATGGTTGATAGGCGGTGGGCGATGGCAATTGTCGTTCGACCCTTTGCCGCCCTGTCAAGTGCCTCCTGCACAATCTTTTCTGAATTCGAGTCCAAAGCAGAAGTTGCCTCGTCCAACAGAAGGACCTTAGGGTTACGGAGCAGAGCACGTGCAATAGCGATCCGTTCTATCACCAAGTCGTTAGTCGGCGATGCCAGGGGTGCGGTGGAGTTACTCACGCTTCTGACCGCCAGACAGCTGGGATCCCTTGCCACCAACTTCCGTTTCGAAGCCACTAAAAGCTTATTAAGAAATTAATCTAGGGTAACAAGCTCGAACTTACTCTGGCAGCGACTGGATAAAGTCAAGAATATTGGCATCCCGGCATACTGCCTCGATCTCCTCCTGAGTGACTTCAGATACTGGCTTAGTTGCACCGAGCAAAATGTTGAAGCGGACAGTGCCGGCGTAGAGAGTCTGAAATACTGAACGTCAACGACATAAAACACAAAACCATTCGTTGTGACGCACAGGTTCTTGAGAAACAAGCGCGATCTGCTTCCTATAGTCTTGGACATTGAATTCGTTGATGGGCTGACCATCAAGTAAAACCTGGCCAGCAAGGGGATCGTAGAAGCGCTCGATCAGTTGAATGCTAGAAGACAATCAGCATTATGTTGGGTCTTGCTGTGGCTATATAGACTTACACAGTACTCTTCCCGCAACCACTGGCGCCGACGAGAGCAACGTAAGTACCCCGTTCAATTGTAAGGTTCAGGCCGCGGAGAACGCGGACAGTGGGTCTCGTGGGATAGCGGAAGTGAACATTGTCCAACCGGATCTGACCATCAACCTTTCTCGCTGAAAAGACCTTCCCATCAGGAGAATCTGCCTCGATCTCGGGGACAGTGTCGAATAGTTTTATCATAGCCGCGGCTGCTCCGCGAGCTGACGACATGTCGGGTACGAATTGGAACACATTACCAGCTTGCATGGCTCCGAAGGTTGTGCCCTAGATCAAACCACAGTCAAGGCCACTCAACCACCATGTGAACAATATACGAACCATGAGAGCAGTAAAAAAGGCCGTTGCCGTTATTTCGAACCTCGAAACAAGCACGGACCCGTACCAGAAGACGAGAGCGATCGACCAGAAAGTGCTGGATTGAGAAAATGCGAAAATAAGGCAAGACCAAGGGGAGGTCCTGTTTGATCTTCTCAGAGGCTCCTCTAAACTGTTGGAGTACAGCCTGAGACAGTCTGCCTCACGAGTAAGCGAGGAGACAGTACGAATAGCGCCAGCAGCTTCGCATGCTAGCTTGGCTGAATCTTCGTGAGATGCCTTGTTATGCTGGTCTTTCATGATAACGATGCGCTTCGGAACGTCAGAACGATAGTGCACTGGACAGCACATACAACTCACAAGTCGGATGTAACCAGCTGAAAAGATCAAAGGGGCACAGGCTAGGAAAACAGAGGTAGTAAGTATGGCTCGACATGCTTGTCATGGAAGAGGAACCAACCGAATCCTACAAGGGCCGGTTTCCAAGCATAGGCCAAACCAACTGCTGTACCACCAGTCAGTGTTGTTACCGCTTGGATGATGCTGTTTGCATAATCAAACTTGGAAAAGCGATGGATAGAAGAAGATACGTACGCTCCGAGGGTGGCTCCAGCTAGACCATTGACCTTCTGTGGGTTACCATTTAGTTTTGATGTGAGAACACCCGTCTGGCATACTATTTAGTAACCAAGTTATGGCGGGAAGAGGATAGACTCACATTATTCTCTTCCCTGTCGAAGAATTGTACTGATCCACCGTGAGTGCGTCAGTTCGTGGACGATGCCAAAGGCAACTCACTATCTTGTCTCATAATGGAGCGGAAGCTAAGCACACGAAGCTTCGTTGTCAACTCCCCAGCGGCATGTATGAAGAACCAATTTTGGATCGCATAGGCAAGAGAGGCAATGAGAGAGATGACGAAGAACCTAGTGATAACTAAATTCAACATACATCAAACATCTGACCAAGTTACAAGATACTTGCCACAAAGCATTCACGTTGCCATCGTGGCGCCTTACAGCGGGGTCGGGCTGAGAGAACCCGGCAATTGCCTTGGCTGTGACACATTAGATGTACATTGACAGAGGGACAACACACGAACTCACCATATATAATGCCGAACACCGGAAAAATCATACCAGTCACTAGAGTGGATTGAGTAACTGCGGTTAAATACTGTCTCAGAACTTGCCTATCGCACAGCATCCGGCAACCGCGTACATGCGGTACCAAGGGCGGGCCAGACTGCCAATACGCCCGAAGAGGTAGATCATGCTATAATCATTCTCGTCAACTTCATTCTTCTTGCGCTCATCGCTCTTTTTGCGGGCCGTATCCGAAGTTACTGAATGGAGGGTATCTTGACGGCCAAGAGGTATCTCTTCCGCAGCCGCCTTCTCCAGATCGTTACTGCCGGCAACTGCTATGTCGTCTTCCAGGGTTTGCGTGGCTTCACGGAGTTTCTGAGCTTGGACAAGTCGTGCGTATGGACCTCCATTGTCAAGTAGTTCTTGGTGTGTCCCTTGCTCCAAAACAGTACCTTCTCCCATTACGAAGATCTGGTCCACATCCTTGACTGTAGAGAGTCGATGAGCGATTGAGATGGTTGTACGACCAGCAGATGCCTTTTCAAGAGCATCCTGTACGATACCCTCGGACTGCGTGTCTAGGGCGCTAGTGGCCTCATCAAGGAGCAAGATTCGAGGATCAGATACGATTGCACGTGCGATAGCCACCCGCTGCTTCTGTCCACCGGATAACAGGAATCCACGTTCGCCGACCATGGTATCATACCCTAGGGGAAGCTTGGTGATGAAGCCATCTGCATTGGACTTGATACATGCGTCTTTGATGAGCCTGAATTTCACTTCATCAGACGCGTGTTCATAGGGGGAGCCAACGAGACCGTGTGCAACGTTTTCCTTGATGGTCGTGGAAAAAAGAGTTGGTTCCTGAGAGACGAGACCAATTTGAGTGCGAAGCCATTTTAAATTGAGGTCATGCAGAGGAACGCCATCGAGCTTGACGGAACCGGTGGTAGGGTCGTAGAAACGCTCTACAAGAGAGATGATGGTCGACTTCCCTGACCCAGAAGCACCGACAAGTGCTGCAGTTTTCCCAGCTTTGAAAGTAATACTGACTCCCTTGAGAATGGGAACGTCTGGACGGGCCGGGTAGTTGAACCGTACGTCCTCCAATGTGATCTCACCAGAGACAGTATCTGGTTTGAGACCTTCGGGACTGGCAGAGTCGATTTCTGGCACACGTTCGATAGTAGCGAACAGTTTTGCAGCTGCGCCACGACCATTGGTGATGGCTGTTGGCCCGTGAGAAACTAGCTAAGTTAGATCTACATACAATGAACTCACCTTGTGCTTCCGGTGCCAACAAAGCCAGAGAGAAGGAACCAATGAGGATGGACATGAAGACGTTCACAACCTGACCAGCATCCGCTAAGTGAGGAAGGTAAGCGTTGATCGCACGAGGGGTAGTGGGGGGACGTACCATAACCTTGGTTGATGAGAGTGGTGCCGAAGGAAAATGCTTCACCACCATCAGTATAAAAGTGGGAGGAATAGTGACTTGACTCATACCGAGACCATAAGAAGCGTAGATGACGAAGAAGAAAACTGCCAAACCGGATCCGGTCCAAATTGCCGACTTTCCATCGACGAGACGAACTTTGTCCATTTTTTTGTCGAAAAGAGTGCCCAGGACCATTTGGGAACCAAAGGCTTGCGCCGTCCGGACAGTGGAAATGACCTCTTCGGCAAGTGTACCGCTCTCGGCTATTTGCTGGAGGGATTGCCTACGATTTGGTTAGGAAAGGTATGCAGAATGGAGGAAGAGGGTGCCCACTGCGTGTATTTGGAAACAAACTTGTTCATGACGGCGCCGGTTATACCTATGCATGGTAGGATAGACGACATTGCAAGAGCGAGTCGCCAACATTGGGTATAAGCAAGGATGAAACCAGTGAGGAAGGCACTCATGAAGGAGACCGCGATAGCGACCTTCTCCGATATTCCCTGCTGGACAAGATCTGTTTTGTTTGAGTACAGTGCACAAGGCTTCGAGAGACTGATGACTTACGGGTATCTGTCTGGATACGAGTGGCGACTTCGCCAGCCCCGACTTTGTCGAAAAAGGTGACGTCTTGGCGAAGGATAGCCTCAAGATACTTTTCGCGGATGCGCTTTGCATTGGTTTCTCCCGTATATGTCCAGAAATACATGTAGAGATATGTAGTTACGAACATCCCGAGACCTGCACGAACATCAGATGATCGCAAGGTGTGACTGACGAATAAGATACCAATGTAAGAAAGATAAGCCGCATCCAAGGCTGCGCCATGGCGGAACTCGACCGCCGCTGAATTGAGAGCCTGTTGGGTAACAGAAATTGCTGTGGCATTTCCGGATTGCTCTGCAGCCTGTTGATTCAACAGAGCGGTGCCGAAGGTGACGAAGTCTTGGATCAACCTTCCGAATACCAACGTCATGAGTGGCTTCAAGGCAATCAGTGATGCGAATGGGGACAGCTAGACAGGACGAATACCTGGGCAGCACCGGCAACTACAGCGCAGAGAATGCCGACGGCATCGAGGAAGAGCTCGAATGGAGTGGAGTAGCTTGTACATGTCAGGGGTAAGTCGGAACATGAGGATACGAGGCTCACCGGAATAGCTCAGTGAAGGCAACCGATTGGACAGATTCCTCCGTTGACTGAGCGTTGACATGAACATCATCGCCCTTTTCCTGGGCACGTTTTTCATTCTTATGGAAGAAGCCCATGAGCTTGCGGGGAGGGGGATTGACAGAGCGGGCGTCTGCAATGGACGCCGTTTTCTCTGTGAGAGCAAGGGCACCCTTGTCTGCCATGATGGATCAGGCGAGGAAAGCTAGAAAGCTCTCTCTTGCAGACTGCAGAGGGATGCAAGGATGCGGTGTGAAGAGGAGAGAGCACTTCCGGGACCTGCATTATAAGGGTCCTGACTGGTTGTGTCATAAGCGCGATTTGTAACTGCAGATAGTAAATCCCCGATATTCGGGTCACAGTGACTCGCCTTGTCTTCACCAGCACTGCAGCACCCCTGACCCAGGCCCTCTTCTCAGAGGCTCAAGCCTTGAGTCCGTTCATGCACACTTGCACCTCACGCCGACGAGACACGCACTACACGGCACCTTGCCAAGTCCTATCTGACGTGCGTCTGCGGTCCTCATGCCGATCGGTGCTTAAGTAATCCCGTTGGATGGATGGATCTTCCCCCGTCGGACAAAGTCTGAGGTGGCGGGCTTGAATGCCAACTTGCAGTAGCGGCGTCTCTGAATCTCACACAGGACGGCGGTGATCTGTACTACAATCCATTCGTCGACTTGGAATACTCTGGATGCGGGTTTTCCTCCCTTCGGAGTTGAAGTGAACGAAGTCACTATCCGTTGGGAAACCATGCCGGTTGCACTTTGCGACGTTGCGTGCGAGCACATATGATGCGGCTGATTATTAATGGCCATGCACGGCTCCAGTCGAGTCACCTCGAGTTGCATGCTCACCGGCCTTACTAGAGTCATCCTGAGTACGACGGTATCGCATCTGGACACCGACTGTGTCCAATTGCAAGGCCCGAGCTGTGGGATGCCCCATCGGTCGACAAAGTACACCGGCCCATCGCGAATTCACCATGATGAAGGATAATCCTATCTGGGTTGGACAGGTCTCGCAGTCAAGACGCACCCAACCAAATGCGTGAATGGACATATGCTCAGGTCCCATCCTCTGATTACATAACCAAGCGGAGACTGAAAGTCTCGACTCGCCGAGAACTTCCGAATGAACTGACTTTGCACCTTTTTGCTCTTGTCCGATGGTCTCTCCAACGTTGTCCGCGTCGCTGGGTCGTGTCCTCAGGAACGCACCTCGAAGGACTGTAAGTCGTTTTACAACCCACTCCAAGGAACAGCATCCATTCAAAAACGTGCAGCGGCCATTGCGGTCATTTGCGACTGCCGTCCACATCCCAACACCCATAACTCAGACCACAACTCTGTCTAATGGCTTGACGGTCGCAACAGAATCACATCCGCACGCGCAGACCGCGACTGTCGGCGTCTGGATAGATGCAGGGTCCCGTGCGGAGACCAACAAAACCAACGGAACGGCCCATTTCTTGGAGCATATGGCCTTCAAGGGCACTCACCGGAGAAACCAGCATGCCTTGGAGCTCGAGGTAGAAAACTTGGGCGCACATCTAAACGCGTACACTTCGCGCGAGCAGACCGTCTATTATGCAAAGTCATTCCGCAAAGACGTGCCCACCGCCGTAGACATCATCAGCGATATCCTCCAGAACTCCAAGCTCGACGGCGCTGCAGTGGAACGCGAACGTGATGTCATTCTACGCGAACAGCAGGAAGTCGACAAGCAATTAGAGGAGGTCGTCTTTGACCACCTTCATGCCATTGCCTTCCAAGGTATTTGCTATGCTTTTATTCTCCAACCGTATGTATAGACCATTTCGACCAGGCCAGCCTCTCGGGCGCACAATCCTCGGTCCCAAAGCAAACATCCTGTCCATTAAGCGTGATGACCTTGCCAACTACATCCAAACCAACTATACCGCCGATCGCATGGTACTTGTGGGTGCAGGCGGCGTCGACCATGACGAACTCGTTAAGCTCGCTGAAAAGCACTTCTCTTCCCTTCCTGTCTCTCCCAATCCCATCCCTCTCGGTCGTCTCGCTCACCCGCGATCCAGCTTCATTGGTTCAGATGTTCGCATCCGGGATGACGAAATCCCATGCGCACATGTCGCTATTGCAGTAGAGGGCGTGGGCTGGAGCTCCCCGGACTACTTCCCCATGCTCGTCATGCAATCTATCATGGGCAACTGGGACAGGTCGCTCGGCGCTGCTCCTCTTCTGTCGTCGCGTCTTTCTCATATCATCTCCTCGAACAACCTCGCCAACAGCTTCATGTCGTTCTCCACATCTTACTCTGATACCGGTCTTTGGGGTATTTATTTGGTCTCGGAGAACTTGATGAATCTGGACGATATGGCACACTTCACGCTGAAGGAGTGGACCCGCATGTCGATAGCTCCTTCGGATGTCGAGGTCGAGCGTGCCAAGAGCCAACTCAAGGCTGGTCTACTTCTCAGCCTTGACGGGACTACCGCCATCGCAGAAGACATTGGCAGACAACTCGTCACCACCGGTCGTCGCATGACTCCCAAGCAAATCGAAAACGCAGTGGATGCCGTGACGACTGAGGAAATCAAGCGAGTCGCTCAGAAGTATCTCTGGGACACGGACGTAAGTAGAATGTATTTGGGTCATTGTTTGCGTCTGAGCGTCCTCTCTTACAGATCGCCGTCGCCGCTCTCGGACCCATCGAGGGTCTCCTCGACTACAACCGTTTGCGTGCCGACATGTCTTCGATGTCCTATTAAGGTGGTTCCTTGGTTCCTGGCGCGGGGCTCCCCGCAACTACTGCTCTCGTTATTACTAGGTAGACGATGTGGTGATCACGGAATTAAAACCTCCATACCACGTTGAGGCTGTATTGAACACCGACCGAGAACACCGCCCTGCATGTTGGTTCCAGAACGTGCGAAGACTCGCAATCTATTCATTTCCGAACCAGACACTGAGTTTACGTGGGTAACGGTGGCTCGAACTGTGCCGATGGTGCCTGCTACAGTTTTCTATCACGTTCTCTCGTGTGGAGTGGGACAGGACATCATGACATCCAGGAATCATGGGTGGCACCCTGTGCTGAACTTAGGTATTCGAAGCTTTTCCTGCTTATCCATATTATCCAACTGCAGCGTTTGCGGAAGAACAACTCATGGTCTTTTCGGCAAATAGGTCGTTGACCTGGGTCGCCAGAACCACAGCCTTCGCGATTGCGATACAGCGAGAACTGCAGGTAATCGTTAACCGATCCACTCGTGCGCGCGCACTACAGGTTGGCACTGAAGGAAAAACGTACTGATACAGTGAGGAGAATTTAAGCTGTGAGACGAGATTGCCGACGAGAGCATGATGGATGCCACTGTATTGAGGCAATTGTTGTAAATACGGCGAACTAGCCACGACGGTCGACAAGCACTGCTGACTTGACTCCATGATTGATCATGCCAGTGGCGAACGCTTGGTGGCAACCAATTTGCTGTTACAACTCGACACTCGATCCGCGCAACTTACAATCGCACCTCCGACGAGCGTATACATCACCGATGGTGTTCCGATGGATTTCGATGACACGTCACTACGACAGTGACGGGCCTCCTTAGGAGTTCGCGCTAGGACGTGGATCAAACTTCGGTGATACCGACCGTTCTCAGCGGGCCTGATCCGCATTTAATCCACGCCGGAGGACTCTTCTCTGGTGAGTTTGGTTAGTGACGACGCAGAAAGCACGGCGCAACTAAGACGAGCACAGTTGCCGGGACGACAGACAACATGACGGAGGTGGTCACATCCGCCAGCAACTCCTCCTTATACATGGAAAGACAATCATTCCGCTTTCTCGACTGGTTTACCCCATGTCCATCCAAATTTCGTCGATCCAAACCCGATGCTAACACTGTATTTGCGATGATAAGTACTAACAAATTACAGAGTCGCGCAGTGGTTCCGAACATGGTAATTAACAACGAAGCTGTTTACCTTTCCGTGCTGACACAAGAAAACAAGTGGGGGATAGCACCATTAGCAGCGGCATTCATTATTATCAGTCGTAAGTTAATCCCAAGTTAAAGTTATCCGTCCTCCCGGGACGGTACATGTCCATGGCACATTCATAGATGAATTTCCCTCTGATAGAATGACTCCGTTTTCAGATGCGGCAATGAAGGTGTTGTTAAGCACAGTCTTATACGGGAAAGCAGGGGTCCCATGGTCAGAATGACGGTCATACATGGAAGATGTTAGGAAGTCGATTTCAGGGGAAACCATCAGCGAAATTGAAGGTTTCTGGAAACGGTCGGATGAGGTATCCACCGCAACGCTGGTAAAGGATTGTTGTGGGAGGTGGTACAACTGTCAGGGCAGGACTCGTAAGCTTGCATTCTGGTGCACGCCAAAGGATGACAAATCCAGGTTTCACAAACACGGGTAACAGAAACTAAGGACACATTCTCCTCACCTGAACTAAAGAACCTTCTCTTGGTGCCATATTTGTGTCAAGTGCTATCGTTCCACGAGATGGATCCCCCGAATTGATGTGATAAAGTTGGGACACCTACGAGCTGAATGAATACCAACCCGCCAGGGCATATAAATATCCCCCCACCTTGCCACCTTCGATCATTCCAACGTAGAAGGAGTCTTCCTTGCCTACCGAAGTTGAGTTTCCAGAGAGAGAAAGTCCACGCTTCTGAATGGCAGATAGCAGTAGACGTGTCGGGTTGTTGGAGTTAATAGAAAGTATCAGATTGCCCTCAGCGCTATAGACGAGGAGGTAGATGCCAAAGTGCGACATTGTGAAAGGTGTTGTGACATGGACTTAGTCGACAGAATTTAGAAGATGGGCACTATCGTACCTCGTTATTGGCAGAGCAGGGGTCAACGGTGCGAGGGTTGGAAAACTGAGGGCAAGATGCGATGGCGAGGAAGTCGGCAGTGCGATACCAACAGCCCCATTGGAGTGTATCTGACCATTGTGAAATAATGTGACGGGACGGCCGGTGAGAAATGGAGTGGATGAGGCCAGAAGTGCAAGCTAATAGATATAGCCCAGCCAAGACAATATCGGTTAGGAACCACATAAGAACATGATGCACCTGGGACATGGGGATCGACGGAAACAAACCTTGTTTGAACTTGGAAACGCGTTCTGAAGTGCAGTTGAAATACCTTCAGAAGCTCTGTCTGAGAAGTAGATGATACTGTTGATGGTCGACGGTCTATCGGCAGCGATTGGTACTTCTTGGCCAGTATACGACACGGTACTCATTTCGAAAAGACGCACTCGAGATAACGCAGGTCATGTGGAAGCTCATACCCGACTCCCCCATCGGATGACGAGGGAAGAGACCATAGCTTCTTCCAGTCCACTTCGCCATTCTTGCCAAGGATAGTATGTAAGATATCATGCCCTGTACTGCCAGCCACTTTGTTCATTTGGGTATCATCTTCGCTGACAATTCTATTGCGACCTGCATGCCATCTTCCGACTTGAGGTTCTGGGCGGCCAGGAATGGTCGAGTGGAAAGGGATGCCATCGACAAGTGCAAGAGAAACCGAGCAATGGTCTGAGCATTGTGGGTTATTACTAATTGGCACGGGTGCAGATATGCATCCAACATGAGTGGGGAAGCGCTTTGTCAATCGGTTGGTAAGAGCGGACAATTCTCTGGGAGTCACAGTGGACGAGGGTGCAAGAGCAAACAGGAGCGCTTTTGATGGGGATTCGGGTAAGTGGGTGTGAGAGAGCGCTGAAAGAAGGGAGGATGGATTTCGTGAGACCAGTGTTAGCATGGCAAACCGCTTCTCTGTACACCTCAAAAGCCAAACCGTGCAGACTGAGCGCTGGCAAGAGTGACGTTGTTTGCAGTTGCTTAGATATTTTGGTTATAGTAGCGTACGACTACCACAACATCTTCAAAATGTCGACCTTAAAACGAGACACCTTCGATGCCCACTCCAGCGTCGTACAAGCCGCTGCACTCGATGCCACCCGTCTCGCAGCCTCGTCGCTTCCATCTGACCTTGTTTTCCATCGTTCCATCGACCCTTTACTTGGTCGCGACGTCGATGCACTCTCTGCACGCATATTGGATCTTACGAATAGGCTTATTCGACTCTCCAGCAAGGTCAGCTCTGCAAAAACCACCAGTTTGCAGGGCGAGGAAGACGTCGTTGATGAATTCGCTCGAAACGTCGTTGATGCAATGGAAGGAGTGCTAGAGCGAACAGACAGTTCTCTGGACGATTTTCTAGGCACGGAAAAGGGCCCCGCTATTCATGTCTCTGTTTCCTCTGCTGGCCCTCGCCACAAAAATGTAAGCAAATGCATATATTCTTACTAGCTTGGTATGTAATTACTGACTCATTGGATTTTGACGCTAGAAAGTTCAGGTTCTTCCTCGCGGAAGACTAGATCCCGCCCTGACACACGCATCTCACCTTCTGAAACCTCAGCTCCAGTTCAGATATGTGCTGCCCAATACAGACGAATCACCCTATGTTCCTGTTACACTTATCCCCCACAAATGGTGCGCAAAAGTGCCGTTGGGTTACATCTTTATCGACGGATCCTCTGTGAATGAGGATGCCATTCAGGACGAGGAGTCGACTGAAGAAGAAGAAAAGAAGCGGTCGTTGCACCCGTACTACTACGAACTTACACATCCAACGTACCCTGATCATGTCTTTCAGCCTCCCTTAAACCCAGTGCGACCACAGCCACTTGAGATTTCCTCTAGTTCATGTCCCGGCTCAGCTTCTACCTCTCCCTCTCGTCATCTCACCTTTGTCTCAACCGCGGAAGCCTTCCTTTCTTTCGCTAATACAATATCATCTGCCACGGAACTGGCCGTTGACTTGGAACACCACTCGTATAGGTCTTACAGAGGGTTCCTAGCATTGATGCAAATTTCAACAAGGCAGGAGGACTTTGTCATTGACTTACTTGTTCCCGAGATCCGTGAAGGGTTGCGGCAGGCCAAGGGAAAGTCTTTCGGTAAAAATCAAAATGAGCAGATGGCAAAGGAGGCGGGTGAGATCGTTACAAAAGTCTTTGCCGACCCTTCGGTTGTGAAGGTGTGTCTCTGACTCCTCTGTTTGTTGTCAAGTTGCTGAGATTGACCTTTTCGACCCTTGTTTCAGGTGTTCCACGGTGCTGAGTCTGACGTTGTATGGCTCCAACAAGATTTCAACATTTTCGTCGTCGGCCTATTCGACACCTTCCATGCATCCAAGGTCTTAGGTACAGTCTTTTTTTTGGTTACGAGAGGGCCTGACATGTTTATTTTCGATGTGTCGTGCAAGGGTTTCCGAAACACAGCCTCGCGAATCTGTTGGAGACATACTGCGATTTTGTCCCAGACAAGAGGTATCAACTTGCTGATTGGAGAATCCGGTAAGTAAATGACATGCAACCTATATGTCAACACCATTTGACTAGCCATTTTTAAAAAAATTACTGTCTACCAACTCGCCGAACATCCGCGTATTCCTCTGCACCAGACCACTACCGGCGGAAATGTTAACATATGCCCAATCCGACACACATTTCTTGCTTTATATCTATGACAAACTTCGGGGGGCATTACTTGACAAGGCGCAAGGGCTCCCACCGTCTGATCCCAATGAGGCAAAAACGTTTATTCGCACAGTTCTCTCCCGCTCTGCTCGTACATCACTCCGGCTACATGAGGTTGAAGCATATGACAGAGAAAGTGGCTCTGGGTCTGGTGGATGGGATACATTGGCAAAAAAATGGAACAAGTCTGAGTTGACGGCCGCTGGAGGACGGAGTTACGACTCGAGTGAAAATGGGCCTGGTGCATTAGGGGCAGTCTACCGAGCCGTGCATCAATGGAGAGAGATAGTCGCAAGAGAAGAGGATGAAAGCATACGGTGAGTTGCTTCCGTTCAACATTTATTTGTCTGTAACCCCCTTTAATCCTATCTTAGATATATTCTTCCAACACATCACCTCTTTTTCATTTCAGAGCGCCCACCATCCTCCGTGCCGGACCTATTATCCTACTTTACTCGTCCTGGGGGTGGCGTTGGGGCTATCTCACCAGTATTGAAGCGACGTGGGGGAGAATTGGTCATTGCGGTGCAAACAGCGGTAGAAAGTGTGGCCTCTGCTGGTCTGAGCCGGTCGCGTGGTATCTTGATTGATGAGCTTGTAACAAAGGACATCGAGCAACTTCCCTCCACCAACGAAGCTGAACCTACGGGAGTAACCCCGACGTCCGGTGAATCACGCCTATGGTCATTCGCGGCCTCGTCATCATTCGGGGCCACGTCTCGTTCCATCTTGTTTGGTACCAAATCATCTCCACCCACAGCGGTGATGTCTACTGCGGGGACCAGAACGTATGCCACTGCACGTAGTTCCTTGTTGGGAAACGCGTCACAGGTATGTTATATATCTAAGCTCTTTTTTTCCATATCCCCGGACTATCTCTTCATAGACACGTTGTACATTTTTAATCATATTAAGCCCTCTACCTCGACGCCCCTACAACCCACCAGACCTGCTGTATACATCTGACTCACCGCATTGCTTTAAAGGTCATCGCATCACATGGGTCGAACTCTGCGTTGATCCCCAGCGCCGCAACTGACCGATTTAGGGTCATCGTTGATAGGATCCATCGTACGTTGGCAATCGCGCCTATTGTTTCGGCACCAACAACTGTGAAAGTGTGTTATTTTGTGTCACTGGTTGGGAACTACTTGCTGACTGAAGTTTCCTTCTAGGAAGAAACTGAAGCAACTATAGGCACTGATGCTTCAAATACGACACCATCTGATTTGGAGGAGTTTGTGCCCATCTCCCATGAGCCTCCGCATCAGATTGTGAATCCCGTTATTGCCGAATCCTCCCACCAGTCTAGTTCATCTACACATGTCTGTACGCCTATCACAGACGACGCTATTGTTATCGTGGGCCAGTCGAGCGCGAGACAACGCAAACGCAAGCGAGAAAAAGGTAGTGGTGGCACACGGTCTGGTCCAGATACCGACTTGATTGCGTTCGATTATTCAACTGTTCCAAACTTACTGGACGGGGGTATGGAAAGGGAAAGAGTAGGCGAGGATGTTGGGAAGAACAAGAAATCGAGACAAAGCAAGAGTGAGTCCTCCGCTGGTGTTTCCTTTTTGGTTAGTGCGACGATTCAGAACTGGTTTTGACCATTGCAAAATTGAATGGACATTTGTTTTTCACCCTGTGTCACCTGCTATTCTGGATTTATATTCGTGAACTCATGTGCAGTGGCCTTGTCCTCAGGTTCTGGACTTCCATCGTACACCAACTTCCGACCACCGCCACGGGATCAGCGCGAGGTCAAGAGCGGCAACAAAACCCACACATTCAAATGAGAACATACCATTTCTCTCATGCGGAGTCACACTACCATTGGTACTCGCTTCACACGTTATTCCTCGGAACGACTTCAAGATGCCTGGCCTGTCCTGTGCCACATATTCTGCATGGTGGACCAATTTGTATCCATGGCTCAATTCCGTGAGTGGGATTTTTCCCCATTTGCTATTCGAGCCTCTAGCAACAGATCACTCACGTATGTGAGTGGAGATTCAGGTAAGCTGCTCTCTTCGTAGTTCTTACCTGCGAGCGGCTTCCAGTGTTTGAGGAGTGATCCGCAGTACTTTGGTAGGAGTAATTGATTTTCCATTGATGCCAAGAGTATACTTGAACATGTTGTCTTCGGGAGTTCACACTGAGGGAAAGGCCAACCAAGTATAGCCATTCATGCAACTGTGCAACTAGAGCAAAGGGCCAAACTTCGTGAAGTTCGTCAGCAGTCACTGGCCTTGTTAGTGTCCGACAGAGCTTGTACCCTGTGCTGCCATGGAACTTTGAAACGACACGACAAGCTCTCAAAAGAGCCACAAAGCATGCTTTTCCTCTGCACTAGAGAGCTTCTCGTTTGTTTCAGCGGATCACTTGTTGGCCAGTTCACTAATCCAGGCTTCCTGACGCTATTTCACGGAGACCGTTGGCTATGTCATGGTAGTTTCCCCTAACGCAACCCTCAAAATTTGAAGGAAGGTAGTCGTTCCTTTAAAGGGAGGGCCTGCTTTGGATAAGTGCGTTTACCGCAGTGCAAAACTTCGCCTTGATGGCGCATGCCAAGGACTCAGCTTTTGTTTGATTGCCAGGTTCCCAGGACTGCTACGTATCGGGTGGATTTCTGCTTCCGACACCCACATCCTCTTTTGCCGACTACAGATCGATCATTAACATGTTTCAAGGTTCAGCAACTGCCCCCGACGAGACCGCATGACCATTTCATCAAGTTGGACAAAAACTGTCCACAACTTCGCAAGACATTCGATGGCAGCGTTCCTTGTAATACCAATTTTTGGTTTCATCGAAGTCCAACCAACTCCCCACTCTAGATACTCTCTTCATACCGTAGAAGACGATAGCAGCTACTTCTTCACTGATTTGTCAAGGTAAACATCCAGATTACCGAACCATGCTTACTCGCCACTAATTACATTGAGCCCAGCAGTCACTGGTGCCCGCTGCTTGCCTTGCATATGACTACCATAAGCATTCGGTCATCGTCATGCTTCATCGGATCACTGATCGAAATGAACAATGGTTTTGCTTGTCCAACAATTTGAGTCTACATATGTTCTGAGCGGGCCTAGGGCTGGCCCGCCTCTGTCGACACCTGACTCGGTCAGGGTAAGGCGCTCTCCTCATCTTGGCGATTGTAATATTTACTAGCCACCCAGTGATCTTGCAGATGCGGCTCTACGTACTTTACAATCGTTCCAGGAGAATTCTGGTGTTTGTCACGTCGTTATTCATCAATGAAATCATTATTCGAACGGCAATACTCATCGATGGAGATATCACATTAGCAGGTTAGTTCTCAGGCTTTTCGCACTTGAGCATACTAACACCAGAGCCGTGCATTAGAGTATGTCAAACCTCATGTTGGTGCCCCTGCGCTCCCACCTGGACTCGATTCTTGCATCAATGTTTACTATTTCTGGATACCAATGCTGGCATTTGAGCTCATGGTGTACATCCCTTGATCGATAGTAGAATCTTACATGTACCCACGACTTGTTGGCTAAAGAAAGGATAAATTGATGGCGGACTTTCAGGATTCGTTTCTGCGGGATTTGCAGGTCAACATTTACCAGTAGTATGTACATCTTAGCCTACCTGCCTATAGATTCAAACAGAAGCTTGTTCTTTTTTCACCGAGCACCGCAATCCTGTCTGGGGCGATACGGTTATGTTGATCATAAGTTGGCACGCTATATAATCGTGAACTTAGCATCATTGGCACCAGTCTGTCACTGTCAGAGGCAGGCTCAACAAGGACACAAGTTGCGGCGGAGTCGACGCGGACAAGTAGCTATGTACTATAAATTATGTAACAAAACAACCAGAAAACCAGAAAATGTTTATAGCTCCGTCAGAAATATGCGACGTTCAAGGGTGCTGGAATATTGATGATAGTGAGTATACATCAAGGTCATGCAATCCATAGTAGTGACATAGAAATAAAGGGGAAAGGTAGAGCGTACATTGTGCCCATTCTGTCATCCACAACCTTATTTCCTTGGTGGCATGTCGTACTCGACCTGCTTATCTACCACGATCTGAACGCCAACCCTGGGCGGAATTCTTCCATCGCCTACGCTGTCGTTTTCACCCATAATCGGAAGCACAGCCTTGGCGTCTACAGGTGCATCCACCGAGCTTTTGTCGACATCCCAACTACCTTCACCTTTTCCCACCCCACGCGAGGTAGCTCCAGTTTTCGACTGGGTATGCATGTTGTCCAGCGTGTACGTCGGTGCACCGCGGCCCCGGGCGACGCCAACAGCAGTGCCACTGATAGTACCGGTACCACCACTGCCACTGCCACTCCCGGTGGAGCTGAAGGTGCCGCCGTTTTCGAGAGGACCACGGACACCAAGGACGATACGCATAGTCATTGTTGCTGTGAGGACTGCAGCCATACTCGTGACTATGGTTTTGATTGGGTCGTCAGGGCCAGTAGGTGTCATGATGAAATAGAAGAGCACGTTGACAAGGTTGACTAGGAAGATGGTACCGTAGAGGTTGAGATTATCGCGCAGCATGAGGCGCCAAGGGCTAAGGGGGCGTGCCTCGAGACTCTTGATGGAGCGGGAGACAGCAAGAGCAAAGGAAGTGCCGTACAAGATGGTGGGGAAGAGCCAGTAAATGCCTACCCAACTTTGGTTGTCAAGAGGACCGGCAATGCATCCCTGTCCGTCACGAAGATGAACAGAGCGGTAGAAGCCACAACATATGGAGGATACGATTGCTTGGATAAACAGTAGTGCGAACATAGTTGATCGAATGTGGTTCACATGCGAATATATCGCAGAGATACGGATCACATGCACAGTGGAGGCCGCGAAGAGTAAAATTGCTGTGCAAATTGGTTCATACGGCCAGAACCTGCGACAATCCGGATCTTGAGTGACAGATGTGGAGAAGAACATGACACCTGAGAGGAGAGAAACGTGAGCGCTTACATATGAAGTGGAGAAGTGGAAGGAAGTATTTCCTGGTTCCAAGTAGAGCAACACACTCACCCGTTACTACGAAATCAGCTACCACCCAAAACTGGAGGAAATAGTAAAGGGCTTTGAGGGCTGGCCATGTCTTTGTCCTGCCGAGCTTGTAAGACCTTGGGGAGAGAACGAGAGTGTCCCAAGATAAGACGGTGAGTGTACAGACAAAGAAATACTTTTGGGCGGAAAGATGAGGAGGAAGATCGAGGTAAGCAGGGAGTGAAATTGATGTACCGTTGGTCGACATCCTGGACGAGGGCAAGGAAACAGGGAAAGCGACCGTGTTGACGGTATTTAATGAGAACACGACATGGCTGTCCAATACATTACGTAAGCACAGGATCAGTGGGAATCTCAAGAGATCTCAGCCTACCCGAGCTCAGCCCACCCCCGACGCCACATCCAATGTTCTTGTCAATGCAAGTGAGATCCACGATATCATTGAATACTCTGGCTATAAGTTGTCGGTCGTACATACAAGTTGTTATCAAACCCACTGCCTCGATGCATAGCATGGCATCATGTTCTTGATATGATGATGCTAGTTCAGCCACCGTATTCCCAATAGGCTTAAGATCAGATTTCGAAGGGATATACAAGGCTACACCCCGGTTTTCTTTTTGTGAACCGACAGCCTTGTCTACGTTTGTCGACCCCACAGCAGTTTGAACTTTGAAGTACGAGTAACACATGTCACTCGTGTGATTACTGTGCTGGCCTACATTCAAAATCCAGTGATCATAGAGTTCATGAGGCGACAAAGTACATCGTATTATGGTATGGATTGCACGCATTCATCCATCGGATATACGAATGCTAACTGTAACTGATGGAACGTCTCGTCAATGAGTGGTGGCGATGCTGCATTTCTTATATGTAGGATGAGCCGACAGCCAGCAATAACAACAACAGCATGAGCAAACCCTTCAGGCACTTCGATCCATTCATCCTGAGATTGTCCAACATCAGACTGACGCAGAAACCACGGGGTGTATACATACAGATAGTGTTGCCCACATGACTGCGTTAACCACACCCGCAAGAAATATTCTATCAAGTCAATCAGCACCATAAGGCATTTGCCATACAGCATTGTCACTCACGCCAAGAAATACACCACATTCCCCTTGATCAGGACATCCAAGAGGCGAACTTTGTTGGATATCACCACTGGTCTCAGTCCATCCCTTGATCGCTGTATGCCCGCCCAGACAGCCAGTGAACATAAAAGGCACTCGAAACATAACACCGGAAGCCAGAAAACATAAAAGTCGCTCGACACATCTTCATTGGTGCAAAAATTTACTCCAGGTAAAGGTTCGTTGCTAGCTTATTTAAAATTTAGCATCAATACAACCAATCGGAAATCGGAAACTGACTCCCTGATGTAACATTTGAAAGGAGGAGGATCGTTGCCATTGCCAAGATTTCAAGGACGAATGCTAGGCCCATTATCGACATAACCTTCCGCGAGCAATCGTACAACGCATAGAGGCGCATTTGTAGTATTACTGGTGGAGGGAAGAAAATTACACCCGCCACACAGGTTTATGGGTCAACTTACGTTGTACGAGCCACATTATCAGAGAAGGGGGCCAGCCCTGGACGGCCAAGAAGTAATAACCTAGAGCAGTATCGGATTAAGGTGCACCAACGACCGAGTGCCGCAACTTACAGCTGACATCGGTCCAGCATACAAGTGAGCTTTTAAGTTACAGGAACACAAGACGATGACAGTCACACATACAACTAGAGCATCTGATTAGCATGGCTCGTTGTCAGATGTGTGACTCTCACATTGCTAGAGATGTTTGACAAAAAGACTGAATAAGCAATACGTGTGGGGTTAGAATGGGCCAAGAAGAGCGAGAATATGACGAACCTGCGGTATTAACCCTGTACCATAGATGAAGCGATCGAGTGAAACGTGCATTCGGAAGAAGACTCACAGGCCAACGATGGTGCCAAAATACCGCACCTATCGAAGCCAAGTGAAAAGGAATCGTCGAGGAAAGGTGGAATGAACTCGTACAATGAGGTATAAGAGCGTAGTCGTCGTCTTTGGTCGTTTCTGGAACAGAAGTGGCGGTACTTTCTCAGAGACTTTCAGAAACACCTACCCATATGTGTTCAATCTGAATGAGACGAAGAATTAAAAACAAGTCCGTTATTAAACAGGTCGGAAGAATTGGTACCTCTTGATCAATAGATATCACTGTATTCTCGTAAGTGAAATCGTGCAGTCTCCGTAGATGAACACACACGATAGTCATACACCATAAGAGCCGATGGGGCGACTAATATGTGATGAGTACAAGAAGAATTGCGATGCTTGTAACTGTTCACCTTGGCAAAAGCGAGTTATCTGAACGATGCGCGTTAGTTGGACGACGCCCGTAACAGTTGTAGTCGCCATCTGTTGCGGGGAAAAAGAGGTGAAGGGTATTCAACGTATCGAAAATACATATATAGTGATTGGCACTCAAGTGCCCTGGAGCCAATCGCAATGGGACAACAATCGGAAAATTATTGAATATTTGCCGGATAAGCTGTTCACCAGATCGTGCCGGAGTAATGTGAAGAGAAAGAATATTGGTGCCGACCGATGTTGAGAACCTGCAAATTTTCTAGTGAGGTAACAGGCACCGCGAGTCTTTCTCCAGGCCAGAATGATTGGCAGCAGGATATCACACGAACGAAGCGATAATGGCAGTCAGGCCATCAACACACTGGTTGCGAGAATGAAATAAGACGACTTCGAAATGCAAGTGCTGTGTTCGCAACTTACCGTATTCGAAAATGCGCTGCGCTGGCAAGAATGGCAGCAGAAAGGTTGGTATGCGCATACACGCATTTAGACGGTGAACCCCATGTCAAGGGATTGATTGATGCTGAGAACACGATGAGAGCTTGGCTCCATACCTGAAGACAAAGTATTTGGTAAATCATCCGATAGTCTGGCATGTCTGCAGAGAAATAACTAGAAACTCCAATTAGGACCTAGGAGAAACATATGGAGACTCTACCTCGTTCCGCTGAATCTGTAGTCAGACTACCTAGGTGTTGCTGTGGTAGAGTACATGGGCCTCGAGATAGTGCTCGGTTAGTGCTTGCTAGCTTTGCTGGTCTGACACGTGTGGTAGTCGACAGGCAAGGCACCTCCCATGGCGGATGGCACCTATCAAAAAGTTTGACATTTGCAATTTGAGAACGTAGCTTTGATCTGGCGATGTCCTCTCCTGACAACGCATACGATGGCGAATTCCCCCTCCTCAGTCCAGATTATATTTTAGCCTTCCAATTCTCCAGCTGGTACCCTTCGTTCGCCAGCTTCTCGCCAAGATCAACCATCGTCAGACCATTAGGAAAGGGCTTCACGGATTACTTAAATTCTGATGGCGTATTTGTTCCAGAGGGTTCAGAAGACGTGTTCGTTTCACAATACTTTCGACCTGTGGGGCCTAACATATTACACCTCACTGGAATAACAGGGACGCTGAAGGAACCCTCGCTGAGGATGAGGATGACTCACACTCTACATCATCCAGTGGGGGACAATTCTCCTTCCCTGAACTGGACGCGCAGATACGGCGCACGATAAATGAATATGGCGCAGTCTTTCCCAAGTTGAATTTCTCATCGCCAAGAGTACGCTTGCCTGAACCATGGTCAGGGCTGCAATATTGAACTTCCTGCCGTACTAGGACGCTGCATGGGTATTGTCCCCCTCCTCTCCCCTCAAGTGCACATCCCCCGCGGACGTGTACCTTCTATTGAAATCATCCGATTTCGTCACGCACGACATCAGCGTCGAGCGTGTGTTTGAAGGATGTAACACGGATGATCCACCGAACTATGAGCTAGAACTGGTACTTCGAAAATGGTATCCAATCGACCGTAGCCGCGAAGTCAGATGCTTTGTGAGGAGCGACGTTCTTCTCGGTCTGTCGGTATCTACAATGTCAACCGTTCGAACTAACCTGTCCCGCAGGCATCAGCCAAAGGGACACAGACTTCTACGATTACATGGTCAATCCCGATACTCAGAATATTATCCGGTCAACCGTCCACAAGTTCTGGGCGGACAACATTAAACCTAAGTGGCCTTTAGCGCAAAAGGACTGTACGTATACTGTACCCCGTCCGCTGACTGCACTGACTTGACCGTCTTTGCCAGATATTTTTGATTTTCTGTTAACGCGTGACCTTTCGCGAGGACATATCCTTGACTTCAATCCCTACGCGCCGCGCACGGATTCATTGCTATTCACTTACGAAGATCTCCACAGGCTCTCCAAGGCACGTCAAGAGTCATGCGGGGGTGATGTAGGTATGTCGCTCCCAGCAATGCGGGTGATCGATTCATCGCATCATCCTGCTGCGTTACGCAATGTACCTGTGCACCAACACAATATGGTACCAATCGAGGCGCTGAGTTTGAGTGAGGGCCACAACATAGTTGAATTTGGCAAAGTGTGGCAGGACGAGGTGAGGCGCGCTATGCAAGATGAAGACCAGAGCTAGTGCTCCCGTTGTGACATGTAAAATGGTATCTTATTCTACAGCCTGGCTCTTGGCTTTACCATGTTGCTGATCCCCGAAATGGTGTCCTCTGCTTCCCTTTCTATCCTCCTGAGCAATTCCTCGCAAGTTGGTATATCCTTGATGAGGCCTAGGACAATGCCAGCACTCCAAATGCCATAGTCGGGATCTCCATTCTCGTAGACGATTTTGCCACGCGCGCCAGACACCAGATCGCGAAGCTCCGAGAATTCGGCACCGCCGGGCCTCCGCTCGAGAGCAACGACTTCGGTGGAAACTTTATTCTTGAAGACACGCGCAGTGTTGTTGAGTGTGCGGAAGATGTGTATTGTATCTTGTTCAGTCGCCTTCACAATAGTGTCTTTGATGTTCTGGTGGATTGGACTACACCAAGCTACGATTAGCTCTTTTGCAACCAAGGCGTATGGATCTGCCGACAAACCTCTCGGCGGTACACATGAAACGTGTACCTAGTTGCACGATTGTCGGTCAGACCTGATCTGGTGACCTGAGAGAAGCATCTTACCCATATTGATACCCTACAACAAAACCCCATTTAGTAAGGTGATTTGAGACGAGCAACATAAATAACACGTACAGCAGCGCCAAGTGCTAGAGCAGCTGCTAGTCCACGACCATCAGCAATCCCTCCAGAAGCAATATATGGTATTTTCAGCTCTTGTGCTGCCCTTGCCAGCTAATGGGTAGGATTATCAACGGGGGGAAGGAAAGCAGAGAGATGCTCGAAGTTACCAAAACAAGTCCGCCGATATCTTCTTCTCCTGGGTGGCCAGCACCTGTCAGACAAGTTAGGCTTGTATATGCACCGAGGACAAAAGCAAATCAACCCACATTCAAAGCCGTCAATACTGAGGACATCAACTCCCATTCGTTCTGCTGACTACAGTCCCCTTTTAGTACAATAGTTAGCAAAATGTAAGTTGCGCTGGACCTTGGCGTGCCGAACTGTTGTGCATTTGTGTATGACGATACACCCTTGCGACTTGAAGTACTGGATAAGTTTACCGGCTACACTTCCAGTTGGCCCTTGTCCAATCAACTAAAATTGGGGTCTCACGATTGTTGCCTGCGGTTTCGAAGATTCGGACACCCTCCTCCACGGCAGCTCGGGCATAACCTGCGTAATCTGGCGGGTTGATGGTTGGCAGTAGAGTGAGATTAACTCCAAAAGGTTTGTCCGTTTCCGCCTTCGTTTCACGAATGGCTATACGCAATGCCTCAGGACTGGGTTGGGTAAGGGCAGTGAGGATTCCTGCAAGCTCAATTATGTACCATGCAGCAAATGCAGATAAGATTTGAACTTACCAAGTCCCCCTGCGTTGGAAACAGCAGCTACGAGTGGTGGTGTACCCACCCTATAAAGTGTAGCGGGTAAGAGGCGTTAACTGCACTAAAACGCAAGACCGCACCATTGCATTCCACCCTGGATGACCGGGCTACAACATATTGGGCAACAGAACGAGCCCGTGTAAGTCCGGTTCAAATGCTGAGGTTAATACGGACGCACACACGAATGCGAAGGAGTTCGGTCAGAGCCGTCGCTATCATCTGGTGAACTGGTACTGTGCTTCTGTGCAAGCCTGCGATCCACGAAGTGGGTTTTATATGGCTAAGGATGGGGGGTGAACCGGTGGCCAACTATGTAAGTGAAATGAAATGAACTAAGACTACGGCCGACCCAGTAACATTGCCGGTCAGGACATGTGATTTCAGTCTTTTAGTAAGACCGAATCATGAGTAACATTAGGCGGACCATTAGCATCGTCAGAGATCTCTATGGAACAGGTATGCAGGGTGATTGTGCTATTGTGTTCCTCTACAGTCTATCGACCTCTACGCCAGAATCGCTCGCATTGCCATCATTGAACTTAGGCCTGGTGGTAGCGAACCCGTGGGCATTCTTGTAAAAAATGATATTCCCCTCATCCTCAACGAACTGTCATCGTGATCAGTCCTAGTTCACGCAGAACACAGGGGAGCAATACCTTGCACTCTTTGAATACACGATAGACTTCTCTCCACCCGCCGGGGGCACCTTGAAGGATAAGCCCAGCTTCTTGCAACCGTTTGTGGAGAGCGGCAGAAGCTTCCCAACTGCGAAGCATAGTCAATGAATTCACATCTCCATCATCCAACGGCTAGGGAGAGGACATACGCCTTGTAATGAGGGATCTTGCTCGAAACATGGTGCAAAACATGTGTCTCCGAGATACCATTTGTGGCATGCGCACCGATCCAACCCATAACAGAGCCGCAATCACCCAGGAGGTTGCGGTCGAGGGTGGCAAGCGCACCACGAACGAAGGTGAATTCAGAAGCACGGTAGTGGGGAAGAAGAGGGTCGGTATGTTGGAGGAACGTGATCAAAACCAACCAGTGGTTGACCCTTGCTCGAAGATCAACAACCATGAAGGGGAGATGAGATAATGGACGTACCAGAGATAGGGAGCGAGATAAAGACGGAATACCGTTGCGAAGCCATACGTATAGATGGACATGGTGATAGCACCGAGCCAGAGCAAGATTCCAATATCAGACAAAATGACTGCGTCATGCTGGTGAGGTGCAAACATCACCGCCTTCGGGTTGAAGTCTAATCTGTATGAGAAAGGTGCATTTGACAAAGATGAATTGTGCTCACGATTAGTACCCTTGGGGTAACGCTTCTGACCCGAAGCGTTGCGAATCAGGTAAGCTGGCCATCCACCGAGCTAAAAACTACTAGTCAAGACATGAAGCACTTTCCCACAGGACGACCGACCAGATAGCCAGTGGCGCCTAGCATGGCAGCAAGCGGGGAATCACCGAGTGCTTCCCATAGCTCCCGCTTCACTTCCGCACTAACACTGGCGCCCCAAATGTCCTCCTTAGTAGGGTCGAACGGAGGCAGACCAAGTTGGGAACGCGTCTTGGGGACAAATACCTGGTCTTGAGTCATATGTCCAGTCGATGCATGGTGTTTGGCATGGGTGATTCTCCAGGAATGGTAAGGTACACCTAACCTGGATCGACGTGTTAGACACGTGATTGACGCTCGTCGAGTAAAAGGAAGAAAAAAAATACGTACGCAGAGTGAAGTACCCATCCAACGCTGTTATTGATGAACTTTGACTCTGAGAATGCTTGGTGGCCACATTCGTGTGCAATGACCCAGAGACCAGTCGCGAATAGACCGGTCCAGAAGCCGTATAGTGCCCACAGAGCGAGACGAGCAGTAGGGTAAAGATACGGGTGAGGGAGGTTCAAGTATTCCGGCGTAATGAACGCGTCAAGATAGTTAGCGGTCTTATAGATGCCAGCAATCACAAGAGAGTCCCATGCACTGTTCCAAAGAATGCATCAAAGGACAAATGCGTCGTGCACCGGTGAACTTACATGTACACAGACGACCGAAGTGCAGACCGTTTGAAGCAATGAGGACTGTATGATTGAAAGGTTACAATAAATTTTAGTTGCGAAGTATAAGGTGACACTTGCGGAATGACGCTGAGCAAGTCCTTGATAGTGAGATCAGGTATGACAACCTCATTCTGCTTGACGGTGGTTACATTTTTCGTCTGAGCCCCCATGGTGGTTGTCGTTGTCGTCTAAGGGCTTCCTGTCCGCTCTGGACAATGAAGAACGGGAAGAAAAAGAAAGCGAGGCATTGCATTTCTGACACAACCATTTTATTGGGGGAAAATCCAAAAAAAAAGGATTTGGCCGAGAAAAGTCTCTCACGTGCCAAATGCAACGCTTAGGCGAGATTCGACTCTGGCCTCAATTGGATTGGATTATGCAGGACACAAGACAGTGAAAAACTACTATCCATGCAACGCCTTCAAGCGGATGGAAAGGCCATCAAGGAAAGCGAATCCGTCCTTCGTAATAGTCCGTGTGCTACTCTTATTTGTTACCGCCCCAAAATCAGCAACCAACTTAGCCAGCATTCGGTTACTCTGTGCAGTCCCCACTTCTCTGCGGAGTCTCGCAACCACGTCTAATTTCACATGTGCGGGCTGATTCTCTGTGGATTCTTGTTCCGTAGCACTGCGAGTTCGCATGGGTTGCACGAAAACGGAGGGGTCCGCGAGTTGTTTGTACAGCGCATCTAAGAAGGCAAAACCTTCACGTGTTAGTGTTTTCGAACCTGTCTCCCTGAGGAACGTGCTGAACTCGGCAACAACTGTCGACAACATTGCATTGTCGGTAGCATCCGAGACAGAACTCTTGAGCTTTTCGAGTCGAGTGGCTTTCTTAACCCGGACAGGCGTGCGGGGAGGCATATTTTTTGGGGGTTCTGGCGCAGTCCCTTCATCCGACGTACTACACAGATCGATAACATCGGCAGCTTTCTTATTGGAACTCTCTGCTTGTTTATTGGCCTGTGCAGGAAGGATGTTTGTCTGATCTGCCAAGATTGGCCGATTATGAAGTTGGAGTTTGGCCAAATCATGCAAAACATTCTCCATCTCTGCTGGGGTAACTGTGGGTCGTGGAGCTGCTGGCCGCACCGGAAGAGGTTTCGTCTGAGGGGCTCAGATCAGTCCGTATGACGTAAAACAGACACAGCACCGTACCTGTTGGGGTGGTGGCGGCCAGATAAACCTCTCAATGTCCGTGAACTCATTCTCACGAGCGAGTTCTCGAAATTCTTCAATCCACTGCTCATAATCGGGTCGGTCGGCAAATTTTAACCGCCGGCAGTACCTCAGGAACTCTTCGAATTCCGAAGGCATCCCACGACAGAGGTCCTCTGGTCGAGCGGCTTCTTTCGCGCGCTTAATGCGACGATGGTGCTCATCCGTCTTGGGGACACCATTGCGTGTCCATGGGAGGCCACCCGGCGTGAGCAAATGTATGAACATCAACGCTGCGGCTTCCAGATCGTCCCGACGAGAAGGTACTGCGACACGTTCATGGATATTGAGGATCGGCACAGATAAAGCTGGGGTTACTGACCCTTCCCTTTGCAATGAACCCCAACTGATGTGAACCAATAGTTCCCAAGGAAGTCTCGTTTCACTTTGGAATCGGGAATGTGTCGACGGGTGTAGGGATCAATGTATCGCTTTGAGAATCCGAAGTCGATCATGTAAATCATAGTCTCGTTCGGGGGAAGGCCTATCACACAGTTCCCCAGCTGGATATCACGGTGCAATACCTCGCGGTTGTGCATCGTCTGGAGACGCATTATCTACCATGTTGGGCGAATCAGCGTCCGGAGGTGAGATCGATACGAGACGTTACTAACCACTTGGATGGCTACCGCACACACGCTCCGTAGGTCCATGACCTTCTTCCCAATGCTTCTGTAGATGTTTTCCAAACTTGTACCAAGCAGGCTAATAACAAGGTAATGCCATTTTCCCTGCACACCAGAGGCCCATAGTCTGGGCATACCATCGGCACCTTGGAGAAGGGGATAGATGAACTCCTCATATCGATTGGTGGGGCATTCATGGTTTACATCTTGCACCTTTAGCGCGACATAATCACCAGTGTACACGTTGGAGGCACGGAAGATGGAGCCTGAGATAAGCCTCGATGGGTGGCACTTGACCAGCGAGGAATGAAGTACTGACCAGAGTAACCTGATCCTAGTCTTGTTTCTAGCCAGTAGTTGCCCATTCGTCGAGGTATACTGTCATAATTGTTCATCGTGACGTTGGCACCGAAATATGCAGGTGCAACTTGATCTATCAAATCGGCAATCTGGAGGGGTAATGACAAGGAACTACCGTCGGTCTGCACTCAGTTCGTTGTAAGTACACTCGGTTACCATCACTTCGGACGCCCACCAAGTCGGACAGTCACAAATGTCACGGGAAAGTAACGCGTAAGTCACACAGGCTGCATTCAATTGCCGACAGTTCAAAGTCTAGAGAACTGAACTTTGTATTTAGTGTACTGGTATTGATTAAGATGTACTAAGGAAGTTAATACTTGTCTCGCATTACACTCCTCAGTAGACAAATCAGTGGTTGGCTTTTTTACCTGGAGATCCCTTGCAGCTGCTTGGAAACTAGTGTATTTCCCATCCTTGATGCCAGCCAGGGCATCCTGAATCCTCTGCTCCTTCTCTGCATGATTCCTCGTAAGCTTAGGGGGTTGTGGATCTGTACGCCATTGATGCGATCCAACAGTGTGGTGTGTTCACTGCGGTTCACTGCCATTGCCACAAGTTTCAATATTCAATCTCCGCTGCGGCACACCCGGCATCTGTGTGATGTTCAGTCTGTCACACTCAAATCTGTATCTCGACTATTTCTGCACCAATTTCAACAGTTGAACTTCAGAGAGCTTTATTTTACCTGTATACATCGTTGTGATGTAAATTTAAGTTGAGATTTTGTGTGTTTCAAGGATGTGTCCGACTTGGTGGGCCGTCCGAAGTGATGGTGACCGAGTGTATTAGCGTGACACTGGTATGTTCAACGCGTTTGTCACGTGGTGGCAATGAGCGTCTGTACAGGCATCGAGTCGACCTGGGGATGACTCGTATACATACAAGATAAGAACATGACGGATTGTCGCGTGCTGAACCTGAAATTTTCTCGAGACAAATGTACTCACACATGAACCTAAGAGTCGGCCGACAGAATTCTAGCAAAACTCTCTGTAACTAGTACTTCTCTGCACGTTTCGCATATAAATCAGATCCCGCCTTCAGTGCACGGGGCGCATCATACTTGTCCATCACAACGTCGACAAGTTGAATCCTGTTCGCCTCCGCAAAGTCAGGGTTATCAAGGAGTTTGTCAAGGTTATTCTTGTCCCGGACTTGGTAAGATCTGGAAGTCGTGCCGTCAAGGTCTCCGAGAGTAGTCAAAAGGTTGCTGTATTTCCTGCACACGGTGTGTCCAGCCGGTCAGTGAGGTGAGACGACACCAACTCACCAAAGAGCAATGTCGTTGTATTTCCTGGTGCACAATTTGGGTCCGAAGAGATCAAGGTGTAATACTAACATACCTGTCCATACCATGCAGATACCTCTCCACGTTATAGCCTTCATTGTTGATGACGAAGATAATAGGCGTGACCTTGCTGTGTACCATAGTCGACAGCTCCTGAGCAGTGAGTTGACTCGACGAGTTTCAGGGTCACACATTTCCGCAGGTAAGAACAACGCACAAACTGCCATCACCGACGAAAAGGATAACTCGACCTAATTTGCGGTCAGTCGCGGCGATAGCAGCGCCGAGAGTACTTCCTGGAACGGTGATTCAACTTTCTCCAAAAGCCAGAATAAGTGTCAATAATGTCCTACCGACGGTCCAACCAATACTGCCATAGAGAATCTGGGAAACAAAAATAGCATTCTCTGGAAAGACGACGTCCAAGATACCGTAAGTCGATGTACCTGGGGTGTGCTCAGACTCATCGGAACAAATCGTCATCCGCCTTCATACTTACCAGTCTCAGAGATGATAATATCCCCTTCCTTGAAAAACTGTCCAAGTCGAGGCCAGAAGTAGGAGTGCGAGATTCGCTCATCTGCCTCCTGCGGGACATCGAGCTTGTAACGTGGAACTGGCGAGCATTTTGCATCCTCACGATACTCTTTCAAACGAGCCGTGAGCTTTGGGAGCAGGACTTTCATACCGATCCCCGGAAAACGGGCATGTCGAACAAGCGTATGGTCGGAGTGCAACTACAACGACATTCAGTAGGTCGATTAGAACCTCACACTAGTTTCTGACCTCGACTGTACGAATCGGCGGGACGCTGTAAGTGAACATACCGGTGTTGAAGTCAGATTTTAGAGCGCCAATGGAGAGGATCAACTTGGCGCTTTCGACTTTGTCTTTGATGGCGGGATGACTGACGGATCCCATATAAATCTAAGCTGAATGAGCCAAAATACACAGATAAAACGAAGTCCGGCTCACACCACCATAGTACTCGTGCTGTTCGCTCACCACAGTCTTTCCCATCGGGGCAGCATACACGGGAAAGCGGGCCTTGTTAATTAAATCATTCACCTCTTCACGAACGTCATGGCGAATAGCGCAAGCATCGACAAGAATGATCACATCCTGGCCCGCCTCTTTGACAAGACTGACAACCTCATCGAGGACGAAGGCCTCCACGGCAGGATCATTTGGTGGGGGTGTGCGCAAAAGAGGGACCTTAAGACGTTTCGCTGGGATCTTCTCCCCCACAAGATCGGTCGGCAGCGTAAGATAGACAGGGCGAGCCTACGCGAGACGGTCAGGATACGCCCGTTCGCTCTAGTTGCGGAATGCCTACGAGTGTAATACACTGAGTCAGGACCCGATCAATCTCAGCTGCTGCGTGGACTTTGTTCATCAACGAAGCCTGGGCGACAGTGACTTGTTCAGCAGCTTTTTCATATGCGTTAAACCTATGCAGTATACCGACGGGTAAGACGCTAAACACTTTAGCAAAGGACTACACGGTACCTGCCATCTCCAAGTGTATGATGAAGTAGCGGTCGGGTTCTCAAGTCAGCAGTATTTGGGACACCGACAATATGAAGCACAGGGACCATTTCGGAGAATGCTACCTCGAGAATCAGGATATCAATAGAAATAGGATTATGCAACTTACCTCCTGCTATTCCATTGATAGCACTCAACTCACCAACGCCGAAGCTAAGCGGATGCGTTGGCCATGAAATCCACAGAAAAGTAAAGTGGCTTACGTTGTCACGATGACCCCCACGCTATGCTCCTTGATTCTAGCATAGCCGTCTGCGGCATAAGCAGCATTAAGCTCGTTACTGCGACGTGTCAAAACCTGAAATGACACCGCAAAAAGTATACCTACCAATTACCAATCCATTGAATCTTTGGATTGTCTTCAATATAATCCTGATAACCGGTCGACGAGTGAGTAATCATAGGGCAGCCTCAGTGCGCACCAGGAAAGCTATGGAGAATTTAGTATAGCGGTCATGGTTGGTGTGAATTCACGTACGCAGGTTGAAGTCACCGGGCAATCCGAAAATAGACTATGTAGCATACATCTCTGAATACAGCCATCTCCGAGCAGGGTAAACGAAATGCTTACAGTGACACCAAGCTGTTCCAACCTCGTTAACAGGTATTCGGATACAGTGATGAGGTCTCCATCCCGTGCGGCAAGGTCATGCTCGGACGTGAGGGAATGGACCTCACGACGAAGTTTGGCAATGACAGCTTGAAGATCGCCTGATGTGCTCATGTTATCGAGGACAGAAACGTGGGGAGTGGGCTATTGAGGCTAACAATTGGAGCCCTTTATACCGCGGCGCTTAGATCAAGAGAGAGGAGCAATGATGTCATTGACGACACCTGTGACGTGAGCGTAGAAGCTTGATACAGGCGGCGTAACCTGTAATCAGCCAACTTCCGGGTTACCCATTATTTTCGAACTTGTTCAGCCTATCGCGACATTTTGTTGTATCACTACTGTGCGAAGGGGAGCAATACCATTACCAAAGCGAGGTATTGGCCATGTGTTATCCAGAGATGCATGACTGATGCATTACCGACTGTGGAAAGGAGATTTCAATCAGGTCCGGGGATGTCGATGAACGGGTTACCAGTGACATTAACCGTACTATATGCGGGGATAATCGATAAGGGACGTCCGAGCGGTGGTGCGCACGCGGGGCCCTGGTTTCCAGTTAATGCTTCACATCTTATCGTGAGAGAAGAGATGGACGTGGCTTCCTTTTCGTACGCCAGCAGGCCCCAAGTTGTGTCAGTCAACTGACTGACCGACAGTATCAACTGCGTGTGGTGTCGCCGTCTTCATCTTCTCGCTGCCATCATGGTCTGTAGTTGCATGCACGCCACCGTTCGTCGTTGGCTGTCACAATAGCAGTAGTCGCCGAGGTTATCATCTGTCGTGCGGCAACGGGACGCTTTCGGTATTCGCCTCTTGAGCTAGTGATGTGGCAGCGCTGGACACATGAGCCAAATGTCATTGTCTTCGAGGGACCTACGTGAGCCTACGTGTTGATTGTACGACGTCTGGATATCAACATCCTTGTTCATCATTCTCGCGGTCTTCGTTGGCCAGCGATATAGCAGCGCATATCTGGGACTTCACTAGTTCAATTGGCGTGTGCTGTTTCACAGATTTCGATACACTTCGTTGGCGTTGGTGAGCGAGTACATATGGGACACTTAAATAAGTGGTTCGACCCTTCCCTTGAATGTAAAAGGAATGTGAACGAGGCGGAAAGAGATGGATTCATGAAGTGCAATATTTTTGAGGTCTGCATGCATCATACGGTATGTCATAAAACACCCACAGGTGACCACGCACAGCAGAGGTTGCAGAATAATGTAGGGAGGGCAGGGGGAATGAAAGATTTATTCCTCATCTTCCTCTTCCTCTTCAGCCTCCTCGTCCTCTTCCTCCCTGGAAGCCTCGATAACCGCTGTAGCAATCCGGTCCAAGTCACGTTGGCCATCCTGGCTAATTCTTCGTCCGCCGTTTTCAGTTTGTTCCAAGACACCAATGTTCTCCAGTGCTTGGCAGACTTTTCTCTGGACAGCGGCGGAGGCATCTGCGTGATGTGATGGACGGTTTCCGCGTCTATTGCGACCACCGTGAAGCTTTGTCAAAGCGCCGATGCCAACATCTTTGCGGAGGTAAATGTGCCGCGCAACAGCAGCTTTGGTTATTTGTAACTATCAGCACCATCCAAACTGCGAACAGGAGAAGAAAGCTGACCTGCGCGAATATAGAACCAATCGGGATCATATGGTGCCAGTTCCTTGAATGAACCGGTTTTGACGATATCGACCCATGTTGGAACCTCAAGCTTGCCAGACCGCTTGAGGTGGGATGCATAGGCACTGATGAAAGCTTCTGCACTGAAACCCAATGAGATTGTCGAGTCCGCGGGACTGACAGGGTGATGAACATACCTGATATCTCTTACTCCTGGCATGGTTGGTTGGTGATTGAGCAAAGTCGGCGCGGGCGAGTGTACAAAGTATTTAGAGTTCAGAGTGGGGTTTGAACTGTGCAGTTTCTGCTTTGTCATCAGACGCCCAGTTTCCTCCACAAAAGGGGTTTTTGTGGTCTGTGTCATGTGGCTAACGTGTTTGCTAGAGACAATAGCAACTCTGTGGCATGGTTTCTGACCTGGCCAACACGCTAAGCACTCAATCTGCTCATGTTCTCGCCGCGGTCTACGCGTTATCGTACGTTGGGTCCATCTATGCGTCCAAAGGTGCTCGGTTATCGTTCCCCCACACCAAAGCCTATCTCGACTTCGGATGCGCCAGCCTCAAAGCACATCATGAACGCTGGAGGGATGACCCAGGTGTAATTCGAGCGCGGTTGGTTGCTGTCAGCGTTGTGACCATGCTCTGTTGCGTCGGAGCGACTGTGCTCGTGCGAACACTGATGGGGAACGAGACGGATGTATGTTACCTCAGAAACCGTGTTCTCTTCGTTCTGACTAGGTCGAGTCGTGTCGCAGCATTCAACAGTGTTTCACCTGACAGCCGTACATCTGGGTTTCACTTCTCTTTCCTTCCTTCCTTTTCTTATAACGCCAGCTTTGTACCTCGGTCCGCTGTACGCCCGCTCTCTTGGCCAGGCCCTTCCCTTTCAAAGGAACTGGTCATTCCAAGAAGATGTGGTTTCTTTTTTCTTTTCGGTCACCGGCATGAGGAATTATCTGGTTGTACGTTCGTAAGGCTTCCCTCGTCACTACACGTAACCACTTGCCAGGCCCCTATCACAGAGGAGGTGGTCTTCAGGGCGTGCGTTCTGAGTGGCTATTACTTTGCTGGTGCATCCAGATCTCGCATGATTTTTTTAAGTCCCATGGTTTTTGGTGCAGGTGAGGGATGCAAACCGCCAAGCTAACATGTGCTAACCTCGCTGAAACAGCCCACGTCCATCATGCCTGGGAGACCTACAACAAATATGGACGTAGCCCTGCGGCTTTGAAACGCGCCGCAATTGGCACAGGTATGTTTCGTCGCCGTTCGTTCTCCTGGGTTCCGCCTTACAACCTTGCTGTCCGCCAAGTCTTTCAGTTTACTTACACGACTATATTTGGATCCTATTGTTCATATTTGTTTCTCCGCACTGGATCGATATTCCACCCGATCGTAGCTCATGTGTTCTGCAATGTGATGGGTGTCCCTCAGCCTGGCTATGAGATCACCCAGAGGCCTGATCGGAAATTAGGTTTGTTGGTTCCGAACACTTGTGGTCATCACCTTGAAGGCTAACACGATGAAAGCTATTATTCTTGCATACTTTGCGGGCATCATTGCATTCATTTACGTGCTTCAGGAGTGGACGTACACCGAAGGCAGCCTGTATTGGGTTTGAAAGTGCTGTTGCTTGGTTGATACTTTATTCCTTGGCACATTATGATCTTGATACCACCCAAGTATGCTGCTCTGTTCTTAGAGACAACCCTTCAGCTTGAAGGCAGAACTACTCCGTACCCCGGGGCAAGGTTCTGAAACAGAATTCTTTGTCCGGTAGCACGTAAAATGGAAGGTAGTGATCGGTCACATATTCAAGGGCCATAATCGAGGTGTATAGGCCGCCATCAGAGGAACGACTTGCACAGATTCTCACTTGAACAGCGAGGAATCGGACGGGGAGGACTGGGCGAGGACGTGCACTGCCACGCACCCTCTCACGTGACTCGTAGGATGACTCAAATGTAAACCTTTGGCAGTGCTTATCACAGAAAATGCCGCATAAACGCGCCAAACGTTCTACCAGGGAAAAAGACAAGCTGCTACGGTGCGTGTTATAGCCGCGGATTCTCTTTTCACTCATGGTCACTTTCAGAGGTGTTGATTTGGCTCCCAAAAAATCGCTTGCAGACGAGCCAATTCCAAAGTCAGTGTCTCGTGTCCTTGATTCTGCACGAATTAGACGCGAGTACCGAGAAAAAAAAAGAAAATCCGATGATTGTGATAATGATACCCCACAAGGGAAGAGAAGGCGACAGAATGTCAATAACGAGGGAGACGAGGGGACTCTTCAAATCAAGCCTGGAGAAACGATCGCACATTTTAATAAGTAAGTGTTGTCATTACCTGACTGAGTCCGCGCTCCAATGGATTCACGGGGCCCTACAGGAGAGTGGAAGGTTCTATGATGCCTCTTATCAAGACAGCGCTGCGACATTCGTCAACACGGCAACGCAAGGTTCGAAAACAAGAAGCGATGCAGGTCATCGTGGAGCAGACCGCCGATCAAAGCGATCCAAAGTCATGTTTGGAACGATCGCAACACATTGCATCAATCCCTGCTTCGAGTGCAAAGCTAAATAATTCTCGGGAAAGAGACAGGGAATTCTCCATGGCCTCAACAGCTGCTCCACGCCGCCTCAACGATACTGTTCAGGCGCCACCTGATATTACAAAGTTTCCACGAGGCATTCGGAAGCCGAGCAACGATAAGTCCTCCGGTGTTCTAAGCATGGCGCAAAAGGTCATGATGGAGGAAGAACGAGAAAGGGCTATTACACATTATCGCGAACTGAAAGCGAGGAGATTGTGCGGAGATGCTGTAGTAAAGGCCAGAGTTGCGATCCCGTGAGGGTGTTAGTTAGACCTCGAATCGGTCGCACTCGTTATCTTGCAGCAATCGGGGCTTTTACAACTTCAACATGGGCCACCTGCCACTGTTCGGAAGGCCTAATCTTTCTTCCACAGATAATATTAAATGCATCACGGCGTGGCCGAGTGGCTCGGGCAAAATCTGAACGGTGATCTTCAGTCACCCCAAACCCAACTATGAGTCCACGGGCGTCCTCTGGCCGCATTTCCGTCTCCCTCGGATCGAGGCCGATCTGCGTTCTACACCGTTGTTGGCGGGCATACAGAAGCGCTTCTGCTGATTGTTCGGGCAGGTTCTCTACCTATCAGGTGCTGCGGAACGTTTCGTCATGCCACGAGCATTCAACCAGACGCGTTCCTGTCCCCGTGGTTCGAAATTCACATGCGGAGTGCTGCTTCCGCCTGCACCCGACTATATGAGGGATACCACAGGAATCCTTACTCGCCACCCACTAATCTTGTAGAAGCATTTGCCGCTTGCGCCACCATCGACAGTTTCCCAGAGCGTTAAAGGTGTATTGGTATCTTCTCCGGTATGCTCGGCAAACGCGCCAGTGAACAGGTCTCACTCGGTCGTTGATTTTACTTTAAAGGACTCGTTTCGTGCTGCTATCCCATTTCCCCTCATCTGCTGTCCACCGCTGTACAGACTCGATGGCTGATATCGAGAAGCAGTCCTCGTCGCCAACTGGCCATCCAAGCCTTGATTCTTCCTCACCTCTGTTCTCACCCCAAACTAGCAGTTCTCAATCCGTTGAGCTCCTTGCACACTCTCCCACGGACCCACACCACAAAATGAACGCATGGCTGACAGTCGCAGGTTCCTTCTTGGCCTTGTTCTGTTCTTTTGGCCAGATGATTGCATTTGGGACATTCCAGTCCTGGCACTCCACTCATGAGCTTTCGTATCTGTCGGAGTTTAAGATATCATGGATTGGTTCCCTCCAACTCTGTGCGTTTTTCTTCATGGTATGTTGGGCACAGTGTTACTGCGGTGGGGAAAAGCTGACCGTGAGGCTGCCTTGTGGAAGGGTGGCCCTATTGGACGGCTGTTCGATGTGTATGGGCCCTTGCCACTCTTGGTGACGGGCACAGTGACCTCCGTCTTGAGCCTTCTGTTGACCAGCTTCGCCACCCAGTACTACCAGTACCTGTTGGCCCAAGGTGTCCTCTTTGGTCTGAGTGTTGCTGTACTGTGCGCTGTTTTTACGTTGATGAGAATAGCCATCTAAGTTTATACAGCTTTTATCCGTCCATTTCCTCTGTAGCAACTCATTTTACCAAGTATCGTTCTACGGCAATTGGGATTGCTGCGGCTGGATCTGGTCTTGGTTCGTGATGCTTCTATTACGCTTCTAACTATATTTAACAATAATTGGTCAGGCGGTGTACTTTATCCAATATTACTTCGCTACCTCTTCCGCACCATCGGCTTCGGGTGGGCCGTCAGAGTTTTGGCTCTTGTTTCTGCCATTTTTGGGACCATAGCAATTCTTACGGTCTCAGTTCGATTAGACTGCCAAAGGAAACCTTCCTCACTAGTGGACATACGACTGATCAATGACAGGCAATATTTGCTCCTAGTTGCAGGTTCCTTCTTTGTTTGCATGGGTGCGAAATTTGTTGAATGTTTTCGTTCTTTCGAGAGCTGATTGTATTCTTTCCCCAGGGATTTTTATTCCCTATGTTTACATATCCGAGTACACTACAAGCCTCCATATCCGCCCTGACGCCGCATTCTATGTCCTGTCTATCATGAACGCTGGAAGCATAGTAGGACGCATCTTGCCGGCGTGGTTGTCCGACGTGTTGGGACGATTCAACCTCTTGTGTCCTTCAGCATTCTTCTCTGGCCTCCTTTGCCTTGTATTTTGGACTTCCGCCAATAATTTTGCCACAGTAGCGACCTTTGCTGGATTCTATGGCCTCTTTTCTGGAGCGTTTATTTCCGTGATCACCCCTTGTATTGCCCAGATATCGCGAAAGTCAGAGATCGGTACGCGTATAGGAGCTCTGTACACATTTGTTTCCCTTCCGTAAGTCCAGCTCCAATGCGTCGTGACATCACTTCTGAAAGCCTATTTGAAGGTCTTTAACTAGTGGCCCGATTGCTGGTGCACTACTACAAGCACACGAAGGATCTTTCACTGCCGCCATCGTGTTTTCTGGATCGAGTATGATCATAGGTTCTGCATTCCTGTTTGCTTCCAAACTCAGCATTAACAAACTGATTTTTTGTCGAGTCTGAGATGGATCCGATGACATACATTTATTGACCGATTTGATTTTTATGACTTACGAAGAGAATCCGACCATAACTATAATGTACGCCCGTTATACTCACGGTTCCATGTCTATGAGATGAATTGTAGATTGAATAATGGGGATTTGAAGGTGCACGTGCGAATCAAAATGCAGCTCCAAAATGTCATACTGAAAAAGCAGGAAAACGAACAATCTCAAATGCTGTCATGTACATACTAGGCATTATATGAAAGTGGTAAGGGTTTATCTCGAGATGGTATATCCGACTAGAAGGTTTCTTCCTCGTCCACTTGCCCTGTGGTTTCAGGGACCTCGAATCCCTCCTGAAACAGCCTGACAGTGAATAGAGTGAATAATTTTTTGACATAGCACACACCTCAGTCGAGTATAGAATTTTCTGTATTTCTTTCAGGGTTATGTCCTCACCCCCTGCTGCCTCGACGACCTCCATCTGCTGCTGAACTAGGATTTCGATGTCGCGGAGCTGGTGAGTCGCTTGAGCGGAAATAAAAAACGACAATAAACAAACTCTGACGTACCTTCGCGAAATAGAAGTCTCTTTCCTTCTCTAGACCTTCCATGTGTGTTGACATTTCTCGAAGTTGGGCCTGGAGATTCTGCATGGCTTCGTTCGGCTGTGTAGATCCAGCCCGATGGCCGCTGATGGGTGTCTTGCCTCCAGAACGACCTCCGATACCAAGACCAGCTGTGGCGCTACCAGTTCGAGAACTGGATAGTGGCGCAATTGTAGCTGGGGTGTCTGTTGATGCGCCTCGCCTGCGTGCCACTGCGTCATAGCCCTGACCACCAAAGTTGGAGTCCCAGAAGCGTTTCATCCACTGTAAGAACTCTAGGTTGTCCCTGATCAAACAGATCGAACACATCCGGTCACCGATATCTGTGTGGTAATGGTACCAACTAGAGTACGCACTGCATCTTGCATTTGACAAGCTTCTCGATGGGTATGGGCTGGAAACGACATCAGCCCAGATAGACGTGCAGAAGAAGGGAAGATAGACGCACCTTGTCGATCTTCTTCACCTTAAAGGCGGTTTGCATGACCTTGAAGTTCGCGACAAATTCATACTCGTGCTTGGCGTTCATCTTGACTCTGGACATCGGGATGTCTCCTGACAGAGGAGCGACGCGTCAGAAGGACGTCTCTGTCATGGTGATCAGAGAGATGATGCTTGCTGGCGATGCGCACCGTAGATAGAGTCGAGGATCTGGCAATAGGCACCGCCTGTACCACATTGCTCGACCTTCGTGTAGTTGAGTTGCAGAAGCTCGTTAAGCCAAGCAAGCAAGTCTGTGCGAGAAACGGCTGCCATGATTTTGTGAGTTCAAGCACTAGGGTGATGAAAAACAAGCAAAAAGGTGTTTGTCTGAGCCACTTTCGGTACTAACTAAAACTTGTGACTTACGGTCTCGAGCGTCATCGAGTTCCCGTCCATGGACTCAGAGTCAGCTCGATCTCCTCGGTCGTGCTCCATTCATCCAGCAGAGCAAGACGACGTTTGTATGTACCCACATCGACTCCTTACTACGTCCACGATGAGGGTCCTAACCCTGTCTCAGCACCCCCGATGACCACCCTATCCAGCAACACTCTGCCACCACAAGTGTGCAAGCGAATCGTGCGGTGGACCAGGCGTAGCGACCTGGTGGCTCTCTGTCTCACGTGTAGAGCCTTGCAACGCGAAGCGGAGGTCAAATTGTACGAGACCATTGGGTCTGGCAGCGTCCAGGTCACGTTCCGCGCCTGTCAATCCATCACGTCCCAGGCTCGCCTTGGACCTTACGTTCGCTCTTTCTATGTTTTTCAGGATACCAGGCGTAGTCAAAGAGAGCTTTCGAAAGAATTTTGGGGAGCCGTTCAACGTGCTCTATCGAAGATGCGCTCCCTAGAATGCCTCTTCATTCATGACCCTGTTTATGCTAACAGCTGGGTGCTGGGTGATATTGCTCGTATCCCCTTCCAACTCCAGGAAGCTCGACTCCTTTTTTACTGGGACAGCAACCTTGTTAGGTTCCTGGAGAGCCAAAATAAGCTGAAAAGTCTTCATACATTCGATGGCCCAGATGGTGATCCCTCCTTGCAACTTGAAGTTGGGAGCCTTCCAGAACTTCAAGTATTTGATGGATCCCTTGTTGCTGCTGAACACATTGTACCCGTCACCACATCTCTCACACACATGCAAGTTGCGCTGCATCGCGGCTCTGAATCAGGCCTCTTGACGTTCATTCCACGACTTTCGCTTCTCTCTTCTCTTCGCGCCCTGAACTTACTCCACCTATCAGAACGCCTGGCCGTCCAAGCGGTCCAATTAATTGCAACCACATGCTGCACGCTTCGCCATCTTGGTTTGATCCCGCTACCATTGCCTGGACCTGACGTGAGCGCCCATTCTTCAGCCCCTCAAATTCGGTCTGAGAATATCTCGTACCCCTGACTCAGTTGATCCACATTTATCGAGCGCTATTGTTAATGCCCCAAATCCAGAGCCTGGAAGTAAATACTGCGGCATGGACGCCACAACCTACGGGGGTGCAACAACGTATCCTCGCCGCTGACATCCGTGTCTACTGCCCCTCCATTGAATACGTATGTTTCTGGGCAGGTGGCGGTCGAACACTCTGGGTCCTGGACGGAAATGATTGGAGTTATCACGCGGACAGTGGACATCATTTACAGCTGGATGCTCTCTGGAAAACCAGATGACTTTTTTGAAATGTAGGGACATTTCAGGTGCTATTTTACGTTTCTCGGAGACTCCTGTAAACGTCTTTGTACGTCTATTTTCCCTTACATACTAGGATACCGCTAACCTTACCTCGCCTGTGATTGTTGGAGCTAGTTGTATCTTAGATATCTCGGAAATCCAGGCAGACTCTCCGATGTTTGTCACTTAGTGGAACCTCGTGGACTTTGGCTTGTAGCGAACACGCAGGTTCTGCGCGGCGAATGCAACGTGCTGCCTTACCAAAACTGGCGACATGAGTCACACCCGCATACTAGCCTAAAGACACTGCCTCGTCCCCCTTCCAGTGTAGATAATGCAGGAATCATCATGTATGAAGGTTCCCGTTTTCATGTTGCGTCGACCGTTATGGCACTGGTAATATCCGCTTCAGAAGATCTTAGTCAAAATCGGCCACCAAGCAATGAGCGCTCTTTTCCCCAGATGCATTTAAGGCGTCATTCGGTTGCACCAATCCCCCTGCGAAAACAAGGACTCAGTATTGTATGCTGTATCAGCATCCTCTACCTCTATCACCTATGGCGAAGTCACAAAAATCCTCCAACTCCAACTCCAACTCCTCCTACGCCTACCCCCCTTCTTCGCTCATTGCTCTCCCATCCATGACCCACTCTCTCGCATCACTTCCAACGATGTCCGCACTTCCGAATGATATGCTCCATCCCAATTCAGCTGCATACAGCAAAGCAAGGGTAGGACTAGAGGTTCCTGGTGTATGCATACTTTCATCGATTGTCGCTACAGATGGACTACGCATTTCAAACGCGCCAGCAAGGGGGAGTACAGCAGTCCTTCGCAACTCTTAATGTACGACTTGTGTGGCCCACGTCGTATAGTAACTAACGTGCACGATGATTGTAAGGCATATGACATGCGTCGAACGCCCAGCCCTGCGGCAAACGAGGATGCCCCGATCGTGGTACGAAGACAGCAAGCAAATAGGTACCCGAAGGTAAGTCGGTTGCTTATCGGCAGGAGTGCGTCCAGGGCTGAGAGTCGTTTAGTCATACGACCGCAGATAAGATCCTTTCCTGTAGTTCTGGAATCGATCGCATCGACACCGCGGGTAGGCTGCCACCGGCCGATTCTTATTGAAGACACTTATATATATAACATACTACTTGCGCCTGCGGCAGCAAAACCCCTGTCAAGCAAGGGAATACATAGTTGCTTTGATAGCCCATAGACAAGTTACCTATTATAATCGCTAATGAACTTAAGGCCGTTTTGTATCCGTTGCACCACATGTAATGAATCTGGCTTGAAAGTCTGATTTGTGGCCTCTGGGAGTCCTCGAGCACGTGCAAAGCACAAGTCCAAAGGTGCATGCTTCTACGTGAAATGTTCGCCGCTTCTCGATCGGTTCATCGATCTGGTGGGGGACAGCAGATTCCAGATTCCAGCCTCGTGCGGCCAAGTGGGCAACGGCCACAAAACTTCTGACGTGGAATAGACACTAGTAGGAGTGCTGTGAAAGCTGTGTAGCTGCAATTCTAGCATTCATGGGAGTTTGTTGGCAGTCTCGACTCTCGACTTGAAAATCAGCCAGCCTGACCCTGAAGGCTTGACACGCAGCTTCACAATTCCAGTACGTGCGTCCCTAGTGAACATAGAATCAGCTACCAAAATCAGTCGTGCTCGCCGTCTGACTGTACAGAAACAAGGCTTAGGTTGTTAGCTGACCCCGTGGACAGGATTTGTAAATAGTGGAGCAGGCCTGCCTCGAGATTTCACGAGCCAGCCAACATTAGCCATTTTCACCACGTCTTCTCACCAAGAAATAATTCTGTCTGCTCTCCGCAGATGAGAGACACCAACTCGGTGCGAATTATGTAATCAATTGCAATCGTCCATGTTGACTCCTCCCAATTAACTTGCGCTAGCTTGCATTGAAAGACACCTGTGAAGTGCTACTGTTAAGTCGAATCTACTGCATACTCCATCTCTATCTACCTGTCGCGTATGCTGTGTGTCCAACGTTGGTATGACTTGCTTCTGTCGCGTCGGTGACGCATCCTTGACCGCGGTCCTTCCACTTGAACTTGACCTCATCTTGTTAGGATACAGTAAGAAACACAACATCCACGCTTCCACGGTAAAGCTGAAGTGGCCCCATTTAGGTGATGGCTATATTCGACAGGCCTCCTGTTCTGCCTTTCTTTCGCATTGTCACGAACCCGCATCGTCACCTTTACTTGCTGCCCACGGAGATAAAAAGCAACTGTTCGATGCACAGTCTAGAGTTTCCATATCATCATCTATCCAGTCCCTGCATTTCATTCGCAATGAAAGCACAGGTGATGCTTTCATTGTAGGCGGATCCGATGACGGGGGTATCACCGTATGGTCTCTGCGGTGAGAATTTCTTCGTCAGTCATTGTTCGATCTGGTTGATCCGGCCGCTACCAGAGATTTGGAACTTCGCGCACGTTACATACACTTCATAGTACCCCTCTTGCATGTGGCTCAAGTGCGATCCCAAGAAGAGAATGCAGGGCCACTCCACGGGTGCCTGTTATTCGTCTCTGGTGATGGGACGATAGCAGTGATTACCCTCGAGGAATTCCAGTTGTGGGTGCCAATCCCCGACTGTCATGGATCTACCGTGTTAATCTGTTCACTTTATGTAGTTTGTGCATTATACCAGGTTCGGCTTTTCCGCTTTCCAATCTCTATTACGGTGGCGGAACCGATCACGAACAAACCATGACCATCTATGCGGATGGTTCTGCGAGATTGTGGGATATGAAAGCTCGCGAGTTTCGCCGTGCAATGGATCTGGAGAAAGCGAGGGACACCCTCGGCAGATCCGCGTGGCAGGAAGTGTGCGCATGACTTCTCGAAAGTGGGGGTATCCTAAGAGCTAAAAGCTTTTTTTCATAGTACCCTTGACGATGAGGCATCACAGCTGTCTACTTCTTTCTCAGACTTGTCAAGTGAAGCTATCGCGACACATCGCGACAGTACGTCCTTCGCGTCGTTTTAACGAACATGGTGCCATAATCCCGAGTTCTAGCGTGTACCATGTCTCTTGCTCTCCAGCAGTTTGTTCGATTCACCGCTACAGATGTGAAGATCTTCAACAATGCCCCGTCCTATATTCCGAAGCGTTCGCTTCAATCAACGCCAATTCCTCAACTTTGTGCCCTCCTATGTGTACTCCTCACACCAACATTAAGTTCCGAAATAGATGAAATTTGTGCTAGAAAACTCGCAGTGTCTCCATCTTGTGGGGAGTTAGATCATCCTTAGTGAGTACTGTCATAGTGTGTTATGGCACACATTGGTCCAGCCTTTCAGCAGTCAACTGGCTTCTATATGTGGCCTATCAAATTCGAGAGACGCTTGGTGCATCTCTGGCATTGCCTCTGCTTCACGAGCCATGGCGATCGTGGCCGTTCTGAAGACATTGTCTTACTACGAAGGTATTCACTCATCGTTCGGCCGCACTTACACTCCTGACCAGTTGCTGTTAGCTATGCATGACGATTGCATAACTGTGGTTACATTCTATACCACGTCGCTCGCACCTCTAGTTGGTCAAAACTACAAACCTCCGGATCTCGTTTGGTTGGCTCAGCGATGGTTTGAAACTATGAGTTGGTACCAATAGTTTTGCGATTATGATTACATGCTGACTATTATTTAGACGAAGTGCGCCAAGCTGCGAAGATCCTGGTCGATACTGGAGTTGTGAGGATGAATGACGATGAATGCATCGCTCTGGTCGATGCTTGGAAACAACACTGTAAGTTCCATGATTTGTCTCGTTCGTCGCATGTCGTTGACCTTGAGCGCAAGTGCCGTGTTCTGATGGATCAGATAAAGACCCTAAGAAGTCAGCGTTGTCCCTCTTCTTATGCGGGTATGTGGCAGTCGAGAAATGGACTATTTTATCCGACAGGCAAGTCACGTTGGCTCATCATGATTGCCAGATGTTGAAGCTTCTTCAGCGTCTTAACGAACATTGCGAATTCTATCGCTTCATATCTACACGAAGAAGATACGACGTGTCGCGTACTAGCGGTCGACTTATGTACCCGTGGTTTTCATATCTGGCAGCAACACGTGGATTCTATGGAGGTACTTCGCACTCTCTTCGGGCTCGCTGTCTGTTTTCGCAAAGAGAATATTTCAGTCCAAAATGTCGGTCAGCAGGCAAGGCAGGCCATCCTTCAGATTGCGTCCACGAGTACAGCGCTGTTCATGGCTACGCTTACCCTTGACATCCTCAACCCGAAAAGCCTGGAGCATCGCAAAATTATGATGCAGATAGTAGCGTTTCTCATTCGAAAAGTCTGTATCGCAGCTACCACCTCCCATAACCCCACACTTAATTCACACACAGAAACCTTTACTATTATATTCAAATCTCCCGCGCCTGATGGAAGCTGTAGTGAGGTCTTTGGACCCTAACTCCACATCCAGCCGAGATGCGGTGCACGATACCGCTACCGAAGTTATCGGGCAAGTTGTGAAGACGTTGGTCCACCCGCATGCCCTTTTGTTAACACGCTGATATCGGGTCCACAGATTTCCAACGGTTGATTTCCATATGGCCTCTCAGCGTCTCGCAGTTGGGACGTGTGAAGGTGCCGTGATTATGTATGATCTCAAGACGGCGACTCAGCTGTATGTCCTCGAGGGCCACAAGAAACGTCCGGCTGCGTGCACGTTCTCCCCGGATGGCCGACGTCTTGTAACGGTCTCTCTCGAGGAAGGCGTCGTGCTAGTGTGGAAAGTGGGATCAAGTTTCACAAGTTTTTTCAATCCTGGTGCACCACCACGCCAAGGAAATAGCGGGTCACAGCCGTATAAGACACTGAGCTTCAATGTCGGAGACGAAGGTTTGTCTCATATCATGGTAAATCAAGCGCTATGTTCACTGTCGGTTTGCTAGCGAACATGACAGTTGCAGAGACACTTGACCTGGTGAAGTTCGAGTGGCTATCAGAGCGCAGCGTGGGCCTACATATCCGCGAAAGCAGGTTAACTTTCAGTACATGATGACTTTACCCACACAAGTCGTATGATACTTGAACTAACATCCTGTACCACATCCTAAGGAAAAGAACAAACCTATGTAGGTCGTAATTATATCTTTCATGCATAGAGGTCGCACGCGTGAGGACGCAACGCGCACCACTGGGGTTGAAGCGGAATAGCCCTGATGCCACGCTGTACCATTCTGTACCGGATGTCCTGGTTCAAGAGGCATGACTCAGTGAATGGATGCACATGAGAAAGCTGGGAAGTGACATACATGGAGACGCGGAAGTGCCTCTGTGACGTTCAGAGGAGCACCGCCTGGCTGCTTGGCACTCCAGAAAACCTCAGCCGAGGATGCAGCCCGGGGCCACACAATAGAGTCGAGATTTTCAGGACCTGACTGTTCTGTCCAAAGAATTTGCTGGCCTGCACAACGTGATGCTCAGCCAGAGTCCCTTGATCAAGTCATGTGAGCTACCCCCGAGAACTAGGTGGTACTGTGCCTCTGTCAAGTTGGCAAGAGGATCGAATGTGTATGCCTAGGAATTTGAATTTCAAGACAAGTATGGATGAAGACGATGGATTCAGTACTACGAAACCTACCTTTGACCATGTCTTGAATGGGTCACACCAGCTGGTACTGATGAGATATTAAGTATGAGCCAAACATTCCTGGTTGATCCCGGCTTCGTAGGACTCACAAATCTGGTCCATCCGTTCCACCAGCTCCACAATCCTGTCGAATTGGAGATCAGATCGAGTGAGAGCGACAAATAGGGGCCTCACAAGGTAAAAGTAATCAGATGGCACTTGCACAATGCGGAATCCTTTCTCGACAGTGGAAGCAGCATGGGTCGAGGAAAGCCACACCCTGTGTCCGATCAACTATAAACTATAACTTGTGCCATGAAAAGTCAGCATTGCCTACATAACGATCGTCTCATTCGATAAAGTGATGTTCCAATCGAGGGCCATTTCCTCCCAAACTACCGGGGTCTTGCCTTGCGCGATGAGCGCACCATGGGTAACTTTTGTGTAGACATCGAGCGCACTAGTAAGCGTCGTGCCTGTTTGATTGAGGTACTGCTGCGTGACAGTGTCATTTTCGTAGCATTTTGTGTCTATTTCGTCACCTCCGGTGCTGAAGTAGCTAGACGGGAGAGTCTTGGCAACACTGGAAAGGAGAGATGCAGTGAAATTGACGACTTCGGGGAGTGTAAACCGGAGCTGGCCAGAAGGAGAACCATTCGCGGCAGAGGCCCATGGCGATGTGTAGAAGCAAGCGAGGTAATCAGGATAAGAAGCCCCAATGGCAGTGGTATGACCAGGGTTATCCATTTCCTAACAGGATGTGAGATTAAGCATATGATGCTCTCGGTGGTCCACGAACGAGCAGTACATCAATTCCATGCTTGAGAAAGATTGAGTGTAAACATCATTGTCGGATACTGTATACGTACTGCTGCAGCATAAGATACAATGTACTGGACGTCGCTCTCGGTGTACACCTCTTGAAGGGAATATGCTCCATTCCGAGCAAGCGCCGGAAATTGAGAAACCTCAAGAGGAAAGCTCTCGCTGTCTGTAATATGCCAATGAAAGGTGTTTAACTTGACCCAGCTCATAGCATCCAAAGTTCGGATCAAATCATGGACGGGGAAGCTGGAAGATGCAGCCATCATACAACCAGAACTACGCAAAACACCGATAAGACTTACTAGTGCCTAGCTGTGTCGAGAGCAAAGCCACGATAGGGCTATGCGAGGGTTTTGAGACTTTGCGTCCTTCCCAAAAAAAAAATGATACTTACATATGCAGGTACATCGACGATGTTGATCGGGGCAACCAGGGTGTAGGTCACACCGCTATAATAGTACCATAACTGACCAAAAGTGGTAAGGCCCCTGTAGAGCCCGAGAGTTGAATTTGCTGTCAATGTCGCTTCACTACCGTCTTCGGGGATAGTCAAAGTATACTCTTCGCTGCGAATTTCAAGGGGTTTGACAGACTCAAACGAAATAGACTGGACTTCTGCTCCTTCTGTGAGGCTAAGTTGCAGGGACTGGAGAGACTTGGCACCGTCGATGGCGGAACTGTCATCAGCGCCACGGCCGACCACCAAGTGACCGAGCTTGTCATTCTCAAGGTAGAACTGAGTCTCATTTACAGCCTGTAGGAGATCAGCTGGTGGGTTGGGAACTATGACATCAAAGCTGAAGGAGGGAGACAAGGTCAGACCCGTTTGGCCCGTTTGCAGCGCTGTGGGAATGGGCCAGAGGGACCACACTCTCGTGGGGGCAACGCACAACGTCGCAAATACTAATAGCCTACTAGACCAAAGGCGACAAAGGACCATGAAGGCGAACAGAGTGCCAGCAGAGCGACGGGGTGAGATGCGGAATGAGTTGTTCGCCGCGTACAGACTATGTAGTCAGTTCCTTTGATCATGAAACTGCTACTAAGCAGAACAAGGGCTCGGCGAAAAGAAGGAACCGAAGAAAGTCGCACCTCCACCGGGTTCTCGACTTATTAGGTCCTGAACGATTCGTGCCGGCAATGTTAGCGTGACAGCAGGGTAAAGGCAAAACATTCAACTAGTCTGGAATCTGGAATATTGTGTTTCAGTAAGCCCAACGGCTGATAATGATCATTCTGGGGGGCAGTGGTGTAGTGTGTGGTGCAGTATCTAATTAACCATGGTGGTGGTTGCGGTTCAACGTTTTTCTTCGTGTATCTATGAACGCTAAGTTTACCACACCCGAGGCAAAGGTCCCCTTTTGGTAACAGATAAGATGGCCATTCCTATGTAGCCTTTGAAAGGGTGCGAAATGAGCAGCGAAAATACGCAACGTCGCTGGTGTGGATACCAGCAACACAAGACGTCATGAACTTTGACCAGTAAACGAGTGACAGCCTCTCTCCGTTCATTGTCAACGCACTAGACTCGCTTGACAGATATCCCGAGAGTACAACATAATCCACGATTTACCCTTAATCATACGAATCGCACGAAATCACAAACAATACGGTACCATTGGGCAACTATACTCAGATTGACAGGTATCGAAGGGGAAACACAATTCAATTCTACTGATTCCTTTCTTCATGCGTAAAGATCACACGCATGAGGACGAAGAGCACACCACTGGGGTTGGAGTGGAATAGCGCTGATTCCACGCTGTACCATTCTGTACCTGAGATCCTGTTTGCGGATGGTGAGATATGTATCATGTGAGAAGTGGGTATGTCTTACTTGGAGACGTGGAAGAGCTTCCGTATCATTGAGAGGCGCACCGCTAGGTTGCTTGGCGCTCCAGAAGATTTCGGCGGAAGACGCTGCTCGGGGCCACACGATAGGGTCGAGATTTTGGGGCCCTGACTGTTCTGTCCAAAGAATTTGCTCGCCTGATTGGTACATTGTTCGTTCAGCCACACCATTCGAACAGTTCATGTGACTTACCCCCAAGGACGAGGTGGTATTGTGCCTTTGTCAATTTGGCAAGGGGGTCATATGTGTAGGCCTAAAAAGGGTCACCAGCGCACATGAGAGTAGTAGATTCAGTGATGTGCAGCCTACCTTTGACCATGTCTTGAATGGGTCACACCAACTGTTGCTAATGAGGCCAACAAGCATTAGAAGCACTTTGGTTTGATCTTCGGAGTACTCACCCAGTGGGATGGTCTCCAACCCATCCGCCAGCACCACAATCCTGCCTGATTTAGACAAGGTAACACAGCGCGGAAAGGAGTCTCACAAGGTAGAAGTAGTCAGAAGGTACCTGCACGATACGGAATCCTTTCTCAACGACGGAAACGGCATCCGTCGAGGAGATCCACACCCTGCGTGTGAGATCTGTCATACGGTTTACATGAAAAACCAACATCACCTACATCACTATTGTCTCGTTGGATAAAGTAATGTTCCAGGTGAGGACCATTTCCTCCCAAACTACCGGGGTCTTGCCTTGAGCCATAAGTGCGCCGTGGGTCGCTTGCGTAAAAACGTCGAGTGCACCGTTGAGCGTCAAGCCCGTCGCATTGAGCTCTTTTTGAGTGGCAGTATCATTTACGTAGCATTTTGTGTTTAATTCGTCGCCCCCAGTGTTGAAGTAGTTGGATGGTAGAGTCTTGGCAACATCTGAGAGGAGGGATGCGGTAAAGTTGACCACTTCCGGTAATGCAAAGCGAAGCTGCCCAGCAGGAGGTTCATTCGCGTAAGTCGACCAAGGGGATGCATCGAAGCATGCGACGTAATCAGGATACGAAGCTCCAATAATAGAGGTATGACCAGGTGTATCAATTTCCTGACATCACATCGGATGAGAATGAATTAACTTCAATGTTAAGTCCACGCACAAGCAATACATCAATTCCACGCTAGGGGCAGATCGGTAATCAGCGTCATGGTAAAATACTGAGGGTCCTTACAGCAGCAGCATAAGACACGACGTATTGCACATCGCTCGCGGAATACACCTCTTGGGGAGAGTACGCTCCGTTCTGGGCAAGCTCCGGGTACTCAAACACTTCCAGCGGGAAACTCTGACTGTCCGTGATGTGCCAGTGAAAAGTGTTCAATTTGACCCAACTCATTGCATCCAGGGTTCTGGTCAAGTCTTCGACAGGGAAGCTGTAGGAAACAGGAGTTATACAAATGAACATTGCCGAATCGTTCAGGACATACAAGTTTCGAGCTGTGTCGAGTCCAAAGCCACGATAGGGCTACATTTGCGTGTCAGTTTGAGCCTCTGAACGTCTCTCCAAAAAGCTCATACTTACATATGCAGGTGCGTCAACTATGTTGATTGGAGCAATAATGGTGTATGTCACACCATTATAATAGTACCACAGTTGACTGAAAGTAGTAAGGCCCCTGTAGAGCCCGAGAGTTGAATTTGCTGTCAATGTCGCTTCACTACCGTCTTCGGGGATAGTCAAAGTATACTCTTCGCTGCGAGTTTCAAGGGGCTTGACGGATTCAAACGAAATAGACTGGACTTCTGCTCCTTCTGTGAGGCTGAGTTTCAGGGACTGGAGAGATTTAGCACCGTCGACGGCGGAGCTGTCGTTAGCGCCACGGCCGACTACCAAGCGACCGAGCTTGTCATTTTCAAGGTAGAACTGAGTCTCAATTACGGCCTGTAGGAGATCAACTGGTGGGTTGGGAACTGCGACATCGAAGTTGAAGGAAGGAGACAAGGTCAGACCCGTTTGGCCCGTTTGCAGCGCTGTGGGAATAGGCCAGAGGGACCATACTCTTGTGGAACTGATGCACAACGTCACCAATAACAGTAGCTTAGAGGACCTACGATTTGCCATGATGGTGGGAGAAGATGAAGCGAAAAACGCCCTAAGAGCGAAGCGAGAGATTTTATAGGTGGTCCCCTATGAAGAGGGGACGAGTGTCTTTCCCCTCTTGTTACTCCGCAGAGGCGGTGATCATGCACAGATCAGACACTCACCCTTTTTAGATCTCGACACTGGCGTGCGTGAGTTGGGCTGAGCGTTGCCGCATTGCGCTGCAGTGACCATGATGAAACTTCATTCTTAGCTTGGCTGTAGTACGACACCCAGTTACCAAATAAGACTTCAAATGAAATGTGGTTTATGTAACCTCTGGAATTTGGCAAAACTAACATTATGCATTATGCATTGTTCTCGTATGCTCAGGTTGTTCCCAATTTTGTCTGTCTTGCCAATATTGTTCCAGGTAGCCTATTATACTAATCATCTTTCAAGTGCAAACGTCATAAGGTGAGGGGGGAGAGCAGATGGATTACTTAAATATTACAGGGGAGGATACCGACATGGACATGGCGTGAGCAATGCTCGTTGGCCGAGCCATCTTTGGAACTCACCTTTAGCTTCTTCTGCGGCTAATATCCAAGGAAGAGACACCAAGTTTCACTACGGCAAGTTGCATATCGATAGACCAGAATTGACTGATGCTCAAGTTGATAGCCCTGGGGGATATCCAGCTCTTCAGCAAGGATCTGTTCCCGTTGGTGACACGGGGGCACTTGCACCTGCTTTACGAGAGATCACTCGAGTTCCACAACATATACTGATTTGAGGACAGAGCTTATATTCATTGATGGGTCTGCTAGACGTCAATATTCCAATGTTGTATGGGAAGGGGTCCAAGAAGGCATTTCACCATTCTCAGCTGGAGATCATCCGCACATGGGACGATCAAAGCATCTTCGCGTGGCCTCGAAATACAGGAAATGTGCGGACTGACAGTATCCTCACTTCACTTCCAAGTAACGACAACTTCAAATCATTGTTGACCTCCGTATCTATTCGACTCACCAATAGATATATCGTTACAAGTGCCATACAACATTCCCCTGACCTCGAGCATTACAATGTGCAACATTGCAACGCCATTTGTTTGGCACCGGAATGAAGCCGCTGGTTTTGCATCGGAGGAGGGTCCGGAGAAGCTGTGAGATTCAAGTGAATTTCTCCGTCCGTATATAGTACATATTCTCTGATATGGACACCTGAGGAGCCAAGGAACACGGTGATTGATCGCCCTGGATGTCAAGGACATCGTGCATGCTGTTAGATGCTGTTCAGAGCACTCAGTCATCCTGTTCTTGCCGATATCAGATTCATCCATAAATGGGTCTACACAGCTCAATCGACGACACAGAAGGCGTAGCCATACTGTACAATCGAAAATGGCATGCTCACTCACTTGCAAGTCTTTGGCCAGTACACCGGAGTTCGAGTGCGCATACAATTCACTGGGAATGTGGAAAGGCTATCCTGGGTTCTCTAGTACACAGAAGAACCAGTCCTGCCTGGAGATGACAGTGAGTACCTGATTGTCTATTTCTGAGTGCCGCGTGGCTGACTAGTATATGGATGTAGTATAGATGCATAACTTACCTCTAATAACATCATTTTACTGTCATAAATGCGAAATGTGCACAAAATGGCACAAGTACACTGGTCACATTTGCGGGTATAGTGGCAATGGTATTTTGATGCATTATATACCCTATACTGGCAGCGTCACTGCGAGATCGCGAGGGTACTTAATATACCGTACGTCGCTCTCGGAGTATACTTCCTAAGGAGAGGAGGCCCCGTTCTCGAGTGTGTCTGAAATTCCAGTGGAATGTACCAGCTCACTACATCCAGAGTTCTAATCAAGTTTTGACGGGGTTATCCAAATGAACGTTGCGGAATTATTCAAGGCATACAAATTCCGAGCTGTGGTGAGTCCAAACTCATGATACTACTAGGGGGCTGTGCGAACTTTTGAGATTTTGAATGTGTCCACAAAAGACTTACATATACAGGTGCGTCATTGTAATAGTAATACATTTGACTGAAAGTAGTAAGGCCCCTGTAGAGTCCGAGAGTTAAGTTTGCCGTCTTCGGGGATGATCTATTCACTGTGCGTTTCAAAGAGTTTGGCAGACTCGAACGAGATGGACTGGACTTGTGCTCCGTCGGAGGCTAAGCTTCAGGGAAGGGACTTGGTAGTGTTATGGCGAAGCTGACGTTGGTGCCACGGCCAATCACCAAGCGGCCAAGTTTGCCGTTATCAGGCTAAAACTGAGTCTGATTGTCAGCCTGTAAGTAGGAGATCAGCTGGTGGGCCGGGAACTACGGCATCGAAATTGAAAGAGCGAGACAACATCACACTCGTTGTGTCCGTTTACAGCTCTGCGAAAATGGGCCAGAGGGACTGCACTCTCGTGGGACTGACTGGCACAACGTCACGAACAATAGCACCTACAGGGAGTGAAGCTCTGGGCTGGGCACAAACGATGGTCCTTTCGTGGTTCCGCCGTAGTGAAACCCCGTTCTTTGTGGCGTATGGCATACTTTTGCATATCAGCTCCAACGTACCGTGCACATCAACAGAGGTATATCCAGAAGGTTATCGCATTCTCCTTTCAATAGAGGCTTGAGCTAGGTGAGCGAAATCACGTGAGACAAAATAATACCAAACCACACCCGATTAGACCCGATTTCGTTCACAACAGTTTGACTATACCGCCATGCAACCGTCTCTCGTCCGCCAGTTAGGGTCTCTTATTCCTCCTAAAATCGCTACGCCCAGACTCGTGGTATGTTCATGTTACCAATGGTGGCGTTTTCAAAGGTTTGACCCCCAGTAGTCGGCAGGCTCTGGTGAAGGGCTAGCGCCCCTCGTGAACTTCTATTCAAAGTTGCCAAAGGGTCCAGCGCCAGCCTCCGTCGGAGGAATTAAAGCAAGGTTTTTCAATGGAAAGAATGCTTCCGCAGCACCTGCCGCCTGGGTCATTCTTGGCCTGTTTACGCTTGGATACACCATAGACTACCAAAGTTTGTGGTATTTTTTCCTTGTTTTAAAGCTACTAATTAGGTCCTTCCTCATCCAGTGCATTTGAGTGAGCATAACTTTTAACTGGAGTTATCTGAGCCGTTCTGAATGCAAAGCAGAGCACCACAAGAACCACCCCCATTAGAGAATCCAAGATGACAATATGGCGGGCGATGCGTCATCGATCACTGGCCACCTCTCTCAATTCCTCGTTAGCAGAATAGTCAATCGCTCTAGTCTTCTGTCCCTTTATATCACCCCGACGTTATTCGCATCTTCATTACTGCATTATGACCCATGCGTGGAAGACGCGTCAATACAAGTGGTGCAATTAATTCGCATTGTTCCTCAACGGAAGGAATGGGAACATCCCACTGATCAACAACCTCAGCAGCTGTTTTTGATTGATTAATGTGCTACCACGTTGACCACACATCGTCTCGTCTTGTCTCGTCCAAGGGGAGATGGTTGAAGGAGTGTAGTATACTGTTTGGGGCAATCTGCTGTTGCGGTACGCATTGTTGGTGATTCTCCGTAGCCACTTCTCAGCTTTCATTTCCAAACGAAAACAACTCAAGTTTATTCGCAACGAAGTTTTTTGGACGATTCATGCTAGAATAAACCCTTGAATATGGAACTGCAATGCGTGTTGGTTCAGAAATTATCTTCCAGAGCAATTCAGTACTCAATTTCCAACTAACTGAGTGCAGTGTTTCCACCAGATTACCCGACCAGAACAATAGCGCCGTCATAGACGGCAGGCACCTTGTTTACGGAGCATGCATACGAAAACACCACTGTGCGGCTCCATAAACAATATGTTTGCATGGTCCGATTCTCATTCGCCAGCTCCAGCATCGCACTATCGCGTCCAAGGTAAGCCCCTTTGATCTTTGCTGTTCGACTGACGTCTACAGTTGCGAATTTAATTCTTCTGCGTTGACGTTTAGTCCAGTGACCTTATAGTAGCACTTTACAGGTGGTCTTGCATACTAGCGCCTAGGGCTATCCAACTTGCCCATACACACCCTTGGGCCCCCACGCCAAATTGATGCGATCGACACACTCTCGGCACCGTTCGAGCCCCTTGCACTGCTGCTCCCACACCAGCTCCCCCTCGAGTGGCACGCTGTGCACTTCAGGTACGTCTCTCCTTTCGTTTTCGTTATACTGATCGCCTTTACAGTAAATTTTCGCTTGCTTGAACCATGGCGAGCCTTTGCATGCTGTCGCGTCGCCGTCGTTGACCTCACAGGACCTCATTTCTGGATCACCTTCCAACATGGCCACCCTGTCAATGTCCACCACCTCATTCGTGCCCTTTGCTGTTATGATGATGCTCCCTGATACTTGCTTGCACTCGAGTGCCCTGCCCGCTCTTGGTAACCTGCTCACCACCTTTCTAGTACAGTCCTTCTTCTGGGACGTCCTTCAAGGATATATTGGATGAATTCGCTGTGACCCATCAGCTCCATTCTATCAAAATATGCGAATAAGCTCGGGTCATCTGGAAGGATACTGAAAATCCTTTCTTCCCCTCTCCATACAGCATTGGCAAATTCACGTCCAGAAGACCCATCGGCTGAGTACTGCATCGTAGACATCGGATCGTCTCCCACCTTTCAATGCATACGTTACCCTATCACGAAGCTGCAGGAAAGGCACCATTCATTTTAGAGACTTCGACGACAAATTGTTCACGCAACATCCCAGTGAATATCTAAGCAACAAAGATCTTGAGAACGTGGACTTGACTACGTTGGGAATCATTAAAAGTGTCTGTAGGTTTTGGAGACAAACAGACTTTGTGTTACTTCCTCACAATACTAGGCACCACTCACAGCTCTTACGACATTTTCATGCAGACAATTCTTACACATTATTGTAACTTGAAAGCTATCTTACATTAGAGAACAGCTGAGTTTATTTTATGCAGACCTTGGGCGCTCATTTAAAACATCAATATTCGTGGATGACACAACACGGTGGTGAATATTTAGGACTAGGAAAAATGTAGTGGAAAACTTTAAGTGTAAACTTCAAATATAATCTGGGTAAAATATGATGACAAAACTTCAAATTGTGTACCAAATTATATGTGAAATTAAACTTTATGTATTGTCTTCACATTTAGTCCAACATTTAGGCCAGGGTAAAATATTGATATCCCCCCTGTAGTCCCCAAGTCCTATAAATATTGATAATCCCCCTATGGTCCATCAGTGCTAGGGTACTGATAAATGACTCAGGGGACTACAGGGGGGATATCAATATTTTACCCTGGCCTAAATGTTGGACTAAATGTGAAGACAATACATAAAGTTTAATTTCACATATAATCTGGTACACAATTTGAAGTTTTATCATCATATTTTACCCAGATTATACTTGAAGTTTACACTTTAAGTTTTCCACTACATTTTTCCTAGTCCTAAATATTCACCGCTGCGTTGTGTGATGAAAAAAGGGTCACATTTTCCAGTCGCAGTGACCTTGTAAACAAGGTGAAAACAAGGTGACTAAAGTACCAGAAAATAGTGCCGTCATGGACGGCAGGCACCTTGCCCAGACAACTACACGTAATGAACATTTATAGTACTGCTACAGCGTACGGTTGAACTGACTCTCAATATTGTAGGATTATAGCGGAACAACAAAGGCATATGCAGGATTTATAGACTACCAAACGTTATGAGATTTTCCAGTATCACTACGTAGACAAAGCATCTCTCAATATTGTAGGTTTATGGCAGTATCCCGCATTATACCCTTGTTGCCACGGCTGAGTTAATTTCACGCGGACCTTTGGCGCGCATTCAAACCATCATATTCGCGGGTGACGAAAAAAAGGACACGCTTTTCCAGTTGCAGTGACCTTGCAGGGCAAGGTGACAGTCTATTATTTAGCGTAAGTATTGTTGACCATGCCATCAAAATAATTTCCCAATGCATTTTGCACTTCCACATGCACAATTCACGTACACAGCGGCTTCACGCGTTATCGCCACGCCCTCCGCCTTCTGCTCTGCGAGCTCCGCCCTCTTGGACTAATAGACACTGTTGGTAATCGACTTTGGCAAAATGACTTTTGTTACTCACCTCCATGTCACCGTAATAAGAGAAACACAACTCTTCCCATGGTTCGACCTCGCGAATCGTAAATATAGCCAGTAAGGGCTTATTGATATCCGCCTCATTAATGTAGCACGCTACGATTTCACAGTTGGGATCGCAGCTGTGATTCTGCAGGAAGGTTACTCGCAATAGGGAAAGGAGGCACCTGGCTTACCAAAAATCGCGTGAACTGGATGGCAATTAAGTCACCAGACCATATAATTACAACATAGAACGTACATTTCCCGCATGGTATGCATCAACCACGTACAAGTTTTCATATGAATCTTCATCTTCAAGTCCAATTTTGAGGTGGTGAAAATCGATCGAAAATAGGTAGGTACGACCAAAGACATTGTAAAGGCTGAAAAGAAGTTAACCAGTGAGCAGGAATAATAGGAATACATACTGCCCGCGATCCTCGCCCTCTTGTTCAGTCAGTATCTCACCAGCATAAATACCAATATACGATCCTTTGGGTATTCTTTTTGCACCCGCAAAAACGCCTATCCCAATATCAGTATTGATCATCCTCTCAACGACTGCCGCATACCCCAGCCTTTCTGTTCCGTCCTAACGATATTGACCGGCCACTTCCTGCCGTTTTGAACGACCTAAACAACCTATCAGCGTTATCGTTCATAACAAGAGACGTCGCCTACCCTGTTCGGACAATCATCATCACAATCACAAAACTGATTGCACTCGAAGATAGGACAACCTTCTAGCCGCAATATCCCCTTGCTGTCGTACACAAACGGTGAACCTGGCCACGTCGCTGGAAACACTGAGTCACGAATATATGGTGAGAGCCATTGCTTCTGGCGCTTTGTGCATGCGCAAGTTTTCGACTTCGGGTCACATCTGCCTTGGCATCCACAACTGGTGAGATTGCGAACATCTGGAGGTGGGACACCATCTCCCAGCCACATTTCGTTCGTATAGACAAATTCCCATGGTGGTGTCGTCTCTTCACCGATGCCATTGTCGAATATTTTGATTGGTGGTGCATCTGGTTCGTCAGTCATCGCCTCTAGAATTACTTCTTCGAAGATATTGCGCCCGAAATCAGAGTTGCGATAGGAAGCAGGGAGCGCATTCATACGATCTTGCAGACTGTGTGGAAGGTCTTTGGCAAGATTGTATTTGGGCGGGAGGAGTCGCTGCGCCGCGGCGAAAGATCGCCACGTCTCGACAGGGAATCCACCAATGAATTCGGAAATACTGGAGGGTGGCGGCGGCCTTTGTTGAATGGGGGGATTTTGGACTGAGACTGTGTCCATAGGCACATCGATGGAGGTCCGACCGCTAGAGGGAGAGCGGCGACGAGACAATCTCTTCCGATGGAAACGCAAGGATCGCCTTGAATTGGGTTCTGATGATGCGGTCCGACTACTTCCAGTCGACAGATCGTTTCCTTTGGATAGGGTATCCTGAATGCACCTCACATAAGGAACATGTCCAACGCTGCATCAAGGCACGTACATCTAAGATTCTCGCGACTTCCTTATTAGAATTCGACACCGGCACTCGTGCATCCACACCTCGGTGCAAATCATCACGCGGCTGAATCTGGACGATATGAAGTTGTTAGTCTTGAGATATAAGATAGAGCATCATGGGCGTACAGAAGATTGGGAGTTCACAGGAACGTCACCAGCGGATACAACAGCATCGCATGTCCCGACCATTTCCACATCTGAAGTGGGTTCTCCTGGCTATATATAACAAAAGAACGTCTTACTACTCCTGGAACCTGCATGACGCAGATATCTTACCTCGGGATTCATTGAAACGTCGGGTGATTCTTCAGGATGCGAGGTAGCCCCGCTGGATTTGAGATGCATGTCAGCCAAATTGAGCAACTGATCAGCATCAACACCAGCTCGAGGTTGGTTGGTATGCATGTCAATGATCATGTCATCAACGTCACGTTGAACGGGCGAGCTGGCAGGTCCAGAAGTTGAAGTCCTTGCGGCCTTGGGCGGGAGATCAGTTTCACCATGTATATCAGCAGCCACCATCCGCTCAGAAGTGACATTTTGACTCGGAGGGAGCCAATGCAGTGGCCGCTGCGACGTTCGTTTTCTCGCCATTTGTCTCATCCGCGGGACAACTCGAGGGACAGCAGCATCCTCGGAAGCTGTTGTACGATCTTTGCTATCAGGTGGAACCTTGACGATGAAACTCTCAAAGCTCGCCCCAGAGACACAGCGAGGCGACTGCTGAGTTCGAGACTTGTTGGCGACTGTGCTCTGGCTCGAAATTGGCCCCTGTGTGGTAGGTGAAGAGATAAACCCTTCGAACGGAACGGGAAGCGGGCGCCGCATCGAGACACTACTAGCAGAGAAATTCGTTGTCTGCGTAGAGGCAGCGGATGTTGTCGTGGAAATGCTAGTGGGAATGCATGCAGCGCGGAGTGGCGGAGTGCTTGTCGTTGGACGTGAAGAGCTCGAGGATGATATAGCAGGGGGTGGTGACCCAGGTGGCCACGCTAGTTCAGATCGGTTAGACTTGGAGTCTGGACGCGATAGTCGCTTTGATAACGAACGTATAGAATCAAGCGACGGAGGTGGCGGAGAAATTTGGAGTTCCTGAGCCTGAGATTGAGAAGAAAAGGGTGGCATTTGGGATTGCATTGGAGAGGATGAATGTAGTTTTCTTTGTGCTGGAGATGGAGACTTTAATTTCTCTACATTCTCGATTTTGGAAGGCTCCCCGCTGTCCTCACGAAGGATGGACTGTCTTGACTGAAGATGATCGCGTCGTAGTTTGTTAAGCGTATCGACAAGGGACGCCCCTGAAAGGGGCTGTGGTCTACGTGGTGGTAGAATTGATGGGGAAGGCGTAGTCGAGAGCTGCTGTGGTGCTGTGGTTGACACCGAAGGTGGTCTGGTTGATTGTTCTGAGTGTCGCCGTGGAGACGTAAGGTCTGGTGATGAGTGTAAATCTGAGCTAACAACAGCAGAAACAACAGTGGATTGTGCTGATTCAACATGCGACGCAACAACACCCGTGGACACTCCTGAAGTATCTTGAGCGTCAGGTGCTCCTCCTGACAAAGACTTCATGAGTCGTGAGGGTGATGCTTTGCTCTCCAATAGTGGTCCTGGCGAGGAACCTTCCTTAGGGGAGGCAGCGGGCGAGTCTTTCCGCAATTGTGTCGGGATTTGTTCTTCGGCGAGCGCAGCATTCCAAGATAAATGCGATGTATTCGTTTTGGATGTGATTGCCTTAGAAGTAGCCTGCGTTGTCGCATTCTGGCTAAAAGCTCGCGAAAAGAAAGAATGTTGGGAACTCTCTGGACGTTTGAATCGGACGTTGAAAGTTGAGATATCGGGCACAACGAACGTTTGGGTGCGAGGAGGCTTCGGGACTGTGCGGAGGGACTGTGAAACTTGTGTGGGGGGCACCTCGGAACTCTGCGGTGCAGCGACAGCTGTCCGCGGTGAAGGAGAACGAACCGGCACTAAAGCCTGAACACGATGTTCAGGTGGCGATGGTTCAACATCCATGTCTACGTTTGCATTAACTGCATATCCGTCTCCACCCGCAAGTTCGAGATCAATACCGCCGAATGCACGATCTATGGCGTCCACGGCTGCTTGGGGAGTCACATACCCCTCACGGACACTTCTAGGCACATCACTAGCCTCGGGTCGTGCTGTTGATATAGAAGAACTGATGTGGAGTGGCTCTGGCTCTGGCTCTGCAAGTGCCGGTGGGGTAGCTGGAGCACCGAAGTCCATATCCTCCTCGTGTGTGGTACCAATAGGTGAAGAGTGAAATTCCGGAATGTCCAGATCGAATCTACTGTTGTCAGGTGCAGGTGGACCTTCTTGTACCCTGGGATGTATTTCAACTGAAGACAGCTCGAATGTTCGCGTAGTAGAATGATGAGGCATTATAGGGACTTTAGACGAAGGAGCAGAAGTATCTTCGCCGCTGTCTGAAACGGTTATTACATCGACACCGCGAGGTGGCGAGCAAGGACGGTCTAGCTTCCGTTTGTTCTGAGGCTTTTTGGCACTCGGTCGTCGAGACGCCGAGGGTGAATTCAAGGGGGACCTGCCATCGGAACTACTCGAAATGACGATCGGGTCTTTTGGTCCCTCAGCGACGGTGTTGGTGCTCTTTGGAACAATGGAGCTGCCCTGTGCGGCATTCCCGGGTTCAGAGTCGGAAAGTTCAATTATTGCTGGAGCGCTTCGTCTCCTTGCTCTATTAAGAGGTCGGTCGTCTCGCAACAAAGAATCTGGATGTAACGGGACAGCTGCATAGGTGTACGTGGATGATATGTAAGAAGAGAGAGAAAGAGAAATCAGAGCGATGGGGAGACGCACGTCTTCTTTTGGATCGGATACGCGTACGAGCAGTAGATTCCCCTGTAGAGGGGATAATGTTGAGCATTGAATACCACATGAACAATGAACGGCATCAGTACTTGGCGTGCCAAGGGGAACGGCTTACCATCCTTCTGAGCACCCTTCAATAGTGACCCAGTTGAAACCCGCTGACGGTTACCCACCTGTTTGCGTGCAACGCGACTGGGTGGCTCAACTCGCTGGACCTCTTTTTGCGACCTAAGCCGTCGCCTCACCGTTTGCGTCAATGACTCCTCAAACTCGTCTGGACTCGAACTTCCGACAACCTCCGGGGACACGGGCTTCACCGTACTGAGCGGAGGGATGCGTGGTACATCTGAGCAAGGTTGCGTGCGTGAGGGGCCGTCACCACTGCTGCGATCCTCGATACGATTTCGATTGCTTCCTTCCCCTGTAGCAAGTGCAGCTGGCTGGCTGAGCCCGAGACGAGGGGCCTTGTTTGCGCGGCCGAGGCTGGAGGGACTCGATGGTGCCTTGCGCTTTGTGAGAGGCATGCCGATCAACTCACTCTCTACCTCAAGTTCGTCATCGCCATCTTCGTCGCTGGAGTGCATGACAGATGGAGTACTGAGCGGTTCTGCATGGATCAAGTGTGCTACATGGCAATAGCGTGGAAAGGCAGATGAGTACAGCGCACCTGAAAGGATTGCCCAAGCAGGACCAGGAGAGGGCCCACTTGCCCTTGACATCGTATTTCACTTATGCCTTTGTACTATGTATGTAATTTCGTTGATTAGGAAAGACAATGTAACTGTACTGGAATCCCACATACGCGTAAAACTACAAAATCTATATACATAGTTGTGTACTTTAGGAATCTAGAGCTTCAGCAGCCTAGGTTTCTCTGGGGTATTTCCAATTTCACCGCTCTCTACCTCAGCAAAGCTGGCCTTCAAGGGGGTGACAGTAGCGTAGCCCATCCCCAACATCCAGGCGTCAGACCCGACAGAAACGGTGGATAGGTCCGAGGGAAGTAGGGCCGCGATATCCGGAGCCCATCTGAAGGTTAAGCTCCCAGCCATTCCAGAGGCTCGCTCCGGCTCTTGGGAGTCGTCGTCGTTTGGTACAATTGCGAGTAATCTGCACAACGTGCTGCGCCATATGGGTGCCCAACAGGTTTCTAGACCTCCAACAAGTTGTGGTATCAACGGTATATTCACGGTGTAAAGGTCCACTTCTTGGTTCCGTGGACCGCCAGGATCTCTTCCCCAGTTTTCCCATAGATGTTTGATAATACGAAGGGACAGTTCGTGTGCATGTTCATGCAATTCTGTTGGAGTGGGGCGTTGCATAATGCCATATGAGAGAGCTATGGCTCGGGTTCGAGAGAGAGCCCCAGACATAGCAGCACCAACAGTGCCCGAAGCGAGGGCAAAGGCAGCTGCCATGGATATAGATGAGGTCCAACGTCGTGAATAGAGCGAGGGATACTGACCTGATGTGTTTCTCCCGAAGTTTGGCCCCGAAAGCTAAGTCAATTGTTAATTTAAATTGAATGTTGTCCATGTAAGACGAGGAGACATACGACAAGATCGATTTGACCGGGGTATAGATTGTGCAAGGATATATTGGTACATGTTGCAGGGGTCTGTGATGTCCACCGAATTGAAGTGGGAAATGTACGGAGATGAGGAAGAAGACCTTACCCCGTCTAGGAGTATCCATTCAGCAACCTCGCCGGCTTTTAGATCTCTAGAGGCAGGAGAGGTTTCACCCTGTACACCGTCTGTTTTACTAGATCTAAGACATTGCCCACTGGCGTCGAATGACACTCTACCTGGCTCTGTTGGATAAAAGTATTTGCCGTGAATGATGTCTGCGAGGTGGTACGAATTTCCTGGTGAAATGTATGAAATAATGAGATTTTGGTAATCTGAACTGATCGTACCGATCCACGACTTCTGAGAGCTAGGTAGGACGACCTTGACGTCCCAACCTGGGCAGTTTTCTATCGCACATGAAAATCACTGGGTTGCGGGCATTACTAACCGAGGTCATTGACCAGCCGTTTGTAAAGGGCAAAGACATGAGGTGAGTCTGGCCCTGGCGGACCGTCGTCGTTCTGAAGAAGGGTCAGATGGTCGTTTCGTGAAGCAGTGGCTCTCACTGACGACCAGGAGAACCCTTGGCAGACTCGAAAGAATTGGCATGAATGATTATCAGATCACCGTGGATTCTGGAAGCAGCCATAAGACACAGCAGACTCGGTGGCTGTGCTTCAACTACGCTCTCACTCACCGTCCACATCGATCGTCTCTGGGTCGACAACGACGTACGACAACGAACCACAGTACACCGCCCCGCATTTGAGCCAAAATGCCCTTCCGTCTACGTTCCATTCTGGACCCGGCTACTCGCAGGGAGCGTGGCAGGGGAATTAGCAACTGGTGGAGATCCCTTCGTCGTTCACCACCCGTCGCAGCTACCGACGCTCCCAAGCCAGCCTCTCCACTTCCCAGTCGGTCTGATTCACAGCCAGACACTCAAACGACGACGCCGTTGCCGTCGTCATCTTCCCCTTCACCTCACTCACACACTGATTCGTCACAGGAGCTGACTTTCAACCAGACCATGCCACAAAGCGCCTGTGACACTGATCGTGGAGATCGTGGAGGGCTGCGTCATGGTGGCCAAGGGCTAGATGTACATGGTGAAGACAACACACCCTTGGAGGACCTTCCTCCTCTTTCGTTCCCTACACCTGAACCACTAATGCCTGAGTCATTCCCTCACAACTTCGCTTCCCCGTCCGCTCAAGCTGCTGACGTTACCGACACATCGTTCCAAGCTGTTCCAATTCCTATATCTGCTTCTACGGCACCAGGAACGGATGCCCGTTCTAATTTGGTCCTTCCCATTATTGTCATTGGCTTACAGGCTCTGGGCACAGGCCGGGACTCAGCCAACCTATCTCATTTGCATGACCATCTACACCAGCATGACCGCGCGCACAACAGGACGGACAATGAAGATGACGTCCTAGAATTGGATGGGTTCGCCCACTCTTTTACTTTGCCGCTCACTCCTGACAACGGTGGCAGCCACCCTCATTTCCCTGGTCAATTCCAGCCTTCTCAAGAATTCCTACTGGAAGATCAGGTTCAAACTCAGCAGGAACACCCGTCTCGACCTCGCACGTGGCAAGATCGTACTTTCAGTGCATTCAGGAACCTGAGGCGCAATCGCAGGAACGAGTCATCAGCGGCTGACCCAAGTTCAGCAGACTCCGTTCTTCCCAGGACCTTGCTCATTTATGTCATCGGCGGTGCGTGCATGAGGCTCTCGCCTATTATGGGTGGAGGGGACTGATAGCTTTGCTGTATAGGGCTCTCTCCAGCCGATCAGCCTGTTATCTTGGGTGGCAACTTGGACTCGTTCGAGGCGCTGTGGTACGTCGTGTTGATATCATCCCCCTTGCCTATTGGCTTATCTATCCTTATCCTTATCCAGGGAGCTGGCTGAATTTCTGGGCCAAGTAAAGCCGCAAACGGCTTCTAAAGAAGACATTGAGAGGTCTGGGTTGGAAGTTATTCAGGCTTCGTCCCTTGAAGAGTATGAAAAGACTGAACGTGTCGCTAGTAACTGCACAGAACAGGTATGGAGCTCTACGCCCCTTCTCGAAACCGTATCAGTCTGACTTCCCGACGCACAGTGCTTGATATGTCTAGATGACTACGCCCCAGAAGACAACTTGCGCGTACTCACCTGTAAACACGCATTTCACCAGTCTTGTGTAGATAAGTGGCTCGAGACTGGTAGGAACAATTGTCCAGCTTGCCGGTCCAAGGTCTGTGATGTCACATTTCCTTGTTGCGCTCCCCCACTTATGACAAACACAAGGGCGTCGAGAATACGAGCAGTAGCTCGTCAACAACTGCAGATGTTTCTGCATCCACTGATGAATAACTCCAACTTTCTGCATCGCAAGTGGACTGCCCCTCCTTTCCCTTGTTTTCATTCATTTTCCATTGAAGCTTGCAATATCCCAACAGTTACAGTATCATGACCCCCTATCCTTCCGTGTAGCCATTGACATTTCCCCTTCCGCGTGGCCTTGTTGAGCTTCGTATCATAAATCTCAGCTTCGTGGCCGCATCAATGCGAATAAACAACAAAAACAGCTGTTCCGTTTCTCCTTGCGAGAGTCCCATGATTCTCTCGCCCGCTCCTTCGCTTTCTTGTACAATAGTATTGTGGCTAATAGAACACGCGCACTGTTGACAGTCTGCTGGCGAATTTCGCAGAGCGCTCAAGAGAGAAGAGGTGCACAGATGCAATTATGGTGTAAGCTGTATATGACATCATTATGCCGGTTTGGCAGTGATTCCTGCTTCCTTGAGCTTCGCCAGGAGCTCGTCGACATTAGCCACCTGCCATGAGAAATTATGTGAGCCGAGGGTTAGACAATGAGCAATGCAGCCCCACTTTACCACCACCGACGCGTTTGGGTGGTTCAGTAACCTTTAGCGTTTCTAACCGAGGTGCAAGGTCAACACCAAGGTCTAAAGGTGACAACTTCTCGATAGGTTTCTTCTTGGCCTTCATGATGTTTGGTAGGGAAGCATATCTGGGTTCTGTGGCATGTTATTTACCTGTACTATATAAGCTCTGGAACTTGAATGCTCACCATTCAGTCTGATGAACGTAAAGTCAAACACAGCAACCAGACACGAGAGCGACACCGACTTACCGAAGGTCCGTCGTGATTACGACTGGTAACCGGCATTTCAGCTCCTCCAGCCCTCCGTCTATCTCCCTCGTTACATTCGCTACCTTCTTTTGTGTGTCTAGCTCGACCTTGCTCGCGAATGTCGCCTGCGCCCAGCCCATGAGGCCCGCAAGCATCTGGCCAGTCTGACCAGCATCGTCATCTATAGCCTGCTTTCCCATAATCACCACATCCACGCCCTCCTTCTGACGTGCAATCAGCTCACGAAGTGTCTTGGCAACTGCAAGCGGCTCGGGCGACGGTGCGCCGTCGGGTATCTCGACGTGAATGGCAGAGTCGGCGCCCATGGCGAGTGCGGTTCGGAGTGTCTCTGCAGCCTTGGGGGGGCCTATGGTGACGACTTTGATGGACTTGACGGCATCTTTGAGACGTTCGCGCAGTCGGACGGCTTCTTCGACGGCTGAGTGTAGAGGTGTGTGTGTCAAGGTGCGGGTGCAGCGAATGTTTCGACGCTGAACACGCACCAATTTCGTCGAACGGGTTCTGTACAAGAGATGAGATGAGAGAAACGCGTGGAGGAGGAAGAGAGACGTACCATAGAATGCTTGACATTAAGGTCGATACCTGTCTGTTCCGGGTTGACGCGGATCTTGACTGCAAAGTCGACAGACCTGTGGTTTGGGTGGGCTGACTATCTACTGGCTTCCATGGCGTTGAGACTTACCGTTTGACGGGCACAAGGATGTTGAGCAAGCGTACAGCGGAGGGTCTCATAGCGGAAAAGAGAAAATGAAATGAAATGTCGGTATTCGGAGTAGTGTGTAAATACTTTCGGCCGTCCACCACTGCAATCTATTTCTAATACCCCATCTACAGCTATCATGGTCATCCAAGCATGGAACAACCCAAGTTAACGACACCGTTCTATCGGGCGAGTCAAGGTGTATTCCCTCGTGCCAATCGAACGTGGACCTGCCCAGTTATCTTGGGTACAGCACACAGATACTTGGTGAGCACCCCTGTCCGGAACCAATAGCAGTGGGGGGAGTGCAGATGAGACCGACAAGACCTTGGACAGCGTCTTGGTCGGTCGTCAAACCAGACATATCTTGTAGTCCGGGGACTTCGTGGGCCTGATAAATACGTAGGACTCGAAGTATTTGTTATTCGGAAGTGGCATCACTTACCTGCTGGACACATGTGCAGCAGCAGATTTTTCCATTGTTGCACTGTGCAGCAACAAGGACAGGAAGGATGCGGGTATACATGTGGATAAGGAGCGACTAAAGGATGCAGATGTAAATATCTGAGGTGGGACTGAACTTACAGAACGCCAGGGAGCGGAAGGATCGATTGACATGGGAGGGTTTGGTTGGTATTCTCCCCGCTAACTTTGACTACCTTTAAGACTTTTTGCTTAGGAGGATAAGATTCTCACACAGGCCTCACGTCCATGCGCGTTTAACTTTGGCCGTCACTCGTAACAAAACTGGTTAGGGCGCCTCAGATATTTGAAGATTATAGTTCGGCATTACGCCCAGGGCACTTATCATTATTGTACGTGAACTAACATCAGAGGAGGTCAGACTGCCTGTCCACTCGACCGTTGCGCCAAAGACCGTGAGCAGAAGTTAGTACTCAGTACCACAGACAGCTGGTAAGTGGAGACCTTCCCTTGGATCCAGTTGCACTGCTTGCGCGATAACTCACTAGCCTATGCAGGACAAAAGCAATCAGGGGACAATACCAACACCGATGTTGAAGGTGATAGGCAATCGGGCAGACCAGTTCAGCTGTGTTGAAGGTGAGCCAAATCCGGACATCGAGCACGCCCCGGTAAAACCTGAAGGCCTGATCCCCGAGCTTGCTCTAGTGCCAGAAAGGTGGTACAGGCAATCGGGTGTGCCTATGTCCCGTGTTAGTGACCCTCTATCAGATATCTCCACCAAATCTCCCCAGTATACGGTAAACTGCTTATGAAGCTCTAACTGGCCACACCAATCAACTATGGTGACACAACTTCTGGTCACTCACCTCTGCCGCATTCTTTAGTCGCTTCTTACCATTGTATACCCACCTCTTTCTTTTCTTTCTGTTGCTGCCTTCGTTGTTGTACAGTGCAACAATGGCGATATCAGCTGTTAGTGTCCAGCATGTAGTCGATGCCGCTTCCAAGTTCCGGGTCTATCTTAGTCTGTAATATTGGTGAAAGCACATGGTGATCGGGAATTGCTGCGGACGGAGAGTGTCTGCCATCTCATGCTCTTGAGCCTCGAGCCCAAATCGTCGGCTTGCGGGCCCCACGGAAATGAAGAAATCCCCCCATGCTTCAACCATTCCTTATACGGCTTTGCATTCGAGACGTCGTCGATTGTCACACTGCCAGTGTGAGCTGGCTCAAAGTTGATGGCGTAGGCGCCCTGCAGTGGGCGTCATTTGAACTTTGAGCGTGCCAGTATTACTGGTAGCATTTTTACATTTAACAGCTCCGAAAGATTCAATTACCTAAAGTGTATGCTTTCACTTTTCCTTAGGGAGCCTGCGAACTGAACGGGCCCTCACTGACTATTGAAGGAATGTAGCAAGCGCATAGCCTAATGATTGGGTGCTCTTAGAACTATAAAGCAAATGGATTGTCGGTTCCCTGGACATCCGTTGCACACACGACCTTACGACGCTCTACTATGCAGGCCACGGACAGCCGGAGCGAAATATCGGTCTCAATGGGGGCTGAGACTGATGACGGAACCCATGTACAGACTACACTTCCACTCAAACCAGAACAGAGGCTTGACATGGAGCATGCCCTGGTCGCGGATAATCCCCGAGAATGGTCCGACACTAGAAAGGTGAGTACTGTCAACGCACACACACTGGAACATTTGAAGAACCATCTTTGCCATAGACCTTAACATTACCCATTATTTCTGGAGCATCCATCCTTGCAGGTTTAGGTTCTAGCATCCAAAATTGTGTGTCGTGCCTTGCCGTTTCCACTTGGTTTCGGGCTCATTCTGTACTGACCGGGATACAACGGCAAACGCACAAATTGAGGAACAACTACACACTACGAGCAGCCAGATCAGTTTGACTATGTCGTTTTATATTCTCGTACAAGGAATATTTCCCATATTGTGGAGTATTATAAGTGAGATGAAAGGAAGAAAGGTGTGTGGATGTTGTGTTTTATTCAATAACAGGAGTGATGAAGAAGTTCCCTATTAGCCTGTCTATCTTTCTTTCAATTACCTATCTCACGATAGGGTCGATCATTGCTGCTCTATCCAAGAATATTTCTATAAGGGCTTGTCATTGGTACGCGCACCATCCAAGCGATTGGGTACACCTTGTTCCCCCGTTGACATGTGATCACCCATCTGAATGCACCATTCCACAGGTCCAGTGGTGTCCTTTCGATGGGAGCCGCTACTCTCTGGCAGATATATACGACCCCCATCAACGTGGCACTATGGTGGGAATATACTACTCTGCACCTCTTCTGGCCCATCAATCGGGCGGGTGGAGTCCTCACTAAAACATCGAGTTGGCGTGCCATCTTCTGGTTTCTTGCAATCTGGGGTGGAATTATGCTCGTAGTGTTCATATCTTTGTTCAAGGACACGTTTCGAAGGGAACGAAGCTCGATATACCAGACTGTCCTGCAGAGGGTGCAGCGCACCGAGGTAGCTAATAGCGCTGAGAACAGTACTTGTGGAGATGGGAAATATTCAGCAAAAATCTACAGATGCTGAAGCAGCAAGGACTACCGAAGTTGTGAAGGACGTGACGGTGACTTTTACAGACGTGAATCCAGTCCCAGCTTATGTCAAGATTCTTGGCTGTAAGAACAACCTCGCGATCGTACTTTCCACTGGTGAGCCGACCGTCAAAGATATGACTTGATTGCGTTTTGGTGTCTCACTTAGGGCTAGAAGAAAATTAGAACACGAATGCTAGATCCACTAAGACTTTTGGTAATACAAACTAATGGTGGCCAGGCCATCCGTTAGGTTAAATTTCAAACCCCGATCGGACCCCACAGCACAAGTTATTGGTCGACTGCCTGAAGAGAGGGGACTCGGCGTGAGTGAGCGCATCGTTCAAGTGAGTCGTAGACGAAACATGTCACAGAAATGCGCTAAACGATTGCGGTTGTGTGACGCAATGTCCTGAATTTTGAACCTCAAAACTTTAGGGGAACCGAGTCTTCCTACACATTCGGCGACCAAGCTCTCCCATCGCTGCTTCCGGGCCGGAGCTGCCACATGCCAACCAAGGCGTGATCTATGTACATACATACATCCTTTCACATTGAGTTCATTTCATCTCCAAAACCATTGTGCCTGTCTGACGTCTTTTTTCTCTCTCATTACATGTACACTCGGGTTTCCGTTCCTTCATTTTCCCTCTTTGATTTTTTTTTTGTACTAACTAGGTCGCCGATCTGCAAAGATCGAATTACGCTACTTGCTGGGTTTTTGATTACTCAGGAAGCACTCTGATTGGATGAGGGTGAGGTTTACGACTAAGGTTAACCGAACAGGGACTATTTTGTACACTTTTGCACCTTTGCAGATTACATAGTGCAGGCTACTTATGAGTGCCTTACCTGCAATCAGCCAATCCCTCCATCCCTGCCTCTGACAAGGTATTTACGTGTCTCCGTACCTGAGCTCATCTGATAACGTAGTCACCTGTTCTGATTTCACAGATTATACTGGAGTGATTGTGAACACACTAGTAAGATGTTCATTTGACGTCCCAGTTTTCCTCCGAACATCGCACCGTAGTTTCCTCCATGGATTTGAAGAGAGACAGCTGTTCCTTCTCGACTAGGAATCTGAAACTGTCACCTAACCTTTGGATTGGTCAGACTCGAGTATGTTTCCAAACACAAACATCGCGAACGTCACACCTTTGGCAGGTCTGGCAGTCATTTCTCATGCAGTGTGCACACTACGTCTGATCACATCCCGTTTGGCCTTCACTGGGGCACCTATTCTAGAAGTCTGCCAAAGATTGTTAGTTTGCCATTACGCCCCACCTTCGTCCGACGCAGTCCGACGGCCACCTCCTAGTAGTTATATCGTCACTGTACGCAAACGAAGACCAGACATTCTAAAGGTTTGTGCGATAACGGAACGGATATGCGGGGTGCGGATTACTTATAAGTCACGGTCGCTAGTAAGTAGAGATCATCCCTCGCACCCTTGCAGGATAACTCACTGGCCCATGCAGGACCAAAACAACCAGGGGACAACATTGTCACCAATCCTGGTTAAGCCTTTGACCACGGGTGATAGAACTACCCAGCAGACCAGTTCCGCTGTAACAAAGGCGCTAGAAGGCGGACCAAATCTTGACATTGAACACGTCTTAGTAAAAGACGATCCTCGGGGGTGGTCTGATGCCAGAAAGGTGTGTAGTATCATGTGTCACTGAATAATCACTGACTTACCAGTATCATCAGAACGTAACGCTAATTATCGTCTCCGGGGCTTCGATAATTTCGGGACTATGTTCCAGTATCCAGAACCGTGCGTTTCATTTGTTGTACTCATAGATCATGAGACGGGTCCTTTACTGATGGGCTCTCAGCGGCAAATGCACAGATCCAGCAAGAACTTCATGTGACAAGTGCTCAGATCAGCTTGACCTTGTCCATTTCTATCCTTGTACAGGGGAATGCTCCCTTGTTATGGAGTGCAATGAGCGAGATAAAAGGAAGAAAAGTGCGTGGCTGCTGTTGAATTCACGTCCGTGATGATGCTCAACTTTTATCTCAGCTTGTCTATCTTCTTGCCACTTCGCTGTTCACGTTGGGTTCGGTTATCGTTGCTTTATCCAAGAATATAGGGCTGGTCATTGCTATGCGTGTGGTACAGGCGTTCGGGTATGCCTGTGTTCCATGTTGGTTTGACCCTCGATCAGAATGCAGGTATCTACAGATCAAGTGCCATCTTTACGATTGGTGCTGCAACCTTGGCAGATATATATGAACCCCACCGGCGGGGTACCGTGATGGGCGTCTACATTGCTGGACCCCTCCTTGGACCAGCACTCGGACCGATTTTTGGTGGTCTACTTGCTCAAGAATTAAATTGGCGTGCCATATTCTGGTTTTTGGCCATCTGGGGCGGGATTACATTTTTGGCTTTCTTGCTTTTGTTCAAAGATACTTTCCGGAGAGAGCGAAGCTTGACATACCAAACCGTCTTGAAGAGGAACATGCGCAAGCAGCAATTGTCCGAAGCCAAGACAGCTGGGAACGGTAAAGAGAATGCCAACGAACTAAACAATCACTATCGCAACGATCCTGAATCATGCCCGTCGCCGGTGGTAAATCCTGAATGTATGAAGGATGTTACGCTATCTTTTGCAGATATAAATCCTCTTCCACCGTACCTGAAGATCTTGGGTCGTAAAAGTAATTTCGTGATTTTGATTGTCACTGGTAAGTCGGTAGTCAACATTGCTAGTCGGCCCGTATGTAACACTTTGCAATCTTAGGGATGTTGTTTGGACTCAGCTTTGGCATCACATACACCTGTGCACGAACCCTTGCCCTCTACTACCGCTATGGTGCGCTGAAGACTGGGTTAGTACTACTATCTTTTGGTATTGGTCCGTATCACATATATACTCAGTGGTATTACAATGACTGATCCATGTGTCTAGGATCGATCCTTGGAAGCATCTTAGGAGGTCAATGGTCTGACAGGATACAGGCCCAACAAAAGGCTGCTAATAGCGGCGTCGGTTATCCGGAGGTAGGGCAGGAGTACTCATTCGTGGCGGTCTCATTAGCCGTGCTGCGAATTTTGTAGATGCGGCTGCAGAGCATAAAATTTGCCATGTGGTGGTTACCTCCATCGTTGATTGGTTATGCGTGGGTATGTCACGAACGCATCCACATTGCTGCGATGTGCACGATGTTATTTCTCATTGGCTTTTCCTCGATGTGAGTGTCATAGTATTTATTCCCTGGGGACTCGCAAATAAAGTTGGTTGTCGGATCGAATCGCAGATGGATTTATTCGAGTACTTTCACGTATCTTATGAACTCTAATGCTGGGAGGTCATCAAGTGCAGCTGCAGCAAATGCCTCGTTCCGTGGTACCATGGGATTCATTGCAGTGGAAATCGCAGTGCCGTTGCAGGCGAGTCTCTCCCATGCTTGTGTAACACTAAGTCTGAGACAGGGTTAAGGACACTATTGGCGATGGAGGGTTATATATGATTTGGGCTGGGCTGATGTTTTTCGCTGAATTGATGGTCCTACTGGTACTCTACAAAGGGAAAAGATGGCGAGAGGCCAGTTTGGAGAAGGAAAGGCAACAATCGGATGGTGGACAACGAAATGAAAGGGGAGATGCACAGAGCACAAAGATAGATAACTAAGGCTCTTCATCAAGATTCGGCTTCGAGGCATTCGAGTTGAAACTTAAGCTCTGAGAGCTGTTTTCTGAAGCTAGGGTGTTTATCGCGGTGGCTATTAGTGGAATGCGACGTAGCCACGACCGAATTTCCGTGTTTATGGAGGGGTGTCACGGCTGCATGTCACTCCGCAGTGGTTGGGTTGTAACTTGAATTCAGTTCGCAGTAACACTATCTCCACCTGAACCGTCCGCGGAATCGGATCACCCACGTGCGAAGACTCTTCAATTGAATTGGTACGGTAAAGTGTATGGCCTGATATGCGCCGGTGTGCTTCCATGACAGCGGCGCCGCGAGGGAAAGATGATTCAATTGCCTGACAGGAGATGGAGAACCAGCTTGCGAGTTCTTGGTGCGCAACGGCCGACTGCCAGCGTGGCGGTGCCACCGTCTAGGCAAAGGACGAGGGACATAATTGTTAGAGAACTTTGCAATTAGTATATGGCCAGTTTCTTTGGATGGCCTGCTCCACAAGAGGGGGGGGTTATCCTAGTACTAGTTTCCTGGTATTCGTGGCTCACCGCGGTACTATTGCATGCCATTTCCAGGAAGGCTTCTCCATTAGACGCTCATAGAAGCCAAAGTCTTTATGATACGCCCGACGCTGAATTCACCTTCCGTAATTAACTCAAATCTCCCAAGGTACTATAAGACACCCAATCGGACCAGCTACGGGACCCTCATTGTGGCCCCTCGCTGACTCTCTAAAGCACTCTACTCGCCCTCCATCCAGCCTCCCTGTCGAGACTTTCAGCACCAACTTGCCTATAGGTCAACTTATCACGATAAACAAAGCTTTTTCCTGTTATGTCTGCTTTGGCTTCCGGAGAAGCTGAGAAAATCGCTGCTAGCGCTTCATTACAAAATGGAGCCGAACATCCAACAACAACCCAAACGTTCGTTCGTCCGTCAGTGCAATGGCTAGCATAAGCCTCACACGAAGCAGGAGTTCAGACCAGATCCCTGATCTCGAGCCCCTCAGTGCACCGCATAGCGAGGGTCACTCGACTCACTACGATGGTTGGCCCACTAATTTTGGACCACTACCACCGCTTTCGTCAGAACATCCTTCACAACATTTGCGGCGGTCGGGGTTCACGCAGAGATTCAGAGATGCTTCGGCATTGCTCAAATTGTCTCTTGTGCTGGAAAACAAGGGCAACGTTGCGCGTGACCATTTGGCATCCGAGAGAACATACCTGGCGTACGTCCGAACAAGTTTGGCTTGCGCCAGCGCTGGTATTGGTTGGTGCCGAGCCCATGTTGCGTTAGCCCAACTCTGATAAAGTAATATTTCCAACCATGTAAAGCCCTTGTTCAACTATTCTCCTTGGCCGGCTCCTCACCTTCGGGCACTTCCTCGCTAATCGCGCAAAAATATGCTCGACCGCTTGGGGCCACTGTTGTTTTGTTCGGAATTGCGATCCTCTTTCTCGGTGAGAAGCAGTGATCGTTACTCGTTCAGTATTCTTATGATTGTTTTGGACTCTAATAGGCCTCGCGCGGTACTTTACGGTTCAAGCTGCCATGCTGCGCGGATACTTCCCTGTTGCGCGTAATACCATTACTATGCTATCCATAGCTCTTGTTCTTCTCGTGAGCGTTACCCTCGGCATTCTCTTTGCCGATACTGGAGGATCGTAGCGTTGCTTCGATCGGTCGGGAAACCATAAATGAGTCATGAAACTTAGTCACATCCCCCGAGCATGCTATCACGTTTCCATTGGGTCCAGCCTCACGCGGTTTCCCCATACCAAGACATTACAAGTAGTATGTGCAGGTGAATACCACGCGTATACTCGCTGTGTGTCTGTGAGGCTTTGATTCATGGCTCGAGGTTTTATTATGCTGTGGACGAGACGGCTAACTATGAGGTTTACGATTTCCAGGTAGAAATATTTGTCCTACCCAACCCATACATGTATTAAATCATATATCATCCACCACTAAGGCTTGTTGCACATTTCATCCGAGGTTCAATGAGTATGTTATGTATCTGTTACGGTAAACCACGATATTGATATATCTCAGTACCTATTGAAGTGACTGTCGGCAACGCTGTCTTCTCATGGGCAGTGTGATTTCCAACTCGCCATTAGCTAGGCGCTGATGAAGCTGAGAGATCCATCCGTGAGTGTCCGGGAGTGCACCAGGCGTTGGAAGTTTGGACTAGGCAAGGTACATACTACAAAACAAACAGAGGGCTGACATGTGCATACGCAGTGAATCATATTCCATGGCCGTCAGTTGGGGGTGTAGATAAGTTAGTGGTTAAAATAAACAATGTCCCTTGCAAGGGAGTGTCAGCTCATCCCAGCGAAACAGTAGAACCAGAGGCAGTAGTCAGGATGCCGGCTGATGGGCCGGCCAATGAGGCTCGACCCATCCCCCACGGAAGGGAGAACGTCATAATCTGATCAAAAGAACCCACTCTCATGCAATATCCTCGCGAGCCTGTCTTCTTCCCGTTCTTTTGGCTCTCTCTCCGTACTTAGTTGCCAGAATATATCACTGACGTCCTGATCGCCAAACTGGCGCAATGAATCGTCAACGTAAACAAGAACCGATGGCAAGGGGTGGAAATTATGGGGTTGGGCTTGCCAGCGTTGTAGATCCTGAATCACCTCCGAAGTTTTCTGGCGCTTCCGGAAGTTGACAAGGTTTCCTGGTAAGTAGTCTTTACTCCCATCTTGGATATGGGTTAGCGCGGTCAAGAATACCCCTTGGATGTAACCTGGTAAGTGCAATATCAACGAAATACCAGAACACTCACCAACAAAGGGGACACATGGTGGAAGGACCGTAGCCAGCGTGGACCGAAAATTGTTGTAGTTTCTATACGAGTTGATGAATTCTCCACATGTCTCTAGCTGAGACATGTACCTGGAACTAACTAGTTCCCAGGATCGTTTCAGTCGATGAATAGGGGAAGAATTCAACCCTGAGACGATTGCCCCCATGGTCGAGATATTTTGAATTGTTCTACATCTCTGTCCAAAAGTGTAAGTATCAGGCAAAGCCCAGTGATTGGTCTCACATCTGCAACGAGGATGAACTGCTTTATCACAGCAGCCCGCCGACGAGGATCATCTTTGCAAAGAATCGTATAAGTGACCCATTGTGCAATCTACCAGTGATACTTCAGAACACCTGCGGAAAGTCCAACGGAGATACAACCCTACCCTGTTGCTCCTGCGTATGAAGTTGGCCACGCCGTCACGAGGGTCTGCCTTCGTCTGTTTGGATTGCCTCGACCGCTGCATACATTCCAACGGACGAATTTTCTGATAGAGCTGACTCTCAGCAATGGTCAGTTGTCTCGCGAGCTCAAGTGGGTCTATGTCTAGCAATTCTATTCGCTTTGGGACAATGGGTGGGGGTGGTGGGTCCACTGCGGTGTTCACCGTCAACTTTCTGGGATCCCTTCTATATTCCTATGCGGTGCACGTCAATTATACGGCATGTTAAAAAGAATCAAGGAAGCCAGACATACTGCCCGCTTGATAGAGGCCAACAGCTGCTTCGCAGCTGGAATCCCTATGACCTCGTTTTGGGAGACAAAGCCAGCGATCTGTTCGAGAATACCCAGCTCCTCTTTCTCCAGTACATCATCGTCTTGAACCATGGACTTCAATGTATTGATGACTCTGCCAATATCATTACACGTGCACCCAATGCAGCCGGCGCCAGAGCTTACCGCATACGAACGATGTATTGTTTGAACTTTCTCCAGTCAGCAAGTTCGTCGGAATTCAAGTTGAGTGGAGGTTGGATCCAAAATCGGTCAACCAACATCCTGAAAAGTTCTTCCAGAGTCGTGAATGATCTAAATGTCATTAAGAAAGCTCTGCTGAACTTCGGATCTGTTTCCAAGTCTCGATCATACTCTTTTTCTCATCAGTAAACAGACATACCTGCATACTCATGTGCCGTGAGTCGTTCAACAAGTGCTGGCACAGTGCCGCCGCGTACAGTCCCATCAGGGTCAATGAGGACCTCAGCAGGGTCGTAATTAGGGCGCAAGTACCACGGCTTCGTGTCGGCAGTAAGAGATATCAGGTAGTGCGAAGGTGCTTCATCGCCAAAGAATGCCCGGATCTTCTCAGGTCGTGGAGGTGTGCGTACCAATCCTAGGTCTATCACCAAGTCAGTCGAATAATATTTCTCTTCGTCTATGTTGAATACCTTCATCATCTACTGACAACCAAGTATCTCCAGGGATGGGCTCCCCACTTGGGACAGGGGGTGGCGCGAGTGATTGATCTCTTTGACGGTTTGAATCGATGTCATTGGATATATGTGTGGTATGGTATAAAGGCTGATCATTCGACATGTCGGCCAGTTCCTCGTTTGCAAAGATGGCATCAACGAGACTCATCTGGGACATTCTCCACTCGATTGGACTCCGATTACATCGCTCGAGGATATTCGCCTGTTCTTCCCCAACCACAAGGAGACTCTCCAGATTCTGGCTTGTGAGGTGGAGACTGGAGTCAAGAGAAGTGCTTAGTGCCTCTAAAGCGTCATAAGATTCGTCACGACCGCGCCATAATTCGCACAACTCTACTCGCCGCACGCGTTGCGTCGTCGCGAGGAGTGTAGCAGCGCCATCATACAGCTCTTGGGCAGTTGCTTCGAAAGTTCGAACAAGAATCCGAGCTCGGTCGACGGTGCGGGAATACTGAGCTCCATCAGCCAACCTGTCTTCATTGACGGGTCCAATGTCGAGGTGCCGAGCAATATGAATATCTCCCAGAAAGAGTAACAGAGACGATAGTTCGTAAACAACAGCCTTCCCGGCCTCGGTAATAATCTCGGCTGTTGGAATAACTCACCATGGAACGATTACAAACGTTACATTCAGTGATAGACGTACCTGGATGGCTTGCTTTCAGCGCCTCCGAAAAGTGTTTCAATTTCTCCTGAACGCGTAACACATGATCCACGAACTCTTGGAAGGTCACCCGGTCAAGACTTCGCCTGGGCGCCTCCTCGTTCCCATCGAGACTGATCCATCCAAATCCTTTCCATGTTCCTGCAGCTCCGGCCCCCGCCTTTCCCAGTCCAGCACGGGACGTAGTCAAGTAGCCATGCAAGCGTCTTTGGCCCTTGTCACCATGAGATTCCTCGCAAACGCCCCGACCGATGGATACGAAATCGATGACAGCCCGCTCAAGTTCTTCGGCATCCAAAGTAAGGTGGTCGCTACTTTCTCCCACATCCCAGGGCGCATTGTTCAAGACTGCCCTCGCAGACAAAACAAACTTGGAGAGCGTGGCAATTGTTCGACGCTGAGCAGGAACCAAATAACTTTGAGTAGCGTGAATGGTGTTTGCAGCACCACCCCTGCGGCCACCGAGATGACTAACTGATACGCCAGAGACATAAAGAAGGTCTCGTATAGACGTTATGGCAGCATCGATGAGACTGTCGATAATTTCCTCGTCATCTCGCGACTGAGGAAGGCCAAACTTCTGCAGCTGGAGTGTAACAGCTTTGATATCATGGCATGCGCGGTGCAGTAGCTCGGGGACTGATTCAGGTGGGGGTGGGGAAGGAGAGAATGGGTGTTGTATAGCTGGGTCTGGTGAAATAGTCCTCGGAGGGGGTGGTATTGGTGTCGATTCTTGATATCGTAGATCATCGGATGCAGTGGAAGGTCTTTTGAGGCGCGAGGATTTGTGAGGGGATGTGTGATGATTGCTTGGACTGTGATTCGAAGATGGTGGAACCCTGTCCGCGTTGTTTCGAGGGAGGCTACGAAAGGGAGGCGATGAAGAAACACTATAACTGCGCTGTCTTAATTTCGCAGTTAGTGTATCAAAGAGGACGCCAGGCACACGATTGGAATATTGATTAGAAAGGGACGTGTTTACTTCAGTTTTAGCCCGGGTGTGCTGTGATGTATGGGCACCATTGGAGGGCCGAGTTGGGGGAGTTGGTGCCAACGGTATCTCTTCGGGACCTTGAGATAGTAATGTTGAAATCCTATTGGTATGTACAGGTCCTACAATGGCAGGGACGTGGGATGCAGTGTGGGTGTCGACGGGGGCACCGAGTGCAGCAAAATTCGGAGCAAGACCAAGCTCCGCGCCAGTTCCAGATCGCGCGCTGGACTGCGAGACGGACAAACTTACAAGCGCAGCATCCGTCGCATCTTCCTCAGTTTCGTTTGGAAGGTCGCGGGATTGTTGACCTGTCAGAGTATTGGCAAAATATATCTGGGTTCCGGGTAGTCTGTCGAGTTATGTACATAAAGGAGAGGAAACCGACCTGTCCATCTTGGGCGACTTGCGGGACCCAGAAGTCCGTGATCCGGTTCTGTTCCTTCTGTTGTTTGTGGAGCGGGATGGGTGGGAGACCTCGAACGCTTCTGCGCACAGGATTTGAAGGAGTGCGCGGTTGTGGGGGAGACCAGCTCGCCATGGAAAACGAAATTTCTGGTCAATGGTCGGTATTACAGTCTCCCGTCGTCAAAACCATCGACTGTGACAACTGCGAGTCGACCGTCGATAGGTAAGCCCGGCTCCTCACCGCCTTAAGTGGCCAATATTGAGGCTATGAATTGTTGATGATGCATTCAAGAGTCAAAGAATGGAAGTTGTCGCCCACGCCCCCCTGTGATGTCATTGGGGGGAGGAATCGCCCTCTGTATTTCTCTCTCTCTCACTCTCTCTCTCCTGACGTTCATCATGTTTAAAGTAAAGGTATGGGTTTGTCCTGCGCAGACAAGATGTTGTAATAATACTGCACCACAGGTCACAGGAATTGCCCCAACCACGTCAAAGGACACCCTTCACGAGTTCTTTAGGTGCGGGACTTGCATCTCTTCCCTTGCACGTTCTTACGTGATGCATCAGTTTCTGCGGGAAGTAAGTATGCAAGTATATTGTGGTTCTGCTGTCTCATATATCTCAGGATCGAGAGCATCGACATCGACCTCAAAGAAGATAAACAAAAGTCGGCAGTTATCACATTCGAGAAATCTTCTGCAGCCAATACTGCACTCATGGTATGTTCAGGTCCTCGATCGACTTTAGGCTTTGACTCATATCGGTCAGCTTGACGGTGGTGCTCTTGATGGAGCCACTCTTCATGTTTCGTCTGACACACCACACACCGATCCTGCCGAATCGCAGGAGCATCACGGTGCACCACCTCACATCGAGCAGTCCGATAAACCTAGGGCTGGAAGTCAGTTCGCAATCCCACAATACTGGGTACCATCTAATTATATTTCCAGTTGCTGCCGAGTACCTGGCCAAGGGATATCAGCTCTCTGATCACATACTCCAGCGGGCTATTGAAATTGATAGTAAGTTTCCAGAGTCTAGGAACAGGCAGCAGAGTTGGTGACCCTCCGCAGACAAACAGGGTATCTCCAACAAGTTTGTGTCTTACATTCAGGGCCTGGATACATCAATCGGGCAGCGTGCATTAGGACCTGATCAAACTATATCTGGAAAGGTTCAATCTACCTTCTACCAAGCCCGCGACAGAGCCAAGAGTATGGACGAACAAAAGGGTATTTCTAAAGTTGCACACGAGGTATGCTACGTTGACGTGCACAGCTGCATTTTCTGATTTGTGGTCATTCGCCATTAGTACTATTCAAGGGCTCTTGCATCGCCCATGGGCAAGAAGGTTCTCTCCTTCTACACCAACACATCCAAGCAGGTCTTTGACATCCATGACGAGGCTCGTCGCATTGTCGAGCACAAAAAGACCTCTGCTACACCCAAGCCGGCTACTCCCCCGCCCACCGCGCGCTCTGATGCGGCCGCTTCTGGTGGTTTGGGGGCACAGCCAGAAACTATTACTCACGCTGCCCCCCCTGCTGTATGATGGATGCAAAGTTCGTGATTGTGATTGAATAGTGTATACTGTACGAATATCGGAGTTAGAAATGAAACATATCACAAGTACTCTCTGCCAGGGTCCAACACGTTCAAATGTCACCCGTTGCTCGTTGCTTTCACTGGTGGTTGTCAAAAAATGGTCCCCCGTAGTATCAGAAAATCCAGTCCCAAAATCAACGGGACAGGATGATCGTCACCGTGACAACGTCGTTTGATCTCACAGCTTCGACCCTGCTCTCTGTCTTGAAGAGCCAAAGCATCAGCCAATATCCACCATAGGAGTGACTCATCTGCATCCGTCCACTAGCCTATCTGTACGTCACTCGCGACTCCTCGTAGTAACATAGTATGATCATATCAGTGGCATTTCATGTTTCCCATCACAGCGTGTGATTGGCGTGCAACCATGCCTTGATACTAGGTGGACATGACGGACGGGTACACACTATGCATGTGAGTATCAATCAGGACCCGTTCGGAGGTGCAGGGTTTTGAGGCTTTGAAAGTGAAGTACGCCACGCGTCAATGCAGGATGCAATCGAAATAAGGGAGTATGACGACCCCTCAGGGGTTCACTTTGGAAGCTATCCAGAACCTTACGCTTGAGGCGCGGCCACATTTATGTAACTTATGTAAGGTCAACCGAGCATTCAAAATTACCGCTACGACTCAATCAGTAAAACAGCCTGGCTGTGGGGAGCTGTACAGTGCTGTACAGCTCTGGATAGCTCTCCCAGCTCTCCCAGTGAGTGTGCCAGTTTGCTGATTCGGAGGCAATTGTATGCAACAGAACAAACACAGAGATCACTGTAGACCGAGGTGGCGCATGAGCAGTTCTTGGTTGGTCTAGTCCAGGGGGACGGCAAGTCGAAATGGCTGGCTTGCAGGTTAGACTTTATGCAGACCACGTCTTGTTGAGCATGGGAGTGCCGAAACGCTTGCGAACGAGTGCACAGCGCCGCATGCTGTTCTGGTACGCAGCAGGTAGAGCCCCTCACTATCTGTTCGTTGTGACTCTGAGAATACTTACTGATCCCGATGGTTCTTCTAACCAGTTAGTCCTCATTGGTGCAGCAGTTAGGGGAAGTGCCCGAACAATTCGGCCGAGTCCCGCTCGCATTCGGCCGAAGTGAGATATGTGTGGTATGGACTACACACCGGGGATTTCAAGATTTTCCAGCTGTTTATAGTGCATTGAAAATGACAAAGGATAGTTTTAAATTTTACTTTCACATTTTACTTGCATTAAAATTTAAAATTATTGCTGTGATTCAAATTTTACTGCCATTAAAATCTCAAACTACTGTTATAATTCAAATTTTAAGGGCATTAAAATGTGAAAGTAAAATTTAAATTATCATTTGTCATTTTCAATGCACTATAAATGGCCGGAAAATCTTGAAATCCCCGGTGTGCTAGTGTTGCCGCAGAGGTGAGGTGAGGCGAACCGAAGTGGCAGTTCGGTGCCACTTCGAATCGTCGAACTTGAACGAAGTGAGGTGGAACGAGGTCGGCAATTATCTCAGCCAATCAGAGCATCGCGCTTACCAGTAAGACTATGCAACAGGATTACTCAAGGATTACTAGTAAAAACTTAGTCCCACAATACATTGTATATGTTTGTACAAGTCGCGAGTGCCATTACTAAGCTTGCAAACTGCTGCAATAATTTGGTCAGTTCGAAAGAGTTCGATCTGCCAGCAGTCCGAAGTTTGTTTTGACTTCGAATTTTCGAACTGTGGTCGAACTATTCAAATTTCGAACCGAACCGAAGTCACCTCCGAAGTCACCTCACCTCGGCGGCAACACTAGTATGGACCATGGTAAGTTCTAGCCGCAACAAACGAATGTCTGTGCATGGAAGGAGGACACGTTTTTACTCGAGTCATAACACGAGTTATTGATTCGGCCGAGGGTCCGTTGAGCCGACACCCTTGGATGTTGCTCTGTATAAAGGTCTTTTGGTATTCATGAATCAGAGTTACAGCCCCAGAAGATCGAACGATTATTGCTGCGATAACGACTGCTCGCCCGACCAGCTGGATGGACTATTCCGCGGATAATTACAACAGGATAGCATCGTTTGTCTACTCAGATGAGTGCACGGCGCCGATTCTGAAGTGGCTGAACCCCAGTCAGGGACAACGTATCATCGACATTGGCTGCGGCAGCGGCGAGCTGACAGTCAAACTCCAAGATGCCGTCGGCGCAGACGGTTTCGTGCTTGGTGTGGATTACAATCAAGACATGGTCTGTCTTATTCATCTGTAGAGGAAGCCAAGCTAACGCTTCGTGCAGTTAGCGAAGGCGGCTCAGAACGGATTGAAAAATTCGTTCCTCTGTGATATCCAGGATATGAAGATACCGGCAAATTTGTGCGGAGAAAATCTGTTTGATGCCGTGTTCAGCAATGCGACTTTGCATTGGTGCAAGCGTGATCCGTCTGGAGTGCTAGAAGGCATCAAACAAGTGTTGAAAGACAGGGGTCGATTCGTCTGTGAGATGGGTGGACACCTCAACTGCGTGGGTATGACGAGTCTCTCTTCTTACATGCCACAGAGGGGCTAACTTCGTCTCAGGTGTACGCACTTGCTTGTACCATGTGGTCAGGAAATGCGGCGTAGACCCGGAGAGTATAGATCCTTGGTACTTCCCTTCAGTCGAAGAATATCGCAAGGTCAGTCAATGGCATGGTCGCCATTATTCATCCTTACAGTTGTCGCCAGCTTCTCGAGAACGCTGGTTTCCGAGTGGACACCATATCCTTAGTTCCAAGGATAACAATGCTCAAGGAAGGCGGCCTGCGCGATTGGCTACAGCTCTTTGCTCGCGACACTTTCCTGAAAACCTTTGACGACGAGGGGGCTGCGGACATCATGGACGAGGCTGTGCGAATGTGTGGAGTGGATTGTCAAGATAAAGACGGAAATTGGTCGATGATGTATGTGCGGTTAAGATTTTCTGCGACTCTTGTCAGGGCCTGAGATCCGAGAGGGCGCAATGGCTCCATAAAGTTGTAAGGGGTAAATGATGATTTCGGGCGTCTTTTCGCAATTGAACTCAAATCAATGAATCCATATCTTGCACACAACACAACCCTGGTGAGAATGCCAAGCACTTTTCGAGGACTAGCCGGTTGAAATCCAGTCTTACCATCCGACAATCATTTTCTTGTCAAAGAAAACGGATGCAATCTCCTTTCGGGCCATCGGTGAGAATGCCACCTGCGTGATATCAGCACAGAGGAAGGAGTTCGGTCCAAACAACGGCAAATTGTGTTCCACTTGGACCCACATTCATAGCGCGGTCACGTGAACAAATCTAGTTGGCTGCAAGTTGAAGAGAGCCAACTCAGGCTCAAGAATAGTTCGATGGCAACGGAAGCACCAGAAAGTGCGCGGCCAGCATGGCAGACGGACGACCTCGAAGAAGAGTGGGTGGAAGAAGACGAGGCATCGTTCGGGACCCAATCCATCTCACTCACTGCACCCTTGCCTGGGTTCCTGCATACCCCGAGCACAGACAGAGATGAGTCTGCGACTTCGCCTTCGAGCCCTGTTGCAGGTGGCACATTCTTGATCAGGGATGACTTGCCAATGGCGCTCCTTCCTACTACACCAGGCCGAGCCAAAGACGGAATCAAGGACTTCTTCTCTCCCCTCCCACTGGAGAAGATGTTTGAGCCTCCCTCACCCCCACCCCCTAAGCCCGCCACTTTCGCATTCAGCTCTGCCCCGGCCATTCCTTCTCGTTTATCGCAAGCGTTCACGCCCGATGACAGCCAGTCGGAGGCTGAGACAGCTGCACAAAGCGAGCCAGCCGAGCGCGACAAGCTCAAGCCGACACTACCTTCAGATTTGCTCGCACCTCCCTCCTCCGCGCTGGGAACGAGTAAACCAGGTTCCGAGTACCAGTTCACATTTTCCGCTCCCCGTCACAGCTCCATGTTCCCTCAGGCACAGAGCACACCAGGTCAATGTAAGACCATGGCGAACCCTCCTGCCACCGATCCGCGGTTGCGATTGTTCCAACTGCAGTATGACACATTCACGCGTGAACACCTCTCTGCTATGGTAGATTCCATCGCCGTGAACACACCCTCCGGCGGAAACTCGGAAGGAAACTCTCCGTCCAGTCTCATCCACTGTGCTCTCTCCAAGAATCAGCAAACACCAACTTCCGACGACACTCCGATACGAAGCGTAAAACGGGTGAAACTCAGCCCGCCCACCGCATTTTATGGTGAGGGTGATGGGGAGGGTGCAAGTATTGCGCGGCCGAGATTGCCGAGAGTCGACTACGTTGGCGAATCGCGATCCCTCATGCATCAGATAAAACAAGCCAGAGACTTTTCTACGATATCGACGACCGTCACAAACCAGTCGCCGGCAAGTCAGCCGCCACAGAAATCTCGATCGACGAATTCCACACCAACCCCTCCGCTGACTACGAGTGGTAAGTCCTTCCTACAACAAGTTATTCGAGATTAACACCCATGGCCAGATGACGCTGCCGCTGGGTGCTTGTTGGTGCCACCTACAAATGTGGACCATGGACTGCGTAGCAGTGGTTCGTCACCGACGATGACGACGCACAGCGCTCACTCATCGCTTGCTATCCGACAACAAGCCGAGGCATTTATGCAACAGATCAAGAACGACATGAAGGGATCAAAACGGCTGTTCTCTAGTGATACAGAGGTCTCTCCATACTCCCACATGGAGGGTGGTGCGGAATCTGTGGCCGACAAGTCTCACCACAGCCTCTGGACAGCGGCTTCCCTCGACAAAGAGCATGGTACTCGAAAAAAGTCACCTATACTCGGATCACCTCGCCGACCGACCACTTCACCGAGACATCAACAAAGTCCTCGGAAGTACAGTCGCTGTGTGTCCGCAGAACAGGACCGGAGTTTCATTCAGGAGATATCCAACATGTCGATCGAGGCGCCATGGCAGACAGAGACGCACTCCTCTATAGCAGGGGCGATAGCATCCAACCACGTACACAATAACGTACCAGACATCAAGGTCACAGCATCCACGTTTGTGGCTACGACTGTGCATCTTTCCCCACCCCGAGGCCAGATCCCCCGCTCGTACTCCGCTGCTTCCCTGCGGAGTAACGATGACCTGAACCGGTTCGTGTCCACAAGTACAGCGTCAGGAACGATGGTCACCGCGAGCAGCGCGCCATCGTTCATCAAGCACGCCGGCCCGGTCCACATCACGCACATCACACCATCGGATGTGCCATCGTTGCCGCAGCGGATTGGCAGGATGGTATATGACAAAGAGCAGATGAGGTGGATGAGGGCTTCCTCGCATGCAGCAGTGTCGGAGGCAGCCGACCACAGAGATCAAACGGTCGGTACCGATGGAGAGAGCGAGGATCCTTTCAAGGATATCGATAGCCTGCGGGAGGACGACTCCGGAAGTGCACATTATGGTGGAGAGGGCGCTCTGGAGGATCATCGCGCCATTCCAGAGGGTGATGGAGAAGAGGACGATGGGTACGATTCTGCAATGCCAGTTGAAATGAGCCGAATAGAAGAGGTGGAAGAGGATGAAACGAATGATCAAGAGGAGGTCGACCTCACCTCGTTCACTTTTGATGGCCCATCGGTCGCTGCCATTCGTGTAGTCCCCTCAGAAGATGAAGATGAGACCTTTGACTCAGAGTTGGATATCCAGGATGGAGGGCCCACAGATGTAGAGGACAGACCCACACAACCCTTGTTCGACTCAGAGGATGATCTGTCGCATAATTCGCCAGTGTCGCCTCAAAGACCGTTCCCGACTATGGGGGCGGACCCAACAATGGAGGCGACACCGGTTGCAGCCACTCGTAAGCCGCTGTCATTGTCAACACCGCTACCTCCGCGATCGGCACTCAAGAGTACGAGCGCCACGCCCGCATCTGCAATGAAAGATCCCAGCCGCGACAAGTTCCGCACTCCAGCGCAAAGGATAGGACATCGGCGGTCTGTGAGCTTCTCGGATGGTAAGCGCGATGGACCGATACGAGGCCTGAGCACCAAGCTGCACGAGAGCGACGACGATCTCAGGACAAGTTTCACTGGCACCACTACCACCACATCATCATTGGATCCTTCCCAGTCTTCTGGCTGTTTACCGTCTGCGAGATCGAAACGACTGGCAGAGATGATGCTGAGACTTGAGATTACAGGTAGGTCCCGCGTGTCCTGCAAGTACATTGACACGATTGGTTCACTGATAACAGAAGACCACTCAGATTCACCTACGAGGTCCTCGACGTCAGGCAGGTCTCAGCTCCAACCCTTGGGAAACCGACGCCCAAGCAGTCAGATGGCCGTCGTGGACTCGAGTGGAACAACCCGACGTCTTTTCTCCACGTCGCAAAGAAGCACCTTCACAGAGCAAGATAGCCGTATGAATGCTACGTTCTTGACTGAGTGTTCTTTTGGCCTTGCGCATGATAAGCTCGTCCAAGTGATTACTGACGTACAGCCTTTTGAGCCGTATTGGGAGGAGCTGAGCAGCATCGACCTGTCACGGCGGTCGCTGGAGAGCGTGGCGAGGCTGAAGGAGTTTATGCCGAGACTGGATTCCCTGGCGTTGTAAGTGTTCTGGACACGTGTACAGCGATCTACCGTCGGCTGATGTCGAACGCTGACAGAAATTCGAATCGGCTGTCGTGGTTGAGTGGCGTGCCCGGGTCCGTGCGGACACTCTCCGTCGCCTCGAACCTGTAGGTGGAATTGGTCGTTCTCGGACTCATCATTGACTGTCGCATCTCCCCCCACCGAAGTTTGACAGCCGTCACGTCGTTCAGCCACTTACTGAATATCGAGAATCTGGACATCAGCCATAACGACATCGACTCGCTGACGCGTAAGTGGGATTCGATTATAGGGTGGGGTGTGGCTGACAGAAGGGACCGCAAAAAAGAATTGCAGTGTCTCAGGCACCTTAGAGAGCTCCGAGCGGACGGCAACAAAATTACGAGCCTGGATGGGCTGCAGAAATTGGAGGGGCTGACGAAGCTGAGCGTTCAGGGCAATCTAATTCGAGAAGTGGACCTGAGTCTGTATCGCTGGTGAGGACGTTTTCCATCAGATTCCTTGACCCCCTTTTTTTGTGGATTCTCATCGTTGCTGATCGGACACCAAAACATTGGGCGAGTGCAGGGCCAAGCTGGAAATGCTGAATCTGAGTCAGAATCGGGTGATCCAGATGTGTGGACTGGCTTCGAGCTTGCCTGGATTAATTGCCTTGAACATCGGTATGTGATGCTGAATGCGTTCCTGGAATGGTAATGATGACGGTCATTGGATGTGGTTTCGAACGACTTCGTACTACCCCCGCCTTACGTGCTGGGTAGATGGAAATGCACTGGAACAAATAGAACCAGGAGGAGCTATGCCAAGGCTGCGCATATTACGCGCGAGCAATAATCGATTGCAAACCTTGAATGCGGCGCCTTTCGGGAACGTGCGCACGCTATATGCGGACAATAACTTCCTTGGAGGTCTCGTAAAGGGAGAACGCTTGGGAAAAGTGGAGAACCTTAGCATGCGAAACCAGAGCTGTCGTGACTTGTAAGTTTGGTTGTTTTCCTGTTTCCCATTGCGGTGAGGTGGGCGGCGCCTCCTGTGCCGTCATTTGGCAGCCCATGTTGACGTGAAGACTGACGGAATCTTTCATCATGCGTACCTGACCCCCCCTTTTTTTGATGGCTATGGACAACTGGTGTGCGGGTTTTTGATATGCCGCGATAATGATGACGATCTGCAGTCATCTCCCCACTCGGCAGTTCCGGGACGTGAAGCGGCTGTATCTCTCTGGTGGGTTAGCGTGCTTGGGGCTGTGGTGAGAGAGAGACTAACGGCGTCGCCGCGTTCACTAGGCAACAAGCTCAGGAGTGATTTCATCGACGAGCCGTGTTACAATCTGATCTATCTCGAGGTGGCTGCGTGTCGACTCACGGGGCTGCCCAAGGATCTCGGACGACTGGTACCTAATCTACGGGTGCTGAACCTCAACTACAATTTTTTGGAGGACGTTACCGCGCTGGAAGGTCTTACGAGGATGAAGAAGCTAAGCATGATAGGGTCTCGCTTAAGGGGCACGAAACCGCTGATCCGAGTGCTTCAGCGGATGCCAGAAGTGGAAATGGTGGATGTAAGGTGAATACACCGCCATCTTCTGGTGTTTGGGTTCATAGATACGGGGAAAGGACACATCCTGACTTGCCTGATTCGGATACATTTCGGCACTTTCCATTTCGGATGGATCCAGTGCCCAAACTTTGTTTTTGTTTTGTTTTTTGCTGCCATAATGGGTATTTCTTGTTACTGACTTTACATGTAGGATGAATCCCTGCACACTGGGCTGGTATCTACCTCTTTTGGTGCGTGATGTGCCTGGTGCGCTCCAACCATCTGAGAACGGCGACGAACACGAGCTGGGGCAAGGGTGCGGGTGGCAAGAGCTGGATGCCAAGTTCCGAGGAAACCTGCCGGATGATGTCTACGTGGGCCGGCTGGGGTATCGGGGGCTTGTGATGGGGGCTTGTCCTCGGATGCGGATGTTGGACGGGGTTGAGGTGACGGAGAAGGAGCGGACGAAGGCTAATCACCTATTGCAAGGGATCCTGAGCAAGCAGGCAAAGACGATCAAGGGCAACGGGAAGTCAGGGTCGGGAGGCAATAGTGCGGGTGGCGGTGGTTCGTAGTACGGTCGCGGCATCACATCATGGGAGCTGGTGATGATGCCGTGGGCCTTTGATCTAGTACTTGCGCATATGTTTGTTGTGGTAGGTTGAGTTACGACGGCGGAGTGGCGTTTCGGGATGGGATTGGGCTGAGACTATTGGGCCAGGGCAATCTGCGTCGTCAACGTTGTCCATTAAAGCGCTATAGGGGACACTCGGAGGGAACGAGGCTGTGAAGGGGACTGGCCGTGGGAAAGCTGTGCCTGAATCGAGAAGAGGGCAGACAAAAGGAAACTGTGGAGCGCTGCAGAGGGGAAGGGTCCTCGAGGCCCAGTAATATCACACGCAGGGGTGCAATATGTCTAATTCGAGGGGTCCCTGTGATTCGCGAGGGGGGTTACACCCCGGCACCGATGGTCCAGAGCAGCGAGAGGCTCGCAAGGCCTCCCTCTCAGCAGCTGCTCGTCGTCGTCGTCGTGCCTTGCGATGCGGGACGGGACCGAACGGGATCAGGGATCAGGGTGCGCCGTGATCTGATTGGACGATGCTTCGATAGTAAATTGCACCAAATTATTACATATTTTATTTTGAAATAGTGTGGTTTGTTTGGCACTCCGCAGGGATGGCAGCGATTTTCGGTGATTCGGGCTTCCCGAAGAGGATAATAAATTTGCTCTTATTCGCGCCCGGCCATCCCTGCTGAGATTAAAGAGAGATATGTCCGGTAAACGTTAAAGCTTCCCAGGAATCAACTAATCGTCGTGCCTTGACACAGGCGATCCCACTCGCCGCATCGCGATACATACATACTCGACTCGGACAACACGGCATTCCCTCTCATCTCGCTTGCCCGTCCATAAAACCCCCCTCCCCGTTTTGGGCCCAGAGTCTCTGCCCTTCCTCCCCCCCCCCGCTCAAATGATCGAGCAAAAGCCCTCCCTCCTCATCAGCTCCTACAACGTCGCCCAGCTCGAGTTCTCCCTGTGAGTGCCCCATCCACCTTCGCCTCCTCCCTCGAGTACGTATGTATCCCCCATGCGAGGTCTGATTGCATAAGCCGCTGTCATGCCATGTCAATCTCTCCCATCCGTTCCATCACAGCCCACCCTCCGCATCCTACTTACGCTAGTACTCTCTCCTCCAGCATCGATCCAAAGTCTGACCAGCTCCCCATCTCGGACAATTTGTCAAATTGCGCCTCCCCGGCCATCATGTGGGTCTCCCGTGCCTCGCCAACTCCGCGACAGTGTTGACTCTTTTTTTCCCCTTCTTTACAGTCCTGACGCAGACATCGACCACCTCCCAAGACGAATGTCCACATCCACCGCCTCAGTCCCAGACACCGAATCAAGCATTGCCTCTCGTCCGGACAAGGGCTCACCTTCGTCCTCTCCACAGCCCGTCTCCTCAGACCATCAGCATTCCTGGAGCTTCCACCCCCCCGCACCGCCATCAGACGATAAATCCCCAGACCCTGCCCTCGACAATAACAAGGTCCAACTCCCCTCCATATTCACCACCTTCGAGGACCCCTTCCGAAACGAAATCCGCCGTGCCTCCCTTCCCGGCCTCTCCTCCGACTCCCCCAATACCCGCTACAGACCATCCCCATATCCCCATCCTAGCGCTCGTAGATCCCACATACCTATTAGCCAATCTAATCTAGGGTCCTATCACTTTCCATCGCCACTCGGTGCCCAAGACACCCTCGGTGATAAATCAGCTGCACGTCCCAGACTTGACACCCACCTCAGTCACTCCTACGGTGAGACCTCCCCATACCCCGCCACCTCTCTTTCCGGCTCTACTCCCTCCAGCACTCAACTCTCTTCGTCCACCTTCACCTCCCCTCTAACCCCTGATCTACGCCCTCATCCCGCGACCACCTCCCCATACATCGAAGGCGACGGCTGGGCCAATTCCCCTTCGGCAATCGTCCGACCAACCCCATCTCCGGACCAGCCACCTCTCAAATACGACGATACCATGCGGCACTCGTCCTTCAGTGGTCCCCTGGGTCAACCCCATATGTATGCTAACACAGACCGCCTCTCCGCCCAGCAGGACAGGCGACTATACCCCACGCACAAGTCTGACGATTGGCCCTTTTCTAATCATCAAGAATTTGTTTTGCCTCCTGGGAACCCTTCTTATAATTCATCCTCCAGCCCCCTCTCGACTGCTCAGCAGCCCCCCGCCCCCACTAATACGTCCGCACCTGTCCAGGCCTCCTCTTCCTCCCCTACGCGCTCGCCCCAGCAGCCCCCTGCGCCATCTACCCTCGTTGATCGTCCAACCAGGAAGCGAGGCAAATTGCCCAAGGAAACCACAGATTACCTCAAAGCGTGGTTGCACCGTCACTCCGATCATCCATACCCCAGCGAGGAGGAGAAGAAACAGCTCTGCCACGCTACCGGTCTCAGCATGAGCCAAGTTTCTAACTGGATGATCAACGTGCGTCCCATTAATCGTTTACTGTACAGTATCTGATACACATGCTACCATAAACAGGCTCGCCGACGCATCCTCGCCCCAGCGCACAAAGCCGCCCAGGCCCCAACGACGTCCGCGCCGTACCCCCCACAGGGGCGGACTGTGCCGCCCAGCACAACCCTCGACCCCCTTGCTCGCAGGGCATCTATGCCAGCAGAAAGCCTCCAGTTATACCATCCCATGTCTCTCCAGTCCGTCGGCGCTGGGGTCACCGGGCACGCCGTGAATACCTCCGACTACGCGGGATCCAGCCGCCACTTGTTAGGCTCTATGCCCGAGCGTGCCTCGCACCAGTACAGTGGAGCGAGCGGCTTAGATTTCGGTACTGCTGGCGGAAGGCTTGGGATGGGCTACGGCGGAGGCAGTGGCGGACACAGCCACCATTCTGGGGGAGGCAGCAGCCCGTACCTATCCATGTCTGCCCCCGCATCCCTGTCTGCTAACCACTCGTTCGGTTCACACAGCCTGAACGGTGCAGGGGCGGGAGGCGGTGGGGCTGGTGGCCACCACGGCTCAGCGCTATACTCATCATCACACCATCATTCGCAGCAGGCGCATGCGCCGCCGCCGCCACTGCACCAACCACACCACCCCTCGCAACCACAGCACCCGCATCACCAGCCCCATCCGTCGTCGCTTCCACCCGCCTACCTCCCCAACCCGTCGCAGGGCTCCGACAGCCGACTGGCTTCGGTAGACCCAGGGCCGCACGCTCATGGGTACTACGGCGAGTCATAGGGGGTGGCTGGTTCACCTTGGCATAAGCCAAGGGATGGTGAGGTTGGCTGTGATGGAAACATTTTTTTTTCCTCTCTCCTCGCAGTTGACCGTACCCTCCTTGCCGAGCGGTTGTCCTGACAGCCGCATCCGCTTTCGTGTTGCCCTCTGCCTCGGGGGATCCAGATGGAAATCGCGTGGGGACTAGGATGGACATTCTAGGATCAGATTACCACGACACGAGGGGCTGTGGATGGGCCAAGGGCGCCGTATGGGGTGTGTTATTTTTACAAATGGGAACGGGTTGCAGCGAGGGACTTTAATTCTTTTTTTTTTTTCTTTATTTTTTCTTCTTTCGTTTTGGAAGATGTACTGACCGGGCCTCGCCTTCGTGCGACCTGAGGCTTTATCGAGAAAACAAACCACCTGGCAGATAGCAACTGTAATCGTTATAAACTAGTCATTATACCTTTATATTCGCTGGACGCTCTTTTGTTTGCTCTTTTCGTTCGTTGGTCCAGTGGCTTAACAACTGGTATGAAACCCCTGTAGAGAATATCTGTTTTTGAGCAAGCCTCTTTGACTGCCTGTGTGCACTGTGCACTGCCAGTAAATGTGATAAGTTATTCTAGTGGAAGCATATGGCACCCACAATCACTATTTAGTCCAAGCTTGCTAGTTAGTGTGCCACATGAAGAATGCTGGTTTACGAGATGGGAGTCCCACGGTCAGGGGGTAAAGACAATATATGTATGTACGTGCACAAGGAACTGCATTGTGACATGTATGGATGCACAGTTGTGATATTTCTAAACGATGTGGTATGGAGGCGGGCCCTGGCGGCGACGACTCGCGAGTGCATGGGTGGGTCGGAACGGTCTGAAATGCCGAACGATGCGGGTGCAGTGGCCTTAGTCCGTGACTGGCTTGTTTCGCATTTGTTGACAAGCTTCTTACTATTTTTGGGATATGAGAAATTGCTGACCCGGCGCTTCCTTGGGCTACTGGTGAGTATGTGTGACGCTTCACAGCAAAAGGTCGTGCTCCGTGGTTTTTTTTTTCCTTTGGTACGTAGCAGCCCCGCCGATCGTTTGCATGTATATTTCAAAAAATCGAGCGACGAGGCTCTCGAATTATGAAAATATTTTGACTTTTTTCTTCTTTCAAATGTGGGCCGTTGGACAAATGTACTCGATCGATCTGTCGGAATACGGCCCAATTTCTTGCCTGGAAATTCTCGGATATGAGCTAAAGCTCGAGATCGTTTTGATCAGTGGCAGAACGTTAATTCATGGCTGCTGTGGGATAAAGTTTGTACCTCGTTCTAACCTGAGTCGACCACTTGAGTCGACCAGCGGTAAGTAGGTTGGTACTGGGCATCCGTGACCGCCCAGTTACGAGGCACCAACGATCCTTGATAGGGCACTAGTAATGGCGACGTTGTAAATACCAGACAAATCATTTTTTACTACGCCTTGAAAGCCCAAAGCATTACCGATTTGGGGATTTCGGACCTGAGGCCTGATTCACCTTCCCTTCCGCATAATTTTTTTTTTTACAAAGGACCTAGGTTAGCTCGATATTTTTTAGACCGTTTTCTCACCTGGACTTCTGATTCTGATGGGAATCCCTTTGGAAATTTTTCACGCAGGAGATCGCCCTGGACGACGCCGATCTTTTTACCCTTTCTGAATGCCTTGGTGGCTGGCTACATATCTTGACTGCAATGAAAAAAGTGGGGCAGCCCTGAGCCGATCATGGTGCCAGCCCTGCCGCAATCATACTGAGGCCGTGTACGCACCCAGGGTTGATGAATTGGCAAGTAGTTGACCGGAACCCGACGAAGAGCTCGCTATTAGACTCTTCACAGTGCTTTGGATTTGAGAACAGACTTACGCTCGACCTGAGTCATGTACGAGTTCGACGAATGCAAGCCAGCACTAATAATACGGTTTTTCGATCACGAGCTTGCTACGATGATGCGATGGTAAGATGTTATGCAGCCCACTTATTTCCTCACATGCCATTCGACGAATAAAGGGCTCGGCAAGCCTCTTTTAGTTAAACTGGTCTGGAGATTCTTAGCTTCGCACTGACTTGATGCTTCCATTTACGGACGCTCTCCATTGTGATTGGATATCCGCTCGATCGATCGACTTACGGGCCAATCATGGACGTGCCGATGTTATCGCACGTTTTTGTGTCCCTTTGTCATCATATTGCGCGTGATATGAGACTTGCTCACGGAATGGCTTGACTTGCACCCATGAAATGACATGGTTCAGAACGACTCTAGTGGTGACAGCTAACTGCAAAAGTCGATGCCGTTCCACCCACTCCAGTGTACTGGGACCATGACGAGAAAATGCGGTGCTCTGGTTTAGCCATGGAAGCGCGCGACCGTAATTCGTTCGCACTGTCCAGAATTCAAGATCATATGGTACTATGTGATCACTTGGAATAGCAGACCCCAAGCGAAAAGGTATTTTGAGGTCGAAGACCAGTTTGCACCTGAAACAAATCACTTGAAGTTCTATTGCACCAAAGGCATTGTGAATATTTCTTCCAGGGAATTGTTGGCCGCAATATTTACCTCGATAGGAAGTGGGAAACCGGGGTAATGGCGAACTAGAACTCAAGGAAGCATGCTGTGAATTCCTAATCTGATTAATTACTCACTGGTATGTACCAGGTCTCAGTTGGGCAATGCTCATAAGTGTGCCGTATTACTTATCGTAGGGCGTTCAAGTACACCCAATGGACAAGGTTGCGCACACCATGGCTACGTTTTGGACCCAAAGTGTTTCCATCAAGCACCATGGGAGTCGGGGATGTAAGGAATGGGACAGGGATCACGGCCATCATCTACCAGGCTCGATCGACCCAATCCACTGGAAGATCGCGATGTTCAGATTTGAAACCACTGTATGGTAATTTACAAGACCCTTCGAGGTTGTTTCTGGTAAAAACCCCTTCCTCGGATAAGTTCAACGTGATTGCCGGTGGGTATAAGTTTGCCCACCCTCAAATGTATGACCGCAAACCCTTTAGTACTAGCATCATTATGGATTCATTTGAGCAGTGTGCCTCGGACACCGGAACCGCATGCCGGAGACGCCAGTGAACTCTTTCTCCATGGTGCTTTCGATATCATTCATATGTTAGAGTGAGAGCTTGAGGCATTTCCTTTTCTCTTCAGGGGGCCTGTCAGTCTTTCCAGCACCTGTTAATACCTGTCAGTCACGTCCAAAGTGATTACGCTAAATGCGCGTCACCTCGTCCATAAACTGCAGTCTCTCACAGTCCTGATCCCTGAGTAGGGGTGTTTCAAAACCATATCCGACATCGTCGACCTGATATTTACACAACTGACGCACCTCCAAGAGATCAGGGTTGTTTGACACCTCTCGAAACAGTTAAACAGCGGTGTCAAGTTGCTGCGGCACCGTCGCGTTGACTACCCGTGCCTGGCACAGAGTATCCACTGGTCGCTTATCACAGGGGCTCTGTGTATAGGATAGTGGTCTCCGGGTAGGTGGTTGCTGAGCTCGAAGTAGGAACCCTCGATGTGATCTTTATGACGCACCATTATGGCACTCGCACGCCGCTGCCAAGGACCCATATCTGCTGACCGTGTCCGTCCACAGTGCACCGTCGCCATCATGTGGTGTGCTATGGTGTGATTTTCTGGACGAGCTGTGGCCAGATATGGTTGCACGAGAACTTTGCACGAGCCAAGTTGAACTTAAGGTCGGGCCTACGTGCCATATCTTGCTCTGTTCCCGTCGACTGCCGATCTCAGTTCAACCATATGCTTACAATGATGGTTGGCGCGTGACTCGCTGCTGTAAGGCTGTAAGCACCCAAGCTTACTACGGTTGGATTATAAGCTTTCGCACTGTCTACAGGGTACTGAGGACCAATCCCTTGGTGCTTTCGCTTTCCGCGTAATCAGATAGTCTCACCTGCTTCCAGTCACTTGGCCCACGCTCGGAGTTAGATGCCATTATCGATTATCCATTGTATAGTGCTTACCAGAATAGATTCGGAACATACTTGATGTTTTCCCGATTATCGGGTGCAGGACCCATCGTACGAGCCGGAGGGCCCGCATCTGCGAGCATTCGGAATTCAAACCCTATTCGGTGCCCGCACATCGTCCGTCACCGACAATGACCAATGGTCAAATCAAGAATATCCGAAGGGCCGCGTTTTCAACGTGGGCACGAGCCTCTTCTTGCTTGGACTGGCAACTCTGACAGTTCCTGTTAAGTATGTTTTTATCATATCAACCGCAGAAGACAGGCGGCGCTGGTTCATCACGAGCCAGCCTTCGCCAACCTCATACGCTGTGCACATCATATCGTAAGTATTCCATTGTGGCCACCAGACACTCATCTCCGCGGATGACTCGGACGAGCATGTCCGGATCCCCCCCCCGTCTGCCCACTTATGCCGATAACTCCTCAAGAACCGCGGAGCATTTATACGAGCATGGCGGTGAAGAAATACCTGGGAAAATGGATATTTGCGAACACGCTTCACTGGAAACCAATCTTGAGCTCAGCAATTCAATAAATATCGAAACGTAATGACCCGGCTTTGCACGTGCGAAGTTGGTGAGTACGCAGGATGAATGCAAGGCCGACGGAGATAGATAAGCAGACAACGAAATCGTCCAAATCACTCGGCATTCTAGCACACTCGTCACCAGAATCAGCTAGTCCCGTTTCACGGCAAATGCGCATGCAATGCAACCTAAATCGAATGTGACATCAGGGACGAGGAACAAAGATGCTGGGAGTTTGAGACTGGTGACCCCAACTCATTGCCTTATCACCGAAACCCGTAGATGCCTTCCCCTTAATACTACCATTTCCCTCTATCCCTGAACTTTCCTCAAAGATGATCGCCCTCTGAACTCCATGTACCAGTGCCTGGCTGATTCCTCGCACTCCAGCCATGCTCGACTAACAAAGTCCGCCCAGGGGCTCACATCGGGAAGACCCGTAAAGAGTAAAGCAGTGAAACGATGGAATTATGGGCTGTGTAAGAAGGTTGGGGGGGTAGTAAACATTCACTTGTTAACTTCGCCAACATCTCCAGCACAACGTATAAAAAGGGGCATCGTGTTGGGTGGTGGCGGGACGCCAGTTTTCGATGGCGATGCCGCTGCTGTCCGCTCAGGACAGGGGGCTGCGATTAAGGTTTGGTTGGCTGGCTTGCAGATTGGCCGCGCGACAATGCTAACGGGGCGGGGGTGGGCAAAAGGATAAACATCAGTTTGATGCTTCAAGCCGGGACGATCAGATGAAGAGTGAACATGGAAATGCCAATACAACGCTTTCGTACCTACACCATGAAGTGGAAGAAAAGTAGCGCGCAGTGGATGTCGGTTTAAATATCCGCAGAACGAAACAGAGCGAGGGAAAATATGAACCGAGACGACTCACTTGAAAACCTTCTCAATAACCACTCCCTCGTCGACTGAGAACTCGAGGTCGCGTATGAGAGTATATAAAAATATTTTCATCCTACAGGGGGATCGGTAAGTATGAAAGAGCATTTATCCGTTAAATCAGATCAGGGAATATTGTAAGACCAAAGAACCGTATGGAGGAAAGAAGGAAGAAGACACGGAGGTGTGGAGCGTGGAATATAGAAGAATGCGTGTGCGGTGTACACGTCGCCCAGTCTCGTAACACGTCCACGGGCATATCCCGCTATTGGAAATAACCTACTTTCCTCAACCCCTACACAGGGCGATGTTAAGAATTGGCCGAAGAAGCGAAGAGCATTGCCATCCATTCGATCAAAAACCAGCATTCGCGGTAGATCAAAGCAACGTTCTCCAACACAGCAGCCAAGGGGCCAAACTTAGAACACAACATAGCCCTCAGACCTATCGCGCATGCTTGCCCGGCTCCCAACCCAGCGTACACAGGCAGGCGCTATTTGACCCCATTGCCAAGTGGAAGTCAAGGAAAACGAAGTAAGCCAATGAAAAAAGGAAGGAAAATTCGTTGCTTCATGTGGTCCGTTGAGCGCGAAGAAGGTCAGAAGCACGAATGTGGCGTCCCAGAATAAAAGCAAATGCAAGTGACCCCGCTATAAATCCGAAAACTCAATGGCACAGGGATGTTCGAAGAAGGGGCGAAAGACAATACAAGTGGAGTCACACACTCTGCAATAGCGAACCGATACCCTATACAGCCACGACTGCCATCAAGGAACGTCAGCATGTTCGACCAGAGCCCATGTAAGTCCCTGATATGCTCAGGAGGATTCTTCCATCTCTCCGGCCTGGCACCACAACATTGCGATCAATAGGAAGACAGATATACACGCCATACCCAAGACCCACTTGAACAGTTGTGCATCATCTCCCCAAATCTGCCTGCTTTTATTAATTGCTTGAATAGGCACCGTAATGATGTCTCCCTTCGACACCCTTACGCTATGCCGTACTCCGCCCCATCGATCTAAGAAAGGGCGGTCGACAGGTATGTTATCCGATTCCATCGCGACTCTCATCGTCCACGTCACGGGCGCATGGACCCTGAGGGTCTCACGCACTACCCAGTCGAGATACTCGAGCCTTGCAACGTCCTCGTCTAGTGTGGGCGACTCAGGTGGGATTGTCCGGAGCGCTGCGCGCAGGCGGCGCTGGGCTGAGCTGTTCCGCGCAAGGGCGTAAAGACACCAAGTGAGCGCCGAGGAAGTTGTTTCATATCCTGCAACGAGGAATGTCGAAATTTGGGAGAGGACTTCGGGTGTCGTCATGCGTTGCGATGCGAACGAAGCCGTGTTGGATTGGACTATTTCACGTCGACATCACCGTCATTGGCAATGCTTAGATATTTGGGACTGGCCCTTGCTCAGTAACCTGTACGCATGGACTCACCGAGGACGCTCAGCAGATCGCGAGGCCGACTCTGCCTGGGCAATTCTGATACATGGAAACCGCCAGAATTCATTTCAACGATCATCGCTTCCTTTCGCTCCTCGATCAGCTGAAGACCGATCCTGGTAAGATGTGCACGAGCCCTGTCCATCACCTCTGACTGTGGCCTCTGTTTGACTGGTGAATCAGGAGAACTGATATTTGAATGAGAGGAGACTTGCGAAAATCCTTAATAGCGGGATCCATGTCTCTAGGATAGTCCGCAATGCCAGTTTTCGGGCAGTAGTAAAAATCAAATGGTATGCGTTGGCAAGCTCATCGTTTCCCCCCGCCAGTGTATTGAAGTGGTATCCGAATCCTACATCATTTGGAATTAGACGTTGTGAGTTAGCTCTATTTCCGTGAACCAGTGGAAGTGTGCCCGGGACAAACACAGAATAACACGTACCAGCAAGGCCAATAACATCCAGCATGGCCTTGGATAGCCAAGGGAGGATGTCAAGCGTTAAATGGAACCTTTTCTGATCGTTAGCCAACTGAGACCATCGCTCGAGCAGCTAATAGTTTGCCACGCGTCCTATTTGAACCTCAACGTGACATAAAGTGGAAATAACGACATACCTCTGTGGCCTTGGCCCAGAACATGGGGTGGAGAGTCTTAATGTGGGTTGAAGTGAATGCAGGCGCCTAGTGAATAGTAACACGAGGAAGCAACACAATATGAGAAATCTACGAATAATAGATCATGGTACAGAACCCAATAATCGAGGTAAATGACTAACAAGCGGCCGGACAGAGAAACGTTATGAAATTGGCTCACCAATATCTTACGCTGCACGACCACAAAATGAGCAACAATAGACTAAGAAGATAATAGTGTGCACCTGTCGAGCATGTACGTCCCCTTCTGTGGTGAGGACGCTCTCCAAGCCGGCGCCCATAGCAGCGAGGTTCTCCCTGACAAAATCTGGTTTGTGGAAACGTCCCGAATGTGCGAGTATGTGTGATATGGCAGAAAAATCCGTCGTAATGAGACGATATCCGCCGAGGAATCCTTTGTAGGCATAGGTGTGACCATACTCGGTCTCCCAGTGAAACAGGAGACCTGTGTTCTCCTGGTTGTACATCTCACGTAAGTTTCCAAACAAAAACGACGGCGAGGGCGGGGAGCGAAGTGCTCTGAGAGGTGACAGGTACTGTCTTGTAAGGAGTTCGATGAGGTTTCTTAGGACACATGCCACAGCTGCGATGATGACCACGCCGAGGAGGCATCCTAGAGTGCAAGAGCTGAGCAAAAGCATGGTATAGGGAAAGGCGAGGAAGATGGTGTGAGCTTTGTCACATCGAAAGACTACTGACTGAATTGAAAGTGGAAAAGACGTGTCGCGGTCATTTCGGGCATTGGCATCACCAATCAGCCAGTGACAACATTCCCTCAGCGTCGGGAATGGCGCTCACTCTAGAGATGTATGACAAGGTGTCGTCTCCATTGGTAACATCTTTACTGACGACACACCCAAACCAAGTGACTCTGGGTGGGCGCGTACCCGATTCCTGGTCTTCGTGGTGGGACTGGGCAGCGGAACGCGATCAGGACCATCCAAAGTGGATGCAACTGTTGGAATACTACTGCCGTCCCACTGAAAGAGCCGATTGTTCACCTCCGACAAGTTCATGCCGACCAGTAACTCAGTGTCAAATACCTCCGCAACTGTGTCGGTTGATCGACACCGTGCGTGATCTACAGCTTACTCGGGAACCCACTTGCGCAGTCCTGCAAGGTTCGCCTTTATGTACTTCATATCAACAGGCGACTGACGCGCATTGCTTCAGCAGACTCCCAGTGTTTTTCGTGTAAGGCTCACAAAACCAGGGGACGCTCACCGTCTTCTTTCGGAATGTCACCCAAGAAGGAGCATGAAGTTTTATGCATGGCATCTTTCATTCGCGACCTCCTCAAGCAGGATGCTCGCCGAAGTGTCCAGCACGTCGTCGATGTGGGATCAGGTCAGGTAAGCACCATCATTCCGCCAATTGCAATATCGTGGAAGCGCGACTTTATTCCTTACGCCAAAGAAAGGGGTATCTATCGAGGGCCTTGCAGGAACAGGGCCTACATGTACTCGCTTTGGATAGCAACGAAATCCAGACATCTGGTGCCAACAAATGGAAAATCAAAGATGCCCTTCGGAGAGCACACGAACAGCGTCGCGCGGTTTTTCAGAAAGATCATAGCTGTGCCAACCCTACACCTTGTTCACCAACACCCACGGTCCCTGTTGGAAATGGATCGCTCACGCATCGAACCGTGCACATCCAACAAAAATCGTTGGAAGTTGCGGTGTCCGAGTGGCTTTGTTTCGGTGTTCCGGGCTTTCCGTCTTCCCAAGATCCGATTCCGATCACCTTCGTCGCTCTGCATGCATGCGGGTCACTCACCGTCGACATTCTCAGAGCTTTTTTAGCACACTGGGAGAAAGCCGAGGATAGCAAGTCACCGCGCACGTGGGAGCCACATTCGTTGGTTGTCGTAGGATGTTGCTACAACCTCATTTCCCCCTCTGGTAAACTGATTTATTCACTCTCATGATCATTACAGTAAAACGAGACCAGATTTTCCACTGTCGAAAACCCTTCGTACTCATTCTCCACTTCCAATTCTCCCAATTGCAGCCCTGCACCTCGCAACACAGGTCCCTGCACACTGGTTTAGGACAGAGCGGGCTGGTATGGATGCACGACTCGCAATTAGGAAAGTGGTTTATAGGGCACTGTTGCAACCCGTATTACTGGCTGCTGCGCAGTGCAGGGCCGGATTACCGGAAGCTCAGGATGGCCTGGAGAACAATAGGAACGGCCGTGGCGACGAGGCGGCAATGCGCCTTGGCCTTGGCGAAACCCCTGAAAACAGGAGACTAGGCAAGCTCAGTAATACTTCATACACGGACTGGGGCACTTTTCTTGCGCGCGCGGTGACCAAGATGGATATCAATTTACCTAACTTAGTTCGTTGTCATCTGGAAGGGGGCTTAGAAGCCGAAGGCCCAAGGTTACTGCCTTGGATCTTAAATCACGGGAATGATGGAGGGAATAAGGAGCAACGAGGCACACAGGAAAGGCTAAGAATGGAGAGTCGGATAGAGGCCCTACATGTCTTGCGGTGTATACTCGGTCCGTTGGTCGAGTCCCTGATCCTATTAGATCGTTATGAGTGGTTATGGGAAGGATTGGAGGCTGTGGAAGGGGGATCAAAAGCGGAAGAAAAGTGGAAAGTCGATATGGTCAATTTGTTCGACCAATCGACTGGCAGTGGGCGGAACGTTGCACTGGTTGTGAGACCCGAGTACTATAATTCGGGTTGATAAAATTATTTTGGCTTGAGTGATGTTTCACAAGGTAGGTACATGCCCTCGCAAGATGATACTTGTTCCTGCATCAAAATGAGTTCCAATGCATATTCTCCAGGCGCTTCAGGAACGTCACCATACCTTCTTTGGGTTGTCTCCTTCTGCGACAAGGCCTACGAGCTAGTGTACGATGTTGATGTTGCCAATGCTAACAGCCTCACCAGTCACTGCCACACAATACTACCACCACTTTTAAATTTAACACCCTCATCCCTTCAAACTCCACACCGTAACCTCCTTTCCAATCCTCACCGCGATCTTGTCCACTAGGAACCCGCCTGTACGGGCGGTAGAGAGTCGCTGTGCGTACGTGGCGTTCAGTGTGGACACAAGCAAGGGCGGGAAGTGTGTGATGCGATGAAATGAGTCAGGAGGGGGCGAGGGAGATTGGTCAGTAAAGTCAACGGGGATCCCGGACGTGAACGTTGTCGTGGAAGAAGGGTACTTCTGTGGACTTGGTGACCTTGAGTGGCCCAAGAGCGCCCAAGCGATCGACGCGTGAAATTTTGGATCTGTATAGAACTCTTTTTGGCGAAGGAACCGCAGAGTCGGGTTGAGGAGGTCTAAGATGTTCCGCAGCTATGCATGTATAAGATTCCTCGGTGCGAGGGAAATCGAATCGTAGCAGACACGATATGCCAGGAGAAGATCACACACCTCCATGTGCCCAGCACCAATTTCCATCGCCAAAAAAGTCCGCGTGTTTTCATCGTTTGTGAACTCAGTGAAGGTTGCAAATGACGCATCAAACCTGAAGTAGGAATCAGCTTCGACATCACAAGAGATAGAAGAGAGGCTGCAGGGGGGAAAGGGAAGGAAAAAATACATAGTATTGCAAACACAAATCGGAGAACGTACGTACAACGAAACAAAGTGTGCGATTCTCTTCACGGCTCTCTTGACCTCTTCTCGCTGGTGTGCGCGGATTAAGATTGGGTGCGAGAGCGAGATGTGTAGTTCGAGGTTGCCCATGGCCGGGTTACACTCACCTACACACCCACATCTACACCTCGATGTATGAACAGCGTCAGATTCGCTGTCCTTCACTTCGCCGATCCCCCACAACCCCTTCACTTCCTCTCTTGCCTTGCACACCACCTCCGTCACGAGGTTGTACAGCGCTTCACCACGGCCCAGCACAAGCGGTACGTATATATGTACAACATACTGGCCCTCAACGTGAGGAAAGCTGCGAACACGCCCTTGATGCTCCGCGTGGTTGTCGACTGGTATGGGTGGCGTGAGGGAGGCAGAAAGCGGGGGGAGCCTTCTGTGTGCCATGGGATCAGTCACTGAACCTGTTCAGTAGGGTAGAATAAGGCGAATACCGTTTCTTTGTAGGAGGAGCGAGAGAGACATTGGAGTCTGGTTTCGTGGTGGACTCTGACTTGGAAACGCTGTCTTGTTCGACATCCGACTCGTCTGAGCTTGAGTACGATACCAGGCAGGCACGCTTCATTTGCGCGTCTTCCGTCGTCGGGAGACTCTCCCTTCTGCGAAGATGGCTCAAAGGCGACACCCACTAGTCAAATGAGAGAGCCCAGCACGTGGCCAAAACTTCTATCTTATCACGCAGGCGCATAACCATTCGCAACAACGCCCCGCTCCTTGACGATGAGTGTTCCGTTTATCAACAACATGGGCACCCAGCCTCCCCTCCTGCATTCGCACGAGCGGGGCGGCGCTGTGCACACACACGGACATACACACGATCATCTTGATCATCCTGGTGCGTCTGTTTCCACAGAATGGAAACGCAAGAACCCTATATTTACAAACTCGATACCATAATTACATCCTTTCCTAGGGAAGTTCTCTGAGCGGGACCTCCCCGACTACTCTGCAAGGAACTTCGAAGAAAGGGGGTTTACCGTCGGAATTGGGGGGTAAGTGCCTCGTCATCTACTTGTTTTCCCCTGCATTTCATGGCGCGCAATCTAAGTTGAACATCTTTCATTTTTCGGCTGCCTTGTGCCCTTTGGCTTTCCTGACCCTGCTTTCCTTCTTTGCCGTTCATCCGGTTATATCGGTGTACAATCTGATATGCTGATAAGCGCCATCCGTATACCCATTTGCACAGGCCTGTAGGATCTGGCAAGACTGCACTGACGCTCGCATTATGCAAGCGACTACGCAAGGAATACAACATTGGTACGTACTCGTACTACTTCCCTTGACATAGCATTATTTTTTTCTTACCCCCTTTAAACAATAGCCACAGTGACAAACGACATTTTCACGCGTGAAGATCAAGAGTTCCTGATTCGCAATAAGGCCCTCCCGCAGGAGCGCATTCTTGCCATTGAGACTGGTGGTTGTCCGCACGCAGCGATCCGCGAAGATATTAGTGCCAACGCCGGGGCCCTTGAAACCCTCCAAGCAAAGTACGGCTGCCAAATCTTGTTCGTCGAAAGTGGCGGGGACAATCTTGCTGCAAATTACTCCAGGGAGTTGGCCGACTATATTATTTATGTAATCGATGTTGCGGTGAGTTGGCCATCAATTCCCATTTTATTCTCTTGTATTTGGCTTCATTGGTGTTACGACACTCCTAAATTTGTGAGGCCAACGGGACTTTTTTTTTCACGATGCTGGTGACACTAACTAACAGAACCTCATGCATTTTGCAGGGAGGTGACAAGATCCCTCGGAAGGGCGGTCCGGGCATCTCGCAATCCGACCTTCTCGTCATCAACAAGGTTAGTGAAAAAAATTCTCTCCTTTCCCTGTTTCCACTTTGAATCTAACCAAAATTGCTTCACTTCCGTGTTTCATTTATGTTTATGCCAATCCGTGATCCGCAAATTGCGCCCATTACGAACGCAACGCATACATAACGATGGCACCCAATACAAACCGGATATATGGGATCTATGCGAAATGAAAAAAGATCGATATTGCAGAATACGTCAATGCCTCTCTCGAAGTAATGGAACGAGATGCGAGGATGATGCGCGGTGATGGTCCGACGGTCTTCACAAGTGTGAAGCAGGGTCAGAACGTTGACGACGTTGTTGACTTTATTTTAGCTGCTTGGAGGACTGCAGGAAGTCCCGGAAAACCCGGTGCTGTGGGGGATGAAGGCCTTTGAATTATTGTGCGGGACCCAGAAATATTTTGATTTGTGCTGAATTGTACCCAGCGATTATGACGGCGTAAGTGTACCATTATTTCCCACTGGAATGCATTGCATTGCATTTTTGTTCATCACGGGGCATGGATAGACAATGAAATCTACAGCAATGCGATTCGATTTTCTCCTCCAAACCACTATACCCCGGTACGAGTCCTAGAAACAAGGATATGCATTGAACAGAAGATTATAGGCATTGTGATCTTTACTCAATCATCGTTGGCAGTACTATGAGCCTCAAGGTGCTGCGTACGAGCACACAAGTCTTGAGGTAAGACAACCATGTGAAATTTCGAGCCACAGTGACCTTGCAAACAAGATGACCTCGAGGGTCAATGTACATACATAGCTTTCAGCAGAGGTAACGGAGAAGATCATGTGTGTCCTGAACCTCTAAAACGGTGTTTGTTCCTCTACAGTCATCGAAGTCAATCAATACTGATCTGGGTTCACCGAAAACGTGCGCTTCCTACAAGTCTATACACCATTCAACGAATAATTCGCATGTATTTCAGACCACCACTTACATTTTTTGCAAATCCAATCCTGTCGTTGTCAGCATCATAGACTTACAGTAATGTGAGGATCTCTAATCAAACCCAATTCAATGAAGGCACGAATCCCACCGAGTAACTCTCGAGGAGTTTCTGTCCAAAGTAGAAATGCAAGAATGCCGTCGCCATCTATGTTAGCAATGAAACCACCCTACTTTAATGTACGACCACCCCACGCCATGTTTCAGCCCGCAGGAATAAGTTGTGCGGAAAGGTCCATTGTCAGTTGTGTTCGTAGAAGGTGAGCTGCTGCACCTTAGAGATAGATTTTGGGGGGAGCCTGAAAGGTAACTCCAGGGATGGTATTCGTATAGACAGCGGAGAATGGCGCGCAAGGTAAGCAGCTTTGTCAGACCAATAGGTAGAAGGTGAGCAGAGGTGATATACCGGTGTTGACGAAGAATGTGGCATAATTACCAGCTCACCACTTCAGATCTAAGCAGAAAACATTGGTTGTAGCTCACTTGTGTCGTTGTAAGAGAGAAGAAGAACCCTACAAAGTAGACGTTGCAAAATCGCATCGATCGTGACGTTGACGTCCGGAGAAAGTGCCTAACAAGTCCCAAACCAAGAATGTCGTCGAAGAACATACATGTGACGCACAACGGAAAGTGCGTGCACTCTACGCCTCTGAAGCAACAAATAACACACTAGACATAAAGTTTCTGGCAAGTCCACAATGTCCAATGTGGGATTGGTTGCTTTATGTTCTCCAATTTTGCGCGTTTGGCATGTCAAATGAGTCTCCAGTCGCCTGGCCTGGCACAATGCCGACCATGTGAGTACGCATTGGATCCGTTGGACATGTGTTCAAATAGCTGAGGTACCCACCCAGAAAAGGCGGACATCAGACGGCCCTTTGCAATGCATCGAGCTATGTAGGACAAACAAGCCCCGGTCCGAAAGTGCAACACAATACGCAGTGTGCTCATGAGGATGCCAGATTGTTTACATTGTTGGGATGGCTGATGCGGAAAGGGAATTTGTTTTGGTCGAAGAGCAAACACCTGTGCTGTAATACCTAGCGTATATGAGGTAGGCTGCCAGTGGTTAATAAAAGCTCAACATCCATATTTCCCTCCATGCCGTTTCTGAGAAGGAAAACCATTTTCTTCGTTGCGCACTTGGGGTAGCCTAGGGGAGACTGTGTGCAGATGAAGTTTTGTTCTTTCCTAGATTGACAGCGAGAACAGCGTAGGCTAGACGTAACGAGCCGGTGGATGATTCGCTGATGAGTTACAGAAAGTGGAGGCCACGACAATCTTGCGTCCAGTCTCGGCATTACATGTGTGTTTCGGGATTGAGGGTGATAACGTAGTGGTGTATAGCTGGCCGCGCATCAAATAAATAAGCAGCGAAGACGCCAGCGAAAATCGCCAAGGGTGGGAGCCATGCAATAAGTTGACTCGAATCCATGATGAGGGGAAAGCCGATGAGATTACCCTGCGGTGGAGGTGGAAGATAGAATGGTGCTGAAATATTCCGTCTACTAACTTGGCTAGCCTAATACCTGGTGCCATTTGTTTGACTTCCGTTCTCTCCTTGCACCCACCAACGATATTCAAGATGCAACCACCCGAGTCGAAACCCAATAGCAATCACTACACCATCCTCCGTATCAAGCGAAAACGCACAGACGAGCCGCTGGATGCGTTGGGTAAATTGGCCTCATCCCCCATGCCACCGTTCTCCAGACATCACTCACCACAACCATGCTGAGCAGTCGTCGAATCCCGCTCCCGCAGAAAAAAGTCACGCGGGGGAGGCTTAGACGTGTTTCAGTTTGCGCAGACGGTCGAGGATGACGCTTGGAAAGACGAGGGGGCCAGGCAGAACATACAGGTCCGTCTTTATGCTGCGTAACAAGCTCAATGGATCGGAATTTATGCTGGGTTACTCATTCATAACAGAGTCAGATCTCTAAGCTAGCGCAAGACCATCTCAATGGCAGTGGGCAAACTTCGCCTGTACGCGAAACGAAACATCCGGCCACAGCGCGAACAGGGGAGGAGGGGGATCGGCGATACACTATTAGAGCTTCTGAGGAAGAAACCAGGCCTTCTTCCAAGAGGCGACCTACCAGTCCGTAAGTGCACTGAAACTTGAGCGCATACAGTGAAACGCTATTCTTCCTGGTGAACTTATATTTCCCGTATTGGCTTACTAGACCCAAAGTCATCTCCGCCCAAGATGTCCCCAAGAACGACTTCAAGATGTACGACGCCATCCCCGCCAAGCAAGAAGCCCTCGTGCAATCCTTCGATTCTGAAATGGAGAAATTCTTGCCCATGCTGCAGGATTATCTCACACGTATGCTAATACTTCAACAACTATTGTTCTTCCTCGCTTAGTGCATGTGTTGGTTCAGTGAACGACGTCGCTTCTAAAGGCAGCAGCTCATCCAAAACGGGCAAGAACGCTGCAACAACTGATGATTATGTTTGGGATGTGTTTTACAGACGACCATATTCTCTTGTTGAATGGCAGACCGTCACGGCCAATGTCGGTACTGTGTAAGTAGCCTGGCTGAGTACGATTGAAGAACCGCTGATTCTATGATCACTCAGCACTGGCGTCCCTTGTCTGTCTGATGGGGGACTATCCAGTCCCGAAGAGTCGGAAGAAGAGGATGAAGGTGATGAGGACTCTAACGGTGAGTGTTGCTATGATTTTCCATCATACATGTTCGTTGGAGATTAGTTGACATGAATTAGCCGAAGAGTACTATAAAAATGACTATCCGGACGGAGACTCTGACAGCGATGGGCTACGTGACGATGAAGGGAGCGGTAGAGTAACATTCCTTTTTACTTGCCACTGCCTCATTGCGCAAACAGATGTTTTCCACGAGGACTCTGAAGACGACGACATTGCTCGATATGATGATTTCAGTGATGACGGTGAATTTTCCTGGCGATAGCACTTGTCGCTCCGTCAATACGCTTCTTACCTCACGCTCATGCATTGATCTTGGAACATATCATATCGTGGACATTATTTCGTTAGATACTCTTCATCCACAAACCATACCTGACCTCCCGAGTTTCCACGTCCTCCCCCTGTCAGACTCTCTGTCCAACACTTGATGGTGGTTTTGAACTGTCGGGGTATTGCCTCGTTAAGTTCAAGCTGGCGCAGGCGCAATCTGGTATGAGCAACTGCTAAATGGCGAGTATTCCACACAGCCCACCTGATCATCATCGGTAAATCGGCGTCTTTTGATTCGAAATCATCTAAACGTCAATAACCCAAGCAGCGCCAGTGCACCCAATGCAAGACCGAACACGACAATGGTGACCCCCACTCCGAGGAACCCTGCGCCAACGAGGCTGATCGGTGATAAAGCTGCAGAGTGAGCTTGCTAAGCGGCAAGGGTGAGCGTAGCACAACCCCGATCCTATGTGTTCCCGCATGCACTGCACCACTCTGCAGTACCATTCACCATGTAGCCTTGATCCCACAAGATTACCCCAATAACGTATCAGAGGAAACGTTGTATGTATCGACAGTGTCTCGGAGGGAGATTGTAAACTTACATCCCCAGTGGTGCCCATCCAGTTGTACGTAGTAAATTGGGGGTCCGATCCGTTCTTGAAGTTAAACCGAACCGTGGCCTGAGCGGGATCGTTATTTGGCTGGCGCACCTCAAGTGCAACCGCAGAAGCGTAGTGCACTGAGAGCCATACAATCAACAATTGATCATAACACTCAGTAGCCTCAATTAGTCTGTCCAATCTCTCGTCGACGCGCTCGAGAGCACTCGGGGCAGAGACGGACCGGGGAAGTGAGAGGCAGACTTACCTATGCCGGCAAGCTGGGATTCGCGGCTGCTACACCAGTGATATTGAAGAGCGACAAGAAAGGTTTGTAGGATATCGCGGAAATGTAGAATTTCATAGGGTTCTTGTGATCGAGGGTGGTGTCGAATGCTTTAAGAATCGATGGGATCAATGTCTGACCGGCGACTAAAATATGTCACAATCGTCTCGAAACCTCCCGAAATTGTCCGTGACCCAAAGAGAAAGCCCAACGTACTGTTTCCGATACCACTGGGATCCACAGAGGTGAAAACGTTATACTCATGCCAGTTAGCCAGCGCACGGGCCTGAGCGAGGAATGTCGGTGGAAGATTTTCAGCAAATGTGGCGCTGTGAATGTTATTGACGTTCATGTAATCAAATACCTAGACAGGGGTTAGACGATCAAGCGCAGACACGAATGACAGGGGCTACGGTACATTCCACTAAAAATGGTGCTCAGATTGGAAGCAAGGAGAGGTATCACCATGTTCTGCAAGGTTGTAGGCCTGCCGCCCAGATAAGGGGGTAACAACTTCAGGAAATCTGCACTCTGAGATGCCATCGCTTTGAACTAGGAAGAGTTGTAGAATGCGGACGTGTGACTATTGAAAATCTAGATTTTGGCCTGAGGATTATGCACTTTCGTCAGAAACACAAAAGGGACACGAACGTTGCAGATTGATCAACAATTCCTTCCAATGACACATCGTAATTAGGATCACCGCCATTAACTGACCTCCAAGTAAGTTTCTCGTCACCGTGATAATCAAAGCACGTACTGGGAATATACTATTTGTGAATTGGACACATGCAATCGCGTAAGCACGTCGTACAATCTTGCAACAGGGAGGGGACATGAGACAAACCTGATAGCCGTCGATGGATGCTGTAATAGTGGTCCCATTTCGCAAATGTGATGTTGTTACTCGGTGTTGCGGGCCACAGACCTTGCGTCGGTGAAACACAAGAGTCAAAGATCACGCCGCCTTCGCCACCGAAGTCTGCACGAATGTGAGCCTGAGACTGATCGAATAATCTGGTGCTACTTGATCCTGGAATGTATGAGGGAGAGGAACCGTTCAGGTAAAGAGATCTTAGATAGGTTCCAGCTGGTATTTTTGTTGCTACTAACAAGGACATCTGAGCGTGCCCCTAAATGGTGCAAGAAGAGGAACAACATACGTTTCCTAATGGCGTGACTACCGTGTCGGTCGGGGGATTCTGATAGAAACCCATTCGATCTCCATGGCGGACAAGGAGCACCACGCCCACAGGTTGGCTGCTGTCAGAGATGATGAAGGGATCAAGATAAGAACTTGCTACAGTACGAAATCAGCATAGGGACACAGCCTGAGGCAACCTGTTTGCGCACCTCAACGAATTTGAATAAGTTCCTAAACACTCTCGGCAACCTTCCTTGCGTCCGAACCGAAATGTGGAACGGCCAGGGATGAACTGAAGCAACTCGGTCTTGGTGCACTTAATACTGTATACTCAGCTTGGCGATAAGCCAGTTTTGCCTTCTCCACATGTCTGTCAGGGTGTCCGACAAAGCCGACAACTTGGAATGGTATAATACCCCTGGATTATATAGATAAGCAGGTTGATGCACTCACGCTGTCTGGTCCAAGATATGTTATTGTGACATGATTGGGTGGTGTGCAAGACTTGCAAACACATTGCCGCCAGGCGCAAATACCCTCAAATACATCGCGTTAGCATGGCGTATCCACCACCGTCGAGACTTCGGTTTAAGTCTGTTATCTTGAGTTAAAACGTACCGAAAGTCACTAGGGGTAGAACTGTTGTTCCTAGAGCAGACACCAAAAATTAAATAATATAATTTTTCTATTCTAAATAAATTCAGGCTGCTGTGCCCAGGTCACCAGGCAGCACCATAACGAGGCTGTGCACCAATCCCTCCCACGAAACCTTGTTAGTACATTGTGCAAAGTCTTGGCGAGGAACGTACGATCGATGTCCGAAATATGTTGCCACTGATTGACTAAATTAGTGCTGTAGGGTTGTTGTTGCAGCCCTTTCAAGGGCTGTAGTATATTTGGCTCCGTTGGGCATTGGGTCTGGCATGGTGCGCAATAGCAAAGCCGCACATGTCGCGTTGTGCAATCCACTTCGATGACGAGTTGATAGTATATCGATAAGTGATCAACCACATTGGAGGACCTGGGCTACCCATTGCATCTAGTCTCGACTGCAGGCGCATATGGCCTCCATTTGACGCCGATGCAACATGTTGACACGCCTCCATTGGACAAACCTACTCTAAATTTGCGCACCGAGTTTCTGGAAAGTTTTTCCTGTGATTGTCAAACGGCTCAGCACGAGTACAGATAATTCTAAACTCAGAAGACAAGCCCTATGCGCAGGATGCCATAAATGCTTGCTGTCCGATTATCAGGGAAATTGAAGGGATCAGTGCTGTGGCCAGCGAGACGCTCAGCAGGACAGAGGCTCACCCAGCATACAAAGGCACTCGGTAAGAAACGAGGTGCGTCAGCGCAACGAGCCTGCCTACAATGTTTGACATAGAACATGGTCGACATGGTAATCACACGACCCAACTGACAACAGAGAACACCACCACGTTAGCCACGCAGCATCGGACTAGATTCGGCCACAAAACGAAAATCGGCTAGTCTTCAATTAGATATCTTCAACCAAATAGGAGGATGTGACACTCTCACAGGAGGGTCACACGACAAAGTGCAAAAGTAGCCTCCGAACTCCTGACGAGCGTCCACAATAACCGTAAACAATGCTTTGGCTATTTACCAGTGGGTATCTGTCCAGGGATGAATGGGCGGTCCCTCCTTCGCCTTGCATTGATTCTAGCATCGAAAATGTTGTCTCTTATGACATCGAAACGTAGCTTTCGTTCTCGTGCTCAGACTTTCATTGCCGCACTTATTGGCCTCTATGCTGCCGTCATACTGCTTCTGACGATTCCCCCGATCCAAACTCAGTGAGTTGCGTCCTTGGATTATTACGTCCCATTATCAAACTCTCCCCACAGTGCCCTGTTCTTGAATTCCGTCAAACTTCCTCTCTTCGCACAATATGACAACCCCGAGACTTATGGATTAGCACGTAAGTGGCGATGAATGATTCTTTGTCCGCGATGGTGTTACAGGCGCCAGTCGACGCGGTGGGGATTGAGCAAAGCTGAAATGATGTATTTGCCCATGCATAGCTGGGAAAACTGCGAATATCCAGATAGTTACCGCAGATAATCATACACTTGGTGCATGGTTCATTCTTTCTGACAACGTATACCAGTCTATGCCCTTCCCTCCGCCCCCCAATGCGGCAGAAAAGGCTATACCCGAGGCACTGGCCTCACAACCAACCATTCTATTTCTCCACGGCAATGCCGCCACCCGCGCATTTCATGTTCGTGTTCGACAGTACTCTGGCTTCACATCTAGGGTGCGTGCAAATGTACTCGCGATAGACTATCGTGGTTTCGGAGACAGCCAAGGTACACCCAGCGAAAGTGGTCTAGTGCTCGACAGCCGCGCTGCCTGGGACTGGTTGATCTCCAACGGCGCCAGACCGGAGGACATTGTTATCGTTGGTCACAGTTTGGGGACGGCAATTTCCTCCAAGCTTGCAGTCGCTTTGGCTGAAGAGGGCACTCACTTCAAGGGACTGGCTCTCCTGTCACCCTTTGCATCTTTGCATGCCGTTGTGGATACTTACTCTGTGTTCGGCTTTTTACCCATCATGCGCCCATTGACCGTAGTACCTGGTGTAGCTGGTATGTGTTTATTTAGAGCTCACTTTCCGGATGCTAATTTCACATATTACAGACTTATACAAGTCATTCCTTCTTGCCAGGTTTGATACCTTGTCTATCATCTCGGCAAGTGTTGCAGTTGATTTCTCCCTGTACCACTTTTTGACACATTACAATCAGAGGATCAAAGTACCCTTGCTCATACTTCACGCGGAGAATGACTGGGATATCCCCCACCAGCACTCTGATATGCTTTTCGATACCCTATTAGAGCCTTACCTGCCTCCTCTCCAAAACACTACCGCGTGGCCAGACGAGGACTGGACGGAATATGAGAGGCAGACGATGATACGGGAGAAGGTGCGCGAGACTTTGGTCACCCGAACCCACATTCAAAATTTTGGCGTCGTGAACGAGTTTGAGACGTCGGGGAGGAAGCTCGTGTTGATGAAAACTATCACTGGGTGGCACGAGCCTGGGACGATCGAAGGTGTGCAGGACGCCATACGTCACGTCTTTTCCTTTGCATAAAACCATTGATTATGTTCACCAACCAAACCATGGAAGTGTACAAAATTATTTCCTACGCAAAAGTCGGGTTGAAATGTATTACTATTACGCCGAATTCCAACTGGGTGACTCCATGTCAGCGCTGCCATAGTTTGGTGCAATGTAGATCAGATGATACCAATGTGAAGGTTAAATAAAATAAACTCTTCAAAAGCACACCACATATTATTAATCTGGTTCATGTCCTCTCACAGGTGTGTACAGGCCCATCGACAATTTTGCTTCCCGTGGCTAGACACCCTGCGGGGTCGTGCGTCAAAATATCACCCTCGCTCCACTCCCCATCTTGGCTCTTCGAACGCTTCACTTGTTTTCTTTTGGCTTCCAATGTGAGGCAATGTGTGACATTGAACATAAACATTTATGAACTCGGACCACTTTCGGAGGTGCGTATGGAACCAACAACAGTAATTGCCACTATCGTCTGTGGATGCATGACGTCTAGTGACAGAATCATAATTAAATCAGGGGCGGCGGGGCGCGGATTTATTTCCAAGTGTCACAAACTTATCAGAGGTTTCGGGGAGATCACCCCTACCCGTGTGAGTGAGAAATTGCTTCCGTGTCACTCTGTTCAGCACCTGCAAACAGTTATCCGTCAAGGCGAACGAGGAGAGCTAGTATGAGACAAATCGGATTAAGACAGGATGGATAGACCATCCTTTACGCTCAATAGTGCCGATGACATCTCGCAGGCGGTCAGCAACCATGTGGCGCTTCGCAGCTTGTGTTGCAAAGTCCGTCGACCGGTATTCTTCAGCAAGTTGCCGATAAATCCTAATGTTGGTATTTGCAATAACCTGTGCAAGAGACGAAAGCTTACACCGGGTCTTAGATTCCCATCTCTGTTCATCCGTTCGAGGATGACCTCAATCATTGGGCCTTCATCAGTGGACGGCGACATCATCATGGGCCGGAGAGCTTGAAACGCCTCTGAGTTCACCAGCATCGGACTCGCCGTCTTGCTTGTTACCTTCGGCCACGCGATGTTTCCTCTGGGGCGCCAGCGCATTCCGCGCGATATCTCGAGCGACGATCTTGATACATTCGGCAAGCATCGGTATTATGACCAGTGACGAGAAGAACATGTGTTCCAAGTCCGCACTGATGCGAGGGAAAGGAGGGTTGGAAACAGCCCTCTTTTTGCCGGACAATGTAGATGCATTGGGCGACCTTTCCAAGCGACGCTCTTCTAAGTCCGCTGATATACGATCGATTTCTTCGGGATTGATGAACCTCCTGCCAGATGGTATGTGTGACCGCTCTGTAAGGGCAGGGGATTCCGGCCGATTGCGGTTGCGGTGGTGCGAAGTCTCGATCTCCTGAGGGACGAAGTCGGTGTGAATGGGCGTGAAATGCGATTCGAAGCAGATCTTTCATGGATGTTTTCGGCCGCGGATGTATCGAACTGTTCAGGGGTGTGGAGTGTCCATTGTCATCCTGTTCCTCACCCACACTCTCCTTGACATGTCGTCTTTCATTAAGGCCCTCTTCAACAACCCCTCGGGGTACTTCAATTTCACCAGCAAGTCTCTCTACTTCTTTTCTGAGTTGATTGATTTCATCTGTTTTCTCAGATAGTGACAGAGCATCTGATTCTTGAAGGCGGTGAAGGTCTTCGAGTAGTTGCTGAGAGGAGAGATAAGTGACACGAGTAAGGTTATGAATGCTTCAAGTGCTGATAAACGCTCAGTGCCTCCATAGTAACGACATGAATAAAGGATACTACCTTTCTTTTCCTCCGCGATTTCAAAGTATTTGGTTGTCGATTGATCAAGCTCCCTGCTTTTTTTCTCCTCGCCTTTCGCACATGAGGTAGAAGGGCCAGGGAGGCGAGCGCTTACATCGATTGCGTCTTGAGACTCCATCATTCTGGTGCGCTCCCTCACCACCTCTCGTTTACACTGTTCAAGTTCGTACTCCAATTCCCTGACACGTCGTCTAGCAATGTTATTTTCATTCTCTAAATGTGTTAATCTGACGTGAAGACTGTTCAGGGAAGCAACAAGGCAGGCTAGTACAAAAGTTGAAGTTAACGTGGTGGATACAAACACGAGGGACTTCACCTTCAACTTCCCTGGACCCTGGACCTCGGACCGGATGACAATCTAATACACCTTTTACAGGAGAGACAACTGCATTCATAAGGCCAGTGACACCCGGTAAATGAATGCGCCCTCGTGTTGACTTTTTAGATGATCGACTGACTTGGCTTGGGTCTCCGGTCACGTCTCCAGGATGCCAGTCACCGGCAGTGCCTTCAGCTTGT